>Ga0210040_10009921_pt1 | contig 11003 bp, 13 predicted proteins | sample CryGeyCG12114_NA_FD_185462 | JGI IMG/M metagenome (GOLD analysis project Ga0210040, IMG submission 185462) | Groundwater microbial communities from aquifer - Crystal Geyser CG19_WC_8/21/14_NA (SPAdes) (version 2) | ecosystem: Environmental > Aquatic > Deep subsurface > Groundwater | place: USA... | reverse complement strand
CCTCCAGCGACAGGCCGAAGTTGAGGTAGCGCTCCAGGTACAGCGCCGTCATGTCGATGTTGGCGGGATTGTCGAACCAGGCGCGCGAGCGGAGCTGGCGGGGAGGGGAGGCGTCGGCCATGATCGTTTGGTCCAGCATGATGGAGGTAAAGCGAGGCGCCGTTGCGGGTTCGCGGGGCGCATGCCGCGCCCTCGTCCGCCGCGCTCGGTTGACCGGTTCTTGCCTGCCCATATACTCGGACAAGAAAATCAAGAGCAAGCCTGTCGCGCGTGATCGACGGGAGATCAGAGGAGCCGATGCCCGCGCCCGTTTCCACGACCGCGCCCGTGATCGCCGTTCCGGGTGGGGGTACCAGCTATCGGTCGGCGCTGACGCTGCTTGCCAGCCTGTTCTTCATGTGGGGCTTCATCACCGTCATCAACAACACCTTGCTGCCGCACCTCAGGAGCGTGTTCGACCTGAACTATGCGCAGACGACGCTGATCGAGAGCGTGTGGTTCATCGCGTACTTCTTTGCCTCGATCCCTTCTGCCAAGCTGATCGAGCGTATCGGCTATCAGCGCTCGCTGGTCATCGGGCTGTTGATCATGGCGGTGGGTGCGCTCGGCATGACGCTGGCGGCGAGCATCCCCTCCTATGGCGTGACGCTGGTGATGCTGTTCGTGATCGCGAGCGGCATCACGCTGCTCCAGGTCGCGGCCAATCCTTACGTGGCAGTGGTCGGCCCGCCGGAAACGGCGTCGTCGCGACTGAATCTCGTCCAGGCGATGAACTCGGCCGGCACCATGCTCGCACCGATCTTCGGCGCCTATCTGATCCTCGGCCGCTCGGTCGGCGGCACCGCCAAGACGGGAACGGTGCTGACGCCTGCGGAGCGGCTTGCCGATGCGCACTCCGTGGTGCTCCCCTATGCGATCGTGGCCGCGATACTGGTGGTGCTGGCGGTGGTGATCGCACGCTTTCACCTGCCGGCGATGGGGGCAGCGACCAGCCGCGCGGCCAAGGAAGAGCGCCGCAACCATTCGCTGTGGCGGCACCGCAACCTGGTGTTCGGCGTGCCCGCCATCTTCATCTACCTGATCGCCGAGATCGGCGTCGCCAACCTGTTCGTGAACTTCGTCAGCCAGCCACAGATCGCCAACATCACCGCCGAGGTCGCGGGCCGCTACCTGACCTTGCTGTGGGGCGGGATGATGGTGGGCCGCTTCGCCGGTTCCGCGATCATGCAGCGCGTTCCCGCCGGAACGGTGCTCGCGGCCTTCTCGGTCGGCGCGTTCGTGGTGATGCTGATCACCGTGTTCACCACCGGGCCGGTGGCGATGTGGGCGCTGATCTCCGTCGGGCTGTTCCACTCGATCATGTTTCCGACGATCTTCACGCTCGGCATCAAGGGGCTGGGGCCGCTGACGGAGGAAGGGTCGGGCCTGCTGATCATGGCGATCGCGGGCGGGGCGCTGGTCTATTTTCAGGGCAAGCTCGCCGACGCTTATGGTCTCCAGACCTCCTTCCTGCTCACTGCCGCCTGCGAGCTCTACATCCTGTTCTACGCACTATGGGGTAGCCGGACCGTCGGTCCCGAACCCGATGGCTCTCGGCCGCCGAGGTAGAAGCGATCGCGCTACCAGCGGGCGCCGGTGCTATGGCCGGCGTCCGCCCCCCGTCTTCTGCAACGGTCATTCCGAACGGAGCGCAGCCTCTACCCTACGATCCGGAACCAGCCACCACGCCGCCACGCCAGCGTAACAGACATAGGCGAGCGCCGGTGCGACAAAGGCCAGCATGAGTGCGGCCAGATAGATGACGACGGACCCGCGGCCCTTCAGGTCGCGGCGAATGGCGGCACGAAGCGGCGAGCCAGGACCCTGCGCGCGGACGATCGTCGCCTGCATCACCCGCCAGCTGACCGCGCAGAGCAGCAGGACCGCCCCATAGACCGCGATCGGCAACGGGGTGCCGGGATGCTCGTCCATCCAGGCGGTCGCGAACGGGATGAGGGACAGCCAGAACAGCAGGTTTAAGTTCGCCCACATCACCGAGCCGCTGACGTGCGGCACCAGCCGGAAGAAGTGGTGGTGGTTGTTCCAGTAGATGGCGACGTAGACGAAGCTGAGCGCGAAGCTGAGGAACGTGGGGCCCAGCTCGCGCAGGCTCGCCAAGTCGGTGCCATGGGGTGGCTTCAGCTCCAGCACCATGATGGTGATGATCACCGCGACCACGCCGTCGGTCAGCGCGATCAGGCGTTCGGAGCCAATGTTTGGGCGCATGGACGTGTCTCCCGATCAGTATGGCGGAGCGGCGCGGTCGCGCTGCGTGCGCGCCGCTTGCGTCCACCAGCCGAGATCGTCGGCAAATCGCGGGAAAGCACGGGTGAGAGCGGCACCGCCGTCGCCTGCGGGCTCGCCAGTCGCGTCGAACGCGTGGCCGATGCCGCCGACGGCGATCGAGCTGGATACGACCACCATGCCCATCTCCGACAGGATGCCGTGCCATGCGAGCCCGGCGCGCGCGCCGGCGAAGCGGCCCGCCGAGTAGCTGACGATTGCCGCCGGTCGCCAATACCATTCCTCCAGGAAATGGTCGGTGAGGTTCTTGAGGCCGGGCTGGACGCTCCAGTTATATTCGCCCGCCACGAACACGAACGCGTCGGCCGACCTGATCTTCTCCGCCAGCGCCGCGAGCGCTGGCGGCGCCTCGCTTGCAGGATATTCCTTGTACATGCGGTCGAGCATCGGGAGGTCGACCGCCTTGGCGTCGATCAGTTCGGCCGCCGCACCACGTTCGGCGAAGGCACGGACCAGCCACTGGGCGAGGCGGATGCCCTGCCGATCCGAGCGGTAGGAGCCGTAGAAGATCAAGATCCGGTCAGCCATGGCGTCCCCCTCGATGCGTGAGTGTCATGCATGGGCGCGGGGCAGGCAACCCGCCCCGCGCCGTTGGTGGATCAACCCTGGACGAAGGCTAGCAGATCGACATTGATCCGGTCGGCGTGGGTCACCGGCATGCCGTGCGGGAAGCCTGGGTACGAGATGAGCTTGGCGCCTTTCACAATCTCCGCGGACATCTTGCCGGTGGTGGCGAAGGGAACGACCTGGTCGTCCTCGCCGTGCAGCACCAATGTCGGGACGGTGATCGCCTTCAGGTCGTCGGTGAAGTCGGTTTCGGAGAAGGCCTTGATGCCCAGCGTGTGGGCGAGCGCGCTGCCCATCATGCCCTGTCGCCACCAGTTGAGCCGAACCGCCTCCTTCACCTCAGCGCCGTCGCGGTTGTAGCCGAAGAACGGCAGGGTGAAGTCGTAGAAGAACTGCGAGCGGTTGGTGGCGGTCTGCTCGCGCACCGTGTCGAAGACGTCGATCGGCACGCCGTTCGGGTTGCTGTCGGTCTTGACCATGATCGGTGCCACCGCGCTCACCAGCACGGCCTTGGCGACGCGCCCGGGCTTCGCACGAGCGGTGTAGCGGGCGACCTCGCCGCCGCCGGTCGAGTGGCCGATGTGGATGGCTTGCCTGAGGTCGAGCGCGTCGGTCAGTTCGATCACGTCGGCGACATAGATGTCCATGTCGTGCCCGCCAGCGGACTGGGTGGACCGGCCGTGGCCGCGGCGATCATGAGCGATCACGCGATAACCCTTCTGGACGAAGAACATCATCTGCGAGTCCCAATCGTCCGAGCTGAGCGGCCAGCCGTGGTGGAACATCACCACGGGCGCATCCTTGTTGCCCCAGTCCTTGTAGAAGATCTCGGTTCCGTCGGTGGTGGTGATGGTCGGCATGGTGGAAACTCCTTGGCGGTGGGGTGTACGCGGTAAGCAACGGCACGTGGAGAATGGTCAGGCGGCGTCGACGAGGACGATCTCGGCATCCTCGATCGCGGTGACGCGTAGCACCGCTTCGTCCGCGATGGCGGCGCCGTCGCGGGCCTCAAGGCGGGTGCCGTTGACCTCGACGGTGCCGAGGGCGGGCACCAGATAGCCGTGACGTGTCGCGCCGAGCGGGTATTCCGCGGTCTCGCCCGCTTTCAGCGTGGCCGCGACGATGCGGGCGTCGGTGCGGATCGGCAGCGCGTCGCCGTCATCGGCAAAACCGCTCGCCAGCGTCACGAACTGGCCGGAACGCTTGCCCTTGGGGAAAGGCTTGGCGCCCCAGGTCGGGGCCTCGCCGCGTGTCTTCGGCTCGATCCAGATCTGGAAGATACGGGTGGTGCCGGGCTCGCGGTTGTATTCCGAGTGGCGCACGCCCGATCCGGCGCTCACTACCTGGACGTCGCCGGCCTCGGTGCGGCCGATGTTGCCGAGGCTGTCCTGATGCGTGATCGCACCTTCGCGGACATAGGTGATGATCTCCATGTCGCTGTGCGGATGAGGTGGGAAGCCGGTGCCCGCGGCGATCGTGTCGTCGTTCCAGACGCGCAGGTCGCCCCATCCCATCCGGGCGGGATCGTAATAGCTGGCGAACGAGAAGTGATGCTTGGCATCCAGCCATCCGTGATTGGCTCCACCAAGGCTGTTGAAGGGGCGACGGTCGATCATGGTCGAAACTCCTGAAGGAAGCTTGCTGCTTCCCGATGACGAAGAGATGCGCTCGAAACGCCCTTGACGAAATGGCAAGCTTGGCATTTCATCCTTTCCGAAAATGCCAAAGCGCCTTCCCGATCTCGAGGCCTGGGCGATCTTCGCCAAGGTCGCCGAACACGGCTCCTTCTCGCGCGCCGCACGCGAGCTGGGCCTGTCCGACCCGACCGTGTCCAAGGCGATCGCGCGATTGGAGGCGCGTCTCGGCCTGACGCTGATCGCGCGCACGTCCCGGCGCGTATCGCTGACCGACGCCGGCCGCGCCGCGCTGGACCGCGCGTCCCGCATCCTCAGCGAAGGCGAGGCGGTCGAGGAGGAGGCAGCCGAGCAGTCCAAGACGCCGCGCGGACGCGTGCGGATCAGCGCGCCGTTGTCGTTCGGCATCGCCTATCTCGGCGCCACGCTGCCGGCTTTCCTCGAGGCCTATCCGGAGATCACGGTCGATTTCGCGCTCAGCGACCGCAAGGTCGATCTGGTGGCGGAGGGCTTCGACCTGGCGCTTCGCATCGCCGCCCTTGGGGACTCTTCGCTTCTGTCTCGTCGGCTGTGCCCGGTGCGGCTGCTGCTCGTCGGGGCGCCCAGCTATTTCGAGCGGCACGGAACGCCAACCCATCCGGCCGAGCTGAGCCGCCATTGTGCGCTGGCCTATTCGGGCGGCGCCTCCCGCGGCACGTGGCGCTTTGCCCATCCGACGTTCGGGGAGGAAGCCGTGGAGCCGCCGGTCCGCATCTGGACGGACAACGCCGACCTGCTGAACCCGGCGCTGATCGCGGGCCAGGGGCTGGCGATCCAGCCCGAGTTCCTGGTCTGGCAGGAGCTGCGCGATGGTAAGCTCACCGTGGCCATGCCGGACTGGACGGTGACCCCGCTTGGGCTTCATCTCGTCATGCCGCCAAGCCCATTGCGGCCATTGCGGGTGCAGGTTCTGATCGATCACCTGGCACGTGAGTTGGCGAACGCGCCCTGGGGTTGCGGCTGAAGGGCGCGCCTTGGCCGCATATGAGGCCAAGGCGGTCAGCGGAACCCCGTTGCGAGATGGTCTATCAATGCGCGCACGGCCGGCGCGAGCCCGCGGCGCGTGGTGAACACGAGGTGCACGATGCCGCGTTGCCCGCGCCATGCCGGCAGGACATGGACGAGCTGCCCTGAGGCGAGTGCGTCGCGGCAGACGTGATCGGGCAGCAGCGCGACGCCAAGCCCCTCGATTGCTGCTCGGCGGACCGCGCCCATGTCGCCGCAGCCCAGCCGCGCATCTCGTCTCGAAACATGGATTTGTCCGTCGTCCGCCTCCAGGTGCCACTCGACCTCGTCCGCCGTGTCGCTGGTGCTCAGGGCCGGCAGAGCCGATAATCCGAACACGTCGGCGATCTGGCTGGCGAGCTGCGGTGCGGCCACGAGGATGCGGGTGGAGGTCCCCAGCGATCGCATCGTCAGAGCGGCGTCGCTGGTCAGGGCGGTCCGGACACGGAGAGCGAGGTCGATCCGCTCCTCGATCAAATCGACCGCGCGATCGGTCGCGACGAGTTGCAGGCGAACCCTGGGATAGCACGCCAGGAACGACCCGATCCGGCCCGAGATCGGCTCGATCATGCCGGTTGGGCAGCTGAACCGAATGCGACCATGCGGCTCGGCCTGCGCTTGTAGAACGAGAGCCTCGGCCTGCTCCGCCTCCGAAAGCATCGCGCGGCAGCGTTCGTAAAAGGCTTGGCCGGTATCGGTGACCCGGAACCGCCGGCTCGACCGTTCGATCAGCCGCAGGCCGAGCCGCTCCTCCAGCCCCGCGATCCGACGGCTGAGCTTGGACTTTGGCTCGCGCAGCGCACGGCCGGCGGCGGCGAACCCGCCGTGCGCCACCACCTCGGCGAAGTAGGCGAGATCGTTCAGGTCCGTGCGCATCGGCGTTCCTCCAGCAGAACGCTATGTGTCACATCTGCTGACTACTCGCATCATCGTTCCGGCCGCATCTGGGACGGGCAACGGCGCTTCCGCCGCACGCTCCAGGAGACAGACGATGACGACCCGGTTCGACAACAAGGTGGTGGTGGTAACCGGCGGCACGAGCGGCATCGGGCTCGCGGCCGCCAAGGCGTTCGCGGCGGAAGGTGCATCCGTGTTCGTCACCGGCCGCCGGCAGGACGCGCTGGACGCCGCGGTGAAGGTGATCGGCGGCCGTGTCACCGGCGTTAGGGCTGACATGGGCGTGCTGGCCGACATCGACCGGCTCTATGACGCGGTTCAGCAGAAGCACTCCCAGATCGACGTCGTGTTCGCGAACGCGGGCGGTGGCGAGATGGTGCCGCTCGGCGCAATCACCGAGGAGCATTACCAGCGCACGTTCGACACCAACGTGAAGGGCGTGCTGTTCACGGTTCAGAAGGCGCTGCCGCTGCTGAAGGACGGCGCATCGGTGATCCTGACCAGCTCGACCACCAGCATCTCGGGCACGCCCGCGTTCAGCGTCTATTCTGCGACCAAGGCGGCCGTGCGCAGCTTCGCGCGCAACTGGATCCTCGACCTCAAGGACCGCCACATCCGGGTGAACGCGATCAGCCCCGGCGTGACCGACACCGCAGGCCTGAACGAGCTGTTCGGCGGCGGTGACCAGGCTGCCGCCACCAAGGAGTATCTGGCAGGGCTGATCCCGACCGGCCGGGTCGGCCAGCCGGAGGAGGTCGCCAGGGCGGTGCTGTTCCTCGCCTCCGACGATGCCAGTTTCGTCAACGGCATCGAGCTCTTCGTCGATGGCGGCCAGGCACAGATCTGAGCTGCCGCTCAACCCGCGCAAGGAGATACATCATGTCGCACAGCATCTCGACGCTTATGAGCCGCAACCTCCAGGAGGTGTTCGGCGAGGCGGATCCCCAGCGCCGCCGCACGGCCATCCAGGATCTCTGGGCCGAGGACGGCGCGTTCTACGCCCCCGACGGCATTCACCGCGGCCACGACGCGATCGACGGGAACGCCGGCATGGTACGGGCCACGCATCCCGAGTTCGGCTACACCGAACTCGGCGCGGCCGAGGAGGTGCACGACGTCGCCGGGCGGCTGCGCTGGGCGTCTGGCAAGCCCGGAGAGCCACCGGCTTACGCCGGCACCGACTTCGTCATCGTTCGCGACGGCAAGATCGCCGAACTCTACATGTTCTTCGATCGCCTTACTGCCTGATGCGCGACGCCGGTGTGGAAATTGGTATGCGTCGGCTGCGGATCAGGCCGTGTTGACCGGTAAGGAAGCCTAAAGCCGCGCACAGTAGGTTGGGCAAACGGAGGCGACATGGACGAGCAAGCGGAGACGCTTCGTGACAAGCGAAGCAGCGTCATCCTGAAGGCGCTGGTGCGGACAGGGTCAAATCCAGAAGGCGTCGAGCGTCGCGTGCGGAACCTGTCGCCCGGCGGGGCATGTGTCGACCATTCAGGTGAACTTTCGCTCGGCGAATCGGTCGTGCTGCTTATGGGTGAGGTGACGGACCTGAGAGCTCAGGTCGCTTGGGTAACCGATCGCCTGGCTGGGCTCAGGTTCGGACGGCAGGTGGATCTTGAGGCGGCGCGCAGGAGCCGAACCGCTGGGCCTGCGCTCAAGACCGGCTGGATGGCCGACATGAACCATGCCTACCGGAGGCAGGGTTAGGCGCGCCGCGCCGTTGCCGCTTGCCGGCTCCGCTGTGGGGCTGGCCTGGTGCTTCTGGCCCCGTTGTCGCCAAAATCCACGAGAACGTAAGGTGCCATTAGGCTATGGAGCCCATGGCTCACGGATGGACAATGACCGTGCACACCATGATGCCGTCGGGACCGCTCCCATTCTCACGCCGGACGAAGCGCACATCGACCGCGCAGTCCGGACGCGCAAGCAGGCCTCCAGCTGCGTTGCCCTCGCAATGGTGACCTCGCCCGAGATTGCCGCCGACCTCATCGATCGCGCAATTGCCCTTGCACGCGCTGCCGAAACCCGTGCGGGAGCAGGCGTCGAGAAGAAGGCTTGCGTCTAACCCAGATTAGGTCATGATGGCGTCGCTTACGCAAGCAACACCTGGCCAGCGGATGGGACCGGACTCCCTTTCTTTCCCGCGTACCGCTGGCCGCCTTCTCCGCCTTGCGTTGTCCAAGACATGTGCAGGAGGCGGGGGCGACCACTCACGCGTTCGGCAAGATCGACCGCGCAGTCCGCCGTGTTCGCTCAGCTGAGCAGCAGCCTCATCGCTGGCCCTTCCGCCTCCAGGTGATCCCTTAAGCGTTGGATGATTGCCGCTGCGGCTTCCCGGTAGTCCTCCCAGCAGGCGTTCTTGTCCACAGTGCTCCACTTCATGACGTAGGCGCGGAAAGCTCGGCTGATTTCGGCGCAGCTGGCCTCCAACTGGCGGGCTGTGGGGGCCTTGTCGGATGTGCCGTCCCGAAGGGCCGGTGCGAAGATCTCGCGGTGCTTGAATGTCTCGAACTCGGTGAGCAGGCGGACATACTGCCACCGCAGCATGGATAGAGTGGTAGCGTCCTTGCTCTGGCTGCTCTGTATCAGTTCAGATGCGCGCTGGATGTGGACGAGGCATTGCGACCGATAGTCATCGTATCGTCGCCGGAGATCGGGATCGGTCATACCGCCACTTAACGTGGATTAGATAACGGCGGGTTAGCGAGCGGGAGATCAGCAGTGTATCGTGGCTCGCGCGCAAGGGGCCAGCGGGTAACTCAGGCGCCGCTTCGGAGGAACACCTTAACGTCCTTATAGCAATCGAGGTCTATCGCGGCAGGATGGACTTATCGCGACCGCCCAAGCTTTCTTACGTTCGGGAGCGACGTCGCTTGTTCCGCTACGCGGCGGACATCGCGGCCGTCCTCAGCGGGTCGATCCTGCCGAAGCGCAGAGAGGCTCTCCTCACCGACATCAACGCGTTCGGTTGCCGGGTAAGGGTTACGGGCCGGTTCAACCCGCGCGACTTCCTGATGGTGTCGGTGGCGTCGTTCAGTCCGTTCGGAGCGCGAGTCATCTGGACGGAGGAAGGTGTCTTCGGCGTGGAATTCGTCCAGCCGTTGGCCGCCGCCGTTGTGCAGCGCATGCGCCAGCTCCGTCCTGAGATCGAATGCACGATCGAGCGGCGTTGGCGATCCTAAGCGAGTGACGCTGGGGTGACCAGCCTCACGCCTTGATCTTGGCGGCCCGCCTCAAACGGGAGCCAGGCGTGCCGCGATCACTTGCCCGGATGGCCAACCGCGTCTTTGGCGACGTCTGATGCTTGCGCAGGTAGCGCTTGCCCGCCCGGGTTCACGACTGCTTTGACGGCAGCATCTTTAGCCGCTTGTTCCGCATCCTTGGCGGCCTTTTCCGCGTCCTTGGCCGCCTTTTCAGCGTCCTTGGCAGCTTTCTTCTGGTCGTCTGCGGCATGGGCAGCTTGATCTGCAGCCGCCTGGGCAGCGGCTTGCTGCGCGGCCTGAGCGGCAGCCGCCTGAGCAACTGCCTGCGCCTGTGCGGCGGCATCTCTCGCGGCCTTCTCAGCCGCGGCTTGAACTGCGGCCTGGGCGGCAGCTAGCAGAGCTGCCAGATCGGCTTTGGCCTGAGCGGCTTGGGAATTCCGCAGAGCGGCCTGCTGAGCGTCGGCCTGCGCAGCAGCTTGCGCTGCTGCGTTACGAGCGGCCTCTTGTGCTGCAGCTTGGCTTGCCGCGGCATCGGCCGCAAGCTGAGCCTGCTTCGCGGCTTCGGCAGCCGCCTGCTGGGCGGCAGCCTGCTGAGCAGCAGCCTGTGCAGCGGCTTGCTGGGCGGCCGCCTGAACAGCAGCGTCTCCGCTGGCCTGTGCCTGGCGTGCCGACTCCGCCGCCTCGGCGGCAGCCGCTGTCGCCGCGGCCTGCTGCGCAGCGGCACTCTCCGCCGCAGCTTGCGCCGCCGCATCCGCCGCAGCTTTCGCCGCCGCGGTGGCTTGCTGCTGTGCAGCCGCAGCTTGCGCTGCTGCCTGTGCAGCCGCCTGATCTTCGGCCTGCTTGGCGGCGGCGGCTGCGGCCGCGTCAGCCTGCGCCTTGGCCGCGTCGGCTGCGGCTTCGGCCGCCGCTTGATCGGACGTTGCCTGTGCCGCAGCAGCTTGCTGGCTTGCCTGCAGCGCCGCGGCGTCGGCGGCGAGCTTGGCCTGCCGGGCGGCCTCGTCGGCTGCTTGCTGAGCCGCGGCCTCAGCTGCCGCCTGCGCGGAAGCCTGTTGTGCTGCACGATCTTCCGCGGTTTTTTGCGCAGCCGACTGTTCTGCAGCAGCCGTCTGCGCCGCGGCGGCGAGATCTGCTGCCTGCTGCGCGGAGGCTTGCTTCGCGACCGCGAGTTCGACCGCGGCAGAGGCTTCGGCTTGCCCCTCATGGGCAAGTGCGAGGGCGGTCTGAGCAGTCTGGATGGGATTCGTGCCGACGGTGCTCGGGCTTACAGCGGCGGGCTGGATGGACGCCGCAATCGGCAGGGGCGCTTGTCCGC
>Ga0210040_10009920_pt1 | contig 11006 bp, 9 predicted proteins | sample CryGeyCG12114_NA_FD_185462 | JGI IMG/M metagenome (GOLD analysis project Ga0210040, IMG submission 185462) | Groundwater microbial communities from aquifer - Crystal Geyser CG19_WC_8/21/14_NA (SPAdes) (version 2) | ecosystem: Environmental > Aquatic > Deep subsurface > Groundwater | place: USA... | reverse complement strand
CCATATTCCGTTGACTTCCAGTGTCGGTCTGATACCTGTTCTTTCATTGGTTGTATAGCCTTTTTCGCCCCATAATTCTTTTACGCCAAGATCCTGCTTATATGTTTCTTCACTATAAGGTGCTTTTGCCATTTCTGCTCTTTCTTCCGGGCTCGGTTCGACCACATCATCGTAAAAACCAGGAATGGTTACATGATTATTTTTATCATGAAGACTGGCAATCATTTGTGCAAGTATGGTTATAGGATTAGCAACAGCGCCTCCATATACTCCACTATGCAAATCGCGGTCAGGGCCGGTAATTTCAACTTCTATATAACTAAGTCCCCGTACGCCTACATCAATACTGGGCGTTTGTAAACTGAGCATGGCAGTGTCGCTTATTAAAATAACGTCTGCTTTTAGCATATCTTTTTGCTCCTTTATAAAGCTACCAAGATTAGGACTTCCCACTTCTTCTTCACCTTCTATCAAAAACTTAATATTTGCAGGAAGACTGTTTGTGCGCACCATTGTTTCAAATGCTTTTATATGCATGTAAAACTGCCCTTTATCGTCGCACGCACCTCTTGCAAAAATTTTTTCATCTTTTATAACCGGTTCAAAAGGTCCGCTATGCCATAAAGCTAAAGGATCAGGAGGCTGTACATCGTAATGTCCATAAACCAAAACTGTGGGTTTCGCAGAATCAGTTATCTTTTCGGCATAAACAACAGGGTAACCGGGAGTCGGAAAAATTTCTGCTTTATCTGCGCCTGCCTGCAATAATCTTTCTTTTACTGCCAGGGCGCATTTTATCATATCCTCTTTATGCTCACTACGTGCACTTATACTTGGTATTCGCAGCAACTCTAACAGTTCATCTAAAAAACGATCTTTATTTTCTGTTTGAAAATCTTTCCAGGCTTGCATAACTGCAAAATTTAAGGTTGAAAAGTAGTAATACTTCCACGAATATATGGAGAAATACAAACCTTTAAATATTTAGAAAATCTATTTACCTGACTGTAACACCAACGAAATAAAATAATACAACAGGTTTGAGTGAAATGTAATTATCTTTAAAAATATCTTTGCTCTTATAAATTATATCAGCGAAAATAATTTTATAATCAATCGTAAGTATTAAAAAAAACCAATAATGAAAAAATCATTTCTCTCTATCTTCTTAGTTGCGACTACTCTTTTTTTATTTACCCAATGTAAAAAGGATGATGCAGCACCAACAACCGCAACTACAACTGTTAATTACAGTCCTTTAACTACAGGAAGCAGCTGGACTTATAATTATACTGAAGGAAATGCTGCTGCTGTTTCGTATACGTATACTGTTACTGATAAAGATACAACGATCAATGGAAAAACATATAATGTTTTGAGCAGCTCTGATGGTTCTGAAAACAAGTATATGGCTAAGATCGACAGTAATTATTATCGTTATGCATCATTTTCGGGTATTGGCAGTTTTGAAGAGTTGTATCTAAAAGATAACCGAGATGTAAATAGTACCTGGACAGGTTTGGCATCTATTAGTTATGCAGGTGTTCCCATTAGTGCTAATCTTACATATACTGTTAAAGAAAAAGGTATCAGCTACTTAGTTAATGGAAAAACGTATAATGATGTAATACACATAAGGCTAGATGCAGATGCCTTAAGCATTAGCATAGGTGGTGGTGACTTTTATTATGCAAAAGATATTGGGTTAATAGAAAATAACATTAAACTTACTTATTTAGGTCAGTCGTTTACTACAAGTCAGCAACTGACTGCTTATGTAATTAAGTAAACTGCAGTTTTATTATTGTTGTGCTTTTATATTTTTCAGTTTTGGAAAAAGTGTTGCATTTATTTGCTTTATAACTATTGTAAACAAATTAAATTATATAGCTGGCATTCTTCATTTGCTAATTGTATTCTAACCATAAAACAGGTATAAAAACAGAAAGTTTAAAACCGGATAAATTTCAAAAAGCAATAAAAAAAAGTTTAATTATTTCAGGATTTTATTAAATTCGCATCACGATTGTGCAATTATGCCATCCATCAGCCTTTGTAGTTTTTTCTCATATTAATTTGAGAGGGTTCTACAGAGGCTGAGCCAATTATAGCACAATTGATAATATTATTTGCTCTTTTTAAACAACTGCAAATTTATCCTGGTAAACAAAAAAAAGCATCGCATCATTTGCAGTGCTTTTTTATTGTATAAGTAAGATTATTTCATTGCAGTATCATAGCGGTTGCTGACAAAGTTCCAGTTTACCACATTCCACCAATTAGTTATATAATCAGGTCTTTTGTTTTGATACCTGAGGTAATAAGCGTGTTCCCAAACATCGAGGCCTAATACCGGAAAACCTTTAAGATCGCTGGCATCCATTAAAGGATTATCCTGGTTGGGAGTAGAACCGATTTTTAATTGCTTATCGTTTGTTAATACCAGCCAGGCCCATCCACTTCCAAAACGGGTTTTTCCGGCATCACTAAATTGAGTTGTAAAAGCTTCATACGACCCAAAAGATTTTTGTATCGCACTTAGCAAAGCGCCTTCAGGCTTTTCATTTGCTGTAGGTGTCATTACTTTCCAGAAGAGTTCGTGGTTATAGTGGCCACCTGCATTATTACGCATTTTTGCAGAATACTTAGAGATATTACTCAACAAATTCTCAAGACTTGTACTGCTGGTATTTACCCCTTCTGCTGCGGTAGCTTCTGCAAGGTTTTTGGCATAGGTAGCTGCGTGTTTTGTATAATGAATTTCCATAGTAGCAGCATCAATTGATCGCTCTAAAGCATTGAAACTATATGGTAATGGCTGTTGTGTATATGGAGTCGGAGCGGCAGTTGCAGCTAAGATTTTAGGAGCCTTGCAGGAAAGTACAGATGGTAAAACTGTAGCAGAAAGTCCAAGTGCAACACTTGCTTTTCCTGTTTTTTCAATAAACTTTCTCCTTGAAAATTGCTCGTTTTTCATATGTGAGTTTTGATTATAAATTCTTTTGTTTTTTAAAAGTACCTAAAAAAATCTGAAGCTTCTTTAATGACCTGTAATAATATTCCTGGTTAAACAACTGCGAATCCTTCATGGCTTTGTACGTTAGAAAAAAACCAATGGGAAACAAGAGCGCACTTGAAAGCCACATACCTGTAAAAGGAGATAAGACATCGCTTTTCACAAATTTTTCGCCAAAGGTATTTAGCAGGTGAAAAATTACAAAGAAAATGACAGCAAAAACCAAAGGTGTGCCAAGTCCGCCCTTTCTTATAATTGATCCTAAGGGCGCCCCAATCAAAAATAATACAATACATGCTACTGCTAATGTAAACTTTCGGTGCCATTCAATTTGATGAAATCTAAGGTTTCTTTGTTTTCCCTCGTACTCAGCAGCTAATAGCTGAACATTTGATTTAGCTGAATTTAGTTGAATCTGCAATTTATTATTAATCGCGTCGTTTGCTGAATCAGCGATTATCTGGTTAATATTTGAAATGCGAGTTACGTTTTTAGCATTTACAGGCAATAAACCCGTATCGGCATATCTGGTAAAAGTCAAATAAGGTGATACGTCTGTTTTGGACCTTTTTTCAAAATAAGTATTAAATTTTTTAAGGGAATCAATCGTTTTACTTAGTTGCCGTACGCTCAACATTTTATAGTTGTCACTAAAAGCGCTGTCAGACGTTGTATTCATTTTAAAACTGCTGAGATCCAGAATTTTTTTATATTCTTTAAAGCCTAACCTTACAAATTCTGTATTTGTTGTCATACGATTTCCTTTTTCCTGGTAGCGCCATCCGTTTTGTAAATCAAATTCCAGTTGATTTCCGGGTGCCACTTTCATTATACCACTTTCGGCAATCAGGCTGTAGTCTTGCAGGCCCCGATTTTTTTCATAAATGATTACATTCTTTATAATATTTCCATCTTTTGACTTTTTCCCTATTTTAATCACATAACCTTCTATTTTGTCATAAAAGATACCTTCTTTAATATCAAATGCAGGTTTCGATACAATGATGTCATACTTAAGGGTGTTTAACTTTAAAACAGCTACCGGCATAATATTATTAGCAAATAAGAAAGAAATACCGGCAATTAAAACAGCAACAAAAAACAATGGCCGCATGAAACGAAGCAAGGGAATACCTGCAGATTTTATAGCAACCAGCTCAAAGCTTTCTCCAAGATTGCCAAAAGTCATAATGGATGAAAGTAACAATGCCAGTGGTAAAGCAAGTGACACACAATTAACTGCAACAAGCCCGATCAGCTGTACAATTATTGATAAATCAAGTCCTTTTCCGACAACATCATCTATATACAGCCAGAAAAACTGCATTACCAATACAAACAGTGCAATAAAGAATGTTGCAAAAAAAGGACCGATAAAAGCTTTTATTATTAAGGTGTCAAGTTTTTTAATCACTTTGCAAATAGTTTACATCCGCTGTTTAATGAAAGCAAAATTACTGCATTACCTGCATTACAGTCTGTAACTAACTTTATATCTCGTTAATTAACAAACATGTTTCATTTATACATAAATGCTTAAGATAAATACTTCTCTTTCTGCCTATGAAATGCAACTGGTAACAGATGCGCAGGCGCTGATAACTAAAAACTTAATTATTAAAAAAGTGTCTGCGCTTTTTGCAGATTTGGCCGAGGAATACAAAAAAGAGTTAGAAAATACAGTTTTTGATAGCGATAACTTCATTAATCCTAAAATTTCACGTGGAGAAAATTACCTTTCGCTGCCTTATGTGATACTCGACTTTCCGCGCCAGTTTGGTAAAACAGATGTATTTGCAATCAGATCTTTTTTTTGGTGGGGCAATTTCTTCAGTATAACGCTGCAATTAGCAGGAAGATACCATGCAAAGTTTTATTCAAATATTGAAAATGCTATCAATAAAAATCGTTTTGCCGGATGGTACATCAGTACTTCGGAAAACCAGTGGGAACATCATTTTGAAAGTAATAATTATATACCAGTTAAAGAGGGAACAAAATATAATCTTTCAGAACAATCTTTTTTAAAACTTGCAAAAAAAATCCCACTGGCTCAGTGGGACGAAACAAATGTTTTTTATACTAAAAACTTTAAATTGATAATGGAAACACTGCTATCTATGCCCCAATCCGGTGAAACAGATCTTTTACCTGGTACTCCCACAACTGGCTTTGATCTTTAATTTCTTTTTTTTCTGCAAAATCTTTAATGATCAATATGGTTTGATTAGTAACCTCAGATTTATCAATTTCAAATTCAAAATATTCTTCTTTTGGCGCATCCAGCCATTGAAAGCGTACAAATTTATTTTCCTGCATTTCTACAAGCCGGGCTTTTTCTGAAGAATTGTTCCAGGTAAAGGTAAAAATATGTTCTTTATTTTCATCTACTTTGTCGGCAAACCATTCACCGAGGCCGGCAGGAGTTGATAAAAATTCAAATAAAATGTTTGGAGAACTTCTTACAGGATATTCTAAAGTGTATAACTGTTTTTTACTCATAATAATCAGTTTTCGTAAAAACGAAAGTTTGCAATAATATAAAAATAATTATAGAGCTAAAATTTTTTTTTAAGTAAACACAAAATAAGATAAAGTGTTTAATAAAAAAGATTGATTTTTTTGAATAACGTCTGTTTTATTGCGTCAATGAGGTTGTTATAAACGAGCTTACTTTATTGTAAAAAATTGTGCTCCATAGGTTTCTTTCAATCTTGTAAGGTAAATGCAAGGTGAAAATTTTTTTTAAACTCCATCTCTGTTAATAACGATTGTAAACCTTAAAGGATTAATTAAAATATAGTCAGGTCTTAATATATTTGCATTAGAGTGAATACATTTATTTTGTGTTCACTCTTTTTGTTTGTAATGGAGAAGTAATACAAACGGATCTTTTTAACTAATAAAATAAAGATTTCAATAATCTGAGTCAACTCTGTAAATCGCTAATAATATGTTTGAAAGTTTAAGTGAACGGCTGGAAGGCGCCTTTAAAAACCTGAAAGGTGAAGCTAAAATAACAGAATTAAATATTGCCGCTACAGTAAAAGAAATACGTCGTGCATTGGTAGATGCAGACGTTAACTATAAAATAGCCAAAGATTTTACGGATAAAGTAAAGGATATTGCTTTAGGAACTAAGGTGATAAATGCTGTCAGTCCTGGTCAGTTGATGACTAAAATTGTAAAAGACGAACTGGCTGAGTTGATGGGTGGAACGGAAAGCACCTTTAATATAACAGGAAACCCCACAGTTATCTTAATTGCAGGATTACAGGGAAGCGGTAAAACAACATTTAGCGGAAAACTGGCAAGTTACCTGAAAACACAAAAAGGAAAAAGTCCTTTACTGGTAGCTGCAGACGTTTATCGTCCTGCGGCTATTGATCAGTTAATGGTATTAGGTGGTCAGATTGGTGTAGATGTATACAACGAAAGAGAAAACAAAAACCCCGTTGACATTGCTAAAAATGCCATAAAAGAAGCCCGGGCAAAAAATAAAAATGTTGTTATTATAGATACTGCTGGTCGTCTTGCAGTTGATGAGGCAATGATGACTGAGGTAGCAAATATTAAAAATGCAGTTCACCCGCAGGAAATATTGTTTGTAGTAGATAGTATGACTGGTCAGGATGCTGTAAATACAGCCAAAGCTTTTAATGAAAGACTCGATTTTAGTGGGGTTGTATTGACCAAACTGGATGGTGATACCCGTGGTGGAGCTGCATTGTCTATTAAATACACTGTTGAAAAGCCTATTAAATTTGTAAGCAGCGGCGAAAAACTTGATACCTTAGATGTCTTCTATCCTGAGCGTATGGCTCAGCGTATACTTGGTATGGGCGACATTACCACATTGGTAGAAAAAGCTCAGTTGCAATACGATGAAGAACAGGCTAAAAGACTCGAAAAGAAAATTCGTAAAAACCAGTTTGATTTTCAGGACTTTTTAGATCAGCTACAGCAGATTAAAAAAATGGGTAATCTTAAAGATCTGATGGCCATGATACCAGGTGTAGGCAAAGCCATCAAAGACGTAGATATAAGCGACGATGCTTTTAAAGGAGTTGAAGCTATTATAAAAAGTATGACTCCTTATGAAAGAAATAATCCTGACGAAATAAACCAAAGCCGTAAACAGCGAATTGCAAAAGGGTCGGGCAAAGACATGAATGAAGTAAATGCCTTTATGAAACAATTTGATCAGATGCGCCAGATGATGAAGATGATGAATAAAATGCCGATGGGCATGGGCATGGGAAAAATGCCGGGAATGAAGAGATAGTCCCATAATATATTTATAACAGATTTATTTTAAGAAGTTGCATAACAAAAAGAGTCTCTGCGGAGACTCTTTTTGTTGGTTTTATTTAAATAAGATTAGTACTACTGTATTGTAAATTGTTAACTGTTATTAGTCAGCAGGCAATTTTACCACATAACTCTTCCCTGGTTTTACCGGTAAAGATCTTCCGCGCATCCATGGATTTAGCAGCTTTAGCATTTTATAGGTTGTTTTATTGCTTATCGCCCAGGTTGCAAGGTTAGGAACAGAAGCAGTAATAATTATATCTTTTGTATCAAAAGGATCATATCCATTTGTATCATTAACTGTATAACCTATTTCTTTTGCGTTGGTTATAAGATATTTAAATGTAAGAATTCTAAAAATATATTTGTTTGTTTCATCAGGTAGTTGCAGGTCATAATAATTTTTCGTCTGCTGAAAAACGGCTTGTTGATTATAACCGCCCTGACCGCAATTATAAGAAGCTGCCGCGGCCGTCCAGCTTCCAAATTTTGCATAAGCCTGCTTTAGATATTTGCAGGCAGCATCAGTAGATTTTATAACATTATACCGTTCATCTACATTTTTATTTATTTCCATATTAAATTCTGGTCCGGTGTAATTCATAAATTGCCAAAAACCTGTCGCTCCAACTTTTGAAATAACATTTTGCAGGTTACTTTCGGCAACACATAAAAATTTAAAATCATCCGGTACCCCGTTTTCTTTAAGCCGTTCTTCAATAACAGGAAAAAATCGCTGCGAAAGTTTTAAAATATAACTGATATGACCATAGTTGGTATAGTTATATATTAATTCCCTGTCAAAAGCTTCATTAACTTCCCAACGTTCCAGGGGAACTTTCTCACCTGCAAAATTCATTTCATCAGGTACTTTAGGAAGATAAAAGGCTGCCCGTGCAGATTTATTTTGTTGTTTTTTGTCATTTTCCTTAAAGGCAAGTTGAAAAATAATTAAAATTCCCATCACAATACCTGATAAAAATAATATAACAGATTTACTTCTTGAAGTCATAACTTTTTTTGCTTTTTTACAAAATTGTAGTACCACAAATCCTGATAATATGCAATGATAAGTTTATTTATAAAAAATAAATAACTTATGTTTTTAAGAAAAAAGGTGCTGAATTTTTTCCTTTGGAACTTTAATTGTGTTACTTTATCTTTGCGATCCGTAAAAAATAATTATTTCACGCATTTAAATTTCTATTTAAGATGCCAGTAAAAATGAGACTGCAAAGACACGGCAGTAAAAAACGGCCTTTCTACTTTATAGTAGTAGCCGATGCACGTGCGCCAAGAGATGGTAAGTTTATCCAGAAAATCGGAACATATAATCCGTTAACTGTTCCGGCTACTGTTCAGTTAGATCGTCAAAAGGCTTTAGACTGGCTGCATAAAGGCGCCCAGGCTACAGATACAGTTCGCCGGATTCTATCCTTCAAAGGTGTATTATATCTGAAACACCTGTTGCGTGGTGTTAAATTAGGTTTGTTTGATGATGCGACTGCCATGGAAAAATTCCAGGTATGGCATACTGAACACGAAGCGCAAATTAAAAAGCGCAGCGATGAAAATCGCAGAAACCAAAGAGCCAGAAGAAATCCACCTGTTGTAAGACGGGTAGAAAGAAGCAATGATGCTCCTGCAGCAGAAGGCAATTCTCCTGCTTAAGTCATTAAATGTTTCATAATATCTTAAAAGTCTCTGACCATGTCAGAGACTTTTTTTATGGAACCGGCATTTGTTCTTTATTCAGCTTCGGGGGTGTCACTCCCTTGTACAGCTAATCACTGTTCGGCTTTTTCTAAAATAGTTAGTACATAAAAATTTCTTATTTTTAGTGCTTTTACAGTTTATTGTCTTAAAACATCCATCTCAAACACTTGTCTTTTTATGAAAGATTATTTTAGTATCGGAAAAATTGCTGCCACTCACGGTCTTACAGGTGAGGTTGTATTGCAACATGCATTGGGAGACAAAACAGATCTTAAAGGCTTGCAAACCATATTTATCGAAGAGAAAAAGGATAGTTTTTTACCCTTTTTTATAGAAAGCACAAACGCCAAAAACACGACAGAAGTATATTTAAAACTCGAAGGTTTTAACACCAAAGAAAGTGCACGCAGATTAGCTCAAAAAGAAGTGTGGCTACTTAAAGCTGATTTTGATAAATATGCTGCCAAATCTTCGCCTCTTTCTCTGCTGGGATTTATGATGATAAATGAAGGCGAGGCAATAGGCGAAGTAATTGAAGTGATAGAGCAGCCTATGCAAATACTGTGTAAAATTATGTACCAGGGAAATGAAGCTCTCATTCCAATTCACCAGGAAAGCCTGGAAAAGATAGATAAAAAGAAAAAGCAGGTATATGTAAAGCTTCCCGAAGGTTTGCTTGATATTTATACGTCCAATATATAGTAGGCCAAGGTAAGTGAGAAACAAATGATTTTAAAAGGTTTTTCTTAAAACTGTTTAAAATTTAATTTTCCTGCGGTTTAAAATATTCCCTTATTCTTTTCTAACTTAGTTATTCCATGCAAAGCCCTCAGCGATATATTGCTCACTTTGATCTTGACAGCTTTTTTGTTTCGGTCGAGGTTCTAAAAAATCCTTTACTTAAAGGCAAGGCGGTATTAGTTGGCGGACATAGTGAGCGCGGAGTTGTGGCAGCATGCAGTTATGAAGCACGCAAATTTGGTATTCACAGTGCTATGTCAATGAAAAAAGCTATGCAGCTTTGCCCTCACGCCATTGTTCTTAAAGGAAGTCATAGTGATTACAGCAAATATTCTCGTATAGTAACAGATATAATAGCTGCCAAAGCACCTCTGTTTGAAAAGGCCTCTATTGACGAATTCTATATTGACCTTACCGGAATGGATAAATACTTCGATCCCCGCAAGTGGACCATTGACCTGCGACAGGAAATAATAGATAAAACAGGATTGCCTATTTCATTTGCGCTGGCAAGTAATAAAATGGTGGCTAAAATTGCGACAGATGAGGCTAAGCCTAACGGTTATATACATATAGCGCCTGGTTTTGAAAAGGAATTTTTAGCTCCTTTAAAAGTCAATAAAATTCCGGGAGTAGGCGAGCAAACTTACCAGTCATTGTTATCTATGGGCATAAAAACCATTGAGGACATCAGCAAGTACGATGTAAAAGAACTTGAACGCGTATTGGGTAAGTATGGTGTAGAGCTTTACAATAAATCGCAGGGAAAACATACCGGAATTGTATCGCCCTACCATGAAGCAAAATCAATATCTACCGAAAATACATTTGAAGAAAACAAGTCTGACCTTACATTTTTAATGGCTGAACTGGTGCGGATGACTGAAAAAGTTGCATACGAACTAAGGCAGGATGCAAAACTTGCTGGTTGCCTTGCTGTAAAAATCCGTTACGGAAATTTCAGCACTTATAGTAAACAGTTAACTATTGATTATACTTGTCACGATGATAAACTGATTAAAATTGCCAAGGATCTTTTTATAAAATTATATAAACCAGTAATACCTGTAAGATTGTTAGGTGTGCGGCTGAGTGAACTTACTAATCTTGCTGTACAATCAAATTTATTTGAAGATGCAGGTAAAAAGAAAGATTTATACAAAGCAATAGACGATGTAAAGAATAAGTTTGGCAAATATGCTTTAAAAAAGGCAAGAACGGT
>Ga0210040_10009919_pt1 | contig 11006 bp, 9 predicted proteins | sample CryGeyCG12114_NA_FD_185462 | JGI IMG/M metagenome (GOLD analysis project Ga0210040, IMG submission 185462) | Groundwater microbial communities from aquifer - Crystal Geyser CG19_WC_8/21/14_NA (SPAdes) (version 2) | ecosystem: Environmental > Aquatic > Deep subsurface > Groundwater | place: USA... | reverse complement strand
GATCAAGGTCAGCGACACCCCCGGCGGCGATGCCTTCGAGGTCGCGGGCCGTGGCGAACTGCAGATGGGCGTCCTGATCGAGAACATGCGCCGCGAAGGGTTCGAGCTGTCGATCTCGCGTCCCCGCGTCCTCTTCAAGGAAGAGAACGGCGTCCGCCTGGAGCCCATCGAGGAAGTCACCATCGACGTCGACGACGAATACACCGGCGCCGTGGTCGAAAAGCTGACGGGCCCGCGCAAGGGCGACCTCGTGGAGATGCGCCCCGCAGGCGCAGGCAAGACCCGGATCATCGCGCATGTGCCGTCGCGGGGCCTCATCGGCTACCAAGGCGAGTTCCTGACTGACACGCGCGGCTCGGGCGTGCTGAACCGGATCTTCCACGGCTGGACGCCCCACAAGGGCGAGATCCAGGGGCGGCGCCAGGGCGTGCTCATCTCCATGGAGAACGGGACGGCCGTGGCCTATGCGCTCTGGAACCTGGAGGAGCGCGGCAAGATGTTCGTCGTGCCGCAGGACCCGGTCTACGAGGGCATGATCATCGGCGAGCATTCGCGCGACAACGACCTCGAGGTGAACCCGCTCAAGGGCAAGAAGCTCACTAACGTCCGCGCCTCCGGGACGGACGAGGCGGTGCGGCTGACTCCGCCGGTGCTGATGTCATTGGAGCAGGCCATCGCCTATATCGACGACGACGAGCTGGTCGAGGTCACGCCAACGGCGATCCGGCTGCGCAAGCGGCACCTCGACCCGCACGAGCGCAAGCGGCAGGCCCGCGCGGGCTGACGGATTGAAGGGGCGGTTCCGGAAGGGGCCGCCCCTTTTCGCATCCTACAGGGGCTGGACCGGAGACGGCAGGGTGGCAGTCGCGCGGGCTTCGTCGGGGATGGCAGCCCCTGACATGAGGGCTTGCCCGGTCGGGCAGAGGTCCAGGAGCACGCAGCGGCCGCAGGCGGGGTTGCGGAAAGTGCAGCACCGCTGGCCGTGCAGCATCAGAACCTCGTGGTCGTCATAGACCGTCTGCGCGTCCCAGTCGGGCGGCAGGAGCGCAGCTAGCGCCGCGTGCGATGGGCCGACGTCCATCGACCTCGGGATCAGGCCAGTGCGCTGCGCGACACGGTGGTGATGGCTGTCCACCGGCAGCGCCGCCTGGCGGAGCCGGCTGAAGGAGAGCACCGCCGCGCTGGTCTTGGGACCGACGCCGGGGATCGCTTCCAGCCAGGCACGCGCCTCGGGGACGGGCATCCCTTCGAGGAAATCCAGGCTCAGGCTGCCATGGCGGTCGGAGACGGCGCGCAGGGTGGCCTGTATGCGAGGTGCCTTCTGCTCGGGCCAGGTCACGCCCTTGATGAGGTCCTGCACCTCGTCCGTGGATGCGTCGCGCAGCGATTCCCAGTCCGGGTAGCGTGCCCGGAGAGCCGTGAAGGCGCGGCCGGATTCCGCGTTGCGCGTCCGATGGGACAAAAGCGAGGAGACGAGTTCGCTGAGGGGGTCATGATCGTGGAAGTAGGCAATCGGGCAGCCATAGGCCTTGCAGAGCCGCCGGTGGACCTCCAGCGCCTTCGCCTTGAGTTGTTCGCTAGGGTGTGCGGACTGGGCCATGGCAGGGGAATCCTCGAGGCGACGCTTCGGTTCCTGTGGCGGATCAGAAGAACACGTTGCCGAGACGGAGGCTCGCTCGGGCTCCCCGTCCCGGCTGACTGGCCTCCGAGGGCTAGAACGCCGTGCGCCCGACCTGAGTCATCGGGGACTCCTTGTGGCTGCGGTGTGTGATTCACCCTTCTTGGAGGTGGATCATGGGCAAGACGTATTCGCAGGATCTCCGGGATCGGGTTCAGGCTCATGTGGCGGCGGGTTGCTCGCGTCGTGACGCGGCGCGCCGGTTCGGGGTGAGCGCGAGCTTTGCGGTGCGGCTCGCGGCGCATGTGCTGCTGACCGGCACAACCGCGCCGGTGGCGCAGGGTCGACCGGCGGGAGGAGGCAAGCGCGCGCTGGTCATGGGTTGTCTGATCGCACGCGTCGAGGCGCAGCCCGACATCAGCATGCCGGAACTGGCGGCGGCGTTGGAGGAGGTGCAAGGAGTGACCGCGCATGCCGCCTCGCTGTCGCGGGCCCTCTGCGCTGCCGGGTTCTCATACAAGAAAATCGCTGATGGCCGCGGAGTCCGCACGCGACGGCGTCAAGCGGGCGCGGCACGAATGGACGAGCCTGCGCCAGCGGCGGATGCGCCAAAAGCCTCATAGGCTCGTCTTCATCGATGAGACCGGCACGCCCACAAGGATGACCCGGCTGCGCGGCCGCTCAAAGTGCGGCGAGCGCCTGCGCGCCGCTGCGCCGTTCGGCCATTGGAAAACGCAAACCTTCATCGCCGCCTTGCGCAGCGACGGTCTCACCGCTCCTTGGGTGCTGAACGGCCCCATGAACCGGTGGGCCTTCGACATCCATGTCGAGACCCAGCTTGCGCCGACCCTCTACCAGGGCGAGGTGTCATCCTTGACAACCTCGCCGCCTACAAGAGCGAGCGAGCCGCCAAGCCGCCGGGCGCGTGGTTCCTGTTTCTGCCGCCCCACTCTCCAGACCTGAACCCCATCGAAACGGCGTGCTCAAAGCTGAAGGCCCACCTCAAAAGCCGGAGCCCGAACCATCGACGCCCTCAGGCGCGCCGTCGGCAACATCTGCAACCTCTTCAGCCCCGAGGAATGCTGGATTTACCTCAATGCCGCTGGATACGCGCCAGATCATACGCACGAAGCCCTAGAGGGATGATGACAGAGGCTCGACCCGGTCCCTGAGCGAGAGGCGGCCAGGCCGGAGGACCCGCGCATACCAGCCCCCATGGCCGCGCATCGCGTTGTAGCCGCCGGGGCCGAGCGTCTCCTCCATGCGCGAGCAGGGCGGACAGGGACCGGTGATCTCGACCTGCGCCTCGGGGCCGAGCCGGAGAGGCACGCCCTTCAGGGCGGCGAGGTTCAGGCCGGAGACAACGAGGTTCCGTCGGAGGCGGGCAGGCGTCGCCTCCGTGCCGCTGAGCGCGGTGATAACCGACAGATGCTCGGCTTGGATCAGGGTGACGGCTCGTAGGCCCTCCGGGGCGTGATCGCCCTCCAAACCACCGGCCAGGAGCTCGGCACCGCCGGGGAGGAGCGGCTCGGCGCGCCGGGCAGGCCGAAGGAGGATGACCTCCAGACGGCCCGGGCGCAGGAAGCGCGAGGTGAGATCCGCGACGGAGATCACGGAAGGCTAGGCCGGAAGCTCCTCCACGAGGACGAGGTCCCGGTCGGCGGCGCCCCGGGCGTGCTCCAGCGCGGCCTGATACTCCGGAGAGCGGTAGCAGCCCTCGGCGGCGGCAAGGCTCGGGAAGCGGGCCACCACCTGACGGGGCTTGTCGTCGCCCTCGAGCTGGACATATGCGCCGCCGCGGACCAGCCAGACGCCGCCATGCGCCGGGATGATGTCGGTCGCGAGCTTGGCGTACTGGCCGTAACGCTCGGCGTCGGTGACCTTGACGTGGGCGATCCAGAGGGCGCTCATGCGAGGACTCCTTCAATGACGGCCTCGGCGGCCTTGATGGCGGCCTCGGCATTCTGGGCGCTGGCGGCGCCTCCCTGCGCGAGGTCGGGCCGTCCGCCCCCGCCCTTGCCCCCGAGCTCGGCCACGGCGGCCCGCAGGATGTCCACGGCCGACAGCCTTTGCGCAAGGTCGGACGTGACGCCGGCCGCGACCGCCGCCTTGCCTTGGTCCTCGGCGATCAGGAGGACCGCACCCGATCCCATCTCGGCCTTCATGCCGTCGATCAGCGCGGGAAGCTCCCTGCCGGTGACGCCGGAGAGGATCTGCGCCCGGAACGGCACGCCGCCGACCTCGCGCGCGGGCTGGGCGTCGCGGGTCGGGCCACCCATCGCACGCTCGCGCCGGAGCTGGGCCACCTCGTTCTGCAGAGCCCGGCGTTCGTCGAGGAGCGCCCTGACCCGGGAACCCACGTCCGAGAGCGGGGCCCGCAGAAGGCCTGCGACCTCCTGAAGGGCCTTGTCACGGGCGCGGAGGTGGTCGAGCGCGGGCTGGCCGGTGAGCGCCTCTACCCGACGAACGCCGGCGGAGGAGGCGCTGTCGGACAGGAGCACGAAGGCACCTATGTCGCCCAGGCGCCCGACGTGGGTGCCGCCGCAGAGCTCGACGGAGTAGGTCCGCCCGTCGGTGCCCTTGCCCGACCCGTCGAGCGAGCCCATGGATACCACGCGGACCTCGTCCCCGTACTTCTCGCCGAAGAGCGCCTGGGCGCCGAGGGCGCGAGCCTCGTCCGGGGACATGAGGAGCGTCTCGACCGGGCGGTTCTGGCGGATGAAGTCGTTCACCTCGCGCTCGACCTGCTCGATCTCGTCGGCCGAGAGGCCCTGGCCGTGGGAGAAGTCGAAGCGCAGGCGGTCGGGGGCGTTGAGGCTGCCGCGCTGGGCCACGTGCTCGCCCAGGGCGCGGCGGAGCGCCTCGTTCAGAAGGTGGGTCGCGGAATGGTTGGCGCGGATCGCGGAGCGGCGCTTGTGGTCGACGTCCAGAGCCACGGCGTCGCCCACGACAAGGCGGCCGTTGTCGGGAGTAAACTGGTGCGCAACCAGCCGACCGTCAGCGAACTTCTGGACATTCGAAATGAAGCCCACCGTGTTGTGGTCACTCAGCTTGCGCAGCCAGCCCTGGTCGGCCGCCTGCCCGCCCGATTCGGCATAGAACGGCGTCTGATTGACGACGACCCAGCCTGTCCCAAGCTCTTCGATCACATCGACCAATTCGCCATCTGCTACAATGGCGAGGACCTGACCTTCGGCCTTCTCGGTGTCGTAGCCCAGGAACTCGGTGGCGCCGAGCTTTTCGGCTAGGTCGAACCAGACGGTGGCATCCTTGGCCTCTCCGGAGCCGGCCCAGGAGGCGCGGGCGCGGGCCTTCTCTTCCTCCATGGCGGCCTCGAAGCCCGCCACGTCGACGGTCCGGCCCTGCTCGCGCAGCGCATCCTGGGTGAGGTCGAGCGGGAAGCCGAAGGTGCCGTAGAGCCGGAAGGCGGCTTCGCCCGGAAGCTCCGCGCCCTCGGGAAGTCGGGCGAGCTCGTCGTCGAGGAGGCGCAGGCCGCGGTCGAGCGTCTCGCGGAACCGGGTCTCCTCGCGCTTCAGCGTGTCGGTGATGAGGGCCTGCCCGCGCCCCAGCTCCGGGTAGGCCGCGCCCATCTGCTGCACGAGGGCCGGGACGAGGCGGTACATCACCGGGTCCTTGGCCCCCAGCATGGCAGCGTGGCGCATCGCGCGGCGCATGATGCGGCGCAGGACGTAGCCACGTCCCTCGTTCGAGGGCATCACGCCGTCGGCGATCAGAAACGAGGTGGAGCGCAGGTGGTCGGCGATGACGCGGTGGTGAATCTTGCCGGGGCCGTCGGGGTCGGAGTGGGTGACGTTGGCGCTGGCCTCGATCAGGGCGCGCATCAGGTCCGTGTCGTAGTTGTCGTGCTTGCCCTGGAGCAGCGCGCCGATCCGTTCGAGGCCCATGCCGGTGTCGATGGAGGGGCGTGGCAGGGGGTCGCGGGAGCCGTCCTCATGCTGCTCGAACTGCATGAAGACGTTGTTCCAGATCTCGATGTAGCGGTCGCCGTCCTCCTCGGCCGAGCCGGGCGGGCCGCCCCAGACCGAGGGGCCATGGTCGTAGAAGATCTCGGTGCAGGGACCGCAGGGACCGGTGGGACCCATCATCCAGAAGTTGTCGCTGGTTGGGATGCGGATGATCCGGTCGTCAGACATGCCCGCGACCTTCTTCCAGATCGCCGCGGCCTCGTCGTCGGTGTGGTAGACCGTGACCAGCAGGCGGTTGCCGTCGATCCCGAAGTCCTTGGTCAGCAGCTCCCAGGCGAAGGGGATCGCGTCGGACTTGAAGTAGTCGCCGAATGAGAAGTTGCCGAGCATCTCGAAGAAGGTGTGGTGCCGCGCAGTGTAGCCCACGTTGTCGAGGTCGTTGTGCTTGCCCCCGGCGCGCACGCATTTCTGGGCGGTGGTGGCGCGGCTGTAGGGGCGCGACTCCAGGCCGGTGAAGACGTTCTTGAACTGCACCATGCCGGAGTTCGTGAACATCAGCGTCGGGTCGTTGCGGGGGACCAGCGGCGAGGAGTCCACCACCGCGTGGCCGTTGCGGGCGAAGAAGTCGAGGAACGTGGAGCGGATGTCGGCGAGACTGGTCATGGGCGGAATTCCCGGAAAGCGGCCTGTGTGCAATAGCCCCCGTGGTTAACGGGGTCCAGTGGTTGAGACGCAGCCTCGCATGACCGGGTTAACAGTTCGTTACAGGATCGTGCGGTGGGGTTAACGGACGGTTGATGGGCGGGGCACCGGTCCGGCCGGAACGGAAACGGGCGGAGCCTTGCGGCCCCGCCCGTCCCTTGTGTTCCCCAGAGGATGGGGACCTCACATCTCCACGAGGTCGCCGTCCTCGTCGGCCCCGTCGGGCGCGACCGAGAAGTCGAGTCCATGGGCGGCACGAATCTTGTCCTCGATCGACGTCGCCACGTCGGCGTGCTCCCTGAGGAACGTCTTCGCGTTCTCGCGGCCCTGGCCGATGCGCTCGTCGCCGTAGGAGAACCAGCTCCCCGACTTCTCCACCACGCCGGCCTTGACGCCGAGGTCGAGGAGCTCGCCGGTCTTGGAGATCCCCTCGCCGTACATGATGTCGAACTCCACCTCCTTGAACGGAGGGGCGACCTTGTTCTTCACGACCTTGACGCGGGTGGTGTTGCCCACGACCTCGTCCCGGTCCTTGATCGCGCCGATGCGGCGAATGTCCATGCGGACGGAGGCGTAGAACTTGAGCGCGTTGCCCCCCGTCGTCGTCTCGGGCGAGCCGAACATGACGCCGATCTTCATCCGGATCTGGTTGATGAAGATCACCATGCAGTTCGACCGGCTGATGGAGCCGGTGAGCTTGCGCATGGCCTGGGACATCAGGCGGGCGTGGACGCCCACCGAGGAGTCGCCCATGTCGCCTTCGAGCTCGGACTTCGGCGTCAGCGCCGCGACCGAGTCGACCACGACGAGGCTGACCGCGCCGGAGCGGACCAGCGTGTCGACGATCTCGAGCCCCTGCTCGCCCGTGTCGGGCTGGGAGATGAGCAGCTCGTCGAGGTTCACGCCCAGCTTCTTGGCGTATTGCGGATCGAGCGCGTGTTCCGCGTCGACGAAGGCGCAGACGCCGCCCAGCTTCTGCATCTCGGCCACGACGTGAAGGGTCAGCGTCGTCTTGCCCGAGGACTCGGGGCCATAGATCTCGATGATGCGGCCCTTCGGGAGGCCGCCGATGCCCAGGGCGATGTCGAGGCCCAGGGAGCCGGTCGAGCATGCCTCGATCTCGGGCATCTGGTTCTGCCCGCCGAGCTTCATGATGGAGCCCTTGCCGAACTGCCGCTCGATCTGCTGCAGCGCGCTTTCCAGGGCCTTTTGCTTGTCGGCCGTCTTCTTGTCGCTCATGTTGAGGAGGTCTGCCACTGCCATGTTCGGCCCTTTATCCCATGGCCGCCCCATGGCGGCAATCAGACTGTTGTTCCCGTCTTGTTCCGGACCCCAGATATGGGACCAAACAGGGAACAAATCAAGTAAAATCGTCGATAATCAGGCTGGCATAAGAGTGGTTAAGGAAGAGTTAACATCCTGACCGGCTTGACGATTTCCCTAGGCCCTAGCGCGCGAGCACCAGGTCGGCCCGAAGTCCGCCGAGTGCGGCACTTTCGCCCAGGCGCAGGCTCCCCCCGTGGGACCTCGCGATGTCAGCCACGATGGCGAGACCGAGGCCCGTTCCGGGGCTGTCCTGGTTCCTTGCGGCGTCGAGCCGGGTGAAGGGGCGCATCGCCTCCTCGCGCCGGTCGGGGGGGATACCCGGGCCGTCGTCCTCCACGGATAGCCGCAGGGTCCGGCCCGAGACGGCCAGCGTGACCTGGGCGCGCGTCCCATGCGCCAGGGCATTGCCAAGGAGATTCTCCAGCGCGCGGCGGATCGCCATGGGACGGACGGGGAGCGGGCCGGGATCGTCGCCCGGAGGCTCGACCAGGGTCACGGGCTGGCCGGAGCGGCGGAAGTCTTCCACGACCGCGCGCACGAGGGGGGCGATGGCGGTCTCCTCCTGCACGTCCCCGGCGTCGCCCCGCGCGAAGGCGAGAAACGCGTCCACCATGCGGCTCATGTCGTCGACGTCCCGGATGAGGTCGGGGACGTCCTCCTCGTCGTCGAGGAGCGACAGGCCAAGCCGGAGGCGGGTCAGCGGCGTGCGCAGGTCGTGGCTGATCCCGGCGAGCATGGCGGTGCGGGCCTGGGTCTGCCGGTCGATCCGGTGGCGCATGTCGAGGAAGGCGGTCCCGGCGGCACGGACCTCGGTGGCGCCGGAGGGGCGGAAGGGGACGACGCGGCCGCGCCCGTAGGCCGTGGCGGCGTTGGCGAGGCGGAGGATCGGGCGGAGCTGGTTGCGCAGGAACAGGTAGGAGATGGCGGTCAGGAGGAGGCCCAGAACCACCGTGAGTACGAGGAGCTGGTGCGGGTTCGTGGCGGCGGCGCGACGCCGGGAGAACTCTACCTCCATGTCGCCGTGCGGGGTGCCGAGCCAGATCGTGACTCGGCGGGGCACGCCGAGGTCCACGGCCTCGATCGCCGGCAAGCCCTCGCGCAGCGTCTCGGCCATGGCTTGGCCCGCCAGGTCCCATCGGGTGATGGCGTCGGCGGCGGGGGCTGGCGAGGGCAGCGTGACGTTCAGCTCCAGCGGCGTCGCCGCAGCGGTGGCATACGCGCGGGCCGTGGCCTCGTCCGGAGCGGCAGCGGTGGCCTCGGCCAGGAAGCTCAGCTCCAGGAGGAGCGAGCGCGTCATCTGGCGCGTGACGTCCTCGTAGTAGCGCTGGACGAAGCTGACGCCGACCACCAGCTGGAGCGTCACCACCGGAAGGAGCAGGATCAGCGCGGCCCGCGCGACCAGCGAGCGGGGCATGCGGTCGTGGAGCCAGTCCCGGATCATGGCCCCAAGCCTAGTGCGGCCGGGACTTGCGGGGAAGGCCGGGCCCGGGCCCTATGTCGCCGCGGTGCAGAAAAGGGGAGTCGGGATGGAGATCGTGGAGCCGGACCTGATGCGGGTGGTCGCGCCCAACCCCTCGCCCTACACGGCGGACGGTACGAACACCTGGCTCCTGGGCCGCGAGGAGGTCTGCGTGATCGACCCGGGACCCGACGATCCAGCGCATTTGGAGGCGATCCTGCGGGCGCTGGGCGGGCGGCCGGTCGCGTACGTCGTAGTGACCCACGCCCATGTGGACCATTCGCGTCTGGCCCCTGCCCTTTCCGCCCGGGTCGGGGCGCCGGTGCTGGCCTTCGGCGATGCCCGCGCCGGGTGGAGGCCTTTGCCGGACGGGGTGGGCGGGGGCTCGGGCGTGGACTGGGGTTTCTGGCCCGACCGGGAGATCCGCGACGGCGAGGAGATCGGGGGCGAGGGATGGCGGCTGGTCGCGCGGCATACGCCGGGCCACATGGGCAATCACCTCTGCCTGGACGACGGGCGGCGGCTCTTCTCCGGGGACCACGCGATGGGGTTCGCGACGACCCTGGTCTCGCCGCCCGAGGGCGACATGGGCGACTATGTCGAATCGCTGCGGCGACTGATCGGGCTCGGCACTCGGGTGCTGCTGCCGGGCCATGGGGGCATGGTGAGGGATGGCGAGGCGCGACTCCGGGCGCTCCTCACGCACCGCCTCGCCCGTGAGGCGGAGGTCCTGGGCGCGCTGGAGCGCGAGCCCGGAACGGCGGCCGAGGTGGCCGAAGTCCTCTACGCCGGTGTCCCGAAGGCCGTTCGACGGGCGGCGGCGCGGAACGTGCTCGCGCATCTGATCGACCTGAACCGGCGCGGGCTCGTGCTGGCGAAAGGCGGAGTTGCCGAGGGGGCGATGTTCCGCCGCGTCTGAGGCGTTTCGCCTCTGGACGCCGGTTTGGGCGGTTGCTATAGGCCCCCCGTGTTCCGGCGTAGCTCAGCGGTAGAGCAGTTGACTGTTAATCAATTGGTCGTAGGTTCGATCCCTACCGCCGGAGCCAAAATCTTCCGACCATGTGAGCAAGATAGCTATCGTGGACCCTTCGCCGCGAGAGATTAAGGTTTCTGGAATCGCCACCTAGTCGCCGCGGTGGCAGTACCGAAGCCACTTCAGGCCGTTCGTGCTCAGGCCGAAGAGAGTGAGGATTGGGCACGCATGCAGGCGTCCCGGATCACTCGGCATTCGGCCAGCCAGCCTTCGCCATCGCCAATGTTGCTGTACTCAGCCGTCAGGACTGAATGAGCTTCCGCGTGGCCCGTTCCCCTTCAAATCGTAGGTCGGGAGGACCGCAAGGAAGAGCCGCTTCATCTCGGTGTTGTACTCGTCCAGATTGTCCGCCCGGAACTGCGCCTAAACGGCGACCGCGCTCGCAGGCGCTTACACCAACTCCAACATCCAGTGTCGAAGCACACCCGCGAAGACCAGTTCGACTCATCCGGCGACTCCACACTGGTCCTCCGCAACCTAGGGAACGCGGAAAGCCAGAACCCACGGATCATCGTTGAGGGACCGGACTACGCCGCGTCGATGCGCCCTACTCACCTGGAGGTGAGCCGCCAGGACCCCGGCGGCCACGAACTGATCCGCGTCGACACCGGCGCAATCCTCCACTTCGGCTCCCCGGAGCGCGGAGACGGTCTAGAGGTCACGCTAAACTACGTCACCTCACTTGAAATCGACTCGGCCCTCCAGCGCTACGCCCCACTGCCCCAGGTCGATCGACCGTTCTTCTTAGACCCACGGCTCCGACTGCCCTGCCGGGCGGCGCTCGCAGTCTGTTCCTGCTGGCGAGGCCACCGCGCAGGTTCTCGCCTCGAGACGTCAGATGGTTGGGAAAGGTGCCGCTTAAGCGACAAACCGAACCAGACGGAGCCGCCCCAGCCCAACGTAACTAGCACTACTTTGGCAGGCTGAGCGGAACTGGCTGAC
>Ga0210040_10009918_pt1 | contig 11007 bp, 10 predicted proteins | sample CryGeyCG12114_NA_FD_185462 | JGI IMG/M metagenome (GOLD analysis project Ga0210040, IMG submission 185462) | Groundwater microbial communities from aquifer - Crystal Geyser CG19_WC_8/21/14_NA (SPAdes) (version 2) | ecosystem: Environmental > Aquatic > Deep subsurface > Groundwater | place: USA... | reverse complement strand
GGCGGTGGTCAGCTTGCTGGCGGTCAGCTTGTCTGTTGCCTTGTCGCGGGGCAGCGACAAGCTTGCCCAGACGCTCACCAGGGCGTGGCGCAGGGCGATGATCATCTCGTCGTCATGCAGCGGCGTGGGCGTGATGCGCAGGCGCTCGGTGCCCTTGGGAACGGTCGGGTAGTTGATCGGCTGAATGTAGATGTTGTGCCGCTCCAGCAGCATGTCGCTCGCGGCCTTGCACAAACGCGCATCGCCCACGATCAGCGGCACGATATGCGTTTCGGACTCCATCACCGGAAGGCCCGCATCAAGGAGGATATCCTTGGTGAGCTGCGCTTGTCGCTGGTGGGCGGCCCGCTCCGCTGCCGATGCCTTGAGGTGCTCGATGGAGGCGCGCGCCGCGGCACAGAGGGCCGGGGGCAGGGCGGTGGTGAAGATGAACTCGGGCGCAAACGAGCGCACCGCATCGATCACGGCGCGGTTGGCGGTGACATAACCGCCCATGACGCCAAAACCCTTGGCCAGCGTGCCCTCGATAATGTCGATACGGTCCATCAGGCCTTCGCGCTCGGCAATGCCGCCGCCCCGTGGCCCGTACATGCCCACCGCATGCACTTCGTCGATATAGGTCATGGCACCGAATTCTTCGGCCAGATCGCAAATAGCGGCGACCGGGGCGATATCGCCGTCCATCGAGTAAACCGATTCAAAACAGATCAGCTTGGGCCGTTTGCGGTCCACCGAAGCCAGCAGCTCGCGCAGATGCGCGACGTCGTTGTGGCGGAAAATGTGCTTTTGCATCCCCGACTGCCGCACACCCTGAATCATGGATGCGTGGTTGAGCTGGTCGGAAAAGATGACGCAATCGGGCATCAGCCGGGCGACGGTCGAGATTGTCGCCTCGTTGGACACAAAGCCGGAGGTGAACACCAGCGCCGCTTCCTTGCGATGAAGGTCGGCGAGCGAACGCTCCAGCTCGACGAGCGGGCGGTTGGTGCCTGAAATATTGCGGGTACCACCGGCGCCGACACCGAGCTTGCCCGCTGTTTCCTGCATGGCGGAAACGGTGACGGGATGCTGGCCCATGCCGAGGTAATCGTTTGAGCACCAGATGGTGATTTCACGGGCGTTGTCGGCCGTGTCGCGATAAACGGCACGGGGAAAACGTCCGGCAATGCGTTCGAGGTCGGCAAAAACGCGATACCGCTTTTCCTGCCGCAAACTATCTACCGCGTCCTCGAAGATGCCGCGATAATCCATTTGCCCGATCCTTGATCCTTTTAGCCTCGGTGGCGAGGTGTTCACTAAACCTCCAGCGCCAACCATGACATATGTCAATTCGACGCGTCGGGCGAGGCTTAAGCCGTATCGGTTCGCGGCAGTCCACCTTTTCGCAGCTCCCGCCTCGTGCTGGCGGTTTGGCCTTGGCCCCACCCACAACCAGCAAAGGTCGAGCTGGTTGCCGTTAAACCCATCGCGAAGAGGCTCCGGGGCGTCGCAATTTGCTAGCCCGGCGGTTTTGGCTCGGATCGAGGATCGGGGCCGTTGTTTTTCCCCAACCCTCGGATAGGGTCCGGGGCGACGTTGAGCCAGACCTTTGGAGACCCATGCCATGTCGGAATTTGCGCGTTATCCGAGCCTTTCGGGCCGGCCGGTTGTTGTTTCGGGCGGTGCCTCGGGGATCGGCGAAACGATTGTGCGCGAGTTTGCGGCGCAGGGCGCAAAGGTCGGCTTTGTTGATGTGGCCGAAGAAGCCGGCCAAAAACTTGCCGCCGAACTGAATGGGCAGGGGCAGGCGGTCCGCTTTACGCGCTGTGACGTTACCGACACCGCGGCCTACCAGGCGGCGATTGCCGGCTTTGCCGACGCGCATGGCGACGCACTCGCGCTGATCAACAATGCGGCCAACGATCAGCGGCACCATTGGCGCGAGGAAACCTCGGAAAGCTGGGACAGGCGCGTTTCCGTCAACCTGAAGCACGCGTTTTTTGCCATTCAGGCAGTGGCGCCCGGAATGATCCGGGCCGGAGCCGGCTCGATCGTCAATATGGGCTCGATCAGCTGGATGGTGATGAACCCCATGCTCCCGGTTTATGAAACCGCCAAGGCGGCGGCCCATGGCTTGACGCGCGGCATGGCGCGCGAACTGGGCAAAAGCGGCATTCGCGTGAACACCATTGTACCGGGCTGGGTGATCACCGAGCGGCAGCTGGCGCTCTGGGCGGATGAAACAAGCCTTAAGGCCTGGGAAGACACGCAGGCGCTGGCCGGCATGGTTTATCCCGCCGACATTGCACGCATGGCGCTGTTTCTGGCAGCGGACGACAGCAAGATGATTTCGGCGCAAAATTTCCTGGTGGATGGCGGTACGGCCCATAATTGAGGGTGTTGCCGGCGGTCGCGCTGCAGTTGTGGCGCGGCAGTCACAGTGTGACACCGTGCTGCCGCATTCCGCCCGAACAAGGGGCGACCATTCTGGGGTTTATCAGCATGACGTCGAAACTTGCTGCGGCTGGACTGGCCGCACTGGCGCTGAGCGCCTGTACCACAACCGACCCGTACACCGGGGACAGCAAACTTTCCAACACCGCAGGGGCGGCTTTGATCGGCACGGCCGGCGGGGCACTTGGCGGCGCGATCATTGGCTCGGCAACCGGCAATGATCCGCGCGTTGCCGGCCTGATCGGTGCCGGGATCGGCGGGCTCGCCGGCGCCGCGGTCGGCAGCTATATGGACCAGCAGGAAGCGGAACTGCGGGCGCAACTGCAGGGCACCGGCGTTTCGGTGTCGCGCGTCGGCGACCAGGTGGTGCTCAACATGCCGTCCAACATCACTTTCGCGGTGGACTCGGCGCGCGTTCAACCCCAGTTCAGCGAAACGCTGATTTCGGTCGGGATTGTGCTCAAGAAGTTCAACAAGACACTGATCGACGTTTACGGCTTCACCGACAATTCCGGCGAAGACAACTACAATCTGGACCTGTCGCAGAAGCGCGCCGTTTCGGTGGCAACCGTATTGTCCAACCAGGGCATCGACCAGCGCCGTTTCTTTATCGACGGCAAGGGCGAAACGCAGCCAATCGGGTCCAATGCGACCGAAAGCGGTCGCGAACAAAACCGCCGCGTCGAGATCTACCTGTCACCGATCAACGGCTGAAACCGTCGAGCCACAGTTCTCTCCCGGGCTGGAGAGAATCGGTGGCCGCAAGCGAATGCCGTTCTTGAGCCGTCCCCTTCGGCTAGGGAGCGGCCGGAGCGGGAACCACGGGTTCCGATGTGGGGGTGCCGCTCTGCACGGCGGTGCCCGGCGCCCCGTTCAGCATCTGCATCGCAAACAAAATAGCGATCACGATTGCAAGGGCAAGGAGGCCGAGCAACCACCAATTGGTGGGGCTGGTTGTTCTGACGGCACGTTCGGCAATGCTTGTTGGTTCAACCGCCACGGTGCCGGCGGCATCGATGCGCCCGTCGCGTTCGCCAACGATCGGATCGACAACGACACCCGATTGCGATGTTCCCGATCCGCTATTCGTGGTTCCCGCCATCACCAACTCCCAAGATAAAGATCAAAAAACGATCCGGAAGGGCAATGGCGGGCAGGGCGGAGGGTTCCAAACCGCATCCCCGCCGGATCTAGTTCAGGCGACCAGGATACCGGTGCCGACCGGCGCACGGTTATAGAGGTCGATCGCGTCCTGGTGCAGCAGCCGCACGCAGCCGCTCGAAACCGCTTGCCCGATCGAGGTCTCGTCCGGATTACCGTGGAGGCGATAACCGCTGTCGCGGCCGTTCTGGTAGATGTAAAGCGCCCGGGCGCCGAGCGGGTTATCGAGGCCGGGAGGCATGCCGTTGCGGTACGGAGCGACTTCGGGCTGCCGCAAAATCATTTCAGGTGGAGGGGTCCATGTCGGCCATTGGGCCTTGCGGCCGACTTCGGCCCGACCGGACCAGGCAAATCCCTCCTTGCCGACGCCGATGCCGTAGCGAATGGCCTGGCCGCCTTCCTGAACAAGGTACAGGTAGCGCTCCGAGGTCGAAACCACGATGGTGCCGGGGCGCTCGCCCGTCGGGTCCTGGACCACGGTGCGCCAAAAGGCGGGCTGCAGCCGCCGCAGGTTTACGGCCGGGATCGGGAACCGCTCTTCAGGCATGGCGCGGTACATGCTGAGATAATAGTCCGAAATAGCCGGCTCGGGGCTGGCCTCCGCCCCATCAAGGCCCATTGTCTTACAGCCGGCAAGGGCGAGAACCGAAACGCTAGCGAGGCCGGCCAGAAGCGCGCGGCGGGCAGGGGAGGCAAGATTGGGCGACATCAACAACTCAACTGAACTCAAAAAAAAGATCGCCCCGGCACTGCCCGATCAAGCAGCCTGGGACAGCTGCTCGCGCTGTTCGGCAGTGGTGCGCTGGAAATAGGAAACAACTGCGTCGTGGCCGATTTCATCGAGGCACTGCCGCACGCCTGGCCACAACTGCCAGCGCGGATTAACGAAGCGGACGGCAAGGCGGTCGTTGGCGAGGTGGAACGACACGTTGGCGACCTTTGCAAGGGCCAGCATTTGCCCAATCGCAAGGTCAACAGCAGGGTCTATGGGCATGGGGGCGTTTTCCGATCGCTCAACTTGAAGGGACATCTCGTCATCCTCGTTAACCTTGACCGAGAAACCCAAACGATGGCTGAACGATCCAGGCCACCTCGTAGCATGGTTAATGAACGGTAAAGAGGGAGGGGACTGGTGCTGCCGGACAGGATTGAACTGTCGGCCTCCCCCTTACCAAGGGGGTGCTCTACCACTGAGCTACGGCAGCATCGAAGCGGCCGGGACGAAAGGGCGTTCCCGGCGAACGCGGGTCCTACTGCCATAGCCCCTTGCTCGACGCAAGGCGAAAAACCGATTATGGGGTGCCCGAGAGGGTCGTCAACTTGGTTAACGATTTGATGTCAAAATCCGACGAGGCCAAAATCCGCGAGCAAAGATTGGCCGCAAAACTGCGGGAAAACCTGAGGAAGCGGAAGGACCAAGCGCGGGCGCGCCAGGATGACCGCCCAGCTTCCCCCGAAGCTGCACCGCTGGGGGACAACAAGCGCTGAGCGCTGGCGTCCCTCGGCATCGACCGATTTTTGGCTGAAACGCCCGGGCGCACCGCCCAACAACAGAAAGAACACCAATGGACCGCATTCGTCTGGTCGGCGGCAATGAACTGAACGGCGAGATCCAGATTTCGGGCGCCAAGAACGCGGCCCTGCCGCTGATGATCGCCTCCCTGCTCACCGATGAGCCGTTGGTGCTCAACAATGTGCCACGCCTCGCCGACGTCAAGCAGCTCGAGCGCATCCTTGAAAATCATGGCGTCGATATTGCTGTGCATGGTCGCCGGCGCGGCGAGGACGAGGGCGTCGGGCAACGCATGACGTTCCACGCGGCCGATATCGTCGACACCACCGCGCCCTATGAACTTGTGAGCAAGATGCGGGCGAGCTTTTGGGTGATCGGACCGTTGCTGGCGCGCGAGCACGAGGCCCGCGTGTCCCTGCCGGGCGGCTGCGCCATCGGCACCCGGCCGGTTGATCTGTTTCTGGTCGGCCTCAAGGCACTGGGTGCCGAGATCGACATCGATGAAGGCTATGTGGTGGCGAAAGCGCCGCCGGGCGGTCTGGTTGGGGCTCACATCACCTTCCCCAAGGTCTCGGTGGGCGCAACCCATACGGTTCTGATGGCGGCAACGCTCGCCCGCGGACGCACCGTGATCGAGAACGCCGCTCAAGAGCCAGAGATCAGCAATGTTGCTGAGTGCTTGGTCGCCATGGGCGCCAAGATTTCAGGGATCGGTACGCGCACGCTGGTGATCGATGGCGTGGACAAGTTGCACGGCGCCACTGTTGATGTGATTGCCGATCGCATCGAGACTGGCACTTTCGCGATGGCGGCTGCGATGACCGGCGGGAACGTCTTGCTCAAGGGCGCACGGCCCGACCATTTGCGTGCGGCTCTGGATGTGCTGAACAATGCCGGCGCCCATGTCACGGAAGAAGCAAACGGCCTCCGCGTGACCCGCAACGGCAATGGCATCCAGCCGGTTGATGTGGACACTGACCCCTTTCCGGGTTTTCCGACTGATTTGCAGGCCCAGTTCATGGCGCTGATGACCATGTCGAGCGGGGTTTCCACGATCCGCGAAACCATCTTTGAAAACCGGTACATGCACGTGGCGGAACTGGCGCGGTTCGGGGCCGATATCCGGGTCGATGGCCAGATCGCGACCGTGACCGGCCGGCCGACGCTGAAAGGCGCCCAGGTCATGGCAACCGATCTGCGCGCTTCTGTGTCGCTGGTGATCGCGGGGTTAGCCGCGCAGGGCGAAACCGTGGTCAATCGCATTTATCATCTGGATCGCGGCTTTGAGCGGCTCGAAGACAAGCTCAGCCGCTGCGGCGCAGAGATTGAGCGCATCGCCGGCTGAACTTGCTCAGCGCGCAGGCAACAGCAAACCCCGGGGCCGGCCAACGGCTCCGGGCCAAAAGGATCGAGCGGATTGGACGAAGAAAAGCCGGTCACGGCGACCGTGGAACTGACCACGGCTGAAGGCCGGTTCGTGGTTGAGGTGTATCCGCAAGCAGCTCCCCTCTCCGCGAATAATTTCCTCGCCTATGTCGACGAGAACTTCATGGGGAAGGGGCAGGCATATCGCATTACGACCCTCAGCAACGAGCCGGAAAAGCCGTTCGCCATCGAGGTGATCCAGTTCGGCTGGAACGACCCGGATGCCGGACCGACGGCGGCGCCGTTTCCGCCCATCGGACATGAGAACACCTCGCAAACAGGCCTGCGTCACGTCCAGGGCGCGCTGTCGACTGCACGGTTTGCGCGCGACGAGGGCGGCTACGCGTTTTTCATCTGCATGCGCGACGAGCCCGAGCTCGATTGGGGTGGCCGGCGGCACCCGGACGGCTTCGGCTTTTCAGCTTTCGGCCGGGTTGTGTCCGGCTGGGAAACGGTACAGCAACTTTTTGCCCATGCCGAAAACCGGGACATGCTGACCGCCCCCATTCCCCTTACGGCGCGCCGTTTGTAGGGGGACCAGCTTCCGGTCGAGGTTTCGGACCCGTTTGGCGCGACCGTTCACGCGAAAGGGTGACCGGTCAGCGTCCGTTCTTACTGGAAATCACCGCCTTGCTGTTGTTTAAACCCCGTTGCGCTTCGGATCGGCTCAGGTTTCGGGGAAGCACGCTGATCCGAGGTGTGAATGATTCATCGCGACTTGCCCCATGCCCTCACTTTCCTTCATGGCGGCGGCGAGATGGGCGAGCGCATTCGCGGGTTTGACTGGTCCACGACACCGCTTGGTGCCCCTCAAACCTGGCCCGGCAGTCTTCGAACTCTGGTGCAGGTGCTTCTGACATCGCGCCAGCCCATGTTTATCGCCTGGGGTCCGGCACGGACCATGCTGTACAACGACGGGTATGCGCCAATGACGGCGCATCGGCATCCCGGGGCGCTCGGCCGGCCTTTTGCCGAAGTGTGGGCTGATATCATCGATGCCGTCGGTCCGATCATGGATGCAGCGTATGCCGGCACCCCGACCTATATGGATGACATCGAGTTCCTGATGGAACGAGATGGCAAGGCGGTCGAGACCCACTTTTCCTTTGGCTACACGCCCGTGCATGACGAGAGCGACCAGGTCGCCGGCATGTTTTGTACCGCGCTCGAAATTACCGCTGAGGTCAAGGAGGCTAAAACCAGCAGCGCAGAACTGGAGCGGCTCCGGCAGTTGCTTGAACAAGCGCCAAGCTTCATGGCCGTCCTGAGCGGGCCCGAGCACGTGTTCGAGATCACCAATGGGGCCTATCTTCAGTTGATCGGCCATCGCGATGTGCTCGGCAAACCTGTGCGTGCGGCGCTGCCCGAAGTGGCAGGGCAGGGTTTTTTTGAACTGCTCGATGGGGTTTATTCCAGCGGAAAGGCCTTTGTCGGTCGAGCTCTGCCGATCTTACTGCAACCAGAGCCGGGCGCAGCGCCCGAGAAGCATTTTGTAGATTTGATCTACCAGCCGATCGTTTCCTCAGAGGGCAAGATCACCGGCATCTTCGCGCAAGGGCACGACATTACCGACCAGAAGCTGGCGGAAATGGCAGCTGCGGCGAGCGAAGCGCGATTCCGGAACTTGGCGCAATCCCTGCCCAACCATGTGTGGACGGCGCTACCGGACGGGAACCTAAACTGGTTCAACGACCAGACCTATGCCTATAGCGGCATAGAACAGGGCAAGCTCGACGGCCAAAACTGGGTCGACATGATGCACCCCGACGATTTCGCCGGGGCAGGAGCGACCTGGGCCACAGCTTTGGCGCAAGGCACCACTTACAAGACCGAGTTTCGCCTGCGACGGGGGGACGGGATCTATCGCTGGCACCTTTCCCGAGCAACACCGATCCTCAGCAGCGATGGTGCGATCGAGTATTGGGTCGGCACCAACACCGACATCGAGGATCAAAAATCGGCCGGGTTGGCGCTGCGGGAAAGCGAGGTTCAACTCAAAATCGCGCTCGGCGCGGCCCAGATGGGCGTTTGGGAGGGCCAAGTTGCGGATGGACGGTTTGTTGGCCTCAGCGGGGACCCCAGGGCTCTCACGATGCTCGGCGTCGAGCCTGGTGATCCATCCGGATTGGATAGTTTTGCCAAGCGCCTCAATCCCGAGGATCGCGCCATGTTCAATGCTGCTGCGACAAAGGCGCTTGATTCAACCGGAGACGGCATTCTCGACATCGAATGCCGCATCACCGCTCAAAACCACGGGGCCGAGCGTTGGGTCCACGCCCGCGCTCAGGCTTTCGAGGCAGCCCTTGGCAAGCGTCTGATTGGCACTGTGCGCGACATCACAGAGGTCAAGGAGGCGGAAGCGCGCCAGGAAATCCTCAGCGCGGAGCTGCAGCATCGGATCAAGAACACGCTTGCCATGGTCAATGCCATCGCCACGCAAACATTGCGGGGCGACGACATCGCCGATCGGCGCGCGCTTTTCAGCTCCCGGCTCGAAGCACTCGCTAATGCGCACGATATTCTGACGGCCAAGACGTGGCAGGGTGCGCCGATGCGCGCGGTGATCGAGGGCGCGCTCGCCCCACACCTATCCGGGGGGAATCTTGTGGCGGTCGAAGGTCCCGCCGTCGAGTTGACCCCCAAGCAAGCCTTATCGATGGCTTTGGCGATTCACGAGCTGGCAACCAACGCTGTGAAATATGGTGCGCTCTCCGTTCCGGGTGGTTCATTGCATATCGATTGGACAGCCAATGGCCTTGATGATCTTGGACAGGCGCAGTTCCGGTTCACTTGGCGCGAAAGCGGCGGTCCTCTTGTGACGGAGCCAACGCGCAAGGGTTTTGGCTCACGGCTGATCACAAGGGTGTTGGCCGGCGATTTCTCGGGCCAGGTCAGCATCGATTACGATCCGCGAGGCATTGTCTGTACGCTGTCCTCTGCAGCCGAACATGTGAGTTTGCGAGCTTCCGCTTCCGCCAACACCGAAAATGCGCTGCACTGATGGCTCGCTCCGAAATTGTTGTTCTGGTTGTTGAAGACGAGCCGCTGGTGCGCATGGGCATCGTCGACTATCTGGAAGACCAAGGGTTCAGCGTGCTGGAAGCTGCCGAGGCTGATGAAGCGGTGGAAATCCTTTCAGGCAATTCCGCGGTCCAGATCCTGTTCACCGATGTCGACATGCCCGGAACAATGGATGGGCTGAAGCTTGCGGCTGCGGTTCGCAAGCGCTGGCCGCCGGTTAAGATCATCGTCACGTCGGGACACCGGAAAGTGGGACTGCTCGACCTGCCGACCGACGCGCGATTTCTGCCCAAACCATATAATCCCGATACGGTCGCAGCCCTGTTCCGAGCCTGCGAGCTTTAACTGCAAGTCCGGGTGCCCCGCGATGCTTGGAGGGCTGACCTCCACGCGGGAACAACATGAACCCCGTCTGAACGGGGGTCTCAGGACGGGTTCAAGGCAGGGCGGGCAGTTTCGCGCGATCGAGATCAAGCCTTGTCAGAACTTTCCGCATGAACAAGCAGCAAGAAAAGGTCCTGGTGGCTGGCCTTGCCGGTCTGGTGATCGCCGCAGCCGCAGCGTTTGCGGTGCAACCAGCCAACGCTGGTTACGCCAGAGATGCGCAGGCGCAGATCAGCGGCGTCGCCGATCGGGACCGCATCGAGGAGCGTGATTGGTCGACCTTGGCGAAACGCTCGGCTTTCTTGCCCTGACCGTGCATGTCTCCTTCGTTTGCTTGGTTGACTTTCCGGCGCCCGTACTGTCCCTCAAGAACAGTTCAGCCGGAATTTTCTGATGCAAGCCAATCCCGTTTTGATCGACGTCAGCCGCGGCAACGCCGTGGAAAACCGCCATCGCGGCGCCTACGTGATCTGTGATGCCGAGGGCCAAGTGATTGCCTCGGCAGGGGATGTCGGGCGGGCGGTGTTTCCGCGTTCCGCCATCAAGTCGATGCAGGCGCTCGCGATGGTCGGCAGTCGCGCGATCGACGCTCTGGCGCTGACCGACGAAGAACTGGCGCTCGCCTGTGCGTCCCACCACGGCGAGGCCGTGCATGTGGAAGGCGTTCGGCAGTTCCTGACCCACGTTGGGCTATCGGTCAACGATCTGGAATGCGGCACCCATCTGCCCAGCAACGGCAAAGCGCGCGAAGCGCTGCGGGCCTCCGGGCAAGAGCCCTCGGCATTACACAATAATTGCTCGGGCAAGCACTCGGGCATGCTGTCCGTTGCGCGCGCTCTAGGGGTCGACACGCGGGGCTATGTGGAACCCGACCACCCGGTGCAAAAACTGGTGCGCGAGGCGATCGAAACGGTGATTGGGCAAGAGCTGAGCCTTGATCGTTGTGGGACCGATGGCTGCTCGATCCCGACCTGGGCGGCGCCGCTCGATGCCTTCGCCCGGGGTTTTGCCCGCTTGGCAACAGGCCGTGATTTGCCCGAAGATTTGGCGAGTGCGGCGCGTCGAATCTT
>Ga0210040_10009916_pt1 | contig 11008 bp, 8 predicted proteins | sample CryGeyCG12114_NA_FD_185462 | JGI IMG/M metagenome (GOLD analysis project Ga0210040, IMG submission 185462) | Groundwater microbial communities from aquifer - Crystal Geyser CG19_WC_8/21/14_NA (SPAdes) (version 2) | ecosystem: Environmental > Aquatic > Deep subsurface > Groundwater | place: USA... | reverse complement strand
CCCTGTGTACATTTACGGGCTCTGGCTTGGAAACCCAGGTAATGCTGCAACAATTCGAAACAATACCTTATCCGGCCGAACTGAAGGAAGAAATAAAAGCAATCTTTTCGAAGCAGCAGGCAGACTTACAAAAAGTTTGCTTGCTAAATGCTTATCTAGGTTCGTACCAGGCTACCTTGGTTTTAAATTGCCTAAAAAATTGGAATCTGTCGCCGGACAACATAGATATTTTGGCGAGCCATGGGCAAACCATTTACCACGCGCCGGTTGCCTTGCATGGCTTGGCGGGTATGCCCAATGCTACCTTGCAAATTGGCGATGGCGATCATTTAGCAGTAAAAACCGGTATTATTACATTAAGCGATTTCCGGCAAAAACATATTGCGGCCGGCGGCGAAGGAGCTCCTTTAGCGGTTTACGGCGATTATATTATTTTCTCGCAGAAAGGACAAAACCGTATTTTATTGAATATTGGGGGTATAGCTAATTTTACCTTTTTGCCCGGCGATTTAGATGCTAGTAAAATTTTCTCCACGGATGTAGGCCCCGGAAATACCATCATGGATGCTTTTGTGCAAAGTCATTTCCCAAATAAATATTACGATCTAAACTCCGAAATAGCTTTAAGGGGCAAGTATAACCAGGTTTTGCTCCAGGCCTTATTAAACCATCCCTTTTTTACCCAGAATTTTCCCAAAACTACCGGCCCCGAATTATTTAACTTAAACTATTTGCAACTGGCTTTACAAAAAACAAACACGGAACAGTTGCCGGTGGCAGATATCCTGGCTACTTTAAACCGATTTACGGCCGTTGGAATAGCTCATGCTATTAAAAGAACAGTCGAAAATGCAGCATTTGAGTTGTTTATTAGTGGCGGCGGCCTGCATAATCCTTTGTTAATTAAAAACCTGCAAGAATTATTAGGAGGAATAACTATTCGCAATACCGCCAGTTTGGGAATAAATCCCGATGCTAAAGAAGCCGTTTTATTTGCTACGCTGGCCAACGAGTGCTTGCTGGGCGGTAATCCGGGTTTCGGAATTAATAATAGCAAAATTCCGGCAATTCACATGGGCAAAATCAGCTTACCCAATTAATTAACTATTGTTAGGCCAAAACATTAGATTTACCAAGTAGATTCTTCCTCCGAATTAAATAAGTTATTTCCGAACCCACGTTGCGGAGCAAAGGGCATGCCTTTACCTTCTAAATGATTTTGGAGATCAATGTGCAATTTTAGTTGGTCTAGTTCTAAAAATTCAGTCCAGAGCACTTGGTCGGCATTTGTCATTCTGTTAACCAGGTCTTGCAACTGCAAGCCTTGCTCCTGCGCCAGGATTTCCTTAAAATAAGGGTCCGACTCAAGTAAAGTTTTAATTCTAATCCGAAAATAAGCATTCAGTTCCCGATACCTGTTTTCGTCCCATCTATCTAAATTTATTGGCGCCATAAGCTCCTTTTATGTTTCTAGGCGGTAAAAGTTTTACCCCTTTCTCCTTTTTTACTTTAAATCATCAAAAATATTTTATACTTATACATTTGCTACCTACAAGTAACCGGGCAAATTAAATTATACATTTAAAATAATACCGAATGCTCCCCATGAGAAAAAATAAATTATACAGCGGCTTGATATTCATTTTAATAGCAGCTCTGGCGTTTAATTTAGAGTTTAGGGCCAATAGCCAGGATACAACCATAAAAAAGGGTACAATAGAGCGAATAAAAGTGCACGGTAAAAACCTAGAAGGAAACCTATCCGGCGATTCTCCGGACCGGGATGTTTCGGTTTACCTGCCACCCAGTTATAAAACAAATACCAAACGCCGTTATCCGGTTGTTTATTTTCTACACGGCTTTACCGACAGTGATGCCAAATTTTACGGCTTTGAATCGCATTGGATGAACTTACCCGCGGTAGTAGATAAAGCTTATGCCGGCAGTAAGTTGCCGGAAATGATCCTGGTTACGCCTAATGCTTTTACTCGTTTCCAGGGCAGTATGTACTCTAATTCCATAACCACCGGCAACTGGGAAGATTTCGTGGCGAAAGAATTAGTGGCTTACATCGATAAACATTACCGTACCCTGCCGCAAGCCGCTAGCCGGGGGCTGGCCGGGCATTCCATGGGCGGTTACGGTGCTATGCGCATTGGGCAAAAATATCCCGAAGTTTTTTCCAGTTTGTATTTGCTAAGTCCCTGTTGCCTGATGCCCGACAGTAATGTTCCGCAAAATCCGGCGGCGCAATCGCGGCTGGCAGCCATCCAAAACCAAACCGACCTGGAAAAAGCTGATTTCGGCACCAAAGCCGCTTTTGCCTCGGCCGCGGCCTGGTCGCCAAACCCGAAAAAGCCGCCTTTTTACGTAGATTTGCCAACGGAAAACGGGCAAGTGAACCCTACGGTAATAGCCAAATGGACCGCCAATCGGCCTTTAGCCAATATCGATCAACACGTATATAATATCAAAAAGTTAAAGGCTATTGCTTTCGATGCGGGCTCCGAAGACAAAAGTATTGCGGCCAGTATTCAGGTTCTGGACCAAGTATTAAATAACTACGGCATTAAACATATTTACGAAGAGTACAATGGCAACCATATTAACCGGGTAGCCGAACGCATCGAAACCAAAGTGTTAGCTTTCTTTGCAACCAACTTAGCCTCCGAACAGAAACAACGCTGATTAAAATAAATACTAAACTAAAATCTTTCTTGCAATAAAATAAATGGATAAAAGAAATACCCGCCGCAGCTTTTTAAAATCAGCCGGACAAGGCTTATTAATAGCTCCCCTAGCCTCTTCTTTGGTTGGTTGCAGTTCTATAAAATCTTCCGTAACCGGTAAGCAATCGGGGCAATCTGCTGTAGCGGCTAAAGTAACCCTTAACGTGCGTGACTTTGGTGCTATTGGCGACGGCCAAACCAAAGATACAGTTGCCATTCAGCAGGCGATAGACCGGTGCTGGGTTTTAGGCGGTGGCGAAGTATTAATTCCGGCGGGCAATTACTTAACAGGCGCTATTGCTTTAAAATCCAATACGCTTCTCCGCCTAGCCAAGGATGCTATACTTTCGGGCACCCCCGACTACGCCGACTACCCCGTTACGCAGGTGCGTTGGGAAGGCAAATGGATACCAGGACACGTAGGATTAATCTATGCCCTCGATGCGGACAACATTGGCATTGTGGGCCCGGGTAAAATTGCCGGCAATCATGCTTTAGGCGGACGGCCCAATGCCCAAAATCCTTTGCGCCGCCCCTCTTTAATTGAGCCGATTAATTGCAATAACATTCGCTTCGAAGATTTTGCCACCGATTACCACCTCATGTGGTCGCTGCACCCCACCTATTGCAACAACATCTTTATTAAAAATCTTTACATCCGGAGTACCGGCGGCAATGGCGATGGCATTGATATTGATTCGTGCAAGCACGTGCGGATTGATGGTTGCGACATTGCCACCGGCGATGATTGTATCTCGCTTAAATCGGGCCGGGGCATGGAAGGCTATACCCTCCTGCACACCACCGAAGATGTTCATATTAGTAATTGCACTTTTACCGATTCTATTTTTGCCTGCATCGGCATTGGCAGCGAAACTTCCGGCGGTATTCGTAACGTGTTAATAGAGCATTGTAAATTTACTTATGCCCGCACCCATGCTTTGTACATTAAAAGTCGGCCCGGCCGGGGTGCCTTTATTGAAGATATTGTTTGCCGCGATTTAGATGTTTCGGGTACCAAAGAGGGTTTTCTTCGCTTTAATATTTTAGGCAGCGGTTTGCAGGACCAAGTGCCAGTTCCCGGTTTAGAAGGGATTCCAACTATTAAAAACTTTACTTTTACTGATATTCGCGTAACTGATGTGCCCTTACTAGTAGATGGTACCGCCATTCATCCGGACAAACCCCTCGATGGCTTTACTCTGGCTAATGTGACCGGCACCTGTGCCAAAGGAATATTTTTAGCTAATATAAAGAAGGCCAAGCTCAGCAACCTTAAAGTTACCGGCTATAGCGGGCCGCTGCTTAGCATTAACAACGTAACAGGAACCGGGCTTACCGGTGCGGTTACTATTGACCCGCCTAAACTTCCGGCTCCGGTAACGGCAACTACGCAGCCATATCAACTTCACTAACAATATGTATAATTAAATCTAACTTAAGCGCATTGTTTTTGCATATAAGTAGTGAGACATTAGTATCAAGACATTAGATATTAGATTTTATCTATTTAAACCATTGACTAATAACGAATTAATTAAAATATATAATATTTCTAAAGGTGGTTTTAATATAGCAGACTGCTTAGCTTAGTATTTATGGCTTCAATAAGAAATTTTAAAACAATTAATGTTCAACCAAATTTAAAGCGCTCCACAATTCACCACAAATGAAAAAATACATTCAAAAATATTTTATCTACGGCCTTGGTTCCATTATTGGATTCAGTGTTTTATTAGGCTTAGTATCTTTTTCGCTACCAAAAGAGAAACGCATCAAAATATATTTAATCGGCGATTCTACTATGTGTTTATATGATAAAAGCCGCTTTCCTTTAACCGGCTGGGGAATGCCTTTTGTTAATTATTTCGATTCGTCGGTAAAAATTGATAACCGGGCCAAAGGTGGTAGAAGCACCAAAACTTTTATCAGCGAAAAACTTTGGCAACCCGTAGCCGATAGTTTGCAGGCCGGCGATTACGTGATCATGCAATTTGGCCACAATGATGCCGCCAACTCGGCCGCCCATCCGGCCCGGTACGCCTCGCCGGAAGATTACAAAAAGAACTTGCTGGTTTTTATTACCGAAACCCGCCAGAAAAAAGCCACTCCTATTTTGGTTACGCCGGTTACCCGGCGAAAATTTGATACAAACGGCAAAGTAGAAGAAGGGCACGCGCCTTATTCTAAAGCAGTGGCCGAAATAGCCGCTAAGTATAAAGTACCCTTAATAGATTTAGATCGGAAAAGCCGCGAACTGGTACAACAGATGGGGCCGGAAGGTTCTAAGTATTTATATATGGAGTTCGAGCCGGGAGAAAATCCTATTTATCCGGCGGGCATGAAAGATAATACCCATTTAACTGAGTTTGGCGCCAGGAAAATGGCCGAAATTGTACTTTCTGAAATAAAAGCTCAGAACCTGGAATTGGCCAATTATATCGTGAAGGGAAACAAACAGTAATTGGTGTAAAAATTTGATTGTAGACATAAGATGAAAAAAATAGGGCTGCTGTGTTGGGCTATTTTGTTAGCAATTGCTTCTCGGGCGCAAGAAGTAATTCCACTCTATAGTGGTACTATTCCGGATGCTAAACCCATTAAAAATCGCGAAAATACTTTTTTGGGTGCGGATGGCAAGCCCCGTATTCGTAAAGTTTCCGAACCTACTTTATCTATTTTCCTGCCGCCGCCCGCTATAGCCAATGGTAAAGCCGTTATTATTTGTCCGGGCGGTGGCTATGCGCATTTATCAATTGCGGGCGAAGGCTACGAGGTAGCGCAAGAACTAAATCAATGGGGAGTGGCGGCTTTTGTATTAAAGTACCGGTTACCCGACGATAGTGTTATGCGGCACAAGGAAACCGGCCCTTTGCAGGATGCCCAACGGGCTATTCAACTCATCAGAACAAATGCTAAAAAGTGGCATATAAACCCAAATAAAGTGGGAATTATGGGTTTCTCGGCCGGCGCCCACGTAGCCGCAACTTTAGGAACTCATTTCGAAAAAGCCCTTATTCCGAATAAAGCTAAAATTAATTTGCGCCCCGACTTTATGGTTTTGTTATACCCGGTTATTAGCCTCTCCGATAGCCTTTCGCGTTCGAGTAGAATATTATTGGGAGATAACCCGACTACAGACCAAATAACTCTATATTCGAATGAATTTCAGGTAATTAAAAATACACCGCCCGCCTTTTTAGTCCACGCCCGCGATGATAAAGCGGTAGACGTAAAAAACAGCATTAATTTTTACCAAGCATTGCAGAATAAGCAGGTTCCCGCCGAAATGCATCTCTACGAAAAAGGCGGACATGGCTTTGGCTTGAACAACAAAATGAGCCCGGATAAATGGACCGATTGGCTACGGGTTTGGCTGGATAAAATATAAATTTCGGATTGGTGAATTACTAATTAAAATAATTCTTTTACTCCGGTAAAATATGGTTACGATCAATAAAATCTTTGAAAGGTTTACGATAGGTATCGCTGATCGGTAAAAAAATTTCTCCTACTTGTACTTTCTCTTTCAACACGGCATCGATACCATCGAGTGCCACAATATAAGAATGGTGAATACGAATAAATTTATCGGCCGGTAGTTGGGTTTCGAGCGACTTTAAACGTTGCAGCGTAACAATTTTTTGGCTCCAGGTATAAATAGTAACGTAATCTTTTAATCCTTCTACGTATAAAATATCGTTCCAACGGACTTTTACCAACTTGGTACCATCTTTTACAAACACAAAAGATGATACAGGTTCGGAGGTTGCAGTTTCGGTTAATAAGGGTACCGGTGGTTGTGGCGCAGGAGTCAGTCTTTGACTAGCCTTGTCTACAGCCCGTAAAAACCGCTCGAAAGTAATGGGTTTTAGTAAATAATCCACTACATCTAGTTCGTAACTTTCCAAGGCATATTCGGAGTAAGCGGCCGTTAATATTTCCAGCGATTTTTTTGCAATACTTTAAGCAAAGTTATGCCAGTTATTTCGGGCATTTGAATATCCAGAAAAAGAATATCTACGGCTTGGCTCCGCCATATAGAGTTTTTAGGCTTTTTGGTCTAATTGTTAATAATTATAACTATTTATTATTTTGTTTTGTAGTAAGATTAAACCATTACTTGTTTATTGTCTCTAAAGCAAAGCCCATACTTAACAAAATAGCTTTTTTGCTTGGTAACTATTAAATTTGATTGGTGGGTTACAAAAAAATTATATGAAAAACATGAGAAAGATTTTACCGTTTTTAGCCTTGGTTTGCAGTACCCAATTGGCGGTAGCGCAAGTGCCAGCCGGCGGCGGTACCAACCGGACACCGGTAAATGGAGCCATACCGGGCACCGCTGCCCCGCAAGGCAATAGTAAAATTACCGGAACCGTACTTGATGCCGCTAATCAGCAGCCGGTAGGTTATGCCACCATTACATTAACCGACCCGAATACCGGCAAAGCCCTGGATGGTGCTTTGGCCGATGATAAAGGCAAATTTACCATTGCTAAAATTGGGGCCGGAACGTACCGGGTAGCCATTTCATTTATTGGCTACGAAACCCGCAACCTTGATAATATTAGAATTTCAGGTCGGAACGACGCTGTGAACCTGGGAGCAATTAAAATAAATGTAAGCGCTACCGCTTTAAAAGAAGTTCAGGTGCAGGGCCAGCGGGCCATGTTCGAAGAAAAAGTAGACCGCACCGTTTACAATGCCGAAAATGATGCCACTAACCGGGGCGGCGATGCCACCGATGTATTACGCAAAGTACCTATGCTGTCGGTAGATTTGGATGGCAATGTATCTATGCGGGGCAGTTCGAATTTACGGGTTCTCATCAATAACCGGCCTTCTACCATAACGGCCGGTAGTGTAGCCGATGCTTTAAAACAAATTCCGGCCGATTTAATTAAGTCGGTAGAAGTAATTACTTCACCATCGGCTAAATACGATGCAGAAGGTTCCGCAGGTATTATTAATATCGTAATGAAGAAAAACACCTTGCAAGGTGGTACTCTAAATATAGATGCAGGCGCCGGTCTGCGTAGTTCTAATCTAGGTTTACGTGGTAGCTATCGCAAAGGCAAAATGGGTTTCTCTTTAGGGGGCCACGGCCGGGCCATGTACAACACTCCCGGCGGCTTCGAAAATACCCAAACTTCTAAAGATCTGAACGGAATCCCTCTATCTACCACCTTGCAAGAAGCCGATACGCGTCAAAAAAATATTTTTGGCCGCTATAGTCTGGGTTGGGATTACGACATTAACGAACATAACTTCCTGACGTCCTCGGTGCAGTTTGGGCTACGCAACGGTATTTCTTTCCAGGATGGTTTATTTACTCAAGAGTTCAAGAATGATGATTTACAGCGAAGAACTTTAAGAGATGTAGAAACAAAAGATAATTCCGGTACGGTAGATGTTGACTTGAACTATACCCACACTTTTGCTAAACCGCAGCAAGAATTAAGTATTTTAACGCAATTTAGCCGCAACAACCGCAACAACGATTTTGTAAATGCTATTTACAACAACGACCTGAATGCAATTAATAGTTACCTGAAAAATATAAACGAAAGCTTTAACCAGGAAAGTACTATTCAGATAGATTATCAGAACCCGATTGGTAAAAACCAATTAGTAGAACTAGGCGGTAAACAAATTATGCGCCAGGTAACCAGCGATTACGAAACCTTTGCGGCAGATTCTACTGGTGCTTATTCTCCTCGTACAAGCAATAACTTAAGCAACATTTTTAATTATAATCAGAATGTTTCGGGTGGTTACTTGTCCTATACCATTACCACTCCTTCGCAGTTTAGCTTTAAAACCGGTGCCCGTTACGAATATACTGACATTAATGCTGATTTTGAAAAAGGACTGAGTTCTGAAAAAAAGATTCCCTCTTACGGCATATTAGTGCCGAGTATAAACCTGTCGCAACGGTTAAAGTCGGGTAATATGGTTAAATTATCGTATAACCGCCGGGTGCAGCGTCCTTCGTTGCAGTACCTGAACCCTAACCGGCAGTCGGCTAATCCTTATAACGTAACTATTGGTAATCCGGACCTAAAACCTGAGTATACAAACAATTTTGAATTAGCTTATAATACTTATATCAACAAAACATCGCTTAATTTTTCTACTTACGTCCGCAACTCCAATAAATCCATTCAAAGTGTTAGAGACTTTTCCGAGAATGGCGATACCCTCCGGACAACCTTCCAGAATATTGGTCAGGAAAACGCCTATGGTTTCAGTATTTTCGGAAATATAAGTTTATCCGATAACTTATCTTTTAACGGCGGTACTGATGCTTATTATACTACCCTAGAAAACAATAACTCAAATCCTATCTATCAAGCCAGCAACCAAGGCTGGGTATTTAACATCCGCGGTATGGGTAACTACACCATTGGCAGAGGCTGGGGTTTGCAGGGCTTTGGGTTTTACCGTGGCCGCCAGGTACAACTGCAAGGTACGCAAGGTGGCTTTGGTATTTATAGCCTGAACTTACGCAAAGATATAAATGATAAAAAAGGTACCATTGGCTTTGGCGCCGAAAACTTTTTTAGTCCTTCTATCAAAGTCCGGACCGAGTATAACTCCCCTATCCTAACCCAGAATAGTACTAATATTATGCATAACCTAAGCGTACGGGCTACTTTCACTTACCGGATAGGCAAAATTAGCGCCCAACAAAACCGACGCCGAACCAAATCGATTAGCAACGACGATTTAAAAAGTGGCGGGGAAGGTAATGGACAAGATGCCGCTGGTGCTCAGCAAGGTGGTGCTGTCCAAGGCGGTGGTACTCCTGCCGCAGGTGGTGCTGCACCAGCTTCAGGCCAAATGCAACGGCCAAGCGGTGCCATGGGCCAGCCAGGTCAGTTTCAGCAGCCGGCAACTGGCATGGGTGGTCAGTTACCAGGCCAGCCAGCTACCGGGCAAATACCAGCCACCACACCAGATTCAACGGCTGCCGCCACTCCTGATAGCTTAGCCACTAACCAGGCTGCTCCTATAGATGGCAACTGGCAAGGAAGATTAGGTCAGTTTGATATGACTTTAAAATTAAAAGCTAATGGTGAAACATTAACCGGCACCGTTGTAACTCCCCGTGGAGAAAGCCCTATAACTGATGGTAAAATAACCAATGATACGTTTTCTTTTAACGTTTTATTTGGTACTAATGCCATTCCGTATAGTGGTAAACTAGAAGGTGACACCATGACTTTAAACGTGAATTTTCAAGGTCAGAATGTACAAGGTATTTTAAACCGGATGCAGTAACGGTTCTGCCCTATACACAAGAAGGAGCCTGGTTTTAGAGCATTACCTCACAATGGTAAAGTTCTAAAACCAGGCTCCTTCTTGTGTACTAATTATTAAAAAGAACCGTTCCGATTTAATTTTTACCTTAAGCAGAAAAGTTTATTATAATTATAAATATTTTTTACCCAGATTAAACTTTATCCTACTTTACTGGTCTGATAGAAAACAATAAATTATTGTTATTCAGGGCTCAAGCTATACTAATAATATTATTTTTGTTTATATTAGCTTTGCCTATATTTATATCCATTAACTAATAAAACCTACCCATTTAACTTAAATGTTTATGAAAAAGAACCTCATTGCAATGAGTGCCCTGGCGCTGGCTTTTTTGTGCAGCACCCCAGTAGTAAGAGCAACGGACAATCCGGCTAAAGCTAAAAAAGTAGTTGCCAAACCCGCCACTACGCTTTATGTCGACCCAGTAGCCAGTACGCTTAATTGGACTGCCAAAAAAGTAGGCGGTGGCCACAACGGAACCGTTAAAATTTCGAAAGGAACATTAGCCATTGCGGGCGATAAATTAACTGGTGGCAACTTTGTGATGGATATGACCACCATAGCCGATGCCGACCAGAGTGCCCGGTTAACCACGCACCTGAAATCAGATGACTTTTTCAGCGTTGAAAAAAACCCTACTTCTACCTTTGTTATTACCAAAGCAGCCCCGGTAGGCAAAGCAAAAGGAGGCATGGCTAATTATAACATTACCGGTAACTTAACTATAAAAGGTATTACCAATCCTGTTACTTTTCCGGCGGTGGTAAAATTAAATGAGAATGGCGCCGAAGCAACTGCTAAAATTGAAATAGATCGGTTAAAGTGGGATATTAAGTTCCGTTCCGGCATTATTGGTACGGCTGCCGACAAAATTATTGAAGATACATTTGTAATGGATGTAAAATTGGTAGCAGGAAAAAATAATACTGCTAAATTATAATACTCTTCTA
>Ga0210040_10009914_pt1 | contig 11011 bp, 11 predicted proteins | sample CryGeyCG12114_NA_FD_185462 | JGI IMG/M metagenome (GOLD analysis project Ga0210040, IMG submission 185462) | Groundwater microbial communities from aquifer - Crystal Geyser CG19_WC_8/21/14_NA (SPAdes) (version 2) | ecosystem: Environmental > Aquatic > Deep subsurface > Groundwater | place: USA... | reverse complement strand
AGATTACCTGTAACAAAACCCGGTTATACCTGGATTGGTGACTAAACCAGAACATTATATTTATTCTAGTGCTATTGATTATGTCGGCGGTAATGGATTAATTTACGTAACTTTCTGGTAATTAGCAAGTAGGACTTTTTATTTTTTCAGAAGTTTAGGTTATCCTGCGTAAGAATACAACCAGCGGACAAAGCCGTAAATATTGGGGCATAAGTTACCTGAACTTAAGCAAGATTGCGTAAGTATAATTTCGTGTTTTAGTAGGTGTACAAACTAAAATTTATAAAAAGTTATGAAAGCATTAACCGTTATAGCCCTCCTGCTCCTTTGTTCTGGGGCTGGCTATGCTCAAAAGTTGGGGCCACAACCAAAGTCTCTTTCGACGAATAAAAGCCAGGAACTGGGGCTAAAGGACTTCCGCAATAAATCCAATTTGGGTTTATACCAATCTAAAAAAACCGATACAAAAGTAAACTTATCTTTAAAGCCCCAGGGCGCAACTACTGATTTACGTTTGGACGAGAAAACACGGGTATCTAGTAAATCAGGTATGCTCATTCTAAAACCCGACTCTACGATTCATTATCCCATGCTGGCCCTGAAACCTGACTCCACTATTCGTTACCACCTGCAAGTAAAAAAGCCTAAATAAATTGGGGTTAACGTTTTTTTTAATCGAATAGTAGATGTTGCTCTATGCTGAAAAACACCCAGCTAGGTCAAACGGGGCTAATTTAGGGCATAACAATACTGCTTTCTCCTTAGCCTTACGGCCACGGTCATATCACCTGACGCAGCAAATTATGCCTGCGATAAATGATTGATTTTCATAACTTTCCTGTAGTTTTTAGAAAGTCGGAGACTTCTAATATTTATTAAAAATTTGCAGTCTCTTGCGGAAGACTACAAACAGCGGAGAGCGGTCTTTTTAAATATTTTGATTTACTTGCAACCAAATCTTTATTGGCCGGGTCTTTCATATAAATCATTCTAATTATACATTATCTCTATCACTCATGAAAACCATCATTTCTTTTTTGCTGCTTTTTATATTATTCTCAGCTTTTGAATGCCAGCACCAAGAGGACATTGAGCCTAGTTCGGGAAATCAAGCCATAGTAATAGGCAAATGGCAGTTGGTAGAATCTTATATAAGTGATGGTGGCCCTGGCTATTGGATTGAAGCTGACCCGGCCAAACCTTCTATTATTGAATTTAAGGCAGATGGAGAATATATCAGCGGCAGAGAAAATTGCTCTGGACGGTATACAGCAGCAACCAGTCAGGAAATTATTATTAAGATTTCGTGCAGTACCGGATACGTTCAGCAAAGCGAGCTTTCCGGTAAAATTCTTCCTTCCGGAGAGCTTGCCATTGTCCCAACCAGTCCCATGTGCATTGAAGGATGCTCAGAAAAGTACAAGCGCATCAAATAAGTTGGGAGGGTAGTGCTTCAAAGGTGTGGATGACAACGCTACTGCCTTGTTAGGAAATGGGTAATGGTTAGTTAGAGGAAGCGTTTCCAGTCGATTATCCATTCAAATTAACCTGAGGCCATCCACACCTTTAACTGCTAAAAAGACGTTTGGCGGTCGGAAAGCTTTCCCCCGTGTCAGGTGTTATTACCATAGCCGTCCGGCTAAGGAGAATTTATTACTCTATCTGGTTCAAGTTTAAGCGCAACGGTAACTTGAACCTAAAATTAAGGCCAGTTTCAACTGGCAGGAAGTTAAAAACTTCCTTTCATTAGTACGCACCAGCTAAAAGCTGGCGCGAGTAGATGTCTTTAGGAAGTCAGAGACTTCCAATTATCATTAAAAGTTTGCAGTCTCCTGCGGAAGACTACAAACAACGTGGGGATTGTTATGTATTTTTATTCGGCTTCAGTATTACATTCAGGGCAATTATAGTTTTTCCTGTCGAAATTCCTATAAAAAAAAGTTTTACAAGTTTCTACTTTACACCTATATACTTTGTGTTTAATAAAATTATCTAAACTTAAAGTCGGACAAGACATAAAGGCTAATCTAATATCTTGAAAAGCATATTCATTAACAGATTTTGCATTTTTTCTTTCAACTAGTCCGATCTTTTTTAGATATCCTGATGTAGTCCATGGATTGATAATATTTCTTATTGCAGGTGAGTCAGCAGCAACTTTATTTGTTACTAATTCTTCAATTGTAAATGATACCTGATTAGTCTTTGTTAAATATTTTAAATTAGTAGGATTAGAAATTAGTTCTTGAGACTTCTCACGACAAAAATACTCAATAGAAGTATCTACAACAGATTCACTAAATTTCAAAGAATTGGGATTAGATTTATACTGCTCCGATAAAACTCTATTACATATCCGAACGCAGTCTCTGGGAGATAATTCAGAAAATAGAATAATTCGACCAAGTGATTTTATGTTCTCAAAAAGTATTTCAAAGTTGCTAATTTTACCATCGCTGTAAGCTAAAGCTCTTTTAGATAGCATTTCTCTTATTTGATTCCAAGTCCATTTTAACTCATAAGAAAATACCCTATCAGGTCTTGCTGCTTCAACAGTATAAGGTTTCAGAGCGTCCCAAAGAAAGAATTTAAAACTTAAATTGGGAGTTTCTAACAACTCTAAATCTTTAATCAAGTCAGCAATTAAAGAAAAGCTTGCTAATGGATTATTTCCAGTAAGATTTTGCTCATCAACTTTATCAATTAAAATCAATATAGAATTGTAACCTGCCTTTTTAAGAAGTGCTATAATGTTGAAAAAATTGTCTTTATGACTTAATTGTAATTTTTTGTCAATAGCAATATTTGATAGATCAACTTCAATTCCTTTACTTTTGGAAATTTGCTTGATAATATTTGCTATTGGCTCTTTAAAGCTTTTCCATGCATCAATTACGCGATCCTCTATGGTTTTTAATGATTGTATAGCTTGATTTGGGAAAGATACCGGAGTATCATATAAATAAATTCGAGCTAATTTATATATATATTGCCTTTCTGTTAAACTAAATGTATATAAAAAATTAAATTCTGGGTCTTCAATTCTATAAAAGAAAGATAAAAGGTTTAATCTATTTAAATATATCAAATGATAAGTCAATGTTACATCCTCAATTTTTTTGAATTCGGATAGATCATGATTAGTATAAGTAATAGCTAAAATATCTTGAGTTTCCTTAGCCCTTTTTTCTACCATAATCCTTTGGGCAGTTTTTCCTCCGCCTCTTGGTGCATAAACAATATTTGAAACTGGGTTATATGGATTGCCCCAAACATCCTCAAAATAATCTGGCTTTATAAAATATGAGCCAATCAAGTCAACCTCTTTGTCGGCATTAGAGAATTGAAAAGGATTAATAGAGAAACCTAGTTTGTTTATGTATTCATCAAATGTCATAGCTGTAATTTTTCTACCGTGTCAGGTGTTATTACCTAATACAGATTTACCAATGCCTTTATTTGCTAATATATTTATTCCCAGCATATTCCCCAACTAAACTCTGCCAAATCTTTGAAATTCAGGTTTCCAAAATCTACTAAAATAAAAAAGCCTTGCAAATTTTATTTGCAAGGCTTTTGATTGTACCCAGAGCCGGGGTCGAACCGGCACATCCGTGAAGATATTGGTGTTTGAGACCAACGCGTCTACCGATTCCGCCATCTGGGCAGGTTCCTTTTTTCAGGATCGGGATGCAAACTTAGATAAACTTTCCTGAATTCGCAACAAGTATTTTTTCTTTAAATAATAGGTTTTTACCTGCTGTAAGGCTGCTTCGCGCGTAAATCCTTCGAGCTGAGGATATTGCTGCAGCGTGGGCAAAATATCGGCATCTAGGGCGGCCGCAACGCCGGTGGCTTCCTGACTTACCTTGGCAAAAGCGGCTGCGTCGTAGTCAAACTCTAGTTCCATCAGTTGCTCGTTCAGTTCCATCATGTCCATCAAAAAATCCTGGGGCAGCTCGTTGTTTTTGCCTTCTTCCAGTAAATTATGCTGTTCCAGAATGTAGCGCATCCGGACATCGGGATGGCTGAGGGTGCGGTAAGCGTTGGTGTTTTGGGTGGAGAGGGCCAATATATCGCTTTGCTTTTCCGGGCTTTCGTTCGCGTGAAAATCGGGGTGGTACTGGCGGCTAAAGGCGTAATATTTTTGTTTTATCAGTTGCTCGTCGGGCAAAAAGCTTTCGGGTATATCGTAAAAATCGAAGTAGTTCGGCATGTTTTAGTTTTTAGTAATTAGTGAATAGTTGTTGGTGATTAGTAGTTTATCCGCAACAATTAAAGATTAAAGAATACCAATCGATAACTACCCGGTAGTAGGTAGCGGTAAATTAAATTTATAAATAATACCCGGTTCTGGCCAAATAGTTTTCCGATCAGCGAGAATGCTTACCAGTTTACCGGTACCCACAACAAAGTAAAAAGGAATAAATAGGAACCTTGCTTTTAGCCGAAAGTAGTTAAGTAACCGGGTAAAAATTAATATCTACGCGCGAATCGAAGTAAAGGCCTAGTAGTTCGGCGGCATTGCCTTTGTTAATGCCAATGGTGAGATAGCCGCCGCTCGTAAAAACGCAAACGCAATCGCCTTCGTCGGCCGCGTTAAAACTAGGGCTAATGCGGTCTACGGTTTCGCGGGCAAACCGAATGGTTAAAGGCCGGCCGTGGCCAATGGCATCGATGCTATCCTGCGAAATATTCGTTATCAGGTTGCCGTAATGATCGACGTGAATAATATGGCCCGTAATGGCGTGGTCGCTGAGGCGGAGTTGCCGGTTCAGGAGTTCGCGCATCTGGTTGGTTTCGGGGCCCAGCTCCCGAATGTCGCCGCCTTGTGCCAGGAAAGCCGCGGCCGGCGCCAGAATTTCTTTGCCCGGATGGGCGGCCGGTCCGTTGGTGCTAAGTGCTACCATTACCTCGGGCCGCGACTCGGTGAGTAACGATAAAATACCATTATCGGTAGCCACAAAGTAATGGTTGTTAAATTTTAAAGCGTGGTAACGCCCTTCGGCACTGCCTTGCGAGTCCACGGCTACCAGGTGCACGGTGCCCTCCGGAAACTCGCGGTATACGGCCTGCAGCACATAATAACCGTGGGCAATATTAAACGGATCGATGTGGTGCGAAATATCCAGGATATGCGCCTGCGGGCTGACTTTCAGGATGTTTGCTTTAACCGCTGCTACGTAATGATCGGTATATCCAAAGTCAGATAAAAACGTAATCAAGGGCATAAATAAGAATTAAAAACGCATATTTTTTGTTACTTGCAAAAATAGGAATATTTTTAAAGAATTAAATTCATTTAAACCTAAACAACCTTTATCAATTTGGTAGAAAAAATTATAACCCTGGAAAATATATCGCTGATCGATTTTCTGGGAATTGAAAATCAGAACATTAAACAACTGGCGGCCGCTTTCCCGAGCAGCAAAATAATATCGCGTGGAAACGAAATAAAAATTCAGGGAAAAACCCCCGAAATCACCAAAATCAACGAAATTCTTTCTTCGCTCATTGAGCATTATCATAAGTTTGGCAAAATAACCCACACCAACGTGGATAAATTTATTTCTCCTAACCTAGACAACAGCGCCGACGAACCGGCATTACCGGCAGGGCAGGATGTATTACTTTACGGCAGCAAAGGCGGTCTGATAAAAGCCAAAAGCCCGAACCAACAGCGGCTGGTAGATGCCGCCTATAAAAATGACATGGTTTTTGCGTTGGGGCCGGCCGGTACGGGTAAAACCTATATTTCGGTAGCTTTAGCGGTGCGAGCTTTAAAAAATAAAGAAGTTAAAAAAATAATTATATCGCGGCCGGTAGTGGAAGCGGGAGAAAATTTAGGTTTTTTACCCGGCGACATGAAAGACAAGGTAGACCCCTATTTGCGCCCAATCTACGATGCCTTGGAAGATATGATTCCGGTGGAAAAGCTAAAATATTATTACGAAAACAAGATAATAGAAATAGCGCCGCTGGCTTACATGCGCGGTCGTACCCTGAACAATGCTTTTGTGTTGCTCGACGAGGCCCAGAATACCACGCCCATGCAGATTAAAATGTTCCTGACCCGCATGGGGCCTAACTCAAAAGTAATGATCAACGGCGACCGTTCGCAGATTGACTTGCCGACGAAACAAAAATCGGGTTTAATAGAAGCCATTCATATTCTGCGCGATGTAAAAGGGATTGTAATGGTAGAACTAAAACCGGAAGATGTGGTACGCCACCGTTTGGTACGCGAAATTATTGAGGCTTACACCAAAGCCGAAGAAGGGGCGCCAACCCGCGATACGGACCAGCGTGACCGAGATTATCGGCCCCGTAATAATTATCGCCACACCGAAAGTGCCGGGGCTAACACTGAAGCAACGGTTTAGTTATTTTCTTCTGTTTAGAGTTAAAGAGCTATTTTTCGGGTAAGTTGTGTAACGCGGAACTGGGTAAATACTGAGAGGAATATATCGGCTTTTAGTTTGTGTACAGGAAATTTCTTGGCGGCCAAGTAATTTCCTGCTGCCTCATAATTTAAAAAATTTTAAGATAATAAATAGCAACAATTAAGTTTTCATTTCTCTCTTGTACCTTTTTCATGAAACAATATTTTAGATCCGAATATTTTACGCGGGAACTACTGGCTGAGGAGAAGTATTCTGCTGTAATTCGTCTATAATTAAATTTAAAAACTTACTACTTACAACGTAAAATACCAGCTACTACAAATGATTTCGGTAAGTAAAATAGAAGATATACGTGATTTGGATGTGGCTTTTACCATTCGGGAGAAAGTATTTGTGGAAGAACAGAAGGTGCCGGCCGATGCAGAATACGACCAGTACGAAAAATCAGCGCATCATTATTTAGCTACCTTAAACGGCGTACCTTGTGGCGCAGCGCGTTGGCGCCTAACCGATAAAGGCATAAAGCTGGAACGATTTGCCGTATTGCCAGAGTACCGCAATAAAGAAGTAGGTAGTTATATTTTGCATAAGGTATTGGGCGATATAAAAGCAACGTACCCGGATAAAGAAGTTTACCTGCATGCGCAATTGCGAGCTATTCCGTTTTACGAGCGGCAAGGTTTTGAGGCTGTAGGCGAGCAGTTCAGCGAATGCGATATTGAGCATTTTAAGATGATATGGCGTGATTAGGTGGGCACCCTATCCTTTTTTGCGTTATGTGTTTTCATTGGGCGCTGGTATAACAGCGTATTTATATTCGGGTGAAAAGCCGGCCTGGGCAAGCTGGCTTTTTGCGTTTTTGCTGCTTTTGTTTTTTACCCTATACTTGCTTGCCCGCCAAAAGAAATCGGATTACCTGCATAACCTAACCGGCTTAGTCGGACTACTACTGCTCTTTCTATCGGGTTTTTTGTTAACGCATTTCCGCACGGCCCAACACGAACCCCATAATTTAAGCCACCAAACCGGCCCAATTAGCCATTACACCGGCGTAGTAGATGATTATATTACCCAAAAGCCAAGTTCCGTTAGCACCACGCTGCGCCTGCAAACTATCAAAAAGGAAGGTAAGTGGCTGCCTGCTACGGGCTACGTACGGCTAACGCTGAAGCGTGATACCGCTGCAACCAATTTTCCTTTTAGCTACGGCACCGTTTTACTCATCAAAGGGCAGCCCACAGCCGTTAAACCGCCCGCTAATCCGGGCCAGTTTGATTACCGCCGCTATTTAAGCGATCGCCAGATTTACCACCAGCATTATTTGCCGGCACCGCAATTTATACCCATCGGCTACGAGCTCGGTAGTGCGTTTATGGCCCTTTGCATCCGCATCCGAAATAACCTGGATGCGCAGTTGCGGAAGTATATTACCTCCGACCGGGAATATGCGGTAGCTACGGCTTTGCTTTTAGGAATTAAAGATTATTTGCCCGAAGATGTGAAGATGGCCTTTGCCAATTCGGGCACCATGCACGTACTGGCCGTATCGGGTTTGCACGTAGCTTTGCTGTTCTGGGTGTTTAACTTATTGTTGGGCGCCTGGAGTAAAAGGAGAGGCCTAAAGCTAATTCGTTATGCCGTATTAATCAGTTTTTTTAGCTTATATGCTTTTGTTACGGCCCTCTCGGCTTCGGTACTACGGGCGGTTTTGATGTTTGCTTTGCTCGTAACGGCCGATACATTCCGGCGGCAAACCAATATTTATAACACCTTGGCAGCGGCGGCTTTTTTCCTGCTTTTGTATAATCCTTATTTTCTGGTTGATGTAGGTTTTCAATTATCGTTCCTGGCGCTGCTCGGGATTGTTTATTTTACGCCCCAACTCGAAAGTTTATACACCCCCGGTACTTACGCTACTAGTTTTGTCTGGAAGTTACTGTGTGCTTCGGTGGCGGCCCAATTAACCACGCTGCCACTCACGCTTTATTACTTTCACCAGTTCCCGGTTTATTTTTTAGCAGCCAACCTGGTAGCTATTACCTTGTCTAATATTGCTTTAATAGTAGGTTTTTTGCTGCTTGCTTTTGCTTGGCTACCGGTAGTAGCGTCATTTTTGGGAGCAATAGTGGGTTGGCTGCTCTGGTTTTTGCAACAGAGCAATGCCTGGCTCTTGCAAGCACCTTTCCCCACCTTAAAAAACATTGGACTCACGGGGGCGCAAGTCTGGCTTTTGTATGCGCTATTAGCATTACTGGTTTTATTTTCCGTTCGCCGGCGTTTAGTTTATTTTGCTGTTATTACTTCGTTGATGCTGGTTTTTTCCGGGCTGAAGTTAACAGAGGCGGTTGCCCGTAATCAGCAGCAGTTTTGGGTAGTTTACAGCGTGCCTAAAGCCACGGCTTTGGGTTTTGTAAATCAACAGGAGGCGCAGGTACTCGCCGACAGTGCTTTTTACGCTAATCCCCGTCAGCAGCAATATATTATTCAGCCGCACTTACAACAATTGGGTTTAAGTACTGTCCATTATGATACCTTAAATCAGCAGAATCCTCTTTTGCAAATGCCAACCCTGGTTTTACCGGACCGCAACGTTTTGGTGCAATGGCAGGGTATTAAAATATTGCTTTGCCGCTACCCACTGGCGGCGGTAACCTTGCAAACCGTAAAGCCAACTTACCTGGTCTTAACCCACCATGTGTACCTGCCGGTAAAAGAACTGACCCTAGACTTAAAACAGGTAAAAGTTATTCTGGATGGTTCGAACGGGTATTGGTACCAACAGCGTTTAGAACAGGAACTAACCAAATTTAGTATTACTTATTATAATGTAAATAAGACCGGCGCTTTAATAAGACCGGTGCCTTTAACTAAAAATTAATTAGCGGCTATGGATTTTGTACAGTACCGAACAGAAGCACGCGTTGGCTATATAACTTTAAACCGGCCGGAAAAACGGAATGCCCTTAATAGTGAGGTAGTGAACGAATTAAAGCACGCTTTTGACCAGGCCGAAAACGACGAAGCTTGTAAAATAATTGTGCTGCAGGCAAACGGGGAAGCCTTCTGCGCTGGGGCCGATTTACAGTACATGCAGGCTTTGGCCCAAAATACCTACCATGAAAATCTCTCCGATTCTACCCACCTCATGCAATTATTTCAGCAAATAAATACGCTTCGGAAAGTAGTAATTGCCCAAGTGCACGGCCATGCCATTGCCGGGGGCTGCGGCTTGGCTAGCGTTTGCGATTTGGTGTTTGCCGTGTCGGAAGCAAAATTTGGTTATACCGAAGTAAAAATAGGTTTTATACCGGCCATTGTGAGTGTTTTTTTATTACGCAAAATCGGTGAAGCCCGCACCAAGCAATTATTATTAACCGGCGATTTAATTACAGCTGAGCAAGCCAAAGAAATGGGTTTGATTAATTACGTGGTAGCTGCGCCGGAACTAAACCAGGTGGTTTTTGATTTTGCCCAGAAATTGTGCCGCGAGAATTCAACCCAGTCGATGGAACTCACCAAAGAAATGCTGTACCGCGTACCCGATATGGAATTAAACCAAAGCTTACACTACGCCGCCGAAATGAATGCCGTAGCCCGGGGTACGGCTGATTGCCAGCGCGGTATGGCCGCTTTTTTAAATAAAGAAAAATTATCGTGGTAAACCCACCTGTATTTAAACATATAGATTATTTGGTGGTTGTTTAATTATGCTCGCAAATATTGGAATTGTATTGGTAACATTTGTGCTCATGGAAGGCGTGGCCTGGTTTACCCATAAATACGTTTTGCACGGCTTTATGTGGTTTCTGCACCGTTCGCACCATGTGCGGCACGACCATGCTTTTGAGCGCAACGATTTATTTTTTCTGTACTACGGTGTATTGGCTATGCTTTTTTTTATTTACGGCAGCGCCCAAATGGATTACCGCTTCTGGATTGCTTCCGGCATTAGTTTATATGGCCTTGCTTATTTTCTGATCCACGATATTTTTATTCACCGGCGCATTAAATTATTTAATAAAACTTCTAACGCTTATTTAAGAGCGCTGAACATGGGGCATAAAGTGCATCATAAAACTACCGGGCGGGAAGGTTCCGAAGTTTTTGGTATGCTCTGGGTACCGGTAAGATACTATCAATTGGCGCGCAAAAAAAAGAAAGTTAACGAATAAGAAAAGTGGCGCAATATTCTATAAAAGAATTAGAAAATTTATCTGGCATTAAGGCGCATACTATTCGTATTTGGGAGCAACGGTATGGTATTTTAAACCCCAAACGTACCGAAACCAACATTCGTTTTTACGACGATTCTGACTTAAAAAACATTTTGAATATTTCGCTGCTCAACGAACACGGCTATAAAATCTCGAAAATAGCTAAAATGTCGGAGGAGCAAATCACGGAAGAGGTATTGCGCCTGACGCAGCAAAGTGTACCGTATACCCAGCAACTTAATGCCATGCTCCTGGCCATGATTCAGATGGACGAGCAGAAGTTCGATAAGCTGCTAACGACTGCCATTTTGCAACAAGGTCTGGAAAAGACCATGATCGAAGTAGTAAGTCCTTTTTTGGTAAAAACCGGTATTTTATGGCAAATTGGTAGTA
>Ga0210040_10009913_pt1 | contig 11012 bp, 8 predicted proteins | sample CryGeyCG12114_NA_FD_185462 | JGI IMG/M metagenome (GOLD analysis project Ga0210040, IMG submission 185462) | Groundwater microbial communities from aquifer - Crystal Geyser CG19_WC_8/21/14_NA (SPAdes) (version 2) | ecosystem: Environmental > Aquatic > Deep subsurface > Groundwater | place: USA... | reverse complement strand
CGGTGCCGCGCCCACGTCGGGCACCTCGACGACGAAGACGTGCGCCCGCCGGTCGGTGATCACCCCGACCCCGTTGGCCAGGTAGCGCGTGGTGGTGATCCGCCGCGCCGGCTCGGCCGCCGGGGAGATGCCGGCCACCGTGCCGTAGCGGCCCTGCTCGGGCACCCGGCTGAGGAAGACCAGGCGTCGCCCGTCGGGGGACCAGTCGTAGGCCGTCACCCCCAGCGTCTGGTCGGTGACCGGCACCGGCTCGCCGCCGGCGGCGCGGACCACGTGCAGCTGCGGGGCCCCGCCGGGAGCCGCGCGCAGGAAGGCCAGCAGCGTCCCGTCGGGGGAGTGGCGGGGCTGGGTGTCGCGGAAGCCGCGGGTGAGCCGCTCGGCCGGGGCCGAGCCGTCGGTGGGCACCCGCCACAGCTGGCCGACGGCGGCGTCGGCGTCCAGGTCCGGTCGGGTGACCGCGACCACCACCTGGCTGCCGTCGGGGCTCAGGGTGGGGGCGGAGACGCTGGTCAGCAGGGGCAGGTCGGTCGGCTTCACCCGGTTCAGCCTGCCAGGCCGCCTCCGGACGTCCGTCACCGCCGACCCTGGTGAGGCCGAGTTGTCAGAACACCGTTGACCCAGGGGTCAACCCGGTTCTGACAAGTCGGGAGGGAGGGGGACGGGGCTCGGCCCGGGACGCCGGGTTAGGCCACCCTCGGCTGGCGCGGGCCGGGCGCATGGGGGAGGCTACGAGGGAGCGCTCCGGAGCCGCGCGCCACCTCGGCGGACCCGGCCCGTGCGCTAGTATCTTGACGTCAAGATAGTTTCGGGTCGACTCCAGGAGACACTGCTGATGAGCGTGAACAGTTTCGGGGCCAGGGCGACGTTGCCGGTCGGCGACGAGTCGTACGAGATCTTCCGGCTCGACGCCGTCGAGGGCTCGGACAAGCTCCCGTACAGCCTCAAGATCCTGCTCGAGAACCTGCTCCGCACCGAGGACGGCGCGAACATCACGGCCGACCACATCCGGGGCCTGGCCGCCTGGGACCCCGAGGCCGAGCCCAGCCACGAGATCCAGTTCACCCCCGCGCGGGTGATCATGCAGGACTTCACCGGCGTCCCCTGCGTCGTCGACCTCGCCACCATGCGCGAGGCGATGGCCGACCTCGGCGGCGACGCCACCAAGATCAACCCGCTGGCCCCGGCCGAGCTGGTCATCGACCACTCCGTCATCGCCGACGTCTTCGGCACCGCCGACGCGTTCAGCCGCAACGTCGAGATCGAGTACGGCCGCAACCGCGAGCGCTACCAGTTCCTGCGCTGGGGCCAGACCGCCTTCGACGACTTCAAGGTCGTCCCGCCGGGCACCGGCATCGTGCACCAGGTCAACATCGAGCACCTGGCCCGGGTCATCTTCACCCGGAACGGCCAGGCCTACCCCGACACCTGCGTGGGCACCGACTCCCACACCACCATGGTCAACGGCCTCGGCGTGGTCGGCTGGGGCGTCGGCGGCATCGAGGCCGAGGCGGCCATGCTGGGCCAGCCCGTCTCGATGCTGATCCCGCGGGTCGTCGGCTTCAAGCTGTCCGGCGCGATGCCCGAGGGCGCGACCGCCACCGACCTGGTGCTGACCATCACCGAGATGCTGCGCCAGCACAAGGTGGTCGGGAAGTTCGTGGAGTTCTACGGACCGGGTGTCTCCGCGGTGCCCCTGGCCAACCGGGCCACCATCGGCAACATGAGCCCGGAGTACGGCTCCACCATCGCCGTCTTCCCGATCGACGACAAGACCACGGACTACCTGCGCCTGACCGGGCGCGACGAGAGCCAGATCGCCCTGGTCGAGGCGTACGCGAAGACCCAGGGCCTGTGGCACGACGACGACCACGAGGCCCGGTACTCGGAGTACCTGGAGCTGGACCTCAGCACCGTGGTGCCGAGCATCGCCGGCCCCAAGCGCCCCCAGGACCGGGTCGTGCTCGCGCACGCCAAGCAGGGCTTCCGCGAGGCGCTCGGCGCGTACGTGGTCGGCGACCAGGTCGACCCGACCCACCCGGACCCCGCGGCCCGCGTCGACGACGCCCCGCTGCTGACCGGGGTCGACCAGTCCTCGGCCGAGAGCTTCCCGGCCTCGGACTCGCCCAGCCACACCGGCGAGGAGTCGGAGGCGCCGAAGGAGTTCGGCGAGGACGTCCCCGAGGACATCGGACGGCCGTCGAGGAAGACGCTGGTCACCCTCGACGACGGCACCTCCTTCGAGCTCGACCACGGGGCGGTCACCATCGCCGCCATCACCTCCTGCACCAACACCTCCAACCCGAGCGTGATGATCGGTGCGGCGCTGGTGGCGAAGAAGGCCGTCGAGCGGGGGCTGTCCCGCAAGCCGTGGGTCAAGACCACGCTGGCGCCGGGCTCGAAGGTGGTCAGCGACTACTACGACCGCTCGGGCCTCACCCCGTACCTGGACAAGCTGGGCTTCAACCTGGTCGGCTACGGCTGCACCACCTGCATCGGCAACTCCGGCCCGCTGATCCCCGAGGTCAGCGCCGCGGTCAACGAGAGCGACCTCGCCGTGGTCGCCGTGCTGTCGGGCAACCGGAACTTCGAGGGCCGGATCAACCCCGACATCAAGATGAACTACCTGGCCTCGCCGCCCCTGGTGGTGGCCTACGCGCTGGCCGGCACGATGGACATCGACCTGGTCAACGACGCGCTGGGCACCGACGAGCACGGTGAGCCGGTCTACCTGCGCGACGTGTGGCCGAGCGAGGCCGAGATCTCCGAGGTCGTCGCCTCGGCCATCGGGCAGGAGATGTTCGCGGAGTCCTACGCCGACGTCTTCGCCGGTGACGCCCAGTGGCAGGCCCTGCCCACGCCCGAGGGCCAGGTGTTCGCCTGGGACGCCGACTCGACCTACGTGCGCAAGCCCCCGTACTTCGACGGCATGCCCGCCGAGCCGGTGCCGGTCACCGACATCACCGGTGCGCGCGTGCTGCTGAAGCTCGGGGACTCGATCACCACCGACCACATCTCACCGGCCGGCTCGATCAAGGCCGACAGCCCGGCCGGGACCTACCTGAGCGAGCACGGGGTGCCACGCGGGGAGTTCAACTCCTACGGCTCGCGCCGCGGGAACCACGAGGTGATGATCCGGGGGACCTTCGCCAACATCCGGCTGCGCAACCAGCTGGCGCCGGGCACCGAGGGCGGCTTCACCCGCGACTTCACCCTGCCGGAGGGCCCCGTCAGCACCATCTACGAGGCCTCCGAGCACTACCTGGCCGCGGGGACGCCGCTGGTCATCCTCTGCGGGGTCGAGTACGGCTCCGGCTCGTCGCGCGACTGGGCGGCCAAGGGGACCGCGCTGCTGGGGGTCAAGGCGGTCATCGCCCAGTCCTACGAGCGGATCCACCGTTCCAACCTGATCGGCATGGGCGTGCTGCCGCTGCAGTTCCCCGAGGGCCAGAGCGCGGAGTCGCTCGGGTTGACCGGTGAGGAGACCATCGCGATCACCGGTGTCACCGCCCTCAACGGGACCGACGGGCAGGGGGGCGCCGTCCCGAAGACCGTCACGGTCCAGGCCGGCGACGTCACCTTCGAGGCCACGGTCCGGATCGACACCCCGGGCGAGGCGGACTACTACCGCAACGGCGGGATCATGCAGTACGTCCTGCGGTCGCTGCTCAAGTAGCGGCGGACCCACCGGCCGACCTGGCGCGCCGGTCCCGACGAGGCACTGTCCTCGTCGGGGCCGGCGCGTTCGCCGTCTCCGGCGTCCGGGCCCTGCGCCCCGGCCCTGCGACGGCCCGTCCGGCCCGTGTGCTGCTCGTCACGTGGCACCCGGGCAGCAGGACGAGGGGGAGGGGCTACTCTAGTAATTGAAATATTGACCATCAAGTAGGAGATCACATGACGCGCATTGCCATCATCGTCGGCAGCACCCGCCCGGGCCGGAACGGCGCTGCCGTGGCCGACTGGGTCCTCGCCGGCGCCCAGGGCCGCACCGCAGCCGAGTACGCGCTGCTCGACCTGGCCGACTTCGACCTGCCCGTGCTGGACGAGCCGATCCCGGCCTCGATGGGCCAGTACTCGCAGGAGCACACCAAGAAGTTCGCCAGCGCGGTCGAGGGCTTCGACGGCTTCGTCTTCGTCACCCCCGAGTACAACCACGCCACCTCCGGCGCCCTGAAGAACGCTGTCGACTTCCTCTACGCCGAGTGGAACAACAAGGCCGCGGCCTTCGTCAGCTACGGGTCCGCCGGCGGCGTCCGCGCCGTGGAGAACCTGCGTCTGATCGCCTCGGAGCTGCAGATCGCCACCGTGCGGTCCCAGGTCGCCTTCTCCCTGGCCACCGACTTCGAGAACTACTCGACCTTCACCCCGGCGGCCCACCACGAGGGCAACCTGACCATCCTCTTCGACCAGCTCGAGTCCTGGACCAAGGCGATGGAGAACGTCCGGCGCGAGGCCCCCGCCGCCTGATCCAGCGACGCACCTCCCACCGCACGACCGCTCGGGCCCTCGGCCCGGGCGGTCTCGTGCGTCCAGGGCTGGGCCGACCCGAGGTGCTCGACGCCAGGGGCGCCGGGGGTCAGGGCTCGTCGAGGGGTGGTCGCGGGGTGCGGCGGAGCGTCCGGGTGCTGTGGGCGGCGGTGACCAGCCGCCGGCCGGCGTAGGGAGCCCCGCCGCCGGCCCGCCGGGCCAGGGCCAGCCAGACGCAGACCGCGCGCTCACCCAGCCAGAGCGGGGTCCACAGGGCTGCTGTCGCGGGGTAGACCGACCGGCCACCGCGCCGGCGCCGGCCGGCCTCGGCCAGCAGCACCGGCAGGGCGACGAGACCCGCGAGCCCGACCCGCCCGCGGCGGCGGCGCTCCGCACCGGCGTCGAGGGCCAGGCCCAGCAGCAGCAGGGCCGACGGCAGCAGCGCCGCCTCGGTCACCAGGCGGGCGGGCTGGGCCAGGTCGTCGTAGGCCTGCCGGACGCGCTGGCCCCGGAAGTGGCCCACGCTCGGCGGCCGCCGCCGGACGAACAGGTCGGGCACCGACAGCTCCCGGCCGCCGGCCGCCGCCACCGTCCGGGCCAGCTCCAGGTTCTCGAAGAGCACGTCGCCGTCGTAGCCGCCCATGGTGCAGAAGGTGCTCCGCCGGAGCGCGTAGGTCCCCGGGTGGTCCGCGCCGAGCGCGCGGTTGAGCAGCGAGCGCGAGGTGTCCCAGCGGGCGTGCCAGGGCGCCGGGTCGAAGTGGTTCTGCGGCCGGACCAGGTCGGCGTCGGCCAGCAGCGCCACCGCCCGCCCGAGCTGCGCAGTCGTCCAGCGCACGTCGTCGTCGGCGATCACCACCCGTTCGTGGCGGGCCCGCCGGACGCCCGTGACCACCCCGGCGACCTTGCCGTTGCGCCCGGGCCAGGGGTCGGGTCGCAGGTGCCGCACCCACGGCGGCCACAGCTCGTGGTGCCGCCGCCAGACCGGCTCGGCACTGCCGTCCACGACGGTGACGTCCACCGTCGCGGCCAGCCCGCGGAGGTAGGCCGTCATCTCCTCCGCCGGCGTCCCGGCCGCCCACCGCAGCGGCACGACGTACTCCAGCGCTGGGGGTGCGCTCACCCGTCCGCCGGCACCAGGGCCGGTGCCACCAGGGCCGGGGGCTCGGGCGTCGTGGGCTCGGGGACGACCGCCCGCAACGAGGACTCGCCGCGCTCCCAGCTGTCGACCAGGTGCTCGGTCAGCACCACGTCGATCGCCAGGGCCGCGGCCGCGCCGAACAGGATGTCGCCCACCAGCTCGGGGCGGGCCAGCGCCAGCTGCCCGGCCAGGTCGTGCGCGGCGATCTGCTCGTGCACGGCGTCGGCCTCGACGTGCTCGTCGTAGAAGCGGGTGGTCTCGGCGTCGAAGCCCAGCCGGCGCAGGCCGTTGCCGTAGCGGCGCATCGGCATCGAGGAGGTCATCTCCAGCGCGGTGAGGTGCCCGACGGCCGCCCCGACCAGCCGTCGGTGCAGGCCGAAGAAGGTCATGGTGTTCGCCCAGGCCAGGGTGATCGCCGGCACGTCGTCGAGGTAGCGGCCGTAGGTGTCGTCCAGGCCGAGCCCGCGCATCGTGGTGGCGAACAGCGCCGCGTGCATCCACTCCGCCCGGCCGCCGCCGTACTCGTCGGCCTGGATCTCCACCAGCGCCGCCTTGGCCCGTCCGGTCAGCCGGGGGATCGCCCAGGTGTGCGGGTCGGCCTCCTTGAGGTGGTAGACCGACCGGTGCACGAGCAGCTCGACGTACTGCTCGCGGGTGCCCTGCCGGGCCAGGTGGCGCGACAGGCTGGGCCCGACGTCGCGCCGGGTCAGCTCACCGAGCGCCGCCGGCACACCGGCGGGGTCCGGGAGGGTCTCGGGCAGCCAGCCGGTGGCGAGCGTCCGCAGCACGTCCTCGAGCGGCCGCTCCAGCTCGGCGGCGAGGGCGACCAGGTCGGGGTGCCACTCCCAGCGGTCGTCCACGCCGGGCCAGCCCTGGTGGTGCAGCTCGTGCAGCAGCATCAGGCTCAGCTGCAGGTCGTCGTCGTGCAGGACGTCGGCCGAGGCCGCCACCAGCTCACGGGCCTGCGCGGCCAGGTGCGGGACGGGCCCGGGCTCCCCGCCCAGGACGCGCAGCAGCTCGCCGCTGAGCGGTCCCCGCGGCCACGGGGCCCCTCCCTCGTCCGGCACGGTGCTGGTCGTGCTTCGTCGCATGGTCGCCCTCCTACCCCTGGCGGCGGCGCTCCAACCGCGCGGAGCGGTGCGGGCGCCGGCCGCGGTTCGCTGCCGTCGTCGCCGGGTACGGCGTCGACGTGACGACAACAAGTTCGGGAGCAGGCGCGGGCCGGGATGCGCAGATCACGATCTATCCGGACGGACCCATGCTGGTGCGCGGCGACATCGAGCTGCTGCAGCCCGACGGCACGCCGCTGCCACGCCGCCGGAAGACGGTCGCGCTCTGCCGCTGCGGCCACAGCGCGCTGATGCCGCTGTGCGACGGCACGCACAAGGTCGTCTGGAAGCCGGGACGGGACAGCCCGCTGGCCCGTCGGGTCCAGGCCGAGCAGGACTGACCCGAGGGGCTCGTCCGGCGCGACCCGTACGGGACGGGTCGGTTCGGGACAGGGCGGTCCGGCGCGGGCCGGCGGCTGGGCCGAGGTCGCGGCCCAGGTGCACCGCACCCGGGGCGACGGCATGGTGGCCGAAGGGCTCGACGTCGACGTAGCCGCGGGCCCGGTAGAGCGCGACCGCGTCGCGCTGCGGACGCCCGGTGGTGAGGACCATCCGGCGGACCCCTGCCGCCCGCGCGTCCGCCTCCAGCCGGTCCAGCACCGGGTGGCCACCCCCTGCCGGCGCACCAGGGGGCTGCGAACATCCGGTGCAGCTGCGCGACCTCGGCTCCGGGCTGCAGCCGCGTCCAGCCGCCCATGGCCACCGCTGTGCCGTCCAGGTGCCCGAGCAGGAACCCGCCGCGCGGGGCCGCGACGTCGGTCGGGTGCAGCGGGTCTTCGTCCGGTCAGCTCCTGGAGCGCCGGCAGCACCTCGACCTCGCTGTGGTCCAGGGTCTCCGCGCCCACGTGGTCGCGGACCTGCTGCAGCCGCTCGGGCAGCCGGTCGATGACGACCACCCGCTCGGCGCCCAGCAGCATCGCCGCCCGCGCCGCCATCTGCCCGACCACGCCGACCAGCGAGCCGGCCAGGGCCACCGACACCGTCTGAGGGGCGGAGATCTTCCAGGGGGACATGCGGGCGCGGTATCCAGGGGCCCGGCGGTGAACCCTGCCGGGTCACCCGGCCGCCGCGGGGTAGGTTGGTCGGCGAACACGGGAGTCCGGTGAGCCGGGCTGAGAGGAAGGTTCTCCAACCTTCGACCGTCGAACCTGATCTGGGTCATGCCAGCGCAGGGAGGCCTCTTGTCGCACCCCGTGTCCCCTGACCGGGAGGCACACCCATGCAGCAGCACCCCACCGCGTCCGCGCCGGCGCCCGCCGCGACCGCCGGCGCGCCGCCCCGCACCCGTCGCTGGCGGGTGGTCGACATCGTCGTGGCCAGCGTCGTCGGCGTGGCCGTCGGCGTCATCTTCTGGGCCTGGACGCTGGCGTACGAGTCGCTGAGCGCCCCGCTCAAGGCCGTGCTGCCCGGGCTCCAGTCCTTCCCCGAGGCGATCTGGCTGGTCGGGGCGGTGCTCGGTGGGCTGCTGGTCCGCAAGCCCGGCGCCGCCCTCTACGTCGAGCTGCTGGCCGCGGTGGTCTCGGCGCTGATCGGCAGCCAGTGGGGCCTGCTCACCGTCGTCTCCGGCCTGGTGCAGGGCCTCGGCGCCGAGATCGTCTTCGCCCTGTTCCTCTACCGGGTCTGGCGGCTGCCGGTGGCCTGGCTGGCCGGGGCCGGGGCCGGCCTCGGGCTGGCCATCTTCGAGCTGGCCGTCTACTACCCGGGCAGCTCCGCGCTGTTCGCCACCGTCTACACCGTCAGCGCGGTGCTGGGCGGCGCGGTCGTCGCCGGGACCCTGTCCTGGCTGGCGGTGCGGGCCCTGGCCCGCACCGGTGCGCTGAGCCGCTTCGCCTCGGGCCGCGACACCGCGGAGCTGGTCTAGCCGGTGCCGCTCCGGGTGCCCCGGCCGGCCCTGCCGGACGCCGGCGGCCTCCGCTCCCGGCCGGCCCGGGTCCGCGCCGAGGGCTGGGGCTGGCGGCACGGCGGGCGCCGGGCCTGGGCCGTGCGCGACCTGGACCTGGACGTGGGGCCGGGGGAGCGGGTGCTGCTCCTCGGGGCCTCCGGCGCCGGGAAGTCGACCCTGCTGCACGCCCTGGCCGGTGTGCTCGGGGAGGACGAGGGCGGGGAGGAGTCCGGCCGGTTGCGGCTGGACGGGGAGGCGCCCCGGCAGGCGCGGGGCCGGGCCGGGCTGGTCCTGCAGGACCCCGACGCCTCGGTGATCCTCGCCCGGGTGGGCGACGACGTCGCCTTCGGCTGCGAGAACCTGGGCGTGCCGCGCGAGCAGATCTGGCCGCGGGTGGCGCAGGCGCTGGACGCGGTGGGGCTCGCCCTGCCGCTGGACCACCCGACCGAGCAGCTCTCCGGCGGCCAGCAGCAGCGGCTGGCCCTCGCCGGGGTGCTGGCCATGCAGCCCGGCCTGCTGCTGCTCGACGAGCCCACGGCCAACCTCGACCCGGACGGGGTGGTGGAGGTCCGTGACGCCGTGGCTCGCGCCCTCGACCGCACCGGGGCGACGCTGCTGGTGGTCGAGCACCGGGTGGCCACCTGGCTGCCCCTGGTCGACCGCGTCGTCGTGCTCGGTCCCGAGGGCGTGGTGGCCGACGGCGCGCCCGCGGCCGTGCTGGCCCGGGAGGGGCGCCGGCTGGCCGCCGCGGGGATCTGGGTGCCGGCGCACCCGCCCGCGCCCCCGGCCCGCCGGCCCGTCCCGGACGCGAGCCCCACCCTGCTCGCCGCGTCCGGGTTGACCGTGGGGCGGTCCGGCCGACCGGTCCGGGCCGGCCTGGACCTCGTCCTGCCCGCCGCCACCTCGGTGGCGCTGACCGGCCCCAACGGGGCCGGCAAGTCCACCCTGGCCCTCACCCTGGCGGGGCTGCTGCCGCCGCTGGCCGGGCGGCTCGAGGCCCACCCGGCGCTGGCCCGGGGGCTGGCCACCGCCCCGCACCGCTGGCGCTCCCGCGAGCTCGTCCAGCGGGTGGGCGTGGTGTTCCAGGAGCCCGAGCACCAGTTCCTGACCGGCACGGTCCGGGCCGAGCTGGAGGTGGGCCTGCGGGGTGCGCCCCGGGGTGAGGAGGCCCGCGGCCGCGCCCGGGTGGACGCCCTGCTGGAGCGGCTGCGGCTGGCCGCGCTGGCCCGGGCCAACCCGTTCACCCTGTCGGGCGGGGAGAAGCGGCGGCTGTCGGTGGCCACCGCCCTGGTCACCTCGCCGCCACTGCTGGTCCTCGACGAGCCGACCTTCGGCCAGGACGCGGTGACCTGGGCCGAGCTGGTCGCGCTGCTCGCCGAGCTCGTCGACGAGGGCCGGACCGTGCTGTCGGTGACCCACGACCGGGCCTACGTCGAGGCGCTGGCCGACGTCGAGCTGGCGCTGGTCCCCGGCGCCCCGCTGGCCCCGAGGCGGTGGCGGTGAGCGTGCTCGCCCCGGTGCGGGGGCCGCAGCGGGTCTACCGGGTCAACCCGGTGGCCAAGATCGCCGCCCTCGTCCCGCTCAGCGTCGGTGTGCTGCTCAGCCTGGACTGGCTCTCGGCGACCGTCGCCCTCGTCGGTGAGGTCGTGCTGTTCCTCGCGGTCGGGCTGCGCGACCGGTCGCTGTGGCTGCGCACGCTGCCGGTGTGGCTGGCCGCGCCGCTGGCCGGGCTGAGCATGACCCTCTACGGGCAGGCCTCCGGCGCGACGTACCTCCAGCTGGGCTTCGTGCACGTCACCGAGGGCTCGGTGGCCATCGGGGTGGCCACCCTGCTGCGGGTGCTCGCCCTGGCCCTGCCGGCCGTCGTGCTGTTCGCGACCATCGACCCGACCGACCTCGCCGACGGGCTGGCCCAGGTCGTGCACCTGCCCAGCCGCTTCGTGCTCGGGGCGCTGGCCGGGCTGCGGCTGGTCGGGCTGTTCGTGCGGGACTGGCGCTCGCTGGAGCTGGCGCGCCGGGCCCGGGGGGTGGCCGACGGGGGACGCCTGCGCCGCACGCTCGACCAGGCGGTGGCCCTGCTGGTGCTGGCCATCCGCCGCGGCGGCAAGCTGGCCACGGCCATGGAGGCCCGCGGCTTCGACGGCCCGACCCCGCGCACCTGGGCCCGACCTTCCCCGGTCGGGCGCGCGGAGGTGGTCACCGTGGCCTGCGGGGTGGCCCTGGCCACCGCCAGCGTCGTCGCCGCCCTGCTGCTGGGCACCTGGCACCCGCTGCTGGGCCTGCCCTGACCTGCGTCCGACGCAGACCTGCGTCGGGCGCTGGCCTGCGCCCGGACGCGCAGCAGCCCGGCACCGCGAGGGCGGTACCGGGCCGCAGGGCGCGGGAGCCTACTTCCCCGCGATGTCCTTCACCGTGGCCG
>Ga0210040_10009912_pt1 | contig 11013 bp, 10 predicted proteins | sample CryGeyCG12114_NA_FD_185462 | JGI IMG/M metagenome (GOLD analysis project Ga0210040, IMG submission 185462) | Groundwater microbial communities from aquifer - Crystal Geyser CG19_WC_8/21/14_NA (SPAdes) (version 2) | ecosystem: Environmental > Aquatic > Deep subsurface > Groundwater | place: USA... | reverse complement strand
AACAGGTACCATTTTACTGACCAATAATGATACATGCAGTTAAATTCATATTTAAGACGCATTGATTGGGATATGTTGATCCAATTTCAGAAACTAGCCGCTGATTACTTTGCCGGCAATTTGAGTTCTTTATACGGAACAAAATACCAAACTGGGCCTTCAAATGAAGTTATTTATCCAACTGACGGATCTACGCAGGACTGGGCAAAAGCCAATGGATTTAAGTATTCATATACTGCTGAATTACGGGATACTGGAGACCATGGGTTTATACTTCCATCCGAACAGATCGTACCTACTGGACAAGAGACTTGGGCTGGCCTATTAGCTATGACTAGGCATTTTTTGTCCACAGAGATGCCGTGAGCTGAAAGAAGTCTTATCTGGTTGTTTCTATCTTAGTTTACACTTACTTAGTGAACATCTTGTGTGGAGTGTGTGTTACCGACCCAAATGAAAATGAGAGACGCAGTGCGTGGTTAAGTGAACCCTGCTCTTATATTACTAACATATACATGTGGTTCCTTATAATATAAGTTTATTAATTCACTTTTGTCATGCCTCAAACTGCCTGAAAAATTCAATCATTATCTAATAGTCGTTTTAATTAATACAATTGGAATTGCTCTACGTTTGCAAACTGCTTTTTAAGGCAGACAGCATAACTCAATCTGGAGTTCAACTGTTGCAAAGAGAATGCCTTCAGAATTGAAAATTTGAACATATAAAACCCTTAAGTTCTTCCTACTTTCTACATTACACAATACATGCGCTTTAACCTGGACATACATATACCTAATATTATCCTAACTATATTTCTAAACTCTATATTATTTTATACTAGCCTTACGTATTTATCCGTAACATGAGGTCCGCCCTACAAAATTTTGCACGCCCAGGTAAAAGCTATATACTTGAACAAATTCTGTTGACTTGCATAGTAATTTTGACAAAACATGAGTTATAAATGGTAATGGCTATGTTTGCTAATCCAATTTTTGCAGTTGACACGAGCCTTCGCACTCACTACTTTCACACTGTTTCACGTGTTCCACTATTTACTCACGAGAAGTCGAAGCCTGTGAATTATCAATTGCTGACTTCGATGGAATTCGAATCAATTGACCATTTACGACCTCAATATCGTGCATGTCATCTCTAGGTGTATAACCATAGGAGTTGTAACCGAACGCAAAAATCAGTATTCACTAATCAAGTAAAAATTAAAATTAAAAATTAAATAGCTTATCATTCTATAACTAAGTACTAATGAAGTAAGTAATGAATAATGATCTCATGCATTTTTGAACTTGATTGAGATTCGTCGTTTTTTGCGTTTCATTTCGGCTAATTTTTCTGTTATATTCGCACATCGCGCAGTCTAAAATTTCATTTCTCTGACTGAATTCCTCTGAACAGTTTCTCACAAATTCTACTATTGATAGTATCTTTTGATTTCCAAGTGGCAGGGAGAGGAAGAGAATGAGATGCCATTAATATTTTTTTCCGTATGCATTTCGATAGAAACAATAGGCATGTGTAAATATATATTTTTACATATGTGATTGCTGGATGGCCTTTTTTTCATCCATAGTTCTTTCTTCCATAGGGATTTGCAATGACAGTAGCACTATTAACAGCAATAGCCGGGCCCACTGGCTTTTAGCCTGACTCAATCTTAGGAGCAAAATTCAAAATCTGCAAAATTTTGAATATTTGAATGATCCAAACATTTTTTGACGTGTGGCAATTTTCTAGAATGTGATAAACAACTATATAGCGAGTTAGTTTTACTATTCTACCATTTTGTTTATCACATTACAAAAATAATATATTATATACACATATAATATTATTATAAGCAAATGTCATTTGCATGAGAATTGATCCCAGTTATTTCTGAGTTAGTTAACGAATTTTTCCAACATGGATATTATCGTTCTGTTGAATCGTTCAATTAATCTATTATCTCCGGAGTTATATGAAATGATGAATTTTTGCTGTATTCGATAAGTAGCTACTGGCTACTATTTCAGATTTATACGGCGGTCCATTATTTGATAGTAGATAATAAGGACTTCCGTGTCTCGAAATAACTTGTTCTTCAAATAACTGTTCCACAGTCTCCGCAGTGTGATTCTTTGTTGCTCTTGAATAAAGGACAGATGACCGCAATGATGTATTTGATGCCTCGCTTTGTTTCTGGCAAAGGACCAAACATATCTGTCGTCACTGACAAAAATGGTTCTTTTGCTAGAATATATTTCATTTGACCCATTCTTTCGTGTTGACGTCTGTTTTCTTGACACTATAAACAATTTTTGAAAAACAAATATACAGAACTAATTGACAGTCAAAAACTCTTTGTGTTATACTGCGTGTATGAAAAAAATTACAAATAATTTAGGTAGCATTTATTTGTAATGAATGAAAAACGCACTTTGTGTATCTTGAAATGATAATGACGTTTAATGTCAGGGCTCACTCCTATTCCTATCAATCTGTTTTTTGTGAATTATAATGAATTACTTGTACTTCATATTTGAAATTTTGTCTTCCTAACAGTTTTTTGTCATTCCTTAACACAGAAGAGTAGCAACATTGCCCTGTATGAGCCACTAAATTTGTTGAGCATATGTGTATGCATGAGACTAAATCATCATACCATTGTCATAGTCATATTTTCACTTTATTCAAACATAATTCTAGCAAATACAGTTATGTTTTAATAGAGCCCATAAGAAACGCATTATCCCTAGCTTTAGATAATTATGTAGCGAAGTGGTTTTCCATTTGTCACAAACTCCCCAAGAGAAGACAGTATAACCTTTATCTAAGGCTCAGCTGTTGCAACAGGAATGCTTTCTGAAATCAGAAATGAATTCAGAAATTGAAATTTAAGCTTATATATAGTAAAGAGCTTATGTTCTACTTGTGAAAAATCTAACAGTAAAAAGATAAAAGCAAGTAAACAAGTTCTTTAGTTTGGGTCAAGATTCAACAACAAAACGTTGCCATGATCCTATTAGGTTATTTAGGCAGGGAGCGTATGAAAGATGAGTGCTTTATCAAAACAGACTTAAGTTCTATTCCTGTTGTCTGGTGGCTAATATCTGTCATGATCCCTGTTGTGATGTATAGTAAGTTAGTGGTTTTAAGTGAGGCTGAGGCGAGTATGTAGATTGGTGCTGGTCAACGGCTAGTGTCCATGGGACAGCTATGTAACACTATATGCTACGCCTGAGAGCTAGCCCCATGGCGCAATGCAAACGAGATGATGCTACAGGTTCCAGGCACGGGAGCTGGCCCCGCTGCCTGAAACGGCCGCACGGGATCTAGTCCCGCTGCGTATGCTTATGCGCGGTAACTGACCCCGTCGCATGTCCTGTGTCCGGAAAACTGGCCCCGTGGCACCGAAGAAGATACCTATATCGTGCATGGGAGCTAGTCCCATTGTACGAGCCTTTTATAAAGAAGAAGGCAGAGCAAAGTAAGAAAGTGAGCCTGGCTCTAGGCAGAAATTGATTGCTTACATGGTTGTGGCTGAACGGTGTTGTATCCTGATCGATTTGGGTGGGAGTACAGCTGCACTTGAGTGTTTTTTATTAATACAGTAACTTTTTATTTAATCACTTCACAAGGTTCAATCAAACAAAGTTCTTACAGAGTTCTTACAAAGTTCTTTAAGGGGCACTGAAATTTTGGAGGAGAGAGAGTTGACTCAGAGGAGAAGTCCAAAAGAAGCCAGAAACCAGACTGAAGACAAGCTGAATTTTTCCAGCTTATATACTAAGTCCTAAGGACATTAGTGTCAACTAGGGCCGTTTCAAGGGTCCAATTTATTGGAGACCCTGATGGTTATTCTTAGTAAACTACTGGCGACCGACGGACCCTTGTTAATGGATAGCCGTCTATCCGTTGTTTTTACATTACCGTCCGTCAAACGGGCTAAATTGATGGGTCATCCCGATACCTTATTTTTATTGATTACAGGCGACATAGGGCTCTTGGTTAATTAATAGCCCTATGTCTACCTGTTGTCCTGTTCAGTGTCGCCAGGGTCCCTTTTGTATTAGTTATTACACTAGCTACATAGTAGTTAGTTAGTTAGTTAGTTAGTTGGGAAAGGGACCCTGGGGACACCTACAGGTTTTTGTTTTCCTGTTCAATCCCAAATTATCCTCCTCGTAGTACTAGTAGTAGTATTATTTATTATCCTCATAGTAGGTCGTAATACATCCATGAGCTGGCCATGAGATATTAGGTGATACGCCTGGGATCTAGCCTAATGACGTCATTTCAGGTATGTGAACATGCAAACTTTATGCATTGGAGCTGGCCCCATTGCATTAAGCTATTACTCAGAAAGTCCCGTTGTGTTTTCTATGATTTCAAATAAGAAAGCAGAACATGTATGGAATGAAATGGAAACGGATAGGAAATGCAGATTGAGCCTGGTTTAGCGAAATCAACTGCTTACATGATTTGGTAGTAGTGGCTGGAGGTAACTGGTGCTGGTGTACAAAGCACAATATCTCGTGGTAGGGGTTTTAGTTCCTTTACTCGTTTTTATTGGCACAATGAAGATTTTGATACGGATTTTACAGATTATTTCAAGTTATTTAGCTGAAGTTCCTTAGGACACTGGATTTTTTAAGAAAGACAAACAAGGACAAGTCACGAGTGTAGTCGAAAACAAGACTAAAATCAAAATGAATTTGTTCAGTTCATATACCCTTTTTCAGAATCTTAAATGTCGAAGAGTCCCCTTTTATGGATTTAATTTGTTTGATGATTTATTTTTATTGTAGTAAGATAATAGAACTTCATGAAATGATTTTGAAATACATAGTGAAAGTTTCTCTGTCATCTGATATTTTGGACTTGATGTGTCCACCTGTTGTCCTATTAGTGTCACCAGGGTCCCCTTATGTTAGTTTGTTACCTTGTCCTGTCTGAGAACAATTCCAGCATATCACTTGTCTGGCTTCTCTGTTGTTTACTCTGCCACGTCCTTTTCCATTTTCCTCACTGTTTCCAATGTCAATGCCAACTGTCTGAGGATCAAGTAGGTGTAATTTCTACAGATATGAAGGACGCAATCCTTTTCTTATTGTCCTTACTTGTTTTGCCACTGACATGGCTGGATCTGCTTTAGCACACAAGTCAATCATTTCATAAATGTAGTCTTCTGGTTTTTTCCCCAGCAGTTGTTTTCTGGCTTGCAATTTTTGCTCAGTAACCTCTGTTTTAGCTATAGATGTGGAAGCTTTTCAAATGCCGCTTCCAATGTTTTCCATGTTATGACTGTTTATGTTTTGGATTAACCTTCCTTCCAAATAAACGGGTAATAGGTCATCTTACATTCGTCGGTCCAACTGATGCATTTGGCTGTTCGATCAAATGCTTTGATTCAGTGCTAAGGATCCTCTGTCGCTTTAGCATTAAATGTTTTTGGAACGACAGTAACTTTTTTTTGGTTTTGCTGCCATTTGATTTATTCCTTGAGTTTAAGTAGAAACATTTACTTTTATACAAACATTTCCACTATTGGAAGGTGGAATGTATGTAACACTGTTATGATCTTATATTTACTTTGAAAATAGGCAGGGAGCGTGTACAGATGAACACTCTACAAGACAGGCCTAGGTTTTAGCTTCAAAGCCCACCGGCTAATGTCCATGAGCTAGTCATCAGACATTAGATGCTACGCCTGGGATCTAGCTTCATGGCGCAATTAAGTATATGTATATGAAATGCCTGTTCCATGCACGCTGGCCCCGCTACACGTAACCGCCACACGGGATCCAGCCCCGCTGTGTATGCTTACCCTATACACGGGAGCGAGCCCCGTTGTATTTACCATTATGAAATTTAGAAAGCAGAATTTAGAGAAGGAAGATTGAGCCTGGTTTGGCTAAAGTTCTCCAGACTATCGATCAACTGATTGCGATCGGTAGAAGAGAGGTTAGGTTCCACAATATCCTCAAGGTAGGGGCTGGTGGAGATTGGTTGCGAAGATTTCATGGATTTTAGGTTTTTCTATTGGAGTTCGCATTTGACTAAACCAAGCTTGAATCCACGCTTGTACAGGACAGATTTGTCAGATGTGTTTATCAAGTGGATTCCAGGCGATCCATTGTTACTTATTTTTCCTTCTGGAAACCAGAAATTCTCTTTGTCGTTAATTTCGTATTCGTAGTGGTCCTCTAGGGGGATTATTTCTCCAGATTGAGGATCGATTAAGTTGATGGCGATCCAGTTGTTGTCGTGTTGGAATAAGATGATTTTTTGGTTTAATACGGCAATTAGGCCTTGACTCTTCCCGGAAGGGATGATATGTGATGTGGTTTGAAGGTTTTTAGGTTTTAAGGGTTTGTGTGAAACCGAAAACGGGCTATGGAGCCATAGTTAAAGTGCCAGGTTTGTGCTCCATAGTCAATTAGTTTGACATGGTTGTTGAGGAATTCATTTCCTAGAAATCCGTCAAAAGCAAATTTTTGCATGACATGCATAGGTATGGTAAACTGATGTCGGTGTCCTAAATTAATATGTATATTCGCAATTTCTTTCACCTTAAGTTCTGTTCCTGATGCTCCCACTAATATTTCGTTTTGGTTCACCGTTCCCCAACTTTTAACATATTTGGTAGTAATTATTAATGAACCAGCACCAGTTTCTTTAAGAAATGATGCTGGCTTGCCGTTAGCTATTAAATCTATAAAGAATAGAAAGCGGAGACGTCCAGACTTTCGCGCTGGAGAACCTGATCTTTGCGGCCTCCAGCGGTGCTTGTTTCCTAAGCTAGAGTCCACAGCAGGGCAGTTTCTTGCAAAATGACCTTGTTTGTTTCATCTGTTTCTCCAGTAATGTCCGTAGGGTTTCTATGGAATCCGGTTTGTGCATGAAGACGAGCTTCCGGTATTTTGGAAGCATTCCTCGGATAATGTTTTTTACACGGGTCGGGTCAGGCATGTCCTCATTTACTTTATTCGCAATGTTTTCCATTGCAAAGTCGTATTCTAGGCAGGATTTTTTTGGCTTTTCTTTTCGCGTGAGGAGTTTCCATGCATCATCGTCTCGAGTGATGCTGGATGTTCCACTTATAAGGAAGGGTTTTCTTAGTGTACTCCATGTCCAATCTTTATTTGAATTTCGTTCAAGCGTTGCTGTTGCCGCTTAGTACCAGCTAGATGCATAGCCAGTTGAGTAAGCTGGGAATTGAGTGAGTCTCATCGCTCTGTCCAATTTGTTGCACTCAGCGGCCCGTTCGAAGTGTTCAAGGTAGTCTGCTAGATTCGCTCCTTTTGCTCCATTGTACCTCTTTGGGGCTATAAGGATTTGTACTGGTCGAGGAAGGCATGGCGCTACCGTTTTTATTGTAGAATTTTGGTTGGGACACTTGCTTGATTCCTTGTGATCCGAGTTGAGCAAAAGAGTTATTGTCAGGAGTTGTTAAAGAGTTGGAGCGGATGGGCGATAATTCGTTCTTCAATGTCGCGAAGGGGAATGGTCTTGCCGGTGTAGAAGTTGTGACTACTGGGCTGTCGGTGGTGATGGTTTTTCTACTCCACTATGGTGTCGTGGACGGTTCCTTATCTTCGTCCGTAGTGCATGGTAACGCTAAGCAATTTGTAAGCGACAAAGCGGTTTATTTGGCTAGGTAATTCGTGTACATCTGCTTTAGCTCCTTCGATTCTAGGGTGCTGGACTTAGTGTATCTATCTATCCATCTATGTATCTTCTTCTTATTATTTATTTGCTTCTAGCTGTAAGAAACCTGGTCTTGGTGGTGTGGTTTCTTGATTGCATGATGATTATTTACAATAATTTACATTCTGACGTCGTTCTGTACACCGCATGTCTATTCTATCCTCACGCAAGTCTAACATTATCTGTGGCTTTTAGTCTCGGTTCGATCACACTGGCTTTTAAAGTCAATTAACCACGAACGTGGGACAAAAGGATGACCAAAATAGAAGAAGGAAGGTTGCGTTTACAGAGTGCTTGTTATGGGTTATATCATTTGTGTATACTTGAATGATCAAAGTCAACTTATAAGCTCATGGGTATTTATAGCGTAGCAGGGGACAAATAACACACAGTCAGTATAATAAACCATAATGGTTGGAACAATCTATTGTAAAACGGTGGAATGTAAGTAAAATAGTTGTGGTAGGTAATAAATCCAGCTGGTTCGAAAGTAAAACGTTCTACTTTGCGAGGTTAAAAACGAAGTCTACTCCAATCCAAAAATAACTTTCTAACTAAGGCCGACTGTGAGTGCAAATCTGTGACCAGGGGCTTATATTTATGTTGCTTTGTGGCACTGCTCTGTATTCCCTGATTTTTTTAATTTTAATTAGCTGACTAGCTACTGCGCACTATGAATTAGCCAGTGAGCTCAAAATTCCCCGTTTCTTAGCCACCACTTATTTCATGATCCTATTAAAAAGTAAGCAGGGAGCGAGTATAGGAGGATGCTTTAAGAAGGCAGACTTGGTTTCTAGCCTTATAGCGTGCCGGCTAGTATCCATAAACTGGCCATGAGATATTATATGGTACGCCTTAGCCCAAGCTCTAGCCCCATGACGCATTGCAAATGTGAAATTATGCTAACTTGCAAGATCTAAGCGCCGGAACTGGCCCCGTTTCACGTAACTGACTCACGGGATCTAGCCCCTTTGCGTATGCCTATGCGCGTGAGCTGGCCCCGCCGCATCATCTACTTAATACACGGGAGCTAGTCCCGATGTATTACCGTGGTAAAGAGTGCAGAGCATGAAAGAAAGAAGGAATGAGCCTGGTTTGGCTAAATTAGTGACTTGGTTCTGTAGTGATTTCCAGCGGGAGTATTATTAGTAGTAGTGCTGATATGTGTAGTAGAAGTGATGGTAGTAACTGACACAAGGCAAAAATAACTTGCTGTAGGCCTTTCAGTTCTCTTCCACTCGTTGTTTTGTTGACAGAGTTTCGATACTGTTGTTACAAATTATATCAAATAATTTTTAATGAAATTTTTTAGGACACTGAAAACTGAAGAGAGAGAGAGACAAAGACAAGTCCCAAGTGAAGTCAAAAACCACACTGAAAACAAGCTGAATTTCTCCAGCTTATATACTTAGTCTTTTAGGCCTTTTTATTCAGCTAGGGTCATTCTAAGGGTCCAATTAATGTCCGGTTCTGATACCTTTTTTATAGAATGAAGGCGACATGGGACTCTGGCCATAGGTGCTAATGGCCTTTCTCGTATTTTTGGGGTACTTAGTTAATTTATAGTATTAGGTCCACCTGCTGTCTTGTTTTAGTGTCGCCAGTGTCAGTTAGCGGGTCTAATTAATGTGCTATTCTGGTACTCAATTTTTATGAGGCGGCATAGGGCTCTTGGTTAATTAAAAGCCCTATGTCTTACTGTTGCTTTGTTTAGTGTCGCCAGGGTTCCTTTGTGTTAGCTTGTTCAGTCTAGCTACATAGTAGTTAGTTATTAACTCTGCTTTAGTAAAGTTATTAAGAACAGCTACAGAAGAGAAAGTAAGAGAGAGACAGAGAGAAGCGTAGAGTAGGGAAGGTACATTAAAATACATTGCAGCTTGGCTTTCACCCAAAAGCTTCTACAAAATCTTTGTGACATTAACATAGTTACGCTTCAAGCGACCACGAAACCGAACGGATTGTCGTGAAATTTTGCAGAGTAATTGTAATTACGGTCTAGTTACGTTGATGATGTTTCAATCGCAAATATGTTGGTTAATTGCTGAATAATAAACGCTTAAGTGTAAATCACGTTGCGGCATGTATGGAAGAATTTTGCTTGTGACCAGAGTGTGACTGTGTGTGAAGTGTACCAGCATGGACTAGTTGTTAGTGTTGCGGCATATGGGATAGGTAGGTCAGAGTTCGGTGCCTACATATGAAATTTTTTTTGCTCGGTTTTTTTTGGTCGCCCATGTTTTAAATACCACTAATATACATTTAAACAATATGTTTAAACTTTAAATCACTTGATATACGGCCGTTTATGCACTACATTTGACGATTCTGGATATGCGATTATGATTTTTTTTCATACTAAACAATGTCCCTATAGTGAGTATCCCTGTTACAAGGTCGCGCGATACTCTGCTGGTCAAACAAATTTGAAAGTTTTCTAAAATGAGCCCACACAAATTCAAATATAATGCAAAGAGTTTTGTGGGCTCATTTCAGAAAATTTTCAAATTTGTTTCACCATCATAGTATTGCGCGACCTTGTAACAGGGATAGTCACTATAGGGACCTTGATACTTAAAACCAATGTTTTGAGATACATATTGTACATAGTCAAAATTCAACGCCGTTCAGGAGTCGTGTAGATAAGAACTCACTATGGAAGTTCGGCTGCGCTCTGTCACAAAGGATTTCATTGATTTCAGAATGTATTACAAACTGCAGTATAGACTCCATTTCATAATAAACAAAGTTATCTATGGTCTTACAGAGACTTTGTTTAGTTAGTTAGTTAGTTAGAATGAAAAGGGACCTGGGGACACTCAATAAGTCTGGATTCAATCCTTAATTGATAGTTATTTTTAAATCCGTTCAGTTTGGGTTATAATAGTAATCTGTTGTGGCTGTTGAGCGTCATATAAAAAAATTCTTGACAAAATATTCAAGATAATATTAAATAAACCGCAGCAAGAGGGTATTACGACGAAGCCGGGTTATAAGGAATTATTTATATTAATATTACAAAAAACCAGTAATAATAATTAGGGGTTTTTATCTTTTTTCGGTAGTCTCATCAGCTAGTCTTTCTCTGTTCATCAACTTGCAATCGCAAATTGAATCATCAATCAACATCATTTGGATTTTCGCGCCAACAATAATACTACTACAAGTTATTCCAGAAAACTGATCAGATGACCAAAAAATTACCCTAACATTTCAAATTGAAACATTTAATTACAAAATTAAACCATTTTGGTCACGGTTGGGGTTATTCTAAAACCTGTCTGAAAACTGCGCACACAACTT
>Ga0210040_10009911_pt1 | contig 11013 bp, 10 predicted proteins | sample CryGeyCG12114_NA_FD_185462 | JGI IMG/M metagenome (GOLD analysis project Ga0210040, IMG submission 185462) | Groundwater microbial communities from aquifer - Crystal Geyser CG19_WC_8/21/14_NA (SPAdes) (version 2) | ecosystem: Environmental > Aquatic > Deep subsurface > Groundwater | place: USA... | reverse complement strand
CCCGGCGGGTCCAGCGGCGGCTCCGGCGCCGCGGTGGCGTCGGGGGAGTGCATGGTCGGGCTCGGCAGCGATACCGGCGGCTCCATCCGGATGCCGGCGGCGCTGTGCGGGACGGTCGGGCTGAAGCCCACCTACGGGCTGGTGCCACGCCGCGGCGTGACGTCGCTGTCCTGGTCCCTGGACCACGTCGGCCCGCTCACCAGGACCGTGCGCGACACCGCCCTGGTGATGGACGCGATCGTCGGGTACGAGCGGGCCGACCCCGCGTCGCTGCCCGTCGAGCACGAGCCCTACGCGGCCCAGCTCGACCGCTACGCCGGGCAGGACCTGCACGGGGTGACCGTCGGGGTCCCGACAAACTTCTTCTTCACCGACGTCGACGGCGACGTCGAGGCAGCCGTCCGGGCAGCGGTCTCGGAGCTGGAGTCGCTGGGGGCTCGGATCGTCGAGGTGACGATCCCCATGGCCCAGCACATCAGCGCGGCGGCCCAGCTCATCGTGCGGGCGGAGGCCGCCGCCTACCACCGCAGGATGATGCGGTCGAAGGGCGACCTCTACACCGAGCAGGTGCGCCGGGGCATCCTCGCCGGAGAGGTGGTCCTCGCGACCGACTACATCGACGCCCTGCGGGTCCGCACGCTCCTGCAGCGCGAGTGGGCGGCCATGGTGCGGGAGTCGGGAGCGGACGTCATCGCGGCTCCGACCTGCCCCGTGCCGGCGCCACCGGCCGAGCTGGGGCCGCGCAGCTGGCCCAGCGGCCTGGTCGAGGACCTCGGTCGAGCGGTGGGGCGCTACTCCGCCCCGGCCAACCTGATGGGGCTGCCGGGCCTGTCGGTGCCGGTCGGCCTGAGCAGGGACGCCCTGCCCATCGGCATGCAGCTGATCGGCCGTCCCTTCGAGGAGCACGTCGTGCTGCGGGTCGGGCAGGCGTACGAGCAGACGAGGGCGCCGGAGCTCCCGGTTCTCGTCGCATGAGTGCGGGGGAGTGCGTCGGACCCGGCGCCGGCGCGCTCACCTCCGGGCTCGCGCCCGGCGACGTCTCGAAGCTGCAGGGTCGCTTCACCTCGCTGAACGTGGTCACGGGCCTGACGCTGGGCTTCACGGCGCCGCTGACGGCGGTGCTGGCCATCCAGCTGGGTGCCTCTCCCTTCGCGGCCGGCCTGCTCGTGGCCACGCTGACGGGTGTGGTCCTGGTGCTGGACGTCGTCGGGACGCGGTTCCTGCCCTACCTCGAGCCCCGTCGCTCCATCACCCTCGGCATGCTGCTCTGGGGGGCGGGGTCCTTCGTGACCGCGGTCGCGCCCAACGTCGAGGTGATGACCGCGGCCCGCGTCGGCCAGGGGCTGGGACTGGCCCTGCAGGCGGCAGCGGCACCCCAGCTGGCGGTGAAGCTCGGGGGGCTCGGCCGCGTCGGAGCGGCGATCGGCAGGTTCCAGGCCGCCATGACCCTCGGCTCGTCGGTCGCCCCGCTGACCGGTGGAGCGGTCGCAGCGATCGGGATGGGCACCTTCGGTCCCCGGTTGGCCTTCGCGGTCTGCGGGGGGCTGGCCTTCCTGTGCGCGCTCGGTGCCTGGCTGCTCCTGCCGACCCTGACGAGCCCGGTGCGGCCGAGGTTCGGCCTGCCGCGGCTGCCCGGGATGCACCGTCCCCGGGCCCTGATCGCCCTGGCGATCGGGGCGACCGGCCAGGGAGCGCGGGGCGCCCTGGCGCTCACCATCATCCCCATCGTGGCCGCCGAGCGGGTGGGCGTGACGGGTGCCCTGGTCGGGGTCTACCTCACGACCATGTACCTGGTGGAGGTGCTCACCATGGCGCTGGTCGGGACCTGGTCCGACCGGGCCGGGCGGCGGCCCACGGTGCTGATGGGCACGGGGGCCGGCGTGGTCGGCGTGCTGGTGCTCGCCGCGGCCACCTGGTGGGCGTCGGTCCCGGTCCTCTTCGTCGCGGCGCTGCCTCTGGGGATGGCCGGTGGCTGCATGCTGAGCCTGCTGCCGGCGGTGCTCGTGGACCTCGCCGGGGGACCCGAGGTCGGTCTGACCGCCACCCGCATCTCGCGCGACCTCGGCTTCACCACCTACACCGTGGGGGCCGGCGCGGCCATCTCCCTGGCGGGAGCCGGCGGGGGGCTGGTGCTGGCCGCCGTGCTGTTCGTGGCCGTCGCGGTCGGCATCCTGCTCGTGGGTGAGACCCGGGCACAGCCCGAGCCGGCGCTGGCCTAGCGGGTGCCGCCCGCGGCCTCGTCGCCGTCGGGGACGCGCATGACGGTCGAGAAGACCAGCCGGTCCGCCCTGGCGTGGGAGATGCTGTACTCCAACGGCACCCGCTGGCGGTCGCGGATGACCCGGGTGGTGTCCAGCAGAGCACTTCCGACCGTGACGTGCAGGGCCTCGGCCACGATGCGGTTGGCCGTCGAGCCGGCGATGAGGAGCTCGGTCTCGCCGACGGGCTCGGACAGGACCTCGGGAAGGATCTCGTAGGGGGAGCGGTCGAGGTCGATGGTCGGGTCGGTGGCGAGCACGGCGAACCGAGCGGCCGGCAGGAAGGCCGTCCGGACGCTCAGCGGGAAACCGTCCAACGTCGTCGTGCTCTCCAGGATCACCACCTCGTCCTGGGGCCCGATCTCGAGCAACCCGCCGATGAAAGGGGTCCCGGGGTGCGTGCTGACGTGGGTCTTGCGGATCACCGCCCGGGTCCCGCGGGCGTTGACCTCCTGCGCGAGGTCCCGGGACTCGTCGATGCCGTGCAACCAGATGCTCGGCGTCACCACGAACGTGCCGGCCCCCCGCACCCGTTCGATCAGCCCCTGCTCCTGCAGCAGCAGCAGGACCTGACGGATCACGCCCCGCGTCACCGCGTACTTGCGGATCAGCGCGTCCTCGCTCGGTAGCAGGTTGGACGGGTAGGCGCCGGACACCAGCTCGACGCGCAGGAGGTCGTACACCCACTGGATCGTCGTGGAGCGTTCGCTGTTCCGGCCAGCGGGGCGCGGGACGAGATGGCCTGAAGAGGACAAAGCCTTGTGCTCCCTCGAGACGTCGGGCACGACGTGGTACGCGACCCCGTTGTCTCGACGATGGCTGTGCGGCTCCCGGCTGCGGAGCGACGGGGCACCGGGCCCACCCTCGAACCGCCTGCAGTTTACGCCCCGCGGCGACCGGCGGTCGCCGCGTCGACGACCCTCAACCCACCGGGACGTGCTGCTGGGCGAAGACCTGGCCGGCCAGCTCGGCGAAGGCGATGGTGGTGCGGTCCTGGTAGCGCCGGGCCACCAGGGACAGCCCGACCGGCAGGCCGGCGGGGCCCGAGAGTCCCGGGACGTTGACCACCGGGACTTGCAGCAGGGTCCACAAGGAGTTGAAGGACGGGTCCCCGGTCGAGCCGATCCCCACCGGCGCCTCCCCGGTCGTGCTCGGGGTGAGGACCACGTCGACGTCGCCGGCGAGGTCGTCGAAGACGGCCCGGCAGGTGTCGGCGAGGCGGTAGGCCCGACGGCAGTCGGCCGGCGTCAAGCCGTCGCGGTTCTCGACCATCGCGCGGAACGCCTCGTCGAGGTCGGGGGTGTTGCGGTACTCGTTCAGGAACGCGGAGCGCCCTTCCCGGCGCATGATCGTCCGGTGCGCGCCGAGCAGGCCGTCGAACACCGCCGGCAGCTCGAGGTCGGTGACCACGGCACCGGCCGTCCGCAACCGGTCGGCGCCCTCGGCGAGCGCCTGCTGGGTCGCCGGCAGCGCCCTGGACCACACCGGCGACCGGCAGACGCCGACCCGGGCGCCCTCCAGGCCGGGAGGCGCTGGTGCTTCCGGGGGGTCGAGGTCGAAGACGTCCGCCAGCAGTGCGAGGTCGCGCGCCGACCGGGCGTAGAGCCCGACCGTGTCGCAGGAGGCCGAGTACATCTTCAGCCCCTCGCGGCTGATGCTGTTCCAGGTCGGCTTCCAGCCGTACACGCCGGTGAACGAGGCGGGCCGGATGGTGGACCCGCCGGTCTGGGTGCCCAGGGCGATCGTGGCCTGGAAGTCGGCCACCGCCGCAGCGGAGCCGCTCGAGGAGCCGCCGGGGGTGCGGGTCGGGTCCAGCGGGTTCCGGGTGGGCCCGCCGACGCCGGTGGCGGCGAACTCGGTGGTCACGGTCTTGCCGACGACCAGCACCCCGGCCGCCCGCAACGTGTCCACGCAGGCCGCGTCCACGCCGGGCCGGTGCCCCTCGTACCGCTGGGTGTGGTGACCGGTGGGCATGTCGGAGGTGTTGATCACGTCCTTGATCGCGAGTGGGACGCCGTGCAGCGGACCGCGCTCGGTCGCGGCGTCCAGCACCCGCGCCTGGTCCAGGACCTGGTCCGGGTCCAGGAAGGCGAAGGCCGAGACGTCGGCGTCGCGGGCCTGGATGCGCGCGAGGACCGCTGTCGCGACGTCCTGCACGGTGACCTCACCCGAGGCGACCTGGGCGACGATCTCGCTGGCCGTGAGCTCGTTCGCTGCCGTCATGATCTCCTCGGTTCTGCGGGATGGTGCACGAGTGCGACAGAGCGGCTCAGGGGTGCCGCACCTGCAGGACGAAGGGTGACGAGTCGGGGTTACCCCAGCGCGCCGAACCCGTGCCGGCAGCGTTACGCCGGGCTGGGCAGCGCTGAAGTCCATCTGACCAGCCGGAACGCCCCGCTGCGGGAGTGGCAACGCGGCGGCTCTGCCGCATCATCGCCGCTGGCGCGAGCCGGGACGGCGACGTCCCCCGTCGCCGGGGCAGCCCGGGGCGGCACCGCAGCTCCCGCACCGGGGCGGACCGGGTCGGCGAAGGGGCGGCGTTGGCGACGCCGGTCCCGGTGTCCGCCCTGGTCAGGACGAGGCCGGCGCGGACCACACCCGCTTAACACGGTGAGAACACGGTGCGGCTCCCGGTGTAACGCGTCCAGGCCAGCATCCGTGCACAGGGTCACCGATGAGGACCGTCACCGACGGATGACCGCGAACCGGAGGAACAGATGTACCGAGTGCCCGATGTGCAGGACGTCCAGGAGGTCGCCGAGCAGCTGGGCGCCGAGCTGACCGCCGAGGAAGCAGCGCTGTACCAGCGCTACCTCACCCAGCAGCTGGCGGACTTCGACGAGTTCGTCCAGTCGCGCGTCGGGACCCCGGTGCCCCCGCGGTTCCCCGGCGCCCGCGAGGCGGGCTACCGGCCGGGCGCGGAGGAGGACCCGTACAACGCCTGGGTGTGGAGGTGCGACATCGCGGGCAGCGGCGAGGGACTGCTGAGCGGCAAGACGGTGAGCCTGAAGGACCACATCGCCGTCGCAGGCATCCCCGAGTCCTTCGGCGCGTTCGCCCTGGACGGGTTCGTCCCCGACTACGACGCCACGGTGGTGCAGCGGTCCCTGGAAGCCGGTGCCACGGTCACCGGCAAGAACGTGATGAACGGCCTGGCCGGCGGGTTCGGCGCCGGCGGTGGCTTCGGGGACTACGGGCGGCCGTTGAACCCGCACGACCCCGACCACGTCACGGGGGGTTCGTCCTCGGGATCAGCGGTGGCGCTGGTGCGCGGTGAGGTCGACATCTCCTTCGGGGGTGACCAGGGCGGCTCGATCAGGATCCCCGCCTCGTGGTCCGGCACGGTGGGTCTGAAGCCCACCTTCGGCCTCGTGTCGCACTTCGGCATCGGCTTCGGCTCGGACCAGAGCATCGACTACACGGGTCCGATGACCATGAGCGTGGCGGACGCGGCGGCGGCGCTGGAGGCGGTCGCCGGGTACGACGGTCTGGACCCCCGCCAGTCCAAGCGCGTCCCCGACCACTACGACGCGACCAGCACGCTGGGCCAGGGGATCGAGGGGTTGAGGATCGGTGTCCTCGAGGAGGGGTTCGCCGGGGCCACCCCCGACGTCGAGGAGTCGGTCCGGTCCGCGATCGAGGTGCTCGAGGGTCTCGGAGCGGTCGTCAGCAAGGTGTCGGTCCCCGAGCACCTGACCGTCGGCGAGGCCTTCCGGGCGCTCAACGCCGAGGGTGCCCTGGGCGTGCGGGAGGCCGGGTTCTTCGGAGCCTGGGCCAAGACCTACTACCCCGAGAGCACCATCAACGCGATCATGCGGCTGAACCAGCACCAGGAGTTCGCCCTCAACCCGAACACGTTGGCCGGCAACCTGGCCGGCTTGTACGCCCGGAAGCTCTACTCGGGGAGGGTCTACGCCCGGGCGCAGAACGTGCGCCCGGCGTACGTGGCGGCCTACGACGCGGCGCTGGCCGACCACGACGTGCTCGTGATGCCGACCACCACCACCCAGGCACCCGTCTTCGAACCGGTTCCCGACCGGCTCGAGGCGCTCGAGCTGGCTCTCTTCGGCCCGATCACCCGCACGGCCAACACGATGCCGTTCAACTACACCGGCCACCCGGCGCTCGCGGTGCCGACCGAGAAGCGCAACGGACTGCCCGTCAGCCTCCAGCTGGTCGGCCCCATGTTCGGCGACGACCTGCTGCTCCGTGTCGGGCAGGCGTACTCCGAGGCCGTCCCCTTCGGCGACCACCTCGCGGTCCGCAGCTGAGTCCTCGCTCGCGCCCGTCCTCGACCCCACCCCAGGAGCTGCTCGTGCCACCGGTCCCGTCCCAGCCGCCCATGCCGCCGACGCACCGACCGCGGATCGCGGTCTTCAGCGGTCCGACGGCGACGATCCAGAACAGTGAGCCCCTGGTCACCAGCAACCTCGCGCGCCGCAAGTACGGCTTGCCGCTCCGGACGAACCCGGACGGCTCGGTCCCGCAGCGAGACGTCGTCCGGATGCAGCGTCTCGCCGCACCGGTGACGGTCTACATCGAGGCGTTCAGCGCGCACCCTCTGGAGGCTGACGCGCAGGAGCTGTACGCACCTCCGGACGGGTACCTCACCGCGACCGGCGCCTTCGTCAGCTCCCCGGAGTCGCCGCTGGACGTGCCGGTGCACGAGGCGACGATCGGCCCCGAGGACGGCCTGTTCCAGCTGCCGTACATGGCCCGCACCCGCGACGGCGCGGCCTGGGACCACGAGGGCCTGGAGCCCGCCGGGCCGGCGTCGACGACGCGGCAGACGTTCTACCCCGACGCCTCCCGGATCTTCGAGGAGATCGACCGCTTCGGGCTGGACGAGACCGGCGGCAACAACCTGCTCTCGTCCAGGGGCAGCTACGACTTCTTCCGCGCCGCCCCCTCCGCGGGCTACCTCCGCGGCCTGCCGGCAGCCGAGCGCACGGACGTGGGAGAGGGCGACATCGTCCCGGAGGTCCGGGGGGAGGACTTCTTCTACTACAGCCCCCGGCACATCGCGCGTGGTCCCGCGATGCCCACGCTCGCGCGGCTGACCAACGTCGTGCAGGAGGCCCTGGACTCGGGCTCCTACGAGGGGGCGATCTGGCTCGAGGGCAGTCCGACGGTGGAGGAGACCGCCTACTGGTTGGGGCTGGTCATCGACACCACTCTGCCCATCGCGTGCAACGCCTCCCAGCGCCCGCACGGCGCGCTGGCCAACGACGGTGACCGCAACCTCGTCGACAGCGTCGACTACATCCGCTCGCGGATCTGGGCCGACGAGGCCGGCCGGGACGCGGTGGGCGCCGTCCTGCTGCAGGAGGAGCAGATCTTCGCGGCGCGCGACGCCCAGAAGGCGGACGCCCGGCCCGGCGGCTACGTCGCCACGGGCGGCCACGGCGGCATCATCGGGACGATCGGCGCCCCCGGCGCGCCGATGCTGACCTACTGGCCGGCGAAGGCCCACACCCACCGCTCGGCGGTCAACCTCAGGCGGATGCGGGCGGCCGTGACGGGTGTCCGCGCGACCGAGGAGGGCGTGGCAGCCGTCGAGGTGCAGGTGAAGGACGGCGACGGCCACCTGCTGGCCGACGCCATCCCCAAGGTCACCATCGTGAAGTACGCCCGTTACGGGATGGACGACTACTCCGGCAGCCCTGACCTCCAGGTGGAGATCGCCGCCCGGCTGCAGGCGAACCTCGAGACCTCCCCCCTGGCCGGGTTCGTGGTCGAGGGGACCGCTCCCTTCGGGCGTGGCGACGAGTCCGAGATGGCGGCACTGCGGAGGGCGGTGGCGCACGGCATGCCCGTCGTCCGGACAGCCCGGGGGAACGCGGAGGGGATGGTCGCCGCGGCTCCCGGTGAGGTGTTCATCGCCGGCAGCACGCTCACCGCCACCAAGGCCCGGCTGCTCCTGATGGCCTGCCTGCTCCGGTTCGGCAGCCTGCCGCCGGCCGCGGACCCCGAACGTCCCACCGAGGCGGAGTGGGAGCGGATCCGGCAACGCGTCGCGGAGTACCAGCTCGTCTTCGACACGCACTGACGACCAGACAAGGAGCACCATGGATCTGCAGCTGACCGGCAAGCGCGTACTGGTCACCGGGGGAACCCGCGGCATCGGCCTCGCGATCGTCCGTCGACTCGCTGGCGAGGGATGCTCGGTCGCGCTGTGCGCCCGCGACGCCAGCGCCGTCTCCGACGTCACGAGCGACCTCGAGTCGGCCGGCACCCAGGCCTACGGGGAGCAGGTCGACGTCACCGACCCCGGCCAGGTGCAGACCTTCGTCGACCGGGCAGCCTCAGCGCTGGGTGGACTGGACCTCGTCGTGGCCAACGCCGGCGGATCGCGCGGTGGACCGGACTTCGTCGCGGCCACCATGGACGACTGGCAGGGGACCTTGGCGCTGAACGTCCTGCACGCCGCCATGCTGCTCCGGGCGGCCGTTCCTCACCTGGTGGGTTCCTCGGCCGCCAGCGCGCTCATCATCGCCTCCGTGTCCGGCGCCAAACCACAGCCCGACGTGCAGTATGCGGCGGCGAAAGCGGCTGAGATCGCTCTGGCGGCTTCCTTGGGTCGCGAGCTGGGGCCCCGGGCGATCCGGGTCAACTCGCTCAGTCCAGGGTCCATCCTGTTCGACGGGGGTGGCTGGGCGCGGCGCCGGGCGAGCGACCCGGAGGGCTTCGCCGCCTTCGAGGAAGCCGAGTTCCCCCAGGGCCGGCTCGGGACGCTGGACGAGGTGGCGGATGCTGCCGCCTTCCTCCTCAGCCCTCGGGCGAGCTGGATCAACGGCACCGACGTGGCGGTCGACGGCGGGCAGAACGCGCCAGGGATGGGGGGCTACTGACCCGCGCGTGGTGTTCCGGCTCGGCAGGGTGGTGCGGGTGGCGCCGTTTGGGTGCCGTCGGGCGGGCGCGTAGACTACAACGTCGGTCACCCGTACCCAGGCGCGCGCCTGGAGGGTCGGCCCCCCACCCCGCACCACAACAGATTGGGATCCATGGCCAAGAAAGAGGGCGCACTCGAGCTCGAGGGAACGATCGTCGAGGCCCTGCCGAACGCGATGTTCCGCGTCGAGCTGACCAACGGGCACAAGGTGCTGGCGACGATCAGCGGCAAGATGCGGCAGCACTACATCCGCATCCTCCCGGCCGACCGCGTCGTCGTCGAGCTCTCGGCCTACGACCTCACCCGCGGCCGGATCGTCTACCGCCACAAGTGAGGCGTGCGGGCGCCTCGTCGGCGTCCCGCTCCCACCCCAGCACGGCGTCGCCCCGGTGACTTGAGTCCGAGGGGCGGCGAGCGTACAGTATCCCCTTGGCCGCCTGTGGGTGGTTCGTGCAGGCGTGTCCGGGAACGGTCAGGCGGGCGGACCGGCGCGCAGGGTGCGGTGACGGGTCTCCCGGAGCCGCCTGGCCGCTGTCCACACCACCACCCTCCGGGCCGGCTCGCTCCTCGCGAGCGGTCGTGCGCGGAGCAGAACCAGGAGTGAGCTCCATGAAGGTCCAGCCGAGCGTCAAGCGGATCTGCGACAAGTGCAAGGTCATCCGCCGCCACGGTCGCGTGATGGTCATCTGCGAGAACCCGCGCCACAAGCAGCGGCAGGGCTGAGCATCCCGCTCCGCTCGAACCGGTGACCGGCCCCGGCCGGTCACCAGCACCACCAGCACCACCCCAGAACGTGTGATCGCACCTCCACCGGCTCGCCGGCGGAGCCACCCCCGGTCGGAGGCCGGGGCCCTGGTCGGACGAGCAGCCTCGTCCGCAAGGCAGCCAGGGACGCATCACGCCAGACACCTCCGCGATGCACCGGCCGGCTGGCCGGGGCCCCTGACCGGGCCGGCATCGACCATCCCGAAAGGCAGTACCGCCTGATGGCACGTCTCATCGGTGTCGACCTCCCGCGCGACAAGCGCCTCGAGATCGCCCTCACCTACATCTTCGGCGTCGGTCGCACCCGCGCCCTGGAGACCCTGGAAGCCACGCAGATCAGCGGCGACCTCCGCGTCCACCAGCTGAACGACGAGCACCTGGTGCAGCTCCGTGACTGGATCGAGGCGAACTACCAGACCGAGGGTGACCTCCGTCGCGAGGTGGCCGCCGACATCCGCCGCAAGGTCGAGATCGGCTCCTACCAGGGCCGTCGTCACCGCAGTGGCCTGCCGGTCCGCGGTCAGCGCACCCGCACCAACGCCCGTGGTCGCAAGGGCGCCCGCAAGCCCGTCGCCGGCAAGAAGAAGGCCAAGTAAGCCCCCCGGGCCTACTTGGGCGAGACTCCAGGAGAATCTGAGAACACATGGCTACTGCAGGCCGCAACACCCGCTCCACCAAGGTGCGGAAGAAGGAAAAGAAGAACGTCGTCTCGGGCCACGCCCACATCAAGAGCACGTTCAACAACACGGTCATCTCGATCACCGACCCGACCGGCGCGGTCATCGCGTGGGCATCGGCCGGGACCGTGGGCTTCAAGGGCTCGCGCAAGTCGACCCCGTACGCCGCCCAGATGGCTGCCGAGGCCGCGGGCCGTCGTGCCATGGAGCACGGCATGAAGCGCGTCGACGTGTTCGTCAAGGGTCCGGGTTCGGGCCGGGAGACCGCGATCCGCTCGCTCGGGGCCGTCGGCCTCGAGGTCGGCGCGATCGCTGACGTCACCCCCGTGCCCCACAACGGCTGCCGCCCTCCCAAGCGCCGCCGCGTCTGACCCGAGAAACGAACAGGACTAAGAGAACATGGCTCGCTACACCGGTCCCA
>Ga0210040_10009910_pt1 | contig 11013 bp, 19 predicted proteins | sample CryGeyCG12114_NA_FD_185462 | JGI IMG/M metagenome (GOLD analysis project Ga0210040, IMG submission 185462) | Groundwater microbial communities from aquifer - Crystal Geyser CG19_WC_8/21/14_NA (SPAdes) (version 2) | ecosystem: Environmental > Aquatic > Deep subsurface > Groundwater | place: USA... | reverse complement strand
CCCCCAAGCCTCGGAGTGCGGCACCGGGGAAGTAAGGGCCCCCCTTTAGGGGGGTCCCTTCCCCTGCCTCCGGGCACGCCAATTTCGGTGTGCAGGCCAGGAGCCCGAAACCGCTCAGAATGAGGCTCGAAAGGCCATTCTCGGCTGCTGTCACGTTAACTGGCACGAAGTGTTGCGACAGCACTGCGACAGCTACCAAGAAAAGGCAGAAAACAGCCAAGTCCACGATTGCTCGTGACAGTTGCGACACTTGTGACAGCACGTTCATGGGGCTCATCGGACTGGCTCTCGATAGTCCCAGATCAGCGGGCTCCCGGCGGGCATCTCCGGCCGGTGCCAGATGTACCCACCGGGCAGCTTGATCGTCGCGTGCTGCGTCCGGATGCCAACTAGCGGCCGACCGCGAAGCCGGACCACCAAACCTATCCAACCGTTTTCTTGCGCTGGGTCATAGCCAAATAGGTTTGCGACGTTCCACCCCGCGGCAGTGGCCTCGGCGCCATAGCAGGTAGCTAGGCGGGTCGCGTCAGCAACGATCTGCGTCCAGCGTTCCGTGGCCACGTCGCGCGGCACGCGCCGCGTGGCCAGTCGCCGGAGGCCCTCTGCCCACTCGCTCGGCAGAACGTACAGCGGCTCAACAACGGCCGGCTCCTCGGCCCGCACGTAGCGCTGCGGATCGAAGTCGAAGGCGCCGGTCACGCCGCTTCCTCCGTGTCGGCGATAACCGTGTAGGCGTCCCGGTTGAACTCGGTCTTGCCCTTGTAGGCGACCTCCGCGCCGCCGGGGATCTCCACCAGGTTGCGGGATTGGACGAGCAGCTCCAGTGCTCGCTCGCGAAGCTTCAGGTTCATCTCGCGACCGGGCCCATGCCGGCTGAGCTGGCGCTTGCCGACCACCACCAGAGACTGCTCGCGAACCCACTTGATGATGAGGTCCGCGGCTTCGGTGTCTTCGTCAGAAGATCCGACCCCGAACAGGCGCAGGGCCTCGGAAGCGTAGAACTGTGCCAACCGGATGCCCGATGCGAGTGCTTGCGCACTGACCGTCTCGATGTTCCGGTTCTCGAAGCAGGCCATCACCGCGGCCAGCCGGACGGAGTGCTCGGGCAGCTTGGCAGCGAAGCCCCTGATCTTCTCGAACTTGCCGCCTTTGCGAAGGTCCGTTTCGACGGCGTCGTGCCAGCTGATGAAAAGCTTGCGGGCGTCATCCGAAAGCGGGATCGGCCTTGGCCGCAGCTCACGTGTGACAGGGTCCATCGGGAATGGCGCGCGTAAGAGGTTGAGCAGCCGCGCCTGGAACGCTTCAAGCCGAACATCTGAGTCCGGATCGGTCTCGCGCCATGGCCGGTCGCCGATCGTGCTCTTGGGGTAGCAGGGCAATATGCGAGAGAGCAGACCTTGGCTCGCCAGATCAGGATCGCCGAAAAGTCTGGTTGCGATCCGGCCCTGGATCATGAGGTGCGATGAAAGGCGGCGGCCACGCAGGATCGTCACGCCGTCGCCGGCACGTACCCTCTTGATAGGTGATCCATCCCATAGCTTCGACAACGCAGCGCCAGTAGCGATGCGGTTCTCTTCCTGCATGGCATGACCGACCAGCACTTGGCCGCCCTCATCCGAGTAGAGGCCCAGCGACGGCATCGCCTCAACAAACAGCCGCTGGAGACCCGCCAAGGTGAAGTCATCGGTGATGAGCAGGGGCGTGGGCGGCGCGATCGGCTCCGTGCCGCAGGCCTCCAGCTCCTCGCGCATTTGGTTGCGGCTCTTGGAGCCAGACTGAGCCTTTTTCCGCGCCGCAGCGTAGGCCGCTGCGTCGGCCAGGTAGGAGACCATGTCCTCTCGATGCGCGGGACCCATCTCGGCCTCGCGCTCCCGGACAGACCAGAGCGCCTGCTTATCTGCTCCGGTCTTCCTTTCGCCCGAAGCCGCGACCGTGGCCAGGAACAAGCTGGTCGGGACTTGGTCGCCGGTCGGCAGGATTACGTCGAAATAGGGCTGCACTCCCAGCACCGCCGCGCCGATAACGGACTGAGCGCACACCGCCGGCGGCGCTTGGGTTTTATCGATGATCGCGCGAGTCGCCGCCTGCAGCTTGGAGCTCAACGCGTCGACCGGGAAGTCACCGCCTTCCGGCACATGCGGGCGGATGCGAATGGGTTGGCTTGTCGAGGGCTCGACGGACTCAAACCGGGCCGCGAAGGTGCCCATCAACGGGCACCTCGCAGCTGGTCGTTCCAGTCATCGTACTGCGAGGCTGGCCAAGCCCGGCCGACCGCGAGACCTCGATCGAGGAAAGCCAGAGCCGCCTTCTCAACGGCGACCCGGCCGGCCGTGTTGTTCTGGCCCGCAAGGATCACGCGCCGAACCAGCGGCGGGAACTCGACCGCCGGCATGCAGCCGGTCCCGAACGGAACCCACACCGGATGGCCAGGTCCCTCCTGGACGATGGACAGGCCGTCCTCAGGTCCCTCGGCAAGGATCACCGTCTCCTCGGCAGCACCGAGCTGCAGCGCGGCGCCCTTGATGCTGCCGAGCGACAGCTTCTTGTCGGCCTTGCCGAGCGCCGGCTTGTCATTGCGGAAGAAGATGCGCTGGATGCCGACCACGGCGCTGGTCGCGTCTCGAGCACCGCAGACCAGTGCTGGCCGCGTGGGGCCCCACTGGTTGGTATCCTTGTCCCGCCAAGCCGGTACCATGCCGAACCGGACATCATCCGGCACGTCGACCGTTATGCCGCGGGCGCGTAGGTAGACTTCGCCGTCGGTACCGGCGACCGGTCGCGCTTCCTTGAAGAACTGCCGCGCGGCGTTCTCGTCGGCCAGGCGCTCCAGCCGATCCTCGGCCTGCGCCTTCTCCCGCTCCTGCGGGGTCCAGGTGGGAAGCTCTTGGCTGGCGAGCAGGCGATAGGCCTCGCGGAAAGAGCAGCCTTCTATCTTCATGACAAACGCCAGCTGGTCACCCTGCCAGGTGCAGCCGAAGCAGTAGGCGCGCTCGTGCGCGTCGACGACAGTAAAGCTGGGAGTGCGCTCCTGATGGAATGGGCAGAGGCCCTTCCACTCGCGACCGGCGCGCTTCAGCTGGATGGCCCGGCCGACCACGCCCGACATCAGCACCGATGACTTCAGTTGGTCGACCGCCCTCCTGAAGTCGGCATCCGACTGCAGAGACCCCCGCTGGCTGCTCCGGGTTGTCCGGAACGCCTCCCCCACGTCCGGTTACTCTGCGACTTCGAGGAAGTCGTTCGGTTGAACTGCCCCCTCGGTCTCGCGGAGGATGGCCTTCATCGACTTGGTGCGCGGCACCGTCAGTCCCAAAGCCCACTTCCGAACGACGCCGGCATTGGCTGCCTGCACGCGCCGGGCGAACTCCGCGTAACCGATCCTGTTATCGGCAAGGTAAGCGTCTAGCCTCATGGCGCGGCATCATATGTCCCATTTGGAAACGCCGCAAGCGATCTGTATCCAAATTGTGCACTATCGCGGTGTGTCCAGAAAAGATAACCCGCTCAGGACCAGGGAGCTTGTCATGTCCAAACTGAGCGAAGCCATTCCGAACCGCGTGCGAGCCCTCCGCCAGGAGCGCGGCTGGTCGCTGGCCGAACTGGCAAGTCGGGCGGGCACTACGCCCGCCCAGATCATGAAGCTTGAGAAGTCGCAGCGTCGGCTAGACTTCGACTGGGTGTCGCGGATCGCCGAAGCATTCGGCATCTCGGAGCGTGAGCTGATCGGCGAAGCTCCTGGCTCTCAGGACTTTAAGGCTGTGCCCGTGATCGGCCTTATCGCGGCGGGCACCTGGCAGGAGGCGGTGCAGCACCCGGCTGAAACAATCTCAGTGCCGGTGGCCTTCGCCAGGGGCACCAACGTGTTCGGCCTGCAACCGCGCGGCGGGTCCATGAACCTCGTCGTGCCAGAGGGTGGCTATGTCTTGATCGACCCGGACGACACTGAACTGCGTGACGGACGGATCTACGCCGTGATGAACGGCGACGGCGACACCACCCTCAAGCGCTTCAGGACCGATCCGCTCAGGCTGGAGCCTTGCTCCACTGATCCGCAATACCAGCCAATTGCGTTGGGAAAGGAGCCCTTCACCGTCATCGGCCGGGCGATAAGCTCGTTCCAGTCGCTCTGAACACATTTCCCAAACGGATACGAAAGCCGTTGACCCGTATCCAATTGGGACATATTCACTGCTCATCAGCCGATCGCCTCCGGGCCGAAGACGCTGGTGAGCAGGATCGATCGACGCGCTGATTGCGCTGAGTAGCGGATAGCCTCCGTCGGTCGACCTGCGAGACCTCGCAGGAGCCGTTCGATGCGTTATTCGCTTTCTTCCCGTTTCGCCTTCGCTCACACTGATTGGCAAGACGCTTACGCCAAACACAACCAATTCGCGGACGCAGGCGACGACCAGGGCCGTGCCGCCAAGGAGGCCAGTGAGGCCGAGTACAAGGCGCTTGATGCCCTGCTGCTCACTCCCTGCCGCCACCCCGGTGATGTTGCCGCCAAGCTGGACTTGGTTTGGCAGCGCGACCTGCACACCTGTGCTGACTTCGACCGATTGCGCGACTCGCTGAAGCGAGACTTAGCCGAGATTGCCCGGCCGAATGCCAGCGAACGCATGAAGGTCGCCTGGGCTCGATTTGCCTCAGCGCGCGTCGCAGCCCAAACTTTCAGCGGCTCCGACGAGGACGCCCTACCGATCGATCAAGGGCACATGGCCGCCTTCGACGAACTCCTCGCAGTTCCGTGTGCAACGCCGGGTGACTTGCTCGTCAAAGCTTATGTCGGGATGCTGGAAGGGTGCCTGAACTTAGACGCAGAACCGAACCTGCTTCACTTCGAGATCAGCGAGCACTGGCGGGAACCTGATACCAACTACCTAATCGACCGCGCGCATGCCGCGATGATTGACGACATCGAGAACTGCGATCTCGGTCGTTGCATGATTTCGCTCGGATCACTCGACTTCGAGCCCCGTGCTTGGATCGCGGCGGCCAAGCGGGCCAATGTTACCTTTGGTTTGATCGTCCGCGCCGATGGGACCCGAGGTTTTTATTTCAGCGAGTTCGGCCGGAACGGCGACGACCCTGTTGGCCGTAAGCGTGAAATGCGAGTGCGGGCGCTCATCAACTTCAACCATGAGGAGCGGTACCGGGAGGTCGCGGACGAGATCGAGTTCAGCCACCCCGAGCTGATTACCAGGGTCGGCGAAGAGGCCGCTCAGCAGGAGGCGGCATGATGACCGGCTTAATCAAAAGCTGGGCCGAGGAGCTGCGAGAGTACCGGACGGTCGCGCATGCCGAGGCTGCCTATGATCGCGACACTTGGGGCCCGGCTAACGGAGCAGGGACCGCGTCTGCTGAGGTTGAGGACCGAATGGAGCAGCTCCAAGAGAAGCGCTGCCTCGTAGAGGACAGGCTGATTCAGGAGGTCTTGGCTCCGGACGCCGCAGCAGTGCTCGAGAAGCTCAACATTGCTGTGCGCCGGTGCGAAGGGTTCGGGCTCTTCGACCGCTATGTCGCTGCCCTTCAGGCCGACCTCGGACGTCTCGCCGAACTGGAAGCGGCCAAGGATGCCGAGCGCGACCTATGGGACCGGACTTTGGCTCGGTACCAAGCCGCAAAGCTCATCAGCAGCGCCAGTGAAGCATGGGGGCCGCACCATCTGGCGAACGACGACTACGAGCGCGAGCAGGCAAGTGTGTGCGACGTCCGTCTGCCAGCCGCGTTCCGGGCAGCGCTTGCCGCAAACACTAAGAAGGCTGCGAAGTGGGAGGCGTTCTTCACTCGGTTTCGGGCTGTTGAGGAGTTCCTAAACACGGCGATCTACCGGCCCATGTGGGCAGCTGAGCTGGACCTCGCACGTTGCCCGGCACCCGACATGGATGCCCTTCGCATCAAGCTGGACATCATCAAGGACGATGAGGTCTGGAACGGCGAGGATGTCGACGGCGAATGCTGGGAAGCAGTGCTGGCCGACGTTGAGCGGTTGACCGGCTACACGATCGACCGCGAAGCTCTTGCCGCCGTTCCCTCGCTTGAAGGGCTGGCGGCATGACTCCCGCCGAGACCGCCACCAAGGCTTTCAACGCCTATGCCGAGGAAGCCAGGCGTCGCGCTCGGGTGGAGCGTGACCCACACGCTTCGCACCGGCTTGTGCGGCAGCAGCAGGACCGGGCCGCACAAGCCTACGCCACTTTTCGCATCGCCTTCGACCGGCTGACGAAGCCGCTCAGCTTGGCGGCGGTGAACGGGAGGCGGGTTGATGCGTGAGCGACTGCGCCAATGGTGGAAGCGGCACGAGCCTTGGTACAACTGGGGCAAGTACGCCGCGCCGACCATGGACTCCGTTGAGGACATGGACGGGTTCTACTTCGAGTTCGAGTGGTTGGGTTTGGCCTTTCAGGTCACGCTTTCCGCCCACCGCCGGGAAAGGCCTCGAAGCTTGGAAGGGTTCAACGGTGGCTGACCTCTTCACCTACCCCGACGTGCCCGGCTTCAAGGCGCGGGACACGGCGGCCGCAGCGGCCGAGGCAGTCCGCGAGAGCGCGCCGATCCTTCGAGCGCGCTGCTTAGCGGTGCTGGAGCGATCGAACGGCCTGACCGCCGACGAGGTGGCTGGGCGGTTGGGGCTCTCGATCCTGGCAGTCCGGCCGCGCATCTCGGAGCTGACACGCCTCAGCAAGGTGCGTGACAGCGGTGACCGCCGGCAGAACGCCAGCGGCAAGCGGGCAATCGTTTGGGCCGCTGTGCAACCGGCTCGCCTGCAGGGAGGCGCGCGTGACTGACCGCGAGTATCGCGTCCTGTACTTCATCCGCCGCTACATCGAGGCGAATGGCATCGCGCCAACCTTCCCCGAGATCGCGGAAGCGCTCGGCAACAAGTCGCGCGGCACCGCTCATGGCATCGTGACCAGCCTAGTTCGTGCGGGACTGCTGGAGCGCACCGAAGGGGGCAGCCGCAACCTGAAGCTGCCCGGCGTCAACCTGGCATCCGTGCCGACGGCGGCGCTGCGAGCAGAGCTGGAGCGGCGGAATGGATAGGCTCGACTGCAGCACCTGCGCCAGCTTCATGCCCTGCATTGCGGCCGATGGACTTGGAGAATGTCGGAACCAGCCGCCGGTGATCGTCCAGAACCTCATTCCAAGAGCCTCCTTGGGAGGCGATCCGACCGAGGAAGAGATCCACGTGACATCGCGGTGGCCGGTTGTCCGGGCGGATGCCTGGTGTCTTCAGCACCTCGACTTTGGAGATGGCGGCGACCCAGGCGGTGAGAGGTCCAACGTGGTCCCCATGAGGCCGGCCGCATGAGCGCCCCCGCAAATGATCAGCGCCGCGCCGGCCGCCTTGACGGGCTCCGCGAAGCCGCGCGGCTGCTCCGGGACATGGAGGCGGAGGTTGCCCGCAGGCTAGAGCATCCGGCCGCGCTGCGGACGCGGGATGCTCGGCGGGTGCGCCGCAAGGCCTTTCAGGTCGGCGCCAGGCGCATCGAAACAGTGGCGAGGGCCGCCGAGCGGGCGAGCCGCTGCAAGTCATCGGTGCCGGCAGCGCTGCGAGCGCTGGGCATCACCGTCGACGAGATCAGGACTGAGCAAGCGCAATGAACAAGAAAGAGGAAGCGGAGCGCGCCGCGGCCACCGCAGCAGACTTCGGAGTGGAGGATCGGCTGCTGCCGCTTTCGGTGGTCGTGCAGATCGCCGGCATCGGCCGAACCATGATCTACCGCCTTATGCGCGAGGGCAGGTTTCCCCAGCACTGCAAGCCCGGCGGCTCCTCCAGCCGCTGGAGCGAGCGCGAGGTCGTGGCCTGGGTGGAGAGGCAGCTGGCAGCGAGGCCGGCATGATCCAAGTCTCGGCTCACGCCGTTCAGCGCTTCCAGGAGAGGATTGCCGCAGTCGACGCAGCCGAGGCCCGCCGCCGCATCCTCCAGCACGAGCCGGCTATGCTGGTCGCGGTCAGGTTCGGGGCGCGCTGCGTTCTTTGTCCGAACGGTATGCGTCTCATCCTGAAGGGCAGCTTCGTGACGACGGTGTTCGGCCGCGAGATGCGGTTGGGGAGATCGGCATGAAGCAGAAGCGAGAGGTTCGCCTTCAGCCGAGGCCCGACAAGTTCGTTGGCGGCAAGTGGTCATACATCATGCGGCCGATTGTCCGTTTGGGCTCAGTTGGTGTCTGGTCGATGGTCCGTCACGCCGACCACCCAAGCGCGCTGCCCTTCGTGGTCAGCAACCGGGATTGGGCGAAGTTCGAAGTTCAGATTGACGCGGATTCGGTATCCCGCGTCGATTGAGCGCGCCACGAGCGCGCTGGTAGACGGGCACCGCCGGCCGACTCGGGAGTCGGCGGTGCCCATACTCGAGGAGAGATCAATGGCAGCCGGCCGTGACGAGTACCTAGAAGAATGCCGCCAGCGCTGGGGCGCGGCGATGCGGAACGCCTTGGGGTCGAGCCCTGCCAATCGATCCGAGTGGCAGGACCCGAGTGCAATGATCGATGTTCTCCGCCATTTTCTGGGCAAGGGCGTGCAGCACACATACCTGCCGACCGGCGGCGGCATGACCATGGAGGGTGTGGGCCTTGGGCACGAGCGCGGCACGATCGAGCTTCGTCCTGCCAAACGGGTCGCCTACCTCCTGAAGCCTGAGCGGATGTCCATCAACTACTTCCCGCAGGCGCCGGCGCAGTCGTTCATTTTCATCACGACTAAGCCGCTGAAGCAGACCGACGTGTACGATCACCAGCTCAGTCGGGAGCAGGAGGAGGTCGTAGAGCTGGGGCCGTGCGACTACCGGCCGCGCTCAGCGTGGGATCATGGAGAGGTGGAGATCAACGGCCAGTTGCACGACCTGCCTGGCGACGCTCGCCTCGTCTGCCGCTTTCTTGGCGGGTCCTTCATGATGGTCGGCGAGGGCAGCTTCTGGAACGGACACCCAAACACCTACGACGGCGAGCACGATCAGCTTGGCGAGGCCAAGGTGCGGGCCTTGATCGAGCGAATCATCGAGCGTGACGGCCTGCAGTGAGAGGAGAAGAGATGCGACTGTTTCAAGCAATCGACGGAGCCTACTATCCGGTGAGCGCGATCAAGCGGATTGGCAGATCCAAGGAGGTCAGCTTTTCGTCGGGAAGAAAGGGAAGCATCCACGTCGTCACGCTGGTCGATGACGCGACCTGTGAGATCGACCGGTACCAGTTCGAAAGCCTGCAGGAAGCGCCGTTGCACGTCTTCCCTGCCCTGCCCGGGACAGCCTTGCTGCACTACGACTCGGACAGCCAGGAAGCTTGGCCATCAACGGTGATCGCATGGGCGCTGACCGGCGATGGCGGCGTTCATGCAGTCACGCCCGAAGGCTTGAACGACGGCGACGTGAGCCAGCAGATCGACATTCAGCTTCACGATGGAAGCGTTGTTCGCCAGCACGATCAATCATGGAAGAGCATGGCCGACTGGCTGGCGCACAGGGCCGAAGAAGCAGCGAAGATGACGGCTGACCCAGCCGCCTAAGTTCAAGCCGCTGACCTGCGTTCCGGCGAGTTGTCGCTCCAGCGCACCGGTCGGCCGATCAGCGCCTCGGGTGTTTCCAGTTCGGCGGTGATCAGGTCGCCCCACGCCTGGGCAATCTCTCGCCGCCGGGGCATGTAGCCCGCCCGATTGTAGGCGCCCTCGACCTTGTTCTTGGGCACGTGGGCAAGCATCAGATCGATGACGGCCCGGTCGCCCTCCTGGCGGTCGGGCCGTTCGTTCATGATGGTGGAGAAGGCCGCGCGGAAGCCGTGGGGCACATGGCGCTGGTAGTAGCCAGCGCGGATTAGCAGCGCCCGCAGCGTGTTTTCCGATATCGGTTTGTGAACATGCCGGTCGCTGTGGAACATCAGCCGGTAGTTGCCGGTGAGGGGTCGCAGGGCCTTCAGAAGCTCCACTGCATGCGAGGACAGCGGAACAAGGTGGTCGCCGTGCTCCTCTGCCTTGCGGTCTTGGTCGCCCTTCATGCGGGCGGCGGGGATGCGCCAAAGCGGCTCGGGTCCGTCCAGGTCCTCGATCTCAGACCACTCGGCATTGTGAACTTCGTTCGGCCGGACGGCGGTCAATGCCAGCAAGCGCAGGGCGAACTTCGTGACCGCGCGGCACTTCTCGTCATCGCACGCCCGCAGCATCTTCCGCACAGCGGCAATCTGCTCGTCATGCTCGCGCAGCCGATCCACGATGGACGGCTGAGCCTTGGAGCGCGGCGTCTTGCGCAGCGCTTTGCCGAGGCTGGCGGCCGGGTCGGCCTTCGCGCTGCCGATGGCGATGGCGTAGACGAAGATGTCGGAGATTCGCTGGCGGAGCCGGTGCGCGGTCTCGATCGCGCCACGCTGCTCGACCTTGTTGAGCAGCTCCAGCACCTTGGGCGAATCGATGCTGGTCAGCGGAAGGCCGCCGATCGCGGGGAAGACATCGCGCTCCAGGCTGCGCAGCACGTCGGCGGCGTGAACCACCGACCACGTCGGCTTGCGGACTTCCAGCCAGCGCTCGGCCACGGCCTGAAAAGTGTTTTCGTGTTCGGTGGCCCGCGACTGGGCCGCGACTCGCCGCTCGACGGCCGGATCGCGTCCCTCACGCAGCATGGCCTTGGCCTCGTCTCGCTTGCCGCGTGCCTCCAACAGGGTGACGGCCGGGTATGATCCGAGGGTGAGCGTCTTCTGCGCTGGCTTACCGGCCGCGTTCCGACCGAAGGTGTAGTTCATTCGCCAGTGCTTCCCGCCGGCCGGGGTGACGTGGAGGAATAGCTGGCCGGCATCGGCGAGCTTGTATGCCGCCTCGCGTGGCTTCGCGGCTTTGATCTTCGCGTCGGTGAGCACCGCCGATCCTTCCCATACCATGGCCGCGCGGAGCGGATACCATGCAAGATGCCATATCGAGGGGTGGACGCCTGCGAACAGATGCGAACGCCCTCCGCCACATCAAGCCGGTTAAGCTTGGCGTTTACAAGGATAAAGTGGACGGCTGCGAACGGCTGGGCATGGTATGTTG
>Ga0210040_10009909_pt1 | contig 11015 bp, 9 predicted proteins | sample CryGeyCG12114_NA_FD_185462 | JGI IMG/M metagenome (GOLD analysis project Ga0210040, IMG submission 185462) | Groundwater microbial communities from aquifer - Crystal Geyser CG19_WC_8/21/14_NA (SPAdes) (version 2) | ecosystem: Environmental > Aquatic > Deep subsurface > Groundwater | place: USA... | reverse complement strand
AAAGCTTTACAAATGGACCCGAATAATGTAGAGCTAATGGATGATATTGCCTCATTTTACGCCTCACAAAAGTCTTATGACAAAGCCATTCCTCTTTATAATAAAATAATAGAGAGTAAGCCTAAAAACCTGAATGTTTACAACGTTAGACTGGCAGATGCTTATTATGCGAATAAACAACTCAATGAAGCTGATGCACTATACAGTGAAGTTTTAAAAGCTAATCCAACTTATGCACATGGTCTTTTCCAAAGAGCCCGGATTGCAGACGATAAAGATGTTGATAAATCCGGTGATGCCAAGCCAATGTATGAGGAATTTATCAAAGTGGTAAACCAAGATCCGACAAAAGCAGAATCTTATAAAGGTTATTTAATTCCGGCTAACTATTTGCTAGGCTTTTACGCTTATAAAGCAAAGGATTATGCAACAGCCAAAAAATATTGGCAAGAAGTTAAACGATTAGACCCTTCTAACAAAGAAGCTACTACTGGTTTAGCAAATTTAGATGCCCTTAATAAAGGTGCGAGAAGATAATTTGCTTAAATCTATTAAACAAATAAAAAGGGCTGCTTTAAAAAAAGCAGCCCTTTTTATTTTGCGGGTATCACATCTAACCTGAGTACAATCCCCATTTATTTAATACCTGCACAAAATCTTCGGGAAGTTCAGAGTCGAATTGCATAAACTGGTGCGTTATCGGATGCTTAAATCCTAAAGATTTGGCGTGTAGTGCCTGCCGCGGCATTAAATCTAAGGCATTTTGCACAAAAGCTTTAAAAGATGCGGTACGATTGCCATACATAATTTGTGTACCCCCATAAGTTGTATCACCAAACAAAGGATGCCCTATATATTTCAGGTGCGCCCGTATTTGGTGAGTACGGCCCGTTTCTAAATTGCATTGAATAAGTGACACGTATTGGAATGATTGGAGTACCTTGTAATGCGTAACAGCGTGCTTGCCCTGTTCGCCATCCGGATAAACCGCCATTATTTTCCGGTCTTTAATACTTCTGCCAATATGCCCTCTAATGGTTCCGTTTGTTTCTTTAGGTATACCCCATACCAAAGCATAATAAGTCCGTTCAATGCTGTGGTCGTAAAACTGACGAGCCAAGTACGCCATGGCTAGTTCCGTTTTAGCGATAACCAATAAGCCCGAAGTATCTTTATCGATGCGGTGCACTAAACCAGGGCGCCCTTCTCCGTTGCGGGCAGTAGGTAAGTTTTGTAAATAATATGTTAAGGCATTTACTAAGGTGCCGGTCCAGTTACTGTAAGCAGGGTGTACTACCATACCAGCTGGTTTATTAACGAGTAACAGCTCGGTGTCTTCGTAAATAATATTTAAGGGAATATTCTCCGGAATAATATCCGTATCGCGCGGCGGATCGGGTAAGGTTATGGTGATAATATCGAGCGGTTTAACCTTATAGCTTACTTTAACCGGTGTATTATTTACCTGCACCGATTCGGTTTTAATAGCATTCTGCAACTTATTTCGGCTAGCGTTAGGCAAACGGTCCATTAAGAACTTGTCAATCCGGAGCAGCGCCTGCCCTTTATCAACTACAATGCGATAATGCTCATACAATTCGTCCGAATCTGTTCCGGCATCAATATTATCAACATCCATATAAATTATTGTAAATGACAGGAACTGAGAAAGACATACCTAGCTGGCAGTGATTAAATAATTCTTGTGTTTAAACCAATTAAAAGGGTAATAAACTAAGTGGCCGGTCACAATTAGCTTTTTAGCATTTTGATACTTTGGGGTTTCAAACTTAAATGAGCCTATAAATTCTACAGAATGACACAATTAATTAGAGTCTGTTTAAAATTTTAAACTTGGGCTATATACTTTATAAAGAAAATATTTACTATAAATTTCTAAAAAGAAAAAGTCACTTATTGCCATTCATCACCGTCATTCTGCAGAATTCGGAGAATTCCAGAAGAATCTTCTGAGTAGGTAACCCAGAAGATTCTTCCAGAATGACGGTGATCAGTAGGATTTTCAAAATTTAAACATGCTCTAAAGGTATTTTTACTATTATTTAAATAGCTAAATATTCTGTATCAAATTTATTAAGAGTTAAAAACTTTATAAGTTTATAAAGCAAACTAAAAAACAAGAGTAGCTACTTGTAATTCTAATACTCTTGTTTGATTATGTAAAATAGAAAAGCCGATGCGTAAACACCGGCTTTTAAACTATTAAAGCAGTTATAACTATTTTTTCTTAGTAGTAGCTGCTGGGGTAGTAGCTTTAGGAGTATTATTGCCTGGCGCGCTAGTATTGTTGGCTGCCGGAGAACCTTTAGCTGGTGGGGTTACGCCCATTTTCTTTAATACTAAATCAGAGATATTTCCATTTTCCGGGGCATGTAATAAAATAGCGTTGGTACCGTAACCAGCATCAGAATTAAATACATAGCTATAGCCATTTTCTTTCGCTACATCGTCGATAGCAGTCTGCATTTTTTTATAAGCCGGCTCTAATAACGATTGCTGCTTTTTCTGCAAAGACACTTCTGCATTTTTCTGAAACTCCTCAATAGAGCTCCGTAAATTCATTAATTCCTTTTCTTTGTCTGCCCGTATAACTTCGGTCATGGTAGCAGCGCCCTTTTGGTAAGCCTCGCCTTTGGTTTCAAAATCCTTGTATTTTGCTTGTAGTTGAGACTCCAACTGCGTGCTATAAGCTTTCAAATCAGATTCGATACGCTTAGCTTCCGGCATCAGCGCCAGGATATACTCTACATTGGTATATCCGATTTTGAGAGAGGCAGCATTTTGTGCGTTAGAAACAACACTGATTGCCATCATCATTACTACTGCCACTAGAATTTTTACTTTGTTCATTGTTTAACTAATTAAATTTATGTTTATATTACTTTTTTTTAGATTGTGTTTTGCTAGACTGAACTTTAGTCGTATTCGCTTTTTTTGTACCTGACACCTCTTGGTTTGCTGACGTTTCTTCCTGATCCATATCGGCGGGAGTAGCTTGCTGCCCTCCCGGAGTATCTGCGGCGTTAACTACCGGCTTATCGGTACTAGGCGTATTTTTCTCCGGAGATGCCAACCCTAATGCTTCTAATACATACTCGGTATAATCGTGTACCGGATTCATATACAAAACTACAAAACCGTCTGACTTGCCAAAAACAAATTGTAATTGCTTTTGCTTGGCAACTTTGTCGGTTGCTTCTGATAATTCATCCAGAATGGGCCTGATAAGTTCTTGGCGTTTCCGGAATAGCTGCCCTTCAAAACCAAATATTCTTTTCTGATACTCTTTTACTTCCTTTTCCTTCTCCGCAATTTCGTTCTGCCGCTTTTTTTTCATTTCTTCGGTCAAAAGTACTTCTTCGACCTGATAATTCTTATGGAGCTTGTCAATTTCTTTATGCTGGTTTTCAATATCTTTCTGCCAATTTTCCGATAATTTATCAACTTCTTGTTGAGCCGCCGTGTATGCCGGCATCTTACTTAAAATAAATTCATTATCTACGTAGCCAAACTTTTGCGCAAAAGAAACCTGCCCCAGAAAAAAGGTAAATAAAATTAAAAATAATACTTTTTTCATCTTATCTAAAGTTGTTTAACCTTTAAGTGGGCTACTCCTAATTGGTTATTCTTGATTATGGTGTTCAAATATACTGCCAGTATTTACGCTGAACTGCCAGCAATTTAACTCCTAACAAAAAATAAAGGAAAACAATTTAATTTTTGTTATCTAATTTGCTGACCAATCATAAAGTGAAACTGACCTTTTTTCTCGGTAGTTCCCGGATATTGATCAAAAGGTATACCATAATCAAAGCCCAGTAACCCAAAAGCCGACATAAATATGCGAGCACCAACACCGGCCGACCGATATAACTTAAATGGATTATAATCGCGGTAGCTGCCAAAGTTATTACCGGCCTCGGCAAAACCCAGCACAAATACGGTAGCCGCCGGATTAGGTGAAACCAAATAGCGCATTTCGGCTACATACTTAGTAAAAGCAATACCGCCCTGCTGATTCGGGGTAATTGTTTGGTCTTCGTAGCCACGCAAGCCAACAAACTCCGTACCTACAATAAAATTACCTACGCCTAAACCAGAACCTCCTAATTTAAAGCGTTCGAAAGGTCCTACTTCGCGCTCGTCGCTAAAGGTATTCAAGAAGCCAAAGTGCGCCCGGGTATTCAGTACAAATTTTCCGCCCGCCGAAAGTGGGGTAAACCACGAAGCATCAAACATCCATTTCTGAAATTCAATCCATTTGCTTTGGTCGAAATTAGAAGCTAACCGGGAGTAAGGCGGTGTTACGTTTAGGCTTAAGCTCAACGCCGAACCTCGTCTGGGAAAAGTGAGTTGATCTAAACTGCTACGGGATAAAGTATTGATAAAAGATATACTGTTGGCAGTAGCTCTGTTGGTATTTACATCGGCTTCGCCAATCTGATAATAATTTATAAAATCGCCACTGGTTACATATTGGTTAAAGCTTAAGGAGTGCGATAACGAGAAATTATTATCGGGTTTGCGTAAACGCCGACCTAAGCTAACACTAGCGCCGTTAATAATAATAGCACCTTGCTCCAGATTAGCGCTGGTTATACTTCTGGAAACGGTTTTGTTAATACCCACACTAAAAGCATTGCGGCGGCGGCCACCCAACCAAGGCTCGGTAAAAGATAAAGAATAAGATTGATACCGCAACCCGTTGGCTTGAATGTTAAGGGCCAGGCGTTGTCCGTCGCCGCTGGGTATAGGGCGCCAGTTCCGGAAGTCGGTAGCCTTACGAGCCGAAAAGTTATTGAGCACCAAACCTACAGTACCTACCACGCCGTAGGGTCCGCCCCAACCACCCGAAAGGGTAATCTGGTCGTTGGGCTTTTCGGCTACGGTGTATTTAATGTCAACGGTACCATCGGCTTCGTTTGGTACCGGGTTCATGCCAATTTGTTCGGGGTCGAAGTAACCCAGCGTAGCAATTTCTTTTTGCGACTGAATTAAATTTGTACGGCTAAACTTCTGACCCGGAATGGTATATAGTTCCCGCAGTACCACGTGGTCGCTGGTTTTGGTATTACCCGTTACCGATACGTCTTTTATCCGGGCCTGTGCGCCTTCGTAAACACGCATTTCAATATCAATAGAATCACCTTCTACGGCTACTTCCACCGGGTCAACGCGGAAAAACAAGTAACCATCATCCATATACAAAGACGAGATGTCCACTCCGCCGGCCGGATCGTATTGCAGGCGCTTATCTAAACGCTCTTTGCTGTAGGTATCGCCTTTTTCAATGCCTAATACACTTGCTAACTGCTTTTCATCGTAAATATAATTTCCTTTCCAGGAAATATTGCGGAAATAATATTTATTACCTTCATCAATCCGGATTACAATACCTAGGCGGTCTTCGGAAATGTTGTAAACAGAATCAGAAATTATTTCGGCGTCGCGATAGCCTTGGGAATTATAATAATCGATAAGTGCTTTTTTGTCATCATCGAATTTAGTAGGCTGAAATTTAGAAGTAGTTAGTATTTTGTAAAACTTTTTCTCCTTCGTATTCTTCATCTTGCTCTGTAGCTTTTTATCAGCAATATTTTCGTTACCAATAAAAGTGAGTTCGCCTATTTTTACTTTTTCGCCGCGGTCTACGTTAATATTAAGTACTACGCTATTGGCCAAAACCGAATCTGGTCGAGGAATAATGTTTACTTTTACGTTCATAAAACCTTTTTCGAGATAATATTTACGTACCGCGTTTTTAGTAGTATTTACCAAAGCATCGTTTACTACTTTACCCCTAATTAAACCTACTTTTTTGGTTAGCTCGTCTTGCTGGCCTTTTTTAATGCCATTAAACTGAAAGCGCGATAAACGGGGGCGCTCCGTGAGGAAAAAATCCAGGAATATTTTATCTCCTTCTATTTTGGTTATAAAAACTTCTGCTCCCCCAATAATGCCTTGATCCCAAATACGGTTTAGGGCTTTGCCTAAATCTTCGCCGGGAACGGTAATGGGGTCGCCTACTTTTAAACCTGTAAAAGACGCTATTGTATTGGGATCGAGATATTTAGCACCGCTAACCGTAATACCGCCAATCTGATACCGGCGCGGATTAGCATAGTCGATATTGATATCGGAACCGGAAGGATTTAATTTAACTTGTGCTCCTGCAGTAAGCACAGTTACCGTTAGTAATACCAACAGCAACAGAACATTTTTAATCATTTAACGTTATTTCGTAAGTTGTTCACTTATTTTACCAAATCTTCTTTCCCGGCGCTGATAAGAAAGCAAAGCTTCGTATAGGTGCTGTTTTCGAAAATCGGGCCATAATAAGTCGGTAATATATAGTTCAGAATAAGCCAATTGCCACAATAAAAAATTACTAAGGCGCAATTCACCACTGGTACGTATTAGTAGTTCGGGGTCGGGCATATTTTTAGTAGCCAGATAATTATTTACGGTTTCCTCCCGGATATCGTCTACTTGCAGTTTACCCTGGGCTAGATCTTGCCCCATTGCTTTCATGGCTTGGGTAATATCCCACCGGCCACTATAGCTCAAGGCCAGTACCAAAGTCATGCGGTTATTACCCTCGGTTAAAGCCATAGCTTCTAATAATTCGTTCCGGCAAGCCTGCGGTAAAGCATTTATATCGCCAATAGCTTTTAAACGAATATTGTTCTTGGTTAGTGTACCCGTTTCTTTGCGGATAGTAGAAACCAACAGCTGCATTAAAGCGTTTACTTCGTATTGCGGCCTAGACCAATTTTCTGTTGAAAAAGCATATAACGTTAAATACTCAATGCCCAGTTCCGCCGCTGCTTCTACTGTGTCGCGTACGGCCGTAATTGCACTCTGATGACCAAATATCCGAAGCCCGCCTTTTTTCTTTGCCCACCTACCATTACCATCCATAATAACGGCAACATGCTTCGGCAAATTGTTTAAATCAATTTTTTCCTGAAGGTCCATTCAAAAGAAATTTCAGCGCAAGTTATAAAAACCAGTTTAATTTTCAGAGTGATGCTACTCTTTTGTTTGATTAATAAGCGGATTTATAATTTGTTAGCTTGTAACAAAGAGGCATTTATGCCCCAGATAGTTTAACAGCAGGATAGAAACGCCAATTTAATGCAGCAAATCTTTGTTTCCTTTATAAGGATCCGGGCAAATAAGTTTATAAAAAGTATAGGAAATACTTATGCCGTTATAAAAATACCAGTCCTTATCGTAAGGGTTGGTATAGGGTAATACATCGGGCGGATTAGATGCATAGTTCTTTGTTTTCCGGTAATCTACCCTGTCGCCGTTTTTAAACAAAGTTTTGCGGGCAGCGGCTTCAATTCCCAGGTTCCAGTGGCGCGATAATGCATATTTCAGGCCTAAGCCCATGGGTATAGCTACCACAAAGCTGTTCTCGAAAGGTTTAATAACATTATTTTGTAGCACCACTTTGTTATTATAATTTGCCAAAGAGGCGCCTATAAAAAAATAAGGGGTCCAGCGAATGTGCCGCCGCTGATCGTAATAGTCGAGAAAGTTATAATCGATCCCAGCCGCTAATTCTGCCAGGTTCGTAATCATATCGGCTTGCCGCACTTGGTTCAAAGGCCGGTTAATGTCCTCATCGTGGGCTCGCATCAGGCCTAATAATAAACCAGCCCGCAATACCAGTGGTTTAGAAACATCTCTTTTATAAAAAATGGTAAGGGCCGGCCGGTTATTCTGAAAACGGTAATTCGGTGAAATTTCGCCTTTATAACTGGTACCACCTACTCCCAGGCCCAATTCGCTGGTTCGGTAAGATTGGCTTTGGGCATAAACACGATGGGTAAAAAAAACACTCCCTATTTGCAAGCAGCAAATAAGGAGTGTGTAAACAAAATGCTTTTTAATCATGCTATAACTTTTATACCAGGTAAGGCGCTATAGCTTATCCGGCTATCTAAATTTAGGCCCTCTGGTTCTAATGGGCAAAATATAATTAAGGTGTAAACCGGTTATAATATACCAATCATCATCGGTAATATCGCCCCGCTGATCGCCTTTGGTACCAAAGCCCGGCACGTGCGCATACTGCGCTCCTAACTGGGGGTCTGGTTCAGTTTGGAAACCAGAAGTGGCACTCCGGTCGGCTAATATAGCGGCTCTTTGGCCAGTTTCACCACCCATCGATAATAAGTCGGCTTTAGAAGCATAGTTGCCGCTAACATCATCTAAATAATCGAAGAAAGTTTTTCGCCAGCCCAATTCAAAGCTTAAATCCCATTGCCGATCCAGTTTGTACCGGAAACCAACACCAAACGGAATAGCTATTTGAATTTTGTGGTAAGGCGAGCGATAACCACCATTGGCCACTTGTTGGCCTTCGGTACCTAAGGGCTGCAATTCGTAATAACCAGCTGCTAACCCATTGCTACCATCATGATACGTTTTAGGATTGTGATGGAAAATAGCTAATCCAAAAAAACCATAAGGCGTAAAATCAGGCCGACGGGTATAAGCACCGCGGTTCTCGTATAAATCGAAAATAGCAGTACCACTTAATTCTTTAACGTCATTCCGGAAATTTAAATTGCGCTTATAACGCGGAATATTATCTTCTTCGTTCTGAGAAGCACTTTTCCGGTCGTCGCCGGTAATACGGCCCCAGAATAAATTACCACGCACCGAGAAACGAGGATACACCCGATACGTATATTCGATACCAATATTGGGCCGGGTAGATTTAACCCGTAAACTGGTAAAATCAGCTTCCGGTACAATATCGCCGAAGTAATTCATCGCATTCAGATTTACCCCCACGCTGGCATATCTTCTTCTTTTCGTAAAACGCTGGGCCTCGGCACTGGAAATTGCCAGCGTAGATATAAATACTACAAGAATAAAAAGTGAGACAAAATTCTTCATACTGACGCGGTTAATATACTTAAAATACTATTTTACTATTCAAATTTACCCTTCTGGTGCCAAATTAACAACAAAAACCAATATTAAAAAAACAAAATCTTATATTCTGTTTTAATTCATTCGGTATTGCGTTTATCTAAGCCCCAATTTAATTTACTACGCAGGGTATTTAAAAAGTTTACCTGCTCTATTTTAACCAACTTAGCATTAAAGTTTTCGCGCCTAACGGCAATTTTAGTAGAAGCATCTACTTGTTTCGAACGGGAATCTAATGACACCAGAAAGTTGTTGCTTCGGCCTTCTACTTCAAACGTTATAACACTGGTATCAGATACCACCAAAGGCCTGACATTTAAGTTATGAGGGCATACGGGCGATATTACAAAATTGTTTGTTTGGGGATGCAGTACGGGTCCGCCGCAACTTAACGAATAACCCGTAGAACCGGTAGGCGTTGCTACAATTAAACCATCTGCCCAATAGGAGTTCAGGTATTCGCCATCGAGGTAAGTATGAACCACTATCATGGTCGATGAATGAGATTTCAAAATTGAAAATTCATTTAACCCGTAATTTACACCTTCAAAAACATCCTGGTCAATATCGGCCCGAATAAGCGATCTGTCTTCGATGGTATAATGCCCATGGTAAAGCGAATTAATAGCTGCCGGAATTTGATCGTAAGTAACCGTAGCCAAGAACCCTAAGCGGCCGGTATTAATACCCAGAACCGGTATTTCGTTAACGCCTACGTAAGTAATGGCATCGAGCAAAGTACCATCGCCGCCAATACTAAACATAAAGTTAACGCCTGCCAGCGAATCGCCCCGGCGAAAAGTTTGCACATTGGCCGGCAGTTTCAAGTAATTTTGTAAATAGACCTTAAAATATTCGCTAATCAATACGCTGGTATTGCGCGCCGCCAATTCATCGAACATGCCTTGCATATAGGGCACTAATTTTTCGGTGAAAGGCTTTCCTATTATAGCTATTTTCATAAGCGTGGCAGAACCGGTAGGCTATAAATTTATTGTAGCCCTATCTGCTTACAGGTTTTTATACGATAGGAGTAGTTAATAGAAACTGCAGCTTATTATGTGGCATTTAGTAATATCTGTTATATCAATTGCTGTAATAGAAATTTGCTTTCCAGATGACGGGATTTTGCTTGAATTTTCAGAATTAATTTTTACTCACGGTTTAAACCTTTTAAGATACTGCTAATTGGCTAAATTTAATGAATTAAAAATCACCTTAAAATATATGCCCCTGACCGTTCAGTAAACGAAAAACAAATTACATATTTAAAAACTTCATGAGTAAATCTAAGCGTTCCTGATCATCTTTTACTTCGTCGGCATCCTGAAATTGCGCTACAATACGGTAATCAAAACGCTCGAAAGTGGCTATAATGCGGTTTAAGTCGGTACGGTTTATTCTCAGGGTTACTTTAATTTTATAGCCGTCCGTCTCATCCGGCGATACGTAAGCGCTTAGTACTTTGGCGTTATTTTCTTCTACGTGCCGGCTTATTTCGGATAAAGAATAATCGCGCTCATTCATGCTGAGTACTAATATACCGCCTTGCCCCTGCAAAGCCGACATTTGCCCAAAAGCCGCAATAGTATCGTTAACGGTTATTACGCCAAAGAAATCATGGTGTTCGTCGAGTACCGGCACTACCTGAATTTTATTCCGGATAGCTATTTCCATTACACTATAAAAATGCTGGTAATGCATCGCATATACATCTTTATAGCCAATATCGAGCGTATCTAGGGTAACTCCAAATAAGTTGGCTTCCACAATATTTTCTTCCGTAATCATGCCCATGTATTGCCGGTTTTTTACTATCGGCAACTGATTTACCCGGAACTCTTCCATCCAACGCACCGCCTTCTCAACGGAGTCAGAAATTTTAAGAGGGGGAATCATATGATTTATAAGTTCTTCGGCAATCATGCAACGGAATTTAATTTAGAAACTCTGCTGGTTTACCAGAGTAATATTTATAACCAATTTATTTTTTAAAATATTTACTGATATTACACAAATAGTTATAAGGTATCTATTTTAAG
>Ga0210040_10009908_pt1 | contig 11016 bp, 9 predicted proteins | sample CryGeyCG12114_NA_FD_185462 | JGI IMG/M metagenome (GOLD analysis project Ga0210040, IMG submission 185462) | Groundwater microbial communities from aquifer - Crystal Geyser CG19_WC_8/21/14_NA (SPAdes) (version 2) | ecosystem: Environmental > Aquatic > Deep subsurface > Groundwater | place: USA... | reverse complement strand
TAAGTCTCACCTCAAACATATGTGTCATCTTGTCGTACAAAAAGCTCACACAAGCACAGGAGGTCGCTGCAGACACCGGCGCCAGCCTCGATCGTCCTACTGGACCTATTGACTTCGACACGCTCCGTGGCCACGCAGCTCCTCCAAACACGGTCGAAGATGCCCAAGCACAGGTCGCAGCACCTGCACCGTTCAAGAAGCGAAAGCGAGCCAACAACAGCGTAAGCTCATTTTTTGGTGCACTCACATATACTCACCATCCCAGGATCCCGAATCCAACGGCAGATCCACCGCCCTGTCCACCAGCTACCCTCCACCGTGCGGTCCAAGCCGTAGTCGACACAGAATGCCCCGTCGCGTTCCACCTCGCACTTCTGCATGCGCTCCTCGCGCTCCCGGTACCGTAGGTTCCCCGTCCCCCTACCCGCCCACTCACACAACCAACCTACCAACCAACCGCACTAACTTCACCGTTCCACCTACACAGTACACGCCCCTCTCCGCAGGCCGCGGCATCCGCAAGACGAAGCAATACCTATTCACGTCGCTGGGGGTGCGGGGTCTACGAAGACCGCCCAGTCAAGATAGCCGCACACATGCGCAAAGACCACGACATCATCGAAACCCCGGCCACCACCGTGAAAACCAAAATGGAACCCGTCGGTTACGTCTTGTACCAGACCGATCTGACAGATGCCAGAAAGCCACACACCCACCACGAGAAGAACAACCAGTTCCGATATGTGGACGAGTGCGCCGGCAAGGACGCCGCGGAGCTCTACCGGGACTTCTTCCAGCTTGCATAGATGGAGGGGGAGAGGGAGGAAAAAATGGGGCTGGTCCGAGGAGAGGCAATAGGGGCTGAGGTCTGAGCTGTGAGCACGGTCATCAAAACACCAACGGTACCTGGCTTATCGTTTTGGTTGAAAGATTCCGTATCTCGCCAAAACATCGCATGCTGTACCCGTTAAGCGGAGAATCGATGACTTGGCGAAAGAGCTTGACGACAACATCTATCGCCACACAACATACGCATTTTGGCGGATTGATCATCATCGCGGGATGGCAAGGGTATGTTGCAACTAGGCACACTCAGCTTACCACAATATCCATTTGAAGGTACTGGACATATCAGGTGGTTCGGAACAAGATAATACCTACTCATATGAGTACAACTTGGCATACCATGATGTACGCTTCTTCAAGTTCATATCCTCCAGTCCTCGGCCTTTCACTCTGTACAATCCTATCCAACCAGGCGGGCTAAATCGGCATCGTCAAATTCACCGAATTCATCGTCCAGTTCCTGTACAGCCGCCGTATTCGTCTGGCCAATCGTAGCCACACTAACAAGCTTTCCGTAAAATTGAATGACCTTAGGATGCACCATAACCTTTCTGTGATCGAATCTCAACACCTGCAAACCGGCTTGACTGACAGCTCGACTCAATGCCACATACGCCTGACCTCTTTCGAACACCTTTCCCAAGTCGACCTTGACTCTGTTTAACGTCTGTCCTTGCGCCTTATGTATGCTTAATGCCCATGCCAGAATGAGCGGAACCTGTACCCTCTTCGCCATGATTTCGCCTTGCTGAGTTTCTGTCTTCCATTCTTCAGGCTGGCACAACATATCTCGCCACGTGCCATCGGGAAGTGGGAATCGTACCATAGGCCAATATTTCTGCGGAGCATCACCGTTCTTGTACTTCAACGCTGCAAGCTTCTTGCGAGCAGTCGCCTTCTCGCCCTCGTCGCTACCTCCCTCAGGTTCGTGTGCCAGCTGGAAATCACGTTCATCGTCTTTGTGGTAGGTCCAAAGGTCTTCTGTCATGAACGCATGGACTTTGCCAAGGGAGCCATTGACCAATTGGTTGTCGATGTTTTTGATCAGCATAACTTGCGAGCCTTTCTTCAAAGTAAGTGTTTCTTGTGCCATAAAATTCGCCAGTGCTTTGTTTCGAACGTTGAGGTCGGCAATGCCGCTATCGACGGCCGAGAAGGTCATTGCCTGTCCTGAGAGTTGTCGCATGCGAGTGGTGTTGGCATTGTCGACCTCATTACGAGTTGGGAATCTGAGGACGTTAGTTTGCATAACGATTCTTGGAAAGGAACTTACAATTCGGTTGCCTCAACTTCATCTTCGAATTGCAGAGGTCTTGACAACTGCTGGAAAGCTCTGATTGAAGCTTGGCTGAGTTGTCCCAAGCGCATCTCATTAAGCATACTGGCAAATGCAGGGTCCTTCTGTCTGAAGACATGGGTGAGAAGGATGGTATGCTCAATGCAGGTGTTCCAAGTAGCAGCATCAAAAGCGAACTTTGCCACTGAGTTTTTGTCTGGCACAGGCGGTAGCTGAAAGAAATCCCCTGTCACGACCACTTGTATGCCACCAAAGGGTCTACCATTGTTGCGAAGTGCCCGTGCAACAGCTTCGAGCTTGTCGAAAAGCTCACCATCCACCATCGAGACTTCATCAACAATCAAGACTTTAGTTTTTAGCCACTTTGACCTTGTCTTCTGGTTACGTTTGATTTTCTTGACTAGTTCTGGAGCAGGTTCCTTCCCAAGTCCGATGCCCGCCCAACTGTGTAACGTCTGGCCTTCAATGACACAAGCGGCCAGACCGGTGGAAGCCGTAATGGCAAGACGTTCAGGTTCCCGTTTGAACTTGTATCGTAGTTTCGAGATTATCGCCCGCATCAACACAGATTTTCCCGTTCCGGCAGAACCCGTAAAGAATACGCTCTTTTCTTCATCGATGACAGCTTTCAGGACGCCCTTCTGCTCATCGCTGAGGAACGTTTCGGCTACATTAGCGACAGTGAGTTTTCTTTCTTGGTCCGGTTTTCCTTGCGAAACGCGTGCCGTGTTGCGCTTTCTCAGCTCCTTCTGCTCGTCCTTCATGGCCGATATGCTCTTGTTCCATGGGTATTGGGAGCCATTAGGCTTGTCCCTCGGAAGTGGCGTGAATTGCTTCTCCGACTTGATAGTATTTGCCCAGGGAAGGGTTCGTCGCTTGGATGGCCTTGAAGGCTCGGGAGATGGTGTGTCGACTTTTGGCGGTGGCGCGTAATGTTCTGCAGGAGATGAGGACCATGCCGCAGGGGCACTACTCGGTGCGATTTCATTGTGGCTGGGAGGTAAAGGTGGTAGTTTGGGATACTGAATTTGCTCGGACTGACTGTATGCTCTTTCAGGTGGAGGGGAACGGTCTAGGTCAACCACCTCGTCGAAGTCATTCTCATTGAAGACAACATGCTCGTGCAATGCACCCAGACTGCTCGATGTGCTAATGGTACGATCGAACTTGCGTTTCTTGGATTCTGGCAGCTTGAGAGCATTGCTCGCCGTCATATTGTTCTGCAATGGATGTTGAGGCTTTGCCGCAGAGGCGTGGGTACTGAGTGCTCTACTCAACATGGTGACATCGACGTGAGCACCCAGGGGCTTCAGAGCAGCATGGCAGATGGTCAAGGCGTTGATCCGTCGAAGGATCCGGTGCATACACGGAAGGGGCTTTCGAGCAGGTGTACGTCGTTATGGATTGGTGTGCTTCAAGTTGATTGCAGTTACGGGCAGAAACCGACGCGTCGCGACTGCGTCCACTCAAGGCTCAGTCCCTCCACATGCGCCAAGATTTCTAATATGGTCACGTGTAATTCCACGCCCTTGGTACTAAGTACCTAAGAGGGTGTTTCAAAACCTTCCGAGGTATTGGAGGAAACCCTGGTGGTGTAATGGCCTTCACGACTACCATTCGTTGTAAGTAAAGCAGGCCTTCTCCATCTCCAGGCCTATTCAAAGTGGTTACCAACACTGACAGGACTTACTTTGACCTCGAGCTGCACCACACTCTCCTCTTTTTAGTCCTTCTAAACCTCGTTCACTGAGTCCTGAACGTCGTGATGAAGACCGCTGTCATCGTTACAGACAGCGACATCCTCAGTCCAAACTTGGTCCTAGCATGACACAGCTAAACCTTAGCTCGCCCCCACCAGCGGCTTCTTCCCTCTTCAAGAAACTCTGCACGCCCAATTCCTGCCCTCTCTCACTCAACACATCATCCTCCGGAACTAGCTTGCCTTTGTTGATCGGTCCTTTTCTTCTCCCGTCCATTTCCCATAGATTGCCCTCCTGGTCCTTTACAAAGGCCACAAAATGTAAGTCCACGTTCGTTCCTGCTTCTGGTGCACTTGTGTCTCCCTTGCTTGCCGCAGTCTGGTGTGCGGCTTCGAGTGCTTCGCTCTTGTAAAGCAGCTCTGCGCGCTCAAGGGGTTGCAATGGAATAGCTTGCTTCAAGAGCTTGTCTAGGTCACTTCCCTCCACGATCTGGTCACGTACATGACCATTTGTGATTGCATGAAGCAGCCCAATAAGACCGCAGGCATTCCGGATGGTCTGCTTGAACCAGACGACAGGCTCTTTCGATCCACTGCCGGAATATTCGGACCGAGACGAGTCGTCTTCTACACGAAACTTCTCGTAGGTTTCCGTGATGGGAAAGACTAGGAGGAGGGCCATGGCGGGGCGAGGTAGGAAGGCGAGGAGCGAAGGTTCGATCAGGGAGTATACGTCGTGGAATTGCAGGGACTGTGAAAGACCTAGTTCGTGGACAAGAGAGGTCATTACTTCAGGATTGTTTTCTGGGATATCTGTTAGTAGGGCAAGGAGCGTGGTAGGGGTATGTTTGGTACCAAGAGGCACGAAGGCCTTGCTTGTGACCGGCACATCAGGGTTTGACATGGTTTCAGACGACGTAGAGATGAACGTTCTTGTGGATTAGTTCGTAAGCGACAGGAGGAATACGCTTCAGGATGGTTGATGTATCTGTAGAGAATGCGATCTTGCATCGCCATCAGGCGCGCATCTGCAGGTAGGTAGCCTGCAGGTACGAGGGCAGGCGGACACTGCCAGCCTCGGATTGCGTCAATGCCATCATTGCGGCAACGCTAACTTTAACGCTAGCTTGTAGATCATCCAGGCACCGGCATTCGGATTTCGGATTTCGGACTTTAGAGGCCACTGGTACCAAGCTGCTTCGGCGTGCCAGGCACTGCAGGGCGCTTCAAGTTGTCACGGTTTGGTTGTCCGTTCAAGCTGATCTCAGGCTCATTGGCAGGCTGGCGTCCCCCGGGTCTGCTGGCTGGCTGTCCCTAGGTACCTACGCTAACTAGGCTCCACTGTCGCCGGTATCTGCTGTTGCTACGACACTAGCACTCCTACACACTGTAAACTGTCTTAGTCTTCTCTCAGGGAGTCACAGCCCGACTTGAACGTGGAGACTCAGTGTATCTCTGGTCGACCACAATCCGGCTCCCAGTCATGCTCTCCCTGGAACTTCAGCACTTCACTTCCCCACGACCACCAGCCACACGTGAGACTTCGAGCGAACAATTCCAATGCCTGATAATTGGCTGGCAGCTGTCTTTCCAAAAGGGTCTTGAGACTCGGCTTACGAGAATGTAGGTCTGCGACTGCTGCTATTATACGCCTCTTGAGTGCCGATTGACTTGGTGTTCGCCGAAACAGCAAGCATAGCTCATATGGGTGTCGCCAGATTCCTTCCAACTGCGTCACCGGCTCACCTTGAGTGGTAGTCTTAATCCACACCCACTCTTCTCGCAGATGCAACCCGATCTCTTCGTAAGCTTGCATTACTTGCGCACGAACCGTAGGTTTGTTGGTGACCCAGATGGCAACAAGTCCGTCTTCCGCAAGGAGGTCGGAGACGACGTGCACAGTCTGTGCAAATGGATCGCCCTCCTGGTTTTCTGTCGTGCGATATGTCTGCGCATGCCTGACAGAACGGTTCTTCCACGGGGGGTCAAGTAAAAGCAAGTCAAATCCCCCGATCCTGACATTCGGGACTTTGGCAGCTAACAACATGGTCGTGGCCTGAGTGAACGCTGGCATACCTGCAGTGATACTAGATAATAGAAGAACTGATGAGGGAGAGACAAGGAATGTGTGGCCCTCGACAGTGCTCAACTGTGTAGGTATAGAGCAGCCATTGCAAACGACTTTGTTCTCGAGGGAAGCGACGGAAGAGAACCTATTTGCGGCAGGAGAGAGCACAATGGGTACATGGTTGGAGTATCGTTGGCTGGCTGCAGTGGGAAGCAGAGTAAGACGACCTACCGGAGAGGGTATTGAATCGAAGCTCTCAACTTCAGGACAATATCTAGGAAGACACCAAGGTGCAGAATTGTAGTGCGTCTTGATGTGATGTAAAGCTTCGCGTATCTGGCTCTGCAGTGTAACATGGTACTGGAGGTGGTGCAGGGGAGCAGATGCCAGCAGCCTGTCACGCTTCTGGCCTCTCGGCTCGGTGGAGGGATAAGGGCGTTGGAGGGGTGCAGACGAGCGTGGCCTACGGGAGCTTCTTTGCGCTTCTTGGATGGACGTGGGGAGATCTAGAAGCACAATGGACTCATCGTGGTTGCAATAGAGTAGAGAGGCGCTCATAGTGCTGTGGAACCAAGGCCACTTGGGCAACTTGAAGGAGTGGCCTCGGTTTGGGGTTTGATGCAGTGGCTCGAGTGGCAGCCAGTGACTCCGACTCCGAGTCCGAGTCCGAGTCAGAGTCAAACTCGAGCTCATGCCAAGCAGCGTCTGTCATGCGGTTCTTGCCGCCCGCAGTAGCATTGGCATCACCGAGTCTTCGGCTTCAAGTGCCTCTGTTCATGGGCACATCATCAGTCCAGCTCGCCGGTGCCTCTAGCGTTATCAACCTCAGTAGAACATGTGTCCATCTTGGAAACAGACATGGCAAACTCAACCTGTTGTCTGCAAGTCTAGTCCGGAGAATCCCCACTTCCACGAAGACTCGTCAACGCCTTGACCCGGTAAACAGGAAAGGCAAGGATTGGCCAAAGCTTCATTATGTCGCTTTCAACATGCCACGAGGAGGCGATGAAGGTCAGATGGTAGAGACGGCGAAGCATTGGCCAGATTACGGCCCGGCTTTTGATTTGTCTGCGTTATTGTTATTCATTGGAGTCGACCTTGCTGACTTAGCCTATTGACTTCCTCCCCCATAGAACTGCTGTCACGCTTGACCACGACGGGCAAGGCCCATCAACGGCCATACTCGGCCCCACCAATCCCGACGACGCTGGAGCACAGTGTGCACTGTGCTCGACCATTTTTCGATGGCCATATAACTGATTTGGGATGCAGACCTCGTCCACTTTCTCAATGTGGCCTGTGCGGTCATTATGTACCCACCTGGCCACGTCTCTGTCAATGGCTAGCAAAGCAACGCCCGTCTCTTGACGTGCTACATTCCGAGGTACATCACCTGCCTTTCCTTCTAGATCCAAACCTTCCGCGCGCACTTTCAACCTCTCCTCTGCCTTTGGGATTGCTCGCTGGCAGTCTTTCGACTATCGTCGCGTTGTTGTATCGTTACAACGCTTCAACCTCGATTATCGTCTCTTTTCAAACGTTGAACTTGCCAGGACGGGGGCGACGACCAAACCTTCACAGTCACTGTTATCTAGTATTCTTGGCAGGTTCCAGGCCAAACGACACGATTTGGTGCCTCAACTGGAGGCGATGCTGTGAGGCACACCGTTCATGGAGTAGCGAAAAACAACGAAAATGCCACACTTTTCTGATATTCTCAATGCTGTTGTGCAGACGAACCACACAAACATCGGACATGGACTCAACTCAAAACCAACAACCATACTTCAGGCGCAGAATCAGTACCAGAGCCGTGCAATTCTCGTGACTGGTATGGTAGCCGCTTCGGTGAGCCTTTTGGCAGCGATCGTGGCTTTGAGATGGTTCATCCTTATGGAAAGGTCGTTCAGGCATCACCTTGTGCTGTTCCTCATCGCGAGTGACACGTTCAAGGCTATATGGTATTTTGTCTTTCCAATCGTGGTTTTTGCCAGGGGAGACATCAAAAGTTCGTCAACGTGGTGTCAAGCCAGTGGCTGGTTTCTCGCAGCAGCCATCGAAGCATCAGATATCGCCATCTTCCTAATTGCTCTTCACTCGATCATCTACATTTTCCGACCACCTCACAAGGCAGCCGAAGGAGGTTTGTATCCTTACCGGTACTGGATCTACCCGATCTGGATAGGCTTTCCTATATTAGCGGCATCTTTGGCTTTCATCAACGAAAACGGAGCTTATGCCACCGCGGGGACCTTTTGTTATTTGCCCAAAAGGCCGTTTTGGTACCGCTTGGCACTGGCATGGATTCCCAGATATCTCATCCTGATGACAATCATCGGGATGTATGCTGCGATATATATCTATGTCAACATAAAGTTCAAAGGCTTCAGCAACCTTGGCCGAGACAGCTCAGACTCGGAGCCTTGGGCAGAATCACGGTCTGCTTCGATTTTTGTTGCAAGGCAATCAAACACACCATTGAGACAAGCAGAGTTGGCAGCCACACGTTCGCAAAGCTTCTCCGCAAACCTGAGCCAACCGAACACTCTGCAGCAGCAAGAACCTTGGGATACAATGTCATTCGTAACGTCAAAGCCGCTCCAGAACACCAGCAGGTCGCGGTTGGAAAGCATTGCTGAAACAGATACCTTCCGGAAGGAAGACTCCATCACACCAGAGGAGACGCCAGCCGTGACACCTAGTGACACACGAAGAACGTCGAGACCTGTGTCATGGCATCCTTCGGCAAACGACTTGCTAGACCACTCACGAAAAGCTTCCGACGTCCACAGCACGAATTTGGCTTATAACAGGCATGCATCGGTAAGCGCTATGAGCGGCATCAGCGCCGTGAGTGGCAAAGCACCGACGATGCGGTCTGCACGGACTACCGACCCGATGGAGGCAACCAGGCTTGCTATCCGTCGTCAACTCCGTCAGCTCTTTATCTATCCCGCCGTGTACGTGCTCATGTGGTCGGTTCCATTTGCAGCTCATTGTATGGTGTACAGCGATTATTACAGTGCGCATCCGGTCTTCGGGCTTTCGGTAGTCAGCACAGCCTGCCTAGGGCTTCAAGCCGGCGTGGATTGCGCTCTCTTTTCGTGGAGAGAGAAGCCATGGAGAAGGATCGATCACAACAACAGACTGTCGGTGTCCTACTGGCATAGAAGAGGCAAGGCACTGCTAGGGAGGGCGGAGCAGGCTCAAACCTTAGCACCGAAGCAAGTTGATGCGCTTCCTGTGCAGGAAACAAAGCAAGAACCGAAGCCTGTCACTCACTGGTGGGAAGTGGAGGCCCGACAGCGAAACGATAGCGTCGTGTCGGCCACTCAGTCGTCGACACAATATTCGACAGCCCCAAGCGCTTTCAGACAGACCAACGTTTGACATGAACCGGCGTGAGGCATATCTACACAACCTTTCTTGTACAAATTTACACAAGCGGAGTCATCCGGGCATTTTCAGGAGAGTCATCAACTAGCATACGATACCCAGCTGGAAAGGCATGATTGAAACGGCAGATACATAGAAAAGCTGAGCATAGATTTAAAGCAATAATATATGAGATAATTTTTTATGATAGAACCAGACCATGGAACATTGAGCAGGTAACTTACGCCGTAAGCATGAGACTTTGGCATTCCACGTCTATCCGTGACCTCTGCCGTGGTCATTGATTTCAGTGCGGGTGCTGAGCATGCCTGTCCAATGAGGGGCTGGTGGAGCACATTGCCCATAAGTGAGTCGACTACCTCGGATGGCGACCACGGAAGCTTGCATGCCTGCCAGTGTCCCTCTCTGCACGGGCACTTCAGAGCCTCCAGTACACTCCCGTCCAAGGCTTGCCTTTCAGGTACCCATACCCTCTGCCGTGTATTCCAATGTTACAAGGGATGGCCTCACAGCGGTAAACAAATGCCTGAAGCTCGCGTAGGCCATGCAGCTCTACCACTACAACCCTCACAACCATCAGAGATGGACGCCAGCCGAGGCCCAGGTCCGTCAAGACTGCTCGAAGAGCCTGCGCCTCGAACCCTACAGTCACAGTCTAAGCTGTTTCACACCGATGATGGCGCTGTAGCAATCCATACGCCGGTCCGTGACCCGAAAAGATTGGATAAGAGGAGTTGGGACTATATTATGAGGAGTGGTGTCGCAGGTGGGCTGGCGGGATGTGCGGTAAGCATAACTCCATGTCAGTGGGAAGAAACTACGGCTGATAGGGTGCAAAGGCAAAGACAGTGGTCGGACCTCTCGACCGAGTCAAGATCTTGTTTCAAGCTTCGAACCCGCATTTCGCAAAGTATACTGGCAGCTGGTTCGGTGTCTTCAGCGCAATGCGAGATATCAATAAGGCAGATGGAATCCGAGGCCTGTTTCGCGGTCATTCCGCCACGCTGTTACGAGTCTTTCCCTATGCTGGCATAAAGTTTCTAGCCTATGAGCAGTTTCGAGCAGCACTTATACCAGACAAGTCGAAAGAGACGTGGTTTCGCCGCTTTGCCTCCGGAGCAGCAGCTGGAATTTCGTCTGTCTTCTTCACGTATCCGCTAGAAGTCATACGTGTGCGCTTAGCGTTTGAGACAAAACATGATACGAAATCATCCTTAAGCCGGATATGTCAGCAAATCTACCACGAGCGACCACCGGCTCCAAAAACGACGGCAGGCGACAGTGTGGTTGCGTCTACTTCGGCTGTGGTGCAGAAAGCGACACCGAGCTCGGGCTTGGTCAACTTCTATCGAGGATTCGCAGCGACACTGCTGGGGATGCTACCGTATGCCGGCATGTCATTTCTGACACACGATACCATCGGCGATCTCTTCCGACATCCGTCCGTTGCGAAGTACACGGTTTTGCCGTCCACAAATTCTGCTGGTTCGCGGGAGCCTCGAAGGTCGCAGCTCAAGGCCCCGGCGGAGCTTACATCGGGTGCTATAGCAGGGCTCGTATCGCAGACCGCGTCATATCCTCTAGAAGTAATCCGACGGCGAATGCAAGTTGGAGGAGCTGTGGGGGATCGTCACAAACTGGGCATATCCGAGACCGCAAGCAAAATTTGGGCCGAGAGAGGCTGGCGTGGGTGAGTACAATTTATTCTTT
>Ga0210040_10009907_pt1 | contig 11016 bp, 6 predicted proteins | sample CryGeyCG12114_NA_FD_185462 | JGI IMG/M metagenome (GOLD analysis project Ga0210040, IMG submission 185462) | Groundwater microbial communities from aquifer - Crystal Geyser CG19_WC_8/21/14_NA (SPAdes) (version 2) | ecosystem: Environmental > Aquatic > Deep subsurface > Groundwater | place: USA... | reverse complement strand
CGATCGTCCGGGTCATGCCCAACCTTCCCGTTGCGGTGCGTCGCGGCGTTCTTCCGCTCTACAGCCCGCATGCCGATGATGCGCTTCGGGCCGAACTGCACCCGTGGTTCTCAATGCTCGGCTATGCGCCCTGGTGCGCGTCGGAAGAGGTGTTCGGCGCGGTCGGCTTCGTCGCGGGTTCGACCCCGGCCTATGTCGCCCGCTTCATCGCCGCCTTCGCCGCCGCCGGCGAGGGCAGGGGGCTCGACGCCGGCATCGCGCTGACCGCCGCCCGGGAAGCCGTGCTGGGCTCGGCCTGGCTGGCGGCGACCACTGGCGAGCCGATGAGCGAGCTTGCCCGCCGCGTGACCAGCCCGAACGGGACCACGGAGGCCGGGCTCAAGGTCCTCGATGCCGAGCTGCCGGGGTTGATCGAGCGGACCCTTGCCGCAGCTACGCGCCGGTCCGGCGAGCTTGCGGCCGAGGTGCGAATTGATTCCGCCGCCCGCGGCACCTAAGCGCCGGACAATGATCTTCTTGAGGGCATGACATAGTGAGCTTCGACGACCGCGACGGTTTCATCTGGCTGGACGGCAAGCTCGTCCCCTGGCGCGAGGCGAACGTCCACGTCCTCACCCATGCCCTTCACTACGCGTCCAGCGTGTTCGAAGGCCAGCGCGCCTATGGGGGCAAGATCTTCAAGCTTCGCCAGCATAGCGAGCGCCTGCGCCGTTCGGCCGAGCTGATCGGCTTCGAGATCCCGTGGACCGCCGAACAGATCGACACCGCCTGCGAGGAAGTGCTGCGCGCCAACAACCTGGTCGATGCCTACATGCGCCCGGTCGCCTGGCGCGGGTCGGAGAGCATGGGGGTCAATCCCATCGGGACCAAGCCACACCTGGCGATCGCCGCCTGGAACTGGGGCAAATATTATCCGCCGGAAAAGGCCGCCAAGGGCATCCGCCTCGACATCGCGCCGTGGCGCCGGCCTGCGCCCTATACGGCGCCCGTGCACAGCAAGGCCTCGGGCCTGTACATGATCGCGTCCATGTCCAAGGCCCATGCCGACGGGCGCGGGTTCGACGATGCGCTGATGTTCGACTATCGCGGCCAGGTGGCCGAGGCGACCGGCGCCAACGCCTTCTTCATCCGCGACAACGTGATCCACACGCCGACCCCGGACTGCTTCCTCAACGGTATCACGCGCCAGACCCTGATCGAGCTTGCGCACAAGCGGGGGATCGAGGTCCAGGAACGCACCATCTGGCCGGAAGAGCTGGAAAGCTTCCAAGGCTTCTTCCTGACCGGTTCGGCGGCCGAGGTCACCTTTGTCCAGTCGGCCGGCCCGTGGAGCTTCGAGATCGGCGCGCTTCAGCAGCAGCTGTCCAAGGATTACGATGACCTGGTGAACAATCGCCAGGCGTGAGCTCTGGCCAGGGGGGAACAGAAACACTATGGCCAGCGCCGCCAGCCCGGTCGAGGGCCAGCCCACGCTTCCGCAACGCGACCGGCTGGTGATCACCGCCAGCGCGCTCGGCACCGTGTTCGAATGGTACGATTTCTTCCTCTACGGCATCCTCGCGGCGCTGCTCGGCAAGCTGTTCTTCCCCGCCGACAATCCCACTGCCGCGACCCTCGCCAGCCTGGCTGCGTTCGGCGCGGGCTTCGGCGTTCGACCCTTGGGCGCGCTTCTGTTCGGCTGGTTCGGCGACAAGGTCGGGCGCAAATACACCTTTCTCATCACCATCACGCTGATGGGCGGCGCCACGGCCGCGATCGGCTTTCTTCCGACCTATGCCAGTGCCGGCCTGCTCGCGCCCGCGCTGCTGGTGCTGCTGCGCCTGCTCCAGGGCCTTGCCCTTGGCGGCGAATATGGCGGCGCTGCGATCTACGTCGCCGAGCATGCTCCGCCGAGCAAGCGGGGACAATATACCAGCTGGATCCAGGTCAGCGTGGTAGGCGGCTTCCTGCTCAGCCTGATCATGGTGCTGGGCTGCCGTGCCGCCCTGACGCCCGAGCAGTTCGACGTCTGGGGCTGGCGCGTCCCGTTCCTGGCGAGCCTCGTCATGCTCGCCATCTCGCTCTACATCCGCATGAAGCTGAACGAGAGTCCGGTGTTCCGGGCGATGAAGGAAGCCGGCACCGTCAGCCGCAATCCGTTCAAGGACAGCCTGACCTATCCCGGCAATCTCAAGCGGGTCGTGGTGGCCCTGTTCGGAGTCGCAGCGGGGCTGACGGTCATCTACTACACCAGCCAGTTCGGCACCCTGTACTTCCTGCAGGGGACCGCCCGGGTGGGGGAGACGGACGCTCTGCTCTACATGGCGATCGGCGCGACGATCGCGGCCCCGCTCTATGTCGGCTTCGGCGCGCTCAGCGACCGGATCGGACGCAAGAAACTGCTTCTGCTCGGCTACGGCCTGACGCTGGTCCTGCTATTCCCCTTGTTCCACCTGATGGCCGACGGCGCCAACCCGCAGCTTGCCCGCGCTGCGGCCAGCTCCCCGGTGGTGCTCGAACAGCCAGCCGACTGCGACTTCAGCATCTTCGCAGCCAAGCAGACCAGCCCTTGCGCCCAGGCCCTTGGCTACCTGTCCAAGCGCGGCGTCCCCTACAGCAAGACGACGGCAAGCGAGGTCGCGCTGGTGGTCGGGCAGCAGCGCATCGCCGGCTTCGACCGGGCCGCCTATACCGGTGCGCTGGAGGCGGCTGGATATTCCGACAAGGCGGACCCCGCACAGCGCACGCACTGGAAGATCATCCTTGCCGTCGCGGTGATGGTCGCGCTGTCGGCCATGACCTACGGCCAGGTCGCGGCGATCCTCGTCGAGCTCTTCCCCGCCCGCATCCGCTACACGTCAATGAGCGTGCCTTACCACATCGGCAGCGGCTATTTCGGCGGCTTCCTGCCGCTGATCTCGCAGCTGATCGTGGTGCGCACCGGCGATCCTTATGCCGGCTTGTGGTACACGATTGCGGTGGTGATCGTCGCCTTCATCATCTCGGCGATCTGGCTGCCGGAAACCTATCGCAAACAGCTCGACTGACGAGCGAATGCGGGAGCGATCCCACCACATTGGAAGTAACGTTGAGGAAGCCTTAGCCCTGCTTCCCTAGCGATTGCACGGGTGAACGGCGTAACTCTCGAACAGCATGATGTGGTCGAGGCTGCCGCTCCGGCCGGCCCGCTCCCGCTCGCTCCGCAGACGCCGATCCCGCTGCGGGAGCTGCTTGCGCTGGAGGTCGGGAACGACAGCCTTTCCCGCAGCGTCCACCGCGAGCAGATCGCCGCGCTGCTCGGGCTCCTTCCCGTCAGCCTGGTCGTCAACCTCGTTAACGCCCTGCTGGTCTGCTGGACGGTATGGACGCGGGTTCCGCACTGGCAGCTCGCCGCCTGGATGCTGGTCCTGGCAGCATTTGCCGCTGCCCGTGCCGTCCGCATCAGCGCGGCCAAGCAAGCGCCTGCCTCCTACCTGCGGGTGGTGCTGCTGTCGGCAATCCTCGCCGCCATCTGGCTCGTCCCGCCGTTGTTGTGGTTCCCCACCCTGTCGCATGACCGCCAACTGGTGATCGGCATGCTGCTCGCCGGCATGATGTGCGGCGGGTCCGTCACGCTTGCAGCCGTCCCGCTGGCGGCGATCGTCTACATCGGCGTGCTGGCGATCGGCGCCGTGCACCTCAGCGATGTCCTCAACTCGCCGCCGCTCATCCTGATGAGCCTGGTCTTCGCCGCGGCGCTCTGCCTGGGCGCGCTCAATTCGGCGCGGATCTTCATCGCGCACATCAAGACGCAGCTGGAACTCAAGGACAGCGGCACCATGATGACTCTGCTGCGCTCGTTCGACGCCAGCGGAAGCGACTGGCTGTGGGAGCTCGATGAGCAGCTTCGCATCCGCTACCTGTCGGTCGACCTCGTCCGGGCCATCGGCGTGCCCGAGGACCGGCTGGTCGGTCGTTCCGTGTTCGAGCTGCTGGACCCCAAGGACGACATTGCCGAGCTGTCCTCCGGCATGAAGGCGCTGGTCACGGCCTTGCGCGGCGCAAAGCTCTTCCGCGCGATCGCCTTTCCGGTCAAGGACGGCACCGCCTGGTGGACATTGTCGGGCATGCCCTTGCGTGATCCCGCGGGCCGCTTCACCGGCTGGCGCGGGGTCGGCAGCGACATCACGCAGGCGCGGCTCACCGGCGACGATGTCGTCACCGCGGCTCGCCACGACCCGATGACGGGGCTCGCCAACCGCCTGCTGATCCGCGAACTGCTGGAAGAAGCGTTGCTGCGGCGGCGGACGGGCAAGGTCGGCTGCGCGCTGATGCTGGTCGATCTCGATCGTTTCAAGTTGGTCAACGACACGCTTGGCCACGAAGTCGGCGACCACCTGTTGTGCGAAGTCGCGCGCCGGCTCGAGCGGCTCGCGCCCGCGCAGCACGTGGGGCGGCTCGGCGGCGACGAATTCGCGCTGGTGCTCACCGGCCGGGCCAGTCGCGATGCGCTTGCGGCCCTCGCCGAGGAGATCATCGTCAGCCTGTCGGCGCCCTATCGGATCGGGGTCGCCGAACTGAACATCGGCGCCACCGTCGGCATCGCCATCGCTCCCGAGGACGGCACCGGCCAGGAAGCGCTGACCCGCAGCGCCGACCTTGCCCTCTACAGCGCCAAGAATGCCGAGCGCGGTAGCTTCCTCTTCTTCGAGGAATGGATGGCGGATGAAGCCGCAGCCAGCCGCGCGCTCGAGAACGACCTTCGTTCCGCCTTCAAGAACGGCGAGTTCAGCCTTGCCTATCAGCCGATCATCGATTCCGGCAGCTACCGGATCATTGCTCGCGAGGCCCTGCTGCGCTGGACGCACCCACTGCGCGGCGTGGTCCCGCCGGACGTGTTCGTGCCGGTGATCGAGGATGCGGGACTGATCGGCCAGGTCGGCAATTGGGTGCTTCGCGAAGCCTGCCGGGAAGCGGCGCGCTGGACGGATGGGGCGCGGGTCGCCGTCAACGTCTCAAGCGCCCAGCTTGCCGCGGGACCCGCGCTTGTCGGCCACGTCCTTCACGCCCTGGCGGCAAGCCGGCTTCCGGCCGAGCGGCTGGAACTTGAGCTCACCGAAAGCATCTTCCTTGCCGGCGACAACACCACCCGCATCACGCTCGAGCAGCTTCGCGCGATCGGCGTCCGGCTGGTGCTGGACGACTTCGGCATGGGCTATTCCAGCTTCGCCTGCCTGACCGCCGGCCACTTCAATAAGCTCAAGATCGATCGCAGCTTTACGCTTCCGGCCGCCCGTTCCGACAAGCCCGCCGAGCGCGCCATCGTGCAGTCGATCCTGACCCTTGCCGGCGGCCTCGACCTCGAGGTCACCGCCGAGGGCATCGAGACGCCCGAGCAGGCCGCGATGATGGTGGCGCTTGGGTGCACCCAGTTGCAGGGCTTCCTGTTCGGCCGCCCCGAACTTCCGCAAACCCTTACAGGCCAGGAATTCGTGCTGGCGGGGCAAGGCCGCTCCCGCAATCATCGGCCCCGCGCCGCATAGCCACTTCACGCGCCCGCCCGGCTCGCTATAAGCCCGCTCGGCCTTGGGGCGTCGCCAAGCGGTAAGGCACCGGTTTTTGGTACCGGCATTCGCAGGTTCGAATCCTGCCGCCCCAGCCAAGCTCTTCTCTATGTTCGTTTTTACGCAAGGCCGACCATCGGCCTCGCTCGTGAACCCGTGCCGCTGAGGACATGGGAAGGCGTCCAGCCCAGGCACTGCAGGTGATTGCCTGGGCCCGAATGTCCCATCTGCAGCGCTCGTCGAGAGCGCAAGCACCTCTACGATGCGGCGTCTACGTCTGGAGACTTAAGTGACCCAAGTAACGTGGCTATGTAATCTTCCCAGCCATCGTCTGAGCACCCGGGGGCGTCGTTCAGGCAAAACCGACGGACGGACTCATCGGAGTTGACGATCTTCTTGAGAAAGTCTTCTCTTTGTTCTGCGGGTTGACGCCTGTCGAAGTAGACGTGACTCGGATCGTACGCGAATTCGGCTAAGTCGATGGACCGCATGTAATGGTGGTACATCGTATTGACTGGATAACCCCGCACCGTGCGGAATTTATCCGCAGTGAGTTCATCGATCTCAGGCGCAAACAAGGCATGGAATCCGTCCCATCCTGATCGCAGGAATGGCTGAGTAACATGTGTCGTCGTATTCAAGAACGGGATTGAGGCCCGATGCGCCTGGAATCTTCCGCGAAGCCGACGGGCGAAGCTTCTCAGATCGCTACCTCCGACGCTTACCGGAGGTTTCAGGTCGAGCTTGCGCCGAAGGGCTCTCGCAGCGTTTATTTCTCTTGCACGAAATATCTCGTCGATGGGGCCGAGCCCAACATAACGCTCGCACACCGCGACCGAAAGTTTTCCATCATCCGTAAAGAAATCACCCGGGGCGTGTGTCTCCGCAAAGAACATATCATCATTCGAGTACAAGTATCTCTCTGACAAGCCGGGTATTCTGTAGACATACGCTTCTATAAGGTCGGACTGATATGTCGGGCTGATCTGAGAAGGTATAATCTCATCCACGTCGATCACGCTTACTCTAGGGTTTTCAGTAAGCCAGGATGGAGGTAATCCTCCGCAGACGACATAGATATTCCGTACGAAAGGTAAGAACCTGCAGGCGTTATCTATGCTAAGTGTAAGTTCTCCGTTATTTGCAAAACGGGCTTCACCGGTCGAATAGATATGTTCGTGTCTATCCGCAAGCTGAGCGAACTTGGCACGCGTAACAACTTGATCAGGATCGGAAGAGTTAAACCATGTATATACCAAGTCTATCGAAATCATTTCGAACCTAGCAGTGCTGTTTTGCGTGTTTAACTATCTGTCTGTGAAAATTACGCAAAGTCTTCGAAGCGTTAACATTCCGGTAGTAAGAGCGGAAAGTTTTCACTTCACCATTTGCACTTCGGTAACCTAATTGTCACGCAATTGAAACAGGCGAGGGCGGAAGGGGCGGGAATGCTCGTGCCGGCGCTGGAGCAGCAGCCTGCTGGCAAACTGCACGTCGCATGATGAAGCCGTCACCGTGGCGCGATCGGTGTACCCGGCAGTGCGAAATTCCAGGGTTCACCCTGCCGATCGCACGAGCCGTCCCGTGCAGCATCCATATGGAGCTGTTTCGGCTGTGCATGGGGACAGGCCGCATCAAGGAACCTGTCGAGGCTTCAGGACCTGCTCGGCCTCTTTTTGGCTCAGGGATCGAAGTGCAGGCGAAGTCGCAGATTCTGGCCCTCGGGCACGCTTGCGATTCATGGTCCGCCAGCCGAAGTGCGGCCGCTCGCAAGTTCAGCCCGCTAGGCCCGAACCCTTCGAAAAGGCCGCAGCAGAGGACAAGGGGATCAGCGCGTACGCCACTGCAAGGACCCGCCACGAATCCCGTCCCGCCAACCCGGCAGCAAGATTTCGCAAGACAATCAGTTATCTTGTGCAACCATTTGCAGCGGTTGCGTTTTCTGCAGCAAGGCATCTTCGTGCCCGATCACGCATTACCCGAGTGGCCCTGTGTCACGCAGGACGCCACGTCATCTGCGGCCGGTCACACGCCTGAACCCTTTCACGTCGCAGGAGACCGCATGTTTCGTGTCCTTCTCGTTGAGCCGGATCTCAATGAAAACGGCGCCTTGCGCGTCTCTCTTGATCGGGCACGGCGGTGGATGGACATGGGTGCGGATGCACGGTTGCTGCTCGTTTCGGGGCACCATGACGGACAGCGCGCAAAGGTGCCGGCGGGGCTGCCATCGATAATCGCCAACAAGCAGGTGCGTAGCGCACGGTGGATGATCCCGAAGACTCTCGCTCGAGGCTGGTCGGCGGCACGTGAAGCCGACGTCATCGTTGCGGGTCGGGAAATCGCATCGGGACTGCTGATCGGAACGCTGCTTGCAAAGCTGGCCCGGCGGCCACTTGCCGTTACCGTCCACAGCAACGTCGAAGCTGCCCTTCAGCATCACGGCACCCCACGGCACCGCCGGAACGTGCTTGCCTGTCTACGGAGCGCACAGCTGGTTACGCCAGTCGCAGAGGGGCTGGTCGACGGCTTGCTCGACCTTGGCATCGCCAAGGACCGCGTCGACGTCATCGAGAACGGTTTCGACCCCGAACCCTTGAAGGCTCGGGCCACGAGTGAAACTGAGGTGGTCCTTCCTTCCGGACCGATCGTCTTCGCTGTTGGCCGCCTTTCGGAGCAGAAGGGCTTCGATGTCCTGATCAAGGCTCATGCGCTCGCTCTCAAGCAGGGCGCACCGTTCCATCATGTGCTGATCGCCGGGGAGGGGCCTGAGCTCGAAGAGCTGACGGCACTTGCAGCGGAATTGGGTGTCTCCGATTCCGTGACTTTCCTCGGGTTCCTGCAGAACCCCTTTGCCGTGATGAACCGGGCTGACCTGTTCGTGCTTCCAAGCCGTTGGGAGGGTTTCCCGTTGGCGCTCTGCGAGGCAATGTTGCTTGAAGTTCCGGCGATCGCTTCCGACTGCGTCTCCGGCCCCAACGAGATACTCGAGGCTGGACGATTCGGAGACTTGGTTCCGGTCGCTGACGAGCATGGTCTGGCGAGCGCGTTATCGAGACATCTGCAGCAACCCAGCCGTTTGAAGTCGATGGCGGCAGAGGGCTCACGATCGGTCGAGCGACGGTTCACTGCCGACCGTGCGGCGCGGGACCACCTGGATGCACTCAAGCGACTGAAGGCCGTCGACGCCTGATAACTTTCGTTCGCACCACGCGGCGGCGGCGTCGGGCAGGTCAGCCGTGACGTGGAACGAAACTGGTTCCGAACCGCTCGACCGGATTGGACGGGATCAGGAACGATGAGCATGTTGCGAGGTGCGGGCGCGCGGTGTCCAGTCTGACGATGTCCTCGCTCGAGGAGCCGCTCGTCAGCATTGTCATTCCAGCCTTCAACGCAGAGGCCTTCATCGCAGGCGCGATCCGAAGCGCACTGGCGCAGACGATTTTGCAGGTTGAAGTCATCGTCGTGGATGATGGGTCGAGCGATTCCACGGTGTCGATCGTGGAACGGGAAGTCGAACGTGACCAGCGGGTCAGGCTGCAGCGAATGCAACGCAATTCTGGCGTAAGCGCCGCCCGCAACTCCGGCTTCGCGGTGGCGCGCGGCAAGTGGATCGCGGTGCTGGACAGCGACGATCTCATGGCACCTGACCGGCTCGAGCGTCTGGTCCAGGAAGGAGATCGGTCCAATTGCGACATCGTCGCTGATGATCTGGCCAGGTTCACTTCCCCGAACGGCCCTCTCGCGCCGGTCTTCTCGCCAAAAGGCGACTTCACGCTCGATGCCGAGGATTACCTTCGACGGAACATGTTTTTTCAAAGCAGTCTGCATTACGGCCTGTTCAAGCCGCTGTTTAGAGTTGAAGCGTTGCGTAGTGCCGGAGAGCGTTACAACGAACGGTTGCCGATTGCAGAAGACGATGATTTCTACGTGCGGCTCCTCCTGAAAGGGCTGGTCTTCCGCTGTATTGCCTCCACCAGTTACTTCTACCGCCAGCATGCGAACGCGGTGACACAGCGCATCAGTGCAGAAGCCGTACGGCTGATGACAGCGGCAAGTGGCGAATTGGTGCGAGACTTCTCTGGCCATCCCTTGCGTGCACTGATTGATCAGCGACACCAGGCGTTCGCGCGGGCCTCCTATTACCTTGAAATGATAGAGGCGTTGAAGGTCAAGGATCTGTCGCAAGCGGCACGTATCGCCTATCATCGGCCGTCCTCGCTGCCGCTCCTCAGGACGCCGATCACCAAGCTCCTCAGGAAAGTCGGTCGCCGCACCGGAACGCCTGTTGAGGATGCGACATTGCGTCCGTTGCTTTTGCAAACGCTGCGTTCTGCTGGCGAGCCACTTCCCGCTTCTGCCACCGCCAGGTCGCCAGGCTCCCAAGCAGACCCGACAACGGCAACCTTGCCGCACGCCTAGCTCCTTGTCCTTCGCTGCTCGGACTTGCGTCTTGCACGCTGAGCCGAGCTGCCAAGGCATGAGGAGACCGGCTGAGACAGCGAAAACATGGGATGGAACCGCTTGCGTTCCATTTTGTTGACGCGCTCAGCCTTGGCGACGCTGACGGAGCCTGCCGCAAGGCTGTTCTACCTGACGGCGCAACCATTCCCGTCGGATCGATCGCTTGAAGTTGGAAGGCAACGCAATCACAAGTTTCGAAGCGAGCGCAAAACAAGCGCAACCTCAGCCTACCGCCGTTCCGGAAAACCAGGGCTATCGAGCAACCGCTGTTCGCGGGGCAATCGCCACGGCCGGCGGTACGTTGGCCAAGGCGTTCCTGCAGGTGCTGTCGATCGTTGTGCTTGCGCGCCTGCTCACGCCCGATGACTTCGGCGTGACGGCGATGGTCTTCCCGATTTTGTCCTTCGCCAGCATCTTCCAGCAGGCGGGGCTCGGCATGGCCGTGCTGCAACGCGACAGCGTCACCGATGAAGAGTTGAGCGCCATATTCTGGACGAACGTCAGCCTGGGCGTGCTGGTCGGTGCGCTGTTGGCTGCGATGTCGCCTCTGGTGGCTGATTTCTACAACGAGCCTCGAGTGCAGGCGCTTACAGCGGCTGCCGGTGTACTCATGATCATCGGCTCACTCACTTCGCAGCACATGATCCTGATGATGCGGAAGATGCTGTTTGGCCGGCTGGCCATGATCGACGTCCTTTCGTTGACGGTCGGGACAACCCTGGCGATCGCCACCGCCTACTTCTTCCAGTCCTATTGGGCGATCTTCCTCCTCAGCTTCGGCACGACCGCATCCATGTGCATCTTCGCCTGGGTGCTCGGTGGCTGGCGCCCGGTGCGGCCAGCGCCGTTGCGACGGGTCAAGGATGTGCTGCTGTTCGGTGGAAACATCACCCTCTCCAATCTCGCCACCTATTTCGGGCAGAACCTCGACAAGATCCTCATCGGGCGTTGGATCGGTGCTGTCGCCCTGGGCTATTATGAGCGCGCCTACAAAGTGGTGCTGCTACCGGTCCTGTTCGTTCACATGCCCCTG
>Ga0210040_10009906_pt1 | contig 11016 bp, 11 predicted proteins | sample CryGeyCG12114_NA_FD_185462 | JGI IMG/M metagenome (GOLD analysis project Ga0210040, IMG submission 185462) | Groundwater microbial communities from aquifer - Crystal Geyser CG19_WC_8/21/14_NA (SPAdes) (version 2) | ecosystem: Environmental > Aquatic > Deep subsurface > Groundwater | place: USA... | reverse complement strand
CCGCGCTGCAGACCCAGCTCAACGGCGGCGCACAGAACCCAGAGTAAGTGACCTTTGATGCCGCGAAGCCATTCAGCCCTCACTGACACAAACACAGAGACATCGATGCGATGATAACAAGAATCGGTACGATCCGCGGGCAGCTCGAACAACTCGATCAGTAGGATGATTGGCCAAGAGAGGTAGTCGAAGGGTGGTAGCGACCGTTCGATCATTTCACGGATAGCGAGGTGGATTTGCCAGGTCCTAGCAGTGGCAGAGCGCGGTCGGTATGATGGGTGTGTGGGTGCTGCGAGGTGCTTCAGGCGCATGTTTCGTTGGATAGGAAGAGTGGAATAATGCACGTCTTGAGACCTGGATATGGAGAATTTTACACGAGAAACGGCAACCAGGCCCTGCTTTGATAAGTGTGAGGTGTTTCTGCGAGATTCATGATATGGGAACCTGAAGGCCTTCGCGGCACTGACGTGGGACAGGTCACTGATCCAGCTCATCCGAACCCCGACCATTCGGAGACTCGGTATATAAACCTTGCTCGTCCTCATTCTTTCGTCTCCGTACAACCTCATTCTCTTCCCCTTATTTAAAAGCCTGCGATCGTCATGTCATGTCTTCTTTCTCTCGCGTCCAGAAAAAACCTCACTGAGGAACAATGTCTTGCGCTTTTCGCAGTCCCAAACTTGTCGAGATACCTTCGATGTGTCTCTCAAACTCCATGACGATAAACACATGTCCGCGAAAGAGAAGAAAAAAGGATACGGGTATTACCCGCATGTGTGTCTGAATTGGAGTATGATGAACGTGTATAAAGCTTCGCCGTCGCGCTGAATACTTCTCCTCATCATCACACACCTTCTTTGTATTACCAAAAGTGACCAGACCGGGATGGGATGTTCGGCCTCTCTTCGAAAACACAAAGCACAGATCCATGTTCTGCCTGGCACTCCGAAAACCACACAACAGAAAGATGTATGACGCTGGTCGGCTCCGTGTGCGTACTCGTCGAAACATTAGAAAGCATCACGCTGCACGATGATGTCGTCTTTGAGCAAAAGCAAAACAGCATGATCGCGTGCTATGACTGTCCAGAAGTCATCGAAGCACGCAATCATGACGAGCAGCGAAGAGGAAAAAGACATGGACGAACTTGGGATGTTGCGCTTCTCTTCCAGCCCTGATGGCGGAGTATGAGTTCTCGCCGATGCATCGGATACTTCTCATCAGTCACAGTGCTTTTCTTGTGCTATCAAAATCGACCAGAAACACTTGCGATGTCGGCGCTCTGTCAGAAATCGGAGTGAGGACGATCCTATGTTCTGTGCGGCATTTCGAAAGCACTCGTCACCAGTGGTATGAGCTTTTCCGGTCCGATCAGACTGGCTCAATTTCTCAAAGTCGAGTTGGTTCGCTAACATGTCTGCGCGACCAGACGCGATCACTCATAGCAGTGAGCCAAAAACAAATGGGAAACGTACCTACCTATGTTCGTCCTGGTCCTGAGAGCGCTGAGCCAGTATAAATTCTACGACGCGATGCTGTCTTCTCTTATATTACAAACCTGGTATTCTATAAGAAAAAAAGAAGTTATCGATATCTCATGGACGTTGGTCCGCCCAAAAAGCCTCCAGACTACACCCCAATGTTCTGGTTGGAGCTTGAAGAAAGGACGCACATCACTGATGAGAGATATCGTTTGACTCTGGCTTGGATGTGCTGGTTCGAAATCGGTTACGCGAAAGAGGGATGTTGGTGTGACGAGAGAAGACGTACGACTGTCTAGCACTCAAATCAGTCAAGCACGTACCCAGCGAGCGAGGAGAAGTCGAAAGAGTGGCACATGCCCGATATGTCCGGCACCTCGCAAGGACTAGCAATTACAACTTCTCACTCGCGCTGCACACTCACTACTCGTTCCCCTAACTCCGCCTTTCTAACAACAAAAGTCGATGAAAGCATATGAATGTCTGCTCGTCCTTTCGAGCTGATCGCCTTTCTCTTTATGCACGACATCGAAGTCGTTGAATCAAAAGTGCTTTTTCGACAACCAATGTTTTGACGATCGGCGAAAGGCACATTCATCTTCAACGTATGGAGTGCTAGATGAACATCCCGTCATATTCCGAAACTCCGTTACAACCATCTGATGGCAATGAGTTCACGATCCGATCTCCATGTGATATACTTGGCGATCTGATGCTCACTCTCGTCATGGAGCTGCACGATGGGCGTATATAAACCGTCTCCTGCTCTCACAGCTTTGACTCATACACCGCGAACGCAGACGCACTCCTCTGAAACAATATTAAGGAGAATTAATGTTTGGCTGAGTCCGAAAGGCAATGACGACGCTACAATGTTCGTCGGCGGAACGTCAGCTTCACTGACCTAAAAACAATTACCGAAGGAAAGGTGTAGAACGTCATCGAAGCCTCGCAACCGCGAGTACATGTTGGAGCCTCAAGCCTACTACGAAACATGAAACACTGAGATGAAAGGGGTGAAGCATGTCGCAATTCTCAGCAAAGCGCATATAAATAACTTCATTTACCTCCATCCGTTCTTCTCTCATCGCCTCCTGTGCTTTACTCAACCAAAAACCTACTTGGCGATATACATGTCTCCTTCCGACTCCAGAGACCGTGTTCTACTTCTACGATGTGCGGCACCACAGCACGACTCCCAAAAAGATTTCGAAGCTATTTGGTGATGGTTGTATGAGCGGTCTGATTACAAAAGGTCTACGCGGCTATTAATGATTGCCCGTGCTTTTCAGAACGGCATACTAAAGCAAAGATACGCGCGCTGTTTGAGTGGGAAAAGATGCCTGCTCGCGAACCCAAGGAATTCCGAAAAGGTGGTTGATATGTTCGAAAAGAACAAGCTTGAGGACGAATGAACAACACGTACGTTTAACGCACTTAGTGTACGGTTGATAGCCTCGGAGGGTGCATATAAATCACCAGCTACTCCGCCATTCCTCTTTCACAGCAGTCATGTGCTTACCTTCTCGAAAACAATACAATCCTCTTCCATGTCTCCTCTTCTTCCAGAACCATTGGAGACCAAGAGCCATGCCTCTGCTCCTAAAATCATCTACTCAGTCCCCGCATGATTGGATGAAGAGGCAGGAAGAACCATAGATGTGTTCAAAAAGAAGTTGCGCTTTCCATCATGATTGAGCCTGGACGCTGGTACTTCGCAAATAATCGACACGCCCAAGAATGTGCTGAGTGCAAATTGACGGTGCTCTCAAAAGATAGCACAGCAACATCAATACCTTGAATTCATGAACCTGCGCTTCCACCCCACAACTCCATCTCTTAATCTGAGTTGCGAATATAAATCTCCTCTTCTCTCCTCCCTCACACCATCTTTCTTCCTCACCACATCCCACTCCTTCCATTCTCCAAAAGAACGATCCCAACTTTCTATGTCCTGTCTGCCTGGCAGAACCCCTCTGGCAGCTCTTCTATGTCGTCGTCGCGCTATCAAAATATCATACCTAAAAGCAGATACACCACAAGCTATGAAGTGCAGAACCTGAAAGATTATTCCAAACGCTTAATGTCTGCAGTCCCCGACAGGACTGCAAATACCAAGATTGGTGGAATATGACTGCGGCATTTTCCGAGCACTTTTGTTCGACGACGGCTGAGCGGCGTATTTAACCCGCTCCATGCGTCGATCTTTCCTCCTGCATCAAGAGCGCTTCCCGAACTCCAAAACAACGACTTTCACGAACAATGTTCTGCCGCCGCGCCGAAAGATGACAACTAGAGATGGCATGTTTGTGTCGCAAGCACGCTCTTTTCCATCGCATCAAAACGCGGGACCTACTACCCTATGGACCTTGTGCTCGAAATGCGTATCTATCAATGCACTCTCTGAGGTCGTGCAGGAGTTGGACAAGAGAGGAGATGGAGGTATGGTCAAAAGCCAGTGATCTTGCGCATCATGTGGAGGGCATAGATGTCGGCGCAAACCCCGAGCTCCCTTCAAGAAACATGCTCATCACGCATGCTCAGTGCCGGGGTTATCCAAAGACTACTATCATTACCATGTCTGTCGCTTTCCCCAGCTTTGAGAAGCACAGAAACATCAGATACCAGAAATACATGAAATCTGTGAGAGCTTGCGAGCGTTAGCATACATGTCACGACTCGGCACATGAACTCATCACCTCACGCAGAAGACATCTTATCAATTTTTTTCCATTTTTTTCTTTTCCAAGACTCAAATCCCAAACAAAACTCCATTACGCCTCAGGGGTATCATAAGCCCAGCCAACATGCGTGCCAGATACGAATCGATCGTAAGAACAGTAGGCAGAGCGTGACTATGTTGACTATGATCCACCTCGCAGCGTTGCAAAACATAACATAACGAAAGAAAGAGCTACATTTCCGGTGCGAACAAAGTCGCCGTAGCTAACGGGAAATCAAGAAGGAAAGAAAATGACGCATATCCTACAAACTGGCCCCAGAAATCAATCACGGTCCAATGTCCCACGAAATCGTCGTTCCATCGCATCTTCGTCCCAAGACATAGCAAGTGCGCCAAGACAGACACAGGATCGTGATGGAGTATTGCGTATCGTTCGTAGGGCGTGCGAAACGGCTTCATGCTCAAGGATTCGCGGATGTTGACCACGTGTCGCTATCCTGTCGGCGATGTTGGCGATAACGTCGGTCCCGAGCGTTAGGCTCCTCATCAGCGACATCACGCATCGGCGATGTAGAGCGGACTCGTTTCGAACTGGGTGGTGTTCTACGGGTGCCAGAGAAGGTCGTACCCTGCATTTCGTGATCACGATCGTCCTCAGCGACGAACGGAGTAGCAGGGCGGACTAAAGTCGCCGCAGGTGCTGCACGGACGCTGTCAGAGATACCATCCAAGCCCCAGTACTTCTCTTCGTCTGAGACTCGTTGCTTGAGTGAGCGATGACGATCGTCGCCGCCGTCTGTGGTCTCTTCTTCGTCCGAAGATCCGTCCAGCGAGATGTCCTGCGCAGGCTCGCTCACAGCAGTCGAGGGCTCGGAATCGTCATCTGACAAATGGTCGTCAAGTGATACCCCACCGTCTGGGTCTTGCTCCGCTTCCTGGGCGGCGATAGCAGCCAGGCGCCGCTGCTCCTTCTCCCATGGAGTCAATCCATACGACATAGGAAGCTCACCAGAGAGAACAACGTCTTCACCCTGGATAGCCGCTTGATCATGCTCGTCGATGAGCCGCATTGGAACCTGTCGGCACTTGTAGTGCGCAACGAGATGGTACATAGCCAGACGAACGTGGTAGGAGGCGAACTGCTTCCCAAACCAAGACGGAAAACTCGAATCAAGCCGGAGGTCGCACCCCTGTTCTTGGTCATGAAGCTGGTGTTCGATGATCTGGTCGATCATTATTCGGCACATCTGCCACACAAAAGGACCGCATGGACCCACATCCCCTTCAGTTTGGTTGTCCCGCCACTGATTGGGAGTATACTCTTGAGGTTCCCACTTCCACGGCCTAATGTCCTCGGCAAGGACCTTCAAGAGGGCTATTGTAACGTGATAGGCAATTAGCTGAATCGCGTCGTCTTTGATGCCCATAGAGTCGTAGTAAAAGGCGCGCTTGTGTACGCGGTCCATGATCAGAAGTGCCCAGTGGGACCCAGCAGAGAGAGTTTCGGCCTCTTCGCCCGAGATGCCATTGTTGATAGGAATGAAGATCCACCGCTTGTCGTTCCAACGCTCCTTGTTTTTGTTCCAGTGGGGATCGTCGTGGTCCTGCAAGCGGAAAGTCATATAAAGGACCTGCACGAGGTTGGTGCTAATGACGTCGATGTGGTGATCGGCACATTTCTTGTTCTGTCGTAAGGATTCAAGGGACATGTTCAGACCCTCGTCCTCCATCCAGGCGTGATAGTCGATCATGTTACACATCCGTAGGAAGTGGAAGTTTGAAAGAGTGGCATCGCCGAGCTCGAGGTAAGTGTCATCGTTGTCCGGCGGAGCGTATGCTATCTTCATGGACAAGTCCGTGTATCGAAACGGGCTTGGAAAGCGCATAGGCGAGGCACTTCGATAGCCAGGTTCGGCCTCATCGGGTTTGTGTAAGGTGCCTGTGATCTGAAAGGTGTCAGTTCCATGCTCAGATGATTGTGCGAAAACATAATGGCGTCCGCAGCCGACACGGGTCATGGGACGTGTCCGAAGTGACCCGCGACATTCCTCAAGCTTTGCTGACCGACGTGTCCTGAGCGCGTCGCAAAATCTGGCGCGATTCAATGATCCATGCGCCTGAAGTGACTCGCGACATTGTTCTCGGACACCCGGTTTCATGCTCTTTGTGGGCGCTGGGTCATCAGCCCTAAGGATTTCAGTGCTACATACCTTGAAGTCATCGATATCCCACCACTTCCTGATGTCTACGTCCACGCTATACCGCCGCTTGGACAATCGCGGCGTTGTCGACCTCGTTGGCAGGTACCCGGCACGCTCATAGCCACGCGAAGCAAGGACAAGCATCTGAGACTGGTAACGCATCATCTGGCGCGTCTGGTTGAAGATGTTGCCGCGCTTGTAGTGCTCATATTTGTCGACACTGACAAGCTCATGTGAGTCAGTAGGTGAGCGAGCTCCCCCAGAGGCTGGCGCTGAAGTTGACGGTGTGGATGGTGTTAGTATACTAACAGTGGAGGCGGCACCAGCTGGCAAGCAGACCGACGATGTGAGCGGATCGGGGCCAGCGACTGCAGGTGAGTCCTCAGCCGGAGGAGTCGTGGATGTGGCAAGGACGCAATTATCGAACATGAGTCGCTCGATGATGGCGCGAGTGGCTGCCTCGCAAGCAGCTCGAGAGGGTTGTTCAGCTGTTGTAGGCGATGGTGTCGGCAAAGATTCCTCAGTCGTGGCGTGCACTGCAGGCGCAGGCTCTGACGTCGAGGCATCCGTAGTCGCGGTCCAAACCATGTCGTCCGTTTGAGGAAGGTCAGACATTGTCGCGTCGGTGTGCGCTTCCTGCTGCGCCTGATGAGGATCTGTCGAAGAGACTGGGCGCGCCATAGTGTAGCAGCGCTGAGAGAGAGCTAGATGCGGGGGTGATAATATGTGTTGCGCTTGTAGCGAGAAAAGTTTGTCGTGGTGTTGGGTGTGGGTGTTGAAGTGGGCGCGGCGAGCAAGTAGTGCAGAGGGCGCTGCAACGCGAAATACTTGTTGTGGAAAGGCACCGCTCCGGCTTGTGGAATAAGTGCAGCTGTAATGAGTGACGCAACGTGAGAGAGTTCTAGTGAAAGTGAGTGCGGCGCGCGGGCGCAGCTAAGATGCAGTTTGCTGCAACGTGCAGCAGCTGCTTGTCGTAGTTTCACTAAACAGGCGAGATTTCTGTGGAGCGGCGCGGCTCAGAAAGAGGCGACAGGCGAGAAGAGAGTGCGGAGCCCTAGAGTTCTTTAAAAAGGGAAGGGACGTCAGGTCGATGTATGACGTGGCCGGTGCGCGGAGGGGAAGGCGCCATCCACCCTTGGTTCTTCTAAGGCAGAAATCATGTAAAAATGGCGCATGATCATGATATCCATGGTAAAGAGTGCTGTGAAGGGTCCAGCTCGTGACTCAAAGGCCAATGATAATGGCGGTAGCTCTTGACAACCCCTCACGGAGGAGCATATGTGACCAAAACGGTAGTTGTGCGGGCGAAAAAATCTTCACAAGAGCTTACTAGGTCCGTTGAAAGGGCGCTGCGTTTGTTGAGTACGGTCAGGCAGCGGCCGCGCAAGCGGTACACTGCACTTCACAGTAGGCCATGGCTGTCGCCGTGTCGACAAGGTTGTTTCTGGCGAAGTGAAGACGGCTCAACGAACCAGCCCTACGACTCCCGTCGGTCACCTCGGAATTGCCCAAGGCCCTGGTTCGCATTCTCTCGCATAGCCAGCTCGATCTCCGTCCTATCAACATTCTTCAACATCATTTCAGCTTCATCCAACTTTGGATCGCCCGTAGCTCTCAACCGTGGATCAGACAGCATTTTCTGTACGAACGATACCGGTATTCTCATGACCTGTTCCACTAACATGCCCGCTTTCCCAGGCTCGAGAAAGTGCTTGACGCAGCGTGAAATACTCAAGCAGTATGTTCCTATGGAAGCTGGGGCAGTGACGATGCGCTCCGACGGCATGGGTGGAAAGCGCAGGTATATGAGTGGCGCCGTGCAGTATAGGACCAGGCATGTGGCCCAGTGCAACATCCAAGTGAAAAGGTACCAGGGCCCATACGTTATCAGGACGTCGGGTAGATCTTCGAGTGCGAGAGCGTTGATTTGTGTGCGCAGAGCGCTGGCTTCTTCTGGTGTGAACGATGGCCCTGCAGTCGCTAGGTCGTATTGCCACTTCTCAATCTGCGTACCGATCTCGTAGCATCGGGCCTTGAGTATTGAAGCCAAATTTTCGGTATCTTGACTTGGCGCCACAGTCTTTAGCGTATCCCACATCTCCAGCAAACCTGGAATGGGCGCCATCGTATCCCACATGGTATCGTAGTATGACTTATGCAACCCTTGCCATGGGCCCTTCAACCACTCCTCGGTGGCTAGGAATGTGCCTCTTCGGCTCTCGATACAAAGTGGAAGCTACTATGGGTGAGCGAAAGCTTAGCAAATGAGGACGCATGTTGCAAACCCAGAACTGGCGTAGTTGTATAAATATCTGATGCCGCGATGGCTCTGAGTATGATTCAGGATTTTGAAATTGCATCAGGCTCATCATACCTGCCACATGCCCCCTTTGCCGTGATGAGAACCGTAGCGTGTCTCGATCATAGTACTGAATTACGTCAGTTTTGTAAGCGCGAATAGTGGAGACGGGTGGTCGGCGCCAAAAGTAAGAGACGTTGCAGCATACCTTTCTGAATCTTGCCGCAGGGAGTTCTTGCTCTTCAATATGAGGCGTTTCCTGTCTGAGGTACTGTTATCATGCATCAGCAAAGAACACTTCTAGTTACACCGTTTCTCTGGAAGCTCAAGGGGTATCGAAGCATCTGATTATGCATCCTCTTACACGTCTTTCGCAAAACGAAATAAGCAAATGCAAAGACACCCTTGTCCCTGGTCATCAATACTCACCTCATACACCGCTAGTGCATAGCCTGCCATTTCTAGAGCAAATGCCACGAAGTCGCCCTTTGCAAGTCGCGATGGCGCGAGTGTTCTACTCATGATGCGGATAGCTTCAATGTACAACTCGACGCCCCGGTTCTGTAGTGCGCTATCACGCTTGGCGTGACCGACCTGAACAGCACTGACGGATAGCATCGAACATCTACTTCCGTTAGTGTAATTCTACAACTGGTAATGGGTGTGCATATCGACCTGATTAAGTCACTCCGAGGAGCGTGGTGATGTATTTGCGTCCACCACTTCTCGATGAACGACGGTGCCTTGTCGACGCCAACCCTATGGCTATCGAAGAATACCGGCGGGGTCAAGAGATGCCGAAGCCATGCAAAACATTCGGTCTCGAAAGTGGTGCGATCAAGATCCCTGAGACGCACGTCTGCTAGAGACGTGTGGTAGACTGCAGGGTTCAAGCGCTGAACGACAGCCTTTTGTGGTTGCTGTTGATAAATTCCCTTGCCCTGCTGGTCGACTTGTACGATGATCATGTCTCTGTCGTACCCGGCACATACGAAGTTCCCTCGCGTACAGTTGCCGCAGATGGGCTGCTGAAGGTCGCACTAAAATGGCTATTAGCCATAAGTCGTCACGCAGCGCCAATGGAATGTTGCAAAATCCTTCCATACCTTCTTCTTGCGTCTTCTGCAAGTGTGAAATGCCTTCGATCGCCCTGGGACCCCGACCATCGTAGGTTTGAGATGACCCAATGGTATCAGAGCCTCGTTGGTGCTTCAGCGCGCGTGTTGCTTCTAGAAGAAGCTGACAGGATCCGTAAGGCGGTAATACGATCAATGGAAGCATCGTCTGGAGTCATATAAGCAGATTTGAGACATGCATGTCTAGTCCCAATCTAGAAGCAATCCGCGCGCCACCCCTGTCCAAAGGATGGTCTATGGGAGAAAACCGTCACGCAGTCCGCGCCACGGGAAGCCATCGTATCTCGATGACTCTCTTTGGTAGATCGTGAATGTATTCAACGCCTTCTCGAACTCAGGGCCTTGGTGCATAGTGTTGGGGTTGGTGGTTGAAGACGCGAACATCCCGACGACACGTCAACGACATTTGAGCAGCGAGTAACGCGGCTGTTGCCACGCTTCACTAACAATAAGACAGTGCGAGGAGACATCCATTCTGGAGACAATATATAGTTTAAAGGATGATCAAGCGCATCTCGGCGCGACTACATGGACGATAGCGAAGCAAGAGATGATGCGGTGAGGGAAGGTTCGAACGTCGCGCTTTCCCCACCAACGTTGCCAAGCGCGATCCAACACGAACATCGTCTTCCAAGTTCCACATCATTATGATGTCCTCAACAACGATTGAGCAACGTAGTCGACATGATACGCGCGACACCCTCTCCAACCGAGCAGACCTTGCACGCTGCTTATGTCGGCCTACGTCACCGCGTCCACCGCGCCGCATAGCCATCGTCCATAGCGTGTACCATCTACAAAGCATCCATCTGATGCATCTTCGATCATACGGCACTTAGTCTGAACGACACGCTTATGACTTGCTCTTGTTTGCGGTATCGCGATCCTCGCGTAGGACCTTTGAGATATGTGAGATGGCATTTCGTGTATTTCTCAGGGGTCTTTATACGTTCAACTTGTCTGTTAGGCGAAGTCTGCATACCAACAGCTGAGTGACAATGTACGAGTCGTCTGCTCTCCACATGGAAGGCTGCTTGCGATCAGACTGCGTCAGTGCGATACTTGCGCCTCAGATGAGACGGGGAGGGGAAAAGACGACTGCGCATTACTCCAACCCACCCCACCCCCCCAAAAACTGCCCATCCCCATCCAACCCCTCCTTCGCCTTCTCCCACTCCCTCCTCACAATCTCCTTCCTTCCCTCATCCCTCGGTCT
>Ga0210040_10009905_pt1 | contig 11017 bp, 10 predicted proteins | sample CryGeyCG12114_NA_FD_185462 | JGI IMG/M metagenome (GOLD analysis project Ga0210040, IMG submission 185462) | Groundwater microbial communities from aquifer - Crystal Geyser CG19_WC_8/21/14_NA (SPAdes) (version 2) | ecosystem: Environmental > Aquatic > Deep subsurface > Groundwater | place: USA... | reverse complement strand
GATCACTTTAAGGCTATTTTGAGGCATATCGGTTCAGTAGTTTTGGCCCGAATTCATTTAAATATGGTTTTTTGAAAACACGATTATAAGAGTAGATTGAATAGGACTTTTGGGCAGTTTTAATTTTTTCTTTTCATTCTTGAATGCATAAACAAAGGCACTTTAGGTATTTTTCCGATTACTAGATTGATATTCAGTAAATATTTTCAGATCCCTCTCTTATATTCAAATGATGATTCAGAAGATCAGTTTCCCTATGCGTTTATTGCACAAAAAACGCACACGTATCCCTCACAAATACACTTTTGATTCATCTTTAAACGAGTCACAAATCACCTTTGCACAGCACGCTTATGTTCAACATTTGTTTACTTATTTGAAATGTGAATCACTAGCAGATTTTTCTTTTTACTATTGTTGTAGTGATACACTTAAGCAGTTGAGTCAACTTCAACTAGCTGAAGTTGTTTTGAACCATCAAAATTTTTGCATGAAAAAGTTGGGAGTGGGATTAAATTATTTATAAGTAATAAATTAATCATAACTAATTAATTTTTTTTAAGATCATATCTAGCCTAGTTTTTTGAGTTGGTTGGATGGGATCAACCACTTGGGTATATGAAAGATCAAAAACAACAAGATTATCCCTGAGAATTTATTCGCGGGGCTAATTTTTTTAATTCATTAAAATAATTCATTAAAAAATGTAATCTATATGTAATATATAAGTTTTGTAGTAAGCACTGACCGAATACCTCAAATCATTTGTGCATTAATGAACAATATAAGATATGTGAGGGGCATAAATAATTGAACTAAAAAGTTCCACTCAACTTAACAAACCTTTTGTCAGCTAAATATTTCTAAAAATTGAGGTGAAATCCACCAGCTCATTTGTAAAAGCATATGAAAACAGCAAAAAAATATCGTATAATAAATGAGCTGTTCATAACAAATCACCTTGTTTATTCGCTTTGTTGTTCACTGCCTTGTCTTCCCTCGCTGCTTTTTTTCTCAGTTTCTAAAAGAAAACAAACAAATGATTTAGATCACGCCTTCAAGAATGAAGTAGCTTCAGTAACTTCAGGCTTATTTTTGAACTCATTGCCGTGTGCAAACTCTTTCTCATCTACATTAAAAAATTGAATCAACACATGAAAATATTTGTGCAAAATATGTCTTAGTTCAGTTTGATCTTTTAAACTTTTAAATTTAAGAGCTGATGCCGCTTTGGGTTTTTCTCGCTGGTATTTGCAAAGTCCATGACTAAGAAAGAAAAAATGTAATAAGTAAGTCCTGAAACGCATTCTTACACAACATGAAATGTGCATTACTAATTGATTGGAAATGTTTTGCAGGATTATACAAACCCTTTGGTTTCGGGCTGAAGTCATGTGATATCTTTTGCTTAAACTTGTCTGCTGTGAGCAGTAAAGTAATAATAATAAGTTGAGACCGTAAAATCAAAGAGTTAGTTGAAATTGAAATCTACCTACTCACTATCATTTTGCTTGCAACTTTTACAGTAGCAGGAAAGCTGTTGATGTGGGACTGAGTTTTGTTGTTTGCTTTTATAGGCGTTTCCGTTATGGCTTCTCTTGCATTTTCAACCTTTCCACTAGAAGCTTTGGGAAGTGGAGCTGTCAGGTTTTCAAACAGACGGAATACAGACGGAAAACACGACAGAAACACTGAAGTAACAGGTACGTAACAATGAACTGGATTTATGCAATTAACATAAGTTATAAATGAACTTGCCCTATTTATTTGAGAAAGTTTGCAACCTACCTGTCCTCCTATGCTCCAATTATCGCAAGCATTACTAAAAATCCTGTCAGTTTTTTTATTAAATGCACATAAAAAACAAGCAATTAACAAATGTGAACTAAAGTGATTCTAAAAAACTTACTATGACGTAATTAAAAGTGAACAAAACTTATCAGGCTAGAATTAAGAATAAAAATTCCATTAGAGGGCCAGATCAAACACAAACAACGCGGACAAAAGACAATAGATGAAAAGATTACAAATCAAAAACATGCTTTACTATCTTAAAATTCATTCCTCACATGTGATATGAATAAAAAGTCAAATTACCGTTCATATAATTCCTCAAATCTAGTCTGGCTTGCAGTGTATCGGTCCTCGTCGGATTATTATTATATTCGAAAGAGGGCTCATGAGAGTTGGTGGAACCCTTGTAATTTCATTCACACTCTCCTCTACCATTTTCACCATGGCCGGATCCAATAGGGTTTTATTCGTGAAAAATGTTCAGAATTAAATTCGAAAAAAAATGTGATAAATAACTGATAATTTTGAGTTTGGAAATTGAACTACTGTATAAAAATTTGCAGAATGCAACTGGAAAATAGTGACAGTTTACTCGTCTCGTCTCTCGTTTACATACAAGTTCGAGTTTGGAAGGACAAACGTTGAGATAAAACTGAAGTTATTAACTACTGTTTTTAGAGCCCTGTATGCTTTTTTACTCAGGAATGATCGACGCTCAACTGTGAGAGAAAGCTCATGCATGTATTTACACGTACTGTGTTCATGCATCTGCATCCGGGTATTTCCTTATGTTCGAGTTGTGGGTAAATAATATGTATAACAATTCATGTAATAAATGACAGGACCGAAACAAATTAAATTAATGAGGTTTATACAAATTTATTGCTGTACACAAATATGCATACATAAAGTCGAAATATAGTTTTTTTAACTCTAATTATTTTTCTCGCAAGTTACATTGGTTTAAAAACTAGCTCATAAATATATTTATGCTTAAAAATATTTTGTTGTTATTATTTATGTATATACACAGTAAAAATAAGTTATTGTGAATTTTTTTTTCATTTTCTCACCATTTTGTGTGTCAGTGAGAGCATGTGAGCATGTATTATTTTTCTGGTTTCAAAATCATCATCATCAAATCATCATTAGAGATTCCGGTTGTTCTTTGGGAAGTATCAGTTCTGGAACTATTGCTAACTACAGACTACAATGCATATGACCAGTGCTATATTTATGTTTTCACTCTTATATCCTTACTTAGCTACGTACATCGGTTTGAAAACTTAATCATACACTTGAAAAAAAACATAATAAATCATATTGTACACATTTTACTTCCCACTTTCCGCTTCCTATATCATCTTTCATGTTTCCGTCTGAATCAATGAATGAATACATCAAATCAATTTGATAGGAATTTCCAAGCTCTTTGGGGTTACAAGTCATACAATAAAAGTACAATACAAATTTTACTTTTTTTTGTTATGTACCTAGTTTTAAAGCCCAATCATACACAAAACAAAACACAGAATGAATCATATTGTGAACGTTCTATTTATAAATCTTATTTTCCCCAGACTGAATGTTTCCCGGCGCATCGATTTTCAAAATTCCTTCTGCTTGGGTTAAATTTTTCATCATTAGTGCTTTTTCTAGTTTTTTGGCAAAAGTAAGTTTCAGTTGCAAGGATCCTGAGATTAAATTTGTGCTTGTAGCAACATTAAAAAGTTTTAGAAAAGTATTCGTTTTCCAGCCGGAATAGCTCAAATTTGTCTTTTCTTTTGTATTCAAGGGTTCAATGATCTGTTGTCATCCAATCATAAAAATATTATTTGCAACGTCAAAGTTAAGCTGCTTTTTTCGACTTTCGTCACTGTTTATTACGGACCACTTACGCCATTACAATCAATTACATGTACGGAATTTTTGGCAGAAGGAATCGATTTAATGTTTGTGTCAGTAAAAGGTCACACAGCATTATGGTGAGTCATCAATAGTTGATGAGAATGCATAATTGAATCTTGCACAAGTACTCTTTTTACATGAAGAATCACATTTTCGAAATCGATTGAATACTTCGGAGTAGAATCTGATCATAACAAGGCAAACTCCTCACTTGTACGTCGCTTTGAATTGAAGCTTTATTTTAAAGCTGACATTTGGTGGGAAGTATTTTAGCTGGAGAAATTTTGAAAAAATTCCAAACAAGTTCAATTGGATTCTTTCGTGCAAGTTCTTGCGCTCTGGCATTAAATCTCAAATCAGTACCGCTCGTCGTGTCCAAGTCATAGAATACTGCAAATAATGCATTTTTTAGCACCATCTGCTGATACATGCTACTACAAGATGTTTTCGTTAGTGAATATGCTATATATTGATAGTATTTCTTTGAAGAAACGATTTTCCATCAATATGTTTTTTTCCTGAATATTTCTTGTTACATTTCCAGTATAGATCCATGATATTTTAACCTCAAAACCGATATTTAATAAAATTTTAAAATTTTACTCCAACATTTCTATTTTACAACTAAAATTCCCCGCTAATTATTTTGTTTACGTTCTTTTTTTCATATTGTAATCGCATTTCAACTTTTTTCCTTTGACAGTTCGGGTAATTCAAACAATTTAATGTGAAAGAATAATATTTAATTTTATCTAAAAAAACTATCGATTGAATCCTGCATTCATTGAATAATTAATTGAGTCAACCACTTTAAATTTTAGTTTGCTTCTTGCATTTAAAAATGCTTTAGAATCTTTTGTAGGAGAAAAAATAGCAGCACCTGTTTTAATACTCCAACTAATCTTCAGGAACCGTAACTAACAGAGTCATAGTCATATTGGAGATCCCGTACAGACAAAACAGAAAATACAAATGCTGAAAATGGTGGAAACTAGTGTTTGCAATACCAGTAGGTTTTCGAAAACCGGTTTTTCGGTATTCAAATTCAACCAAACCGGTACGGTTTCGGTATTGAAACTATTTTTTCATGGGATGCTTGTAACCTCGAAAAAAATAACGCTTATATCACTACAGAGTGCAGGCTTTATTCAATTGTCGATATTTGATTTGGAACATAGACAAAAAATAAGAATATGATTACAACTATACCAATTTATCCCGTATTAGTATTAAAAAATGCCCGCAGAAAGCAAAGTTTGTTTAATGTATCGTCATTAAGTCTTGTTCGAAGTTTGCTACACAAGTAGCCAGCCGCCGAAAAAGTTTTTTCCGATTCAACACTACTTGGTGGAATATATCTTAGATATTTGTATGCTAACTCAACTCTAAATTAAATCCTCGGGCTCCGCCAGCATCAAACAGTGCCATCTCCTTTTTCAAAGTGTTAGTTAAAGTTTTGGAGTTTTGTGGCGTAAAAGATTTATAAAATTGGACAACCCAATGGTTATGTATGAATGTTGTTTCTTTAACAACTTACCATCTGTCTTAGACTCCAGGCCTGGAGTTTTCTCAAATTCAATTTTGTAGACTGATTTTAAGTGATCTCTTAGACCACTCGTCGACCCTTCTTTACATTTCACTATATTCAAACAGGTTTTATACATTGTACTTGGCTCATTCGCATGTTTTTTGAAGTATTGTAAGTAAGATTGTGGATTTTCGCACTTGGATAATACAAGTTGATAATTTTCCATTTTAATTTTTTTTAATTTTCACAAAAATTAGAAGATCCACCTGAAAAACTCGAATAAAGTGCATTTCCGCCAAAAATGTTAGAAGAATAATGTTGTTAGTGAGAAAATCACTTGATTTTACTTGAGTTTTAGTGGTATGGCGCTTAAGTCTTTCAATGTGGATGCTACAATACTTTGTTAGAATGATAGAATCAATAATTAAGATGTTGTACACCTCTATCCAAGTACTTTTGTTATATCGAAAATACCGGTTTTTGATCCCAAAATACCGGTATTTTCGATACCTTCATATATAAAATAAAATCCTTCAAAAACAGTTTTTGACGGTTTCGGTAAAACCGGTGGTGCAAACACTAGTGGAAATAGGCATTTTGTCTAGTGTGCGGCTCGGATTAGTACGATGGAAGAGTACCATGATACTGTACCCAGCATTATGATGTCAAAATATAGGATGACAAAAAATGAGCTTGTTAGGGTATTACTCCAACGCCGATAGAAAGTGTTTAGTAATGTGTAGTGATAAAGATGTTGGCGGGTCGCTTTTTTGTTTTTCTGGCGTAAACCAGCTATTGAGTTAACTGAGGCTATTGAGGAGTCATGAAGTAGGAAAAGAGGAGAACAAGGGTTGACTCGCAACGTCGCAACCTAATAACGATTATTACCTTAAAATGCGGATACAAGTCGGTAGCGCAATCATTTAGAGTTGAAAATATACAAATTACGAGCACAATTTGGAGGCTGCAAAGAAGACAAAAATCGTTTCGAAAAAGAGTGCTTTGAACACACTGTATTAAGTGACATAGCCATCCAAATACCCGTTGTAAATACAAGAGAATGAGAAGGCTTGGCTTTGTGGCATGAAGAAGTAAATAGTGGAAACTAACACGATTGTTCCAACGACAGCAATTGTGAAGCACAAAAGTATTAGAATCTTGACAACTTTACATTTCAACACGCATTATTCTTCAGTTGTTGCATAGCCTAATAAAATAAATGAAAATGACCAAAATATATTAATGTTATAACTCGAGTAAGTTAGTGAAATTAGCCAGTTCTTCCCTTTTATATGCGCGTTTCTAACTTTTGCAATAGTTGGACAGCTTTACCAAGCCTGTCATTTTCACAATGTTATGCTTGGAAGTGCAAACGCTCACAAAAATAACCATATCCGTCACGGAAATGATAAATACAAAGGTTAGATAGAACATGACATGAATATTGATTTTGGATTTGGAAATCTCTAGTACGACATGCAAGATAGTATATGAATAGTCGAGTAAAAGAAGTGCCCACCGAATTTCAAAAAAGTGAATATCCGTGACAACAGCAAAAACGTTAACAGTTTTCAATATTATACTGTTTCAAAATTAGTTTTTCAGAAAACATTAGGGCACTTCTTTTGCACACCCATTCATATATGAAATGAAATGAATCTGTCAAGCTGAATATTTTGAAAATAGTGAAGACAAACCATGATCCGACTTTCATGTGTCCATTTGTTTTATCCCGTACTAAGCAAACCAACGCAAATCTTTTTCACTTAAAATCATTTTGATTTTGTGCCAAAATTTTTTTATTTTACACAAGTAGTGTAGTAAAAACTAAATACATGAGGTAAAGTAGTGGTGCTGACAGGAATGTGAAGCGGCGACGATACTTTTTTTATTAATTGTTTTTTCATCAAATTTTCACAACTTTGATTGAAAAGGAGTGTAATCAATCAGCCTGCTACTTCTGTTTTCTTTTTTGTTTACAAGTTACAAGCGTATTTGATGTCACATGAATTATGGAATCAGCTGCACATGTATGTAAATAACAAAACACAGTGGGCGGACATAAAAACATTGTGAGCACGTTGAATATTTATCTTTTTTTAACTGATTTTACTTGGCATGTCTCACAGCCCCTAAATACCAAAAAAGGTATAGGAATAACATTGCAGATACAAAAAACTTGCACGCAGCCACTTTTGGGCGGAAACCTTAGCAGAAGTAAAATATTAAGATATAGGGAATTAGTTTGACTTTATAAAAGTTGGAAGGATTGCAATATTCGGGGAGACGTTCAAAATTCCTTTTTTAAGGACGGAAGTCTCAGAATTTTCTTATAGTTTTGGGGTGTCGGTGGTGGCGTTTTGAACATCTCACCAAATACGTCGTCGTCGTATGTTTCGTCAAGTTGATAGATTTGAAAAAGGTATGTTATAGAAATCATTGAATGCTCAAATGTAATAATTTACCACCCGTACCCCCAAAGCCAAGACATTTTACAATTTTTTCACGTAAATGCAAATTTCAAGCTTAATATTAATTAAACTGGTACTTTTTGCAAATATGAAATATTCATATTTTAGTGAACTTGATCAATCTGATCCTTTCGTCACTTATTGGGGTGAGATGTACCGCGGGTGGAAAAAGTTCCAATTGTGGACGTATCGGTGATAAAAAAATTTCCAGAAAGTAAAAAATTTCCCAAGGGGAGGGGTGAGGGCAGGTTCGCCCGTACAAGGGCGAAGAAAATTTTTTCGGGCCTTAAACGCTATATACTGCTATATATAACGCCGAAGATTGATATTTTTAGTCTGTTTTTTTGAGCTTAAGTTTTGTAACCTAAACTAACGCGATATACACGGAGAAATGAAAGTTAATAACAAAAATTTTATTGTAGAACGTGAATCGTGGTATAGAATCGAATCGAAGTATTGCCCTAGGGAAATACTGGAAAATTGTGAAAGTTTTGCCATTTGCTAAAATTGGTATAGATTTATTTTGCACTGGTAAATTTGTGAACACATTTTTTGTACTGGAAAATTTGTAAAGAAAATTTTCAGCATTGGAAAATTTGTGGGGAAATTTTCAGCATTGGGAAATTTGTGGAGACATTTTCAGCATTGGAAAATTTGTGGAGAAATTTTTAGCATTGGAAAAATTTTGGGGAAATTTAGCATTGGGAAATTAGTGGGAAAATTAGTTGAGAAATTTGTGGGGAAATTTTTAGCTTTGGAAAAATTTTGGGGAAATTTAGCATTGGGAAATTAGTGGGGAAATTAGTTGAGAAATTTGTGGGGAAATTTTTAGCTTTGGGACATTAATTGGGAAATTTGTGGGGAAATTTCTAGCTTTGGGAAATTAGTTGGAAAATTTGTGGGGAAATTTTTAGCATTGGGAAATTTATAGCATTGGGAAATTTTTGGGAAACTTTTTTGCATTGGGAAATTTATGGGGAAATCGTGAAAAATCTCGTTTTTCTCCCTTCTTTTCTTTTTTTTCCTTTTTTTTCTACTCTTTTTTTTCCCCTGAAAAATTTCCCAACTCCTTAAAATTTCCAAGTTGGTTCCCAGAGCCCCGCTGAAGGCGGAGTGAAGTATAATCGGAATTATGTGAAGGACTTGAAATATATTAACTACAGCGTATTCCCTAGCTCTCATATATATCACAGCTTCTTCAAAGATCATCTTATGCCCTCTATTGCAACTAAAAAGTACTTATGCTCCTTTACCGCCCATGTGCCTTCTATAGTCCCTCATTCTTGACGCAGTTCGAGTTTAATCAACATATACTTTATTAATAACCTCATAATGCATAAATATGAACCTCAATCAACAGTAAGAATGAGAAATAAAGTAGAAACTTGAAATATGTTAACCATAAGGACTCATTCACGTTTTTCCTGTGTTCCTGTAGTTCAAAAACAGTCGAATTAACATGCAATTACTACTTCCATAAATTGACGGGTTAAGGGAGGGAGGGCTGTAGTTAATATATTTCAAGTTGAGAGAATTGTAGAACGATATGGTTGTATGGGAAATAACACGGTTAGGTGTAATGTAATGAAACTTGAATTTATTGATGTAATGTACAGACTTTGAATAAGATAGACGAAATTATAAGTTAACCAAACTAGACGACATGGAAAAACGAACTCACTTCTCGAGGGCCCTGGGAAGGGCTTATAAAGGCTCTAGGACGCCACTTACTAACTTGCTTACTCATGCACACAAATAGCTACCACATATGACTAATGCATGCATGAACAAAGTTCAAAGTGCTCGTAAGGGACGCACTGATAACTGTATTTATAAAAGGACACTATGACAAAATATAACTTGTGACAATTAGTTATCATGGAAAATACAAGAAAAATACTACACAACTAGTGAATATAAGGTTAGGTCTATTATTCTTACATCCTCCCTTAGACCTGACCTACAAACTCTGCATTTCATTGCTCGGATTAGAGCGAGCAATAACCTCAATAGTGGGAATCTTACAGCTACGACGACCAAAATAAATAAGACCAATCAATAGAACAATAATAATTATTCCTCCAGTCAAATATACAGAAAATGAATGTTCATGATAAAATGAAGTATCCATTATCTTCAGTGGTACGTCTTCATTGAGATCCTCCAAAACCTTCTTCAAATTATTATCGGGCCTAAGGATTGCTCGAACTGACCATATGGGATGTCCATATGGTGACTCTAAATAGTTAATGTGCAACTCATTTTCTACAAATTTATGACCATAATTTGAAATGTTGTTGTTAGAGGTAGTACAAAAGGAGTTTCTGGACAAGCATTTGTAAAGTTACCAATTCTTAGATGACTACCTGCACAATAAATAGCATACTGATTATACATACTTTTAATTTGAATTCAATCCTCCACATTATCATATCTCAAAGGTTTGCATTCCAAACTAGAAAATAACGTTATATTATCCCATTCTGAGCGATAACAATTTGTATTGGGAAGCAAAACTAAATCATCACGTTGATTATCAATAGGATGAACACAATGATTTTTATTTTCAATAATCAATCTAGTTGGTCCTGCATAAGCTAACTTACAAACAGTGTCATTCTTTTCTTGGCGAATATAGAACGGATCAGATTCCACCACTTGCCAATCACTATTCACTGTAGGGACGGTAAACTCCAGATGCATTTTGTTCACATCCTTGGCCATAGTACACCCTTTAGGGGTAGCAAGCGAGGCTGGACAAGATACGCCACAGGGTAAAGTTGAGGTGGTCCAAAAGGGGCTCGTATAAGTTCGTATAAGGCTCGCTGTGTTTCTCTCATAACCTGTTGGCACGTAAGGAATCTTCCTGTGATGAAAGACACCCCGTAGACTGTGTCCAATTGTGTGACTTTCAGCAAGTTGTGGTCATCTTCCAGCGAAATCAAACCGCCAGAATTGCACGAATGGTTTCGTACCTGCAAACGCTTGAGTATGTTTCCAAATAGTCCACTCCGTATCGTTGGAGGTAGCTTTTGATGACGAGGCGAGCCTTGTATCAGTCGACAGATCCATCAGACTTCAGCTTGGTTTTAAAAACCCATCGGTTGCTAAGGACTTTGCATTGGTTTGGCTTTTCTACTAGGTCCCAAGTAGGGATGATAAGCCCGGACCATTTTGTCAAGCCCGGGCTTCCGGGACTGGAAAATTTCCAAGCCCGGGCTAAGCCCGGGCTTTCGGGACTGACCTTAAAATTACATTAATATTAAATATAAAAGATGCCTCTACACAAAAAAGTGTTTTTAATCATTTTATTCTC
>Ga0210040_10009904_pt1 | contig 11017 bp, 12 predicted proteins | sample CryGeyCG12114_NA_FD_185462 | JGI IMG/M metagenome (GOLD analysis project Ga0210040, IMG submission 185462) | Groundwater microbial communities from aquifer - Crystal Geyser CG19_WC_8/21/14_NA (SPAdes) (version 2) | ecosystem: Environmental > Aquatic > Deep subsurface > Groundwater | place: USA... | reverse complement strand
CGTCGCAGTTCTCGATTTGAATTAAATCACAGGTCTCACAGTCTCACATGCTGCTTTTTTGCAGACGAAATTCTTAATAATTATTTTACGGTTTGGAAGTGGCGGTGGTTGTGGTGGCGGCGGTGGTGGTGGTGGCGGTTGCGGTGGTGGTGGTGGTGATTTCAACATCTCCCCAAATAGTAAAATCCCTCCCAACACCCCCCTCGGTCAGATTAGAAATAATTCTACAGCATGGGCGGGGCTTTATATTTATGCGGTAGTCACTGAGGCTAATCCTACTTTTAAAAATCATATGGGCCTCAATGTTTATAAAAACATGCAATACGCCAGAAAATTATTGGATCATTGAAAATTTGACAGGTTTTAAGTCTTACTCGTAAAGAGTGGTTCTGGCCAAAGGCCAGTGTGCCCGGCTATTTAATTTAAACTCGGAACCATCTTCTGGCATTCCATGATGATGTTGATGGCCACCATTTTCGAACATAGTATCCACTGGGACTGGAACTGAAAAATCTTCTCCAAAAGCTTTCGGCTGGGATCAAGTCATCTACATTCTCTGCTGACTTTTTGATGACTATTGGGAGCTCTTTTTCAATATTAATGGTTTGTGGAAGATCCGCAGTTCGAGATTCTGATTTTTCATGGTCCTCGACCAGATCTGCGTGAACAAAGACAAGTGCTGCATACAATACGGCAACACGGATCTGAAACAAAAAATATCCATTTTAGCTAGGATTGCAATAATCACTTTTAAATATAGTACAGCAATATAGTACTTACAAAAATTCTGATGTTCATATTTTTCAGTTTTTTTTTATACAAACTTCAGCAAATCAATCAAATGTATTGATGTTTTTGCCTTTGAGAATTTTTAGATATGAGACCGAAGAAGTTGGTGTACGTGTGTGATTGTCTTCCTGAAATGTTGAAAAAAAATTACTTTATATACTACTATTTTCATGCTAAAAATAAGTCTAAAAAGGTTTATGAACCGAGCCTCTGTAAAAAGAGAAACCCAAAATATTCTAGAAACTTTCCTTCATCTAAGATTAAAAATAGTTTTACAGGAATAGTTTACCCTTTGACAATAGGAAAAAAAACTCCGCTGTAGGGTGGATTCAGGTAAACCAAAATAACACTATTAGTTGTACAGCGTACATCTACATACTTGAATTTTTGCATTAAAAGCGACAATGAACTATAATTGTTCAGGTAAATTCCAATATAAAGGAGTTTTAATACAATATCTAATACAGTATGGAAATGGATAAAATCGGTCGGTCCGGATATGCGTCCATTTAAATATACATGCAGTTTACGTACCGATACAAAGCATTTCGTTACACTGGATGAATTTTTCAACACATTCCGACAAAAAATTCCGTTATGTACTTCGTAGAACAATTATCATGCAGTTTTTAGTCTTTTTCGTGCTTTTCACCTTCATAATAAGACCAATGCCTAATCTTAAAATGTTCATGGTATGTTACTCTAACCTGTAAACATAAGGTTATGTATTTGTACATGAACTCAATTTTTTTATGCATATATTTTTTAAATGCATACATTGGCCATCCAATGTTAACAGTAAAGTGGTTACAGCATAGAAATAGATATACTATATACAGTAGTTACAGTAGCTCAGAAACAAAAACCAAGAAATCTCGATCATTAAACACTAAATGTGCAACTCAGCAGTGTAACAATTTAAAAAAGGTTTTCCATTGTACGTTGCAATTTTCTCACATTCCCCGTAGACATGAACATACCTAAAGCTCAGCATCCACTGATGAGTGATACGTGATACTCCAGCTTGCATATCAGCTAGCCATAGCAAGTTGTTACAACACAACCACGTTATGACCTTCACTGAATGGTCTGCAGTCAAAAACAGGATTTAGTCATCATTTGTATTGAGAATTACGCTGGTTAATAACAAGCAACAGCTGATGAAACTCCAGAACATACAATATTAAGCCGGGATTGAGTTTCTTAAATTGTAATTGTGCTCTGAAAAAAACCCTATCAAAATCAATTGCATGCCATGGAAGTAACTCTCGAAACTGAATTGAGGAAACTATCTCCAAGTATTGCCATTAAAATTTCTCAGGTATATATAGAATGAAATAGAGATAGAACATTCCTTCTTTACTTTTTTGTGTACAAAGATTCATTCCAGTTATTTGATAGTTATTGGAGCACAATGAAGGCTGGAAAAAAGTTATGACTAGCATCCCAAAAGAATCCAATCCATCAATTCCAAAGTACACGGCAGAGCACTTGAAATTAATTGAAAATGAAAGTGTTAAAACTAGAAAACTTGGGGGAGAAATATTAATAGATGAATGGTCTACGTCTGGGAGAAAAAGGCCAACAGTTGGAACATTGCTAAATATATTACAAAAATGTGAACTATTTCGAGCTGCAGATTACATTGCAATACAACTATTGAGACAAGTTGAGAGACCTGAAAGGCCGAGTAATGGACCAGCCAGACAAATTGATGAACAAGAACTATTAGTAAAACCTACGTTTGATTACACTATAGAGTTTTTGGAAAATGAAATAATAGAGGTAAGCTATGAGCAGATTGAACGAGCTACAGGGAACTTTGCCCTGAAACTAGGGGAAGGTGCTTTTTCTGTAGTTTACAAGGGGGAAAATAATGGAAAAATTCCATTTGCTGCCAAAGTTCTGAAGGAAGAAATGAGTGATAACTTTCTGAATGAGCTGAAGCAATTAACTGAGTACGTTTTGTCAAGATTTAATTGTTGTTCTGGTGCGGCTGATTTTTAACAGTAATTAATTTTTGCATAGCTACAAACACGAAAATTTAGTCCGCCTTTTAGGATTCAGCAGTAATGGGCCAACACAATGTCTAATCTATGAATTCATGGAGGGTGGTTCTTTACTAGATGCATTAAAAAACAAAACGGTGAGGACTAAAATCAAATTAAAGCAAATTCATTTGGATTTTCAATTTTAAAGAATATACGGAATTTATATTGTGTCACTCATGGAATTTTAATGTGTGTGCAGAGTCATATAATACCGTGGGAGAAGCGATTGAAAATTTTGCGTGGAATTCTCAAAGCACTAGTTTATTTACATACATCCGACAAACGATTGGTTCATCGAGATGTCAAATCTGCCAATGTATTGTTGACTTCTGAAATGAGAGCGAAATTGGGAGACTTCGGACTAGCAAAACATTTTAACAAGCCCAGTCAAAATCAAACAACCATGTTAACATCCACAATTCTTGGAACTTCAGCCTACATGGCTCCTGAAGCTTTTAGAGGAGATGTTTCCCCCAAAATTGATGTTTTTGCTTTTGGAGTGGTAAGAGACATTTAATAGTCTTACAGTAATAGTAGGTTATTCTCACTTCTGTTGAGCTAAAAATAATATCAGAGGTTTATTGTGCATTAATTGTTGAACAGATAATTCTAGAAATGATAACAGGAGAAGCACCATTTGATGAAAACAGGGCGGAAGGGAATGATATTGTGACATTCGTAGAAGAATCCGTAGAAGGTGGCAACATACTTCAGTTGCTGGATCCATCCTTAATTTCATTAGTGGAAGAGGAGCAAGTATTTGGATTGTACAATTTAGCCAATAAATGTCTTTGTGATAAACGAAATAGATTAACCAGTTCTGAAGTACTGGATTTACTAATCAAGGTTACATAAAATAAACATGGTCACTAAATTATTGAAACTTATTATGATGTGTTGAATTACTTTAGCTAAATTGCATAAATGAAAAAAAATACATGAAAATAAAAAAACTGCGCCAGCGAAGCGACTGCGCATAATAAATTTGAGTCAGCCAGAGTAAATTTTCATTTATCAATGGATTCAAATTTGCACTGCTTTGTACATAATTTCAGGAAGTACAGTAAAATTAAAACAAAAGGATGTGAAACTAATACTGAAAACATTTTGTTGCTGATATGAAAATCTCCAAAGCCATCGGGATGTAATATGCGGGAAATAAAACTACAACCCTAGAGCATCGAATTTTAATTCTGGGCAAGTTGTGTCATTCAGTCATTGTGTTGATATGATGTTGCATTTAGTTGCAGTGTGGTGAGTGTGGTCGGAAGTTTCGGAATAAGGAGACCCAATCTCTGCAATCAAAATAATTCAGGTAGATCGCAATAATAATCCCCTGGAAAAGTGATAAATTGATTGTTTTTTTCCGTACGACTAGTTTTAAACTTATTACATCAAATGGCTTGGGATATTAAAGCATTTGAGTGCAATGATTTATTCCGGTATAACTTGGTAAATTTCGATTCAAAAACGGAAACGTATGGAATATCCTTTTACATGAATTACTTAGCCAGATGGCCAGAATATTTTATGAAAGCTGAGAACAGACAAGGGCAAGTTATTGGATATGGTGAGACCCATTTACAAGAAATACTTTCTTTTCTTTGTCAACCCACTATAATAAATGCTTGTGAATTTTTGGCCAAGCAAGCCCTTTCCTAGAATTGGCTTGTTATTCAAAATGTGTTTGACAACATGAAATTCATATGGAGTATTCGATGTTAATACACAGTAATGGGAAAAGTGGAAGGAATTGGTGAAAATTGGCATGGTCATGTCACCGCGTTAAGCGTAATGCCTGAATACCGCCGGTCGGGTTTAGCGTCAATGCTAATGCAGCAGTTAGAAGATTCTTGCGAAGGGTAATTTTTTAGCTAGATGTTTTTATTGTGAAAGTAAGTTAACTGCGTGTTGCGACTAAAGACATCCCCAAAATCATTAGCTTAAATTCCGAAAATTGTAAACATTGAATTTCCAGGGCTGGCTGTTATTTCGTGGATTTATTTGTTCGGGTTTCAAACACAGCGGGCATTTCATTATACGAAAAATTGGGGTACACAGTTTACAGAACTGTATTAGGATATTATTCAGGAAGCCCCGACGAAGACGCTTATGGTAAATTAAGTCGATGATACTGAATGATCGATTTAAATGAACAAAACATTCCAGTCCTTTAAAAGATTTAATTTTATCCCTTATGCAGACATGAGAAAAGCGTTACCTCGAGATGTTGAGAAAAAATCTGTTATACCCCTTCCTTATCCTGTGCGGCCCGAAGATATTGAATAACAGAATAGATTTTAAAAAATAATTATTATACAGTTTAGTAAGCATCGCTCCACAAAAAACAATGGGAACACCGAATGAATCAATCATAAATATAAATAATTTGCCATGTCATGGACCTGGACCTGACCGACATAAATTAATTCCTTTATAAACTAGACAGTATACCAATATAGTCAATTTTTTTTACAATTTTTTGTCTCTCGCCTCTCTACCAAGGCTAAGCTTTTAGAAAAGTCAAACAATTTTGTACAGAGCATAAATCAGAACTTGTACTCAGCAGTGTCAGCAGTCACAATATGTCTGATACAGCAGCAAATTATCAAGCGCTACGAAAAAAAATAAAAACTTCTTGCATACACCTAAAAAAGTACGACTTACAATTTATTTCAGAAAATATATCTTCAGGATAATAAGTTTTCAAATGTAAAAGATATAAACATAATGAAATAAGAAGAGTGAAGTGAATGTTACTTTTTGCTATACAAAAACTACGAAGTTCAACACAAAAATAACGATAACTGCTATAATCATTCACGCAGTCGCCCAACTTTAAAAATCGTGTGTATTCAAGTTACGTTTCATCAATTTGTATTTCGTCTGGGTTATTCCTATTATCCTCTTCCCGCTCATTTTGAGGTGGGGTACTGGAGTCTTTTTCGGTTTGTGCAGCTGAAGTGGACGGTTCCGATGGTCCATCAACCTCCTTCTTTTTCTTCCACATTTTAGCCATAGCTAACAACTTGAGATTGGGCTTGGCTGCTTCATCTTCTGGGAAAATATAGTCAAAATATTCCTCCCACCCGGCCTCCGACTGTATACAACGACAAGGAGATACAGGTTAAAAACACAAAATGTAGATAATTCATCACCACACACAAAATTCAAATTCTTAAAAAAAGTTTACCCCATCTGCCGTTTCAATTTTTCGACGCCTTTTAATTTTCTTAGGCATTCGCTGTTCAACTTTACTTCTGGTTTCCTCGTTCCCATGAGTGTATTCGAACGCTTTCCACCCTTCGAGCAAAAGGAGCCGTTCCTCTTTTTCACTGTTTTGACGGAGTTGATCATTAGCTTTCTCAAACACTTTTCGAGCTCGGGATTCGCAATTTTCATCTTCCACTCCAAGTTCAAATTGCGCCAAACTTAACCAAACCTTTGGAAAATACTTAATTGTTAAATATCCGAGTATAATAATAATAACTTAACTTCATAACTTTTAAGGTCGGTCAAAATACCTTAACATGGGAAGTACGCTCTAACAAACGGTGGTAGAGATCACGGGCTTTTTCATTTTCCCCTCTATCAACTTCGAAATCAATGTATGTCTTCCAAAGGATTTCAGGCATATCTAGTCTAGGTTGAGCAACAGAAATTTCATAAATTGCCCTAGCTCTTTCAAAATCTCCAAGCAAGCACTCAAGCTCGGCAAACTTCATCCATGATGTGCAATTTTCAGGTCCAAATTCTAAAAACTTTTGATAAAGTATTCGACATCTATCAAACTCTCGGAGTTGAATTTCTAAGTCAATGTAGCCACGGAAGAGTTTATCTTTTGGGCATTTCCCAATAGCAATACCCTGAAATTTTTGAATACGCATTGTAGAAAACAGGCACAATAAGTATTAATAAAAATGCTGTCAAGTTTACTTACAAGAGCTTTGCGAGCTTGAACTAAATTTTTGCATCGGATCTCAAACTGAGCGTAAAGTAACCAAATCTTTGCAAAAGTGAATAATTTATGAGGGATTAAATCAAGGCATGCTTTAAAAACACTTCTTGTTCTCTCCAAATCTTCGGCAACCAGTTCTTCAAAAAGAGCGTAGTTTATCCAAATATAAATGTACCTCCTCCAGTAAATTTTCTCCTGCAATAAAAACAAAGCACATAAATAATAATTAACAATGTCCTAAGTCTTAACGTTGCACTAGTTGCACATACACAGTAAATACCTTAGCAGGTGGAATTTGGGCAATCGCTCTCTCATAAGTGTCCCGAATATTTTCAAGATCTATTTCATCAGAGTTTTCCAACAGTTTCAAATAATCAAACCACGTATCGTAATCATACGAATTATCTTTCAGCACTTCTTCATACTGAAGTTTTCGTTTTGAAGCAATCACGCTTTCAATACCAGTTCGATCTCCATACTTCTTCTCGTGGATTGTATATGCTTTGTACAATTCTTGACATTTTTCTTTAGGCATATGATCCAACGCATATTTATAAATTACTCGTGCTCTTTCGTGCTATTAAATAAAGTAAATCTTTAATCAGTGTCCTTTTAGTAATGAAAAAAATTTAATGATATAATTAATGATTGCAGACCTCTCGCTGATTTTCTTCAAACTTTGCAAATGCAATAAAAAGGTTTTCGTCCATATACTCTTCTCCATAAAAGTCAATGGCTCTCTCATAAACTTTTCGGGCAGAACGAATATAGCCATGCTTTTCTTCAAATCTGGCGAACTTTATCCAATGTTTTACATCAGGATGAGTATACACAAACCGTTCATAAATACTTCTGGCTCGATCAATTTCTTTATATCGCAGTTCAAAGTTTATATACGTCTGCCAAGCTTGTTCATGTGGATGCCATTCCATCCATCTTTCAAATACTTGGCGACAACCAGCAACATTTCCTAAAAGTTCTTCCATGTAAGTGTACTTGTACCAAAATTGGTTCACACGAGGCATGATAGTGATTGCCCTATCCCATAAGTTTCTGGCATGATTCACCTAAATTATTCAACGTGTTTTTTAAATTACATTGACCTACAGGTTACCTCAATCATGCTGAATATTCAAAATTCACCTGTCTGGAACGCATTTCCATTTCAGCATATCTAAGCCAAATGGTCACGTTTCTATGATCAACATCCAAAGCTCTTTCGTACACACTTCTAGTTCTTTGAATTTCACTTTGTGATTCTTCCCACTGAGCATACTTGAGCCAATTTCCAATGGACATCCTTATCAATCAATGCCACATATTAATGAACATAACCTGTATACACAAGCAACTCCAAAATCTTCGATGTATTTAATACGCATACCTGTTTTTGCGGATTCCATCCTCAAAAGCTTTTCGTTTCCTAAGCCGGTAGTCTGAAAGTTCATCTGGATCCGAAATTTTCTGTTTCGGAGGTGCCGGTACGATTTCTAGATCCCGCTCTTTAGCTTCTCTCAAAAGTTGTTCAGCAGTGATCTGAATTTCTGCTGGAGCCTTGTTTTTAACCTACAAAAATTACAAAAGAATCCACTGAAGATCCCTTACATAAAACAAAAAAACCTACACGGATGAAAAAATAATGCGCTATTATTATCAAACCTTAGCCACTTTGGGAACCCGCTGGGGTTTGCCCGGTTGAGCTTGCTCCATAATAGTATCTGGTTAACTGGCAGTCCAAAATAAATTATTATCGGTTAACTAGAATTAAATGTTACTAAAATTAAGTCACAAATTAAAGATGCGGACGGCTCAACGCTCAAGCCTAAATTCGTATTGCAAGCTTAACTTTACCGCCAAAGGGATCAAGATGAGTGTGTAAGATGTCATAATAAAACCAACTGGCAATCTAAAAACCAGCGCGAAATTTTAGCATAGTGCTAAACCTGAACGACTTTTGGAGCAAATAATTTAGGTTATTAACGAAACTTTATGCGTTTTAAATTTTTCGGCCATGTTGGCTAAAAAAGTGTTTTCATACTAAAGACTGTTCTATTATTGGTAAAAACTTTCGATTTCTGGCAAATATTTTTTAAAATGATGGTTTAAAATTTGTCTTTTTTATTTACGAAAAAATGCGTGTCAAGTTTTTTCTGAGGTCAGAGGTTTTTTAAGGTTAAAATATCTTGTGCTCATAAACATGGCGGACCCCGTGTTACAACCGAATGCAATTGAAAAGTTGCCGCGCGAAATCTTAGTCGCAATCTTAAGCAGTTTCAAAACAAAATATCTTCATGAAGTCTGCAGTAAAGTTTCTATTCAATGGCGTGACATCTGTAAAATGATAATAGAAAACAGAGTGCGAAATATCGACAAGTCTGTGTCGGACATCGGCATGGTTGACATAAAATGCCGATTGCTGCCCAATGCAAACGATTATAACATCATATGCGATGCTGAAGCCACACGCATTAGTTCTGATTTTTCCCTACAGGTTGAAGAGCCGACAACCCGGAATTTCGATTCTCAATTGCTTAGTACTACAAGCAGAATAAATTTTGAAACTGGGAGTGGAGTCCAGAATTTTGATGGATATTTCAAATTCATGAATTCTCATAATCTCGTCGTTGTGTTTAACGCGCACGACGATTTTCTATACTTTTATGACATGTGTTTCGGTCAACCTAGTTACTCTGCCTCGTATACATGTATACCGAATAAACTCTGCGGAGGACATAATTCGGGTTCGGGGACACCATGTTTTAGGTATGTAAATAAATTGCAGTCAGCCTTTTGTATGGAATAAACGAATTTAATTGGACTACATACCGTGAGTGCAGTATCTATCAGGACGAAATCGTAATTGAAGAAACTCCAAGAATACTAACTATATACCGAGTCACTGGATGTGACCATTTAAAAAATACGTTATCAATCGAGAAACAAAAAACAATTTTCCTGCCATCATGGGTTTCCGACATTCTTTTGTTAGAAAACAAGGTAATTTTCTGAGCTGTTAGTCCTTTGCTCAATTACATTTCTAATGTCTTTGCATCATTGATTATGTGGTTAAATTAATTTTGCTTTAGGTGTTCGTAGTATTCACCACAGGTGTATTGGGCGTGTATAACAGAAGCAATGATATGCTCTTAATGTCCCAGAATAACTGTTACAATAGAATTCATCCAGCTTTTCCTACCATGCGACTATACCCATGTGGCAATGTTCTACTTATTAAATGCTCTTCATTTAGTAATGATAATGCTGTTTCCAGTAAGCTATTTACTCTTCACAGGCGTTTTTCATGGTGATATTTTTAATTTAAGAGTTTTCGGTGTGCATTTCAGTTTGTCTTTGGTACGTTGTTGAAGCCAAAAGTGAAGAATATGTTCTTCATGAGATAGACCTGAGCAATTTTGTTCAGTCAGTGTTTATGGGATCTGACTATAATTGCAAAGAAGTTACTCAACTTCTTAAATGGTCCAACTGTTTGATTTTTAATTGCAAAGGTTATAGTTATAATTTAAACCTACGTTTGATTATTGGTGCTTAATGTTTACCTTTCTGTGGATAAACATTTTTCAGTTGAGGACGAAGATGAGAGTTTCGAAAATATTAAGCCTGGATGCTCAAACGGAAGGATTTATGTTACTCGTATTACCCGACAACCAAAGTTACTGGATTTTATGAATATGAAATCATTCGAGGATTTAGCAGGTCCAGGGAAAGGGAAAAAATGTGTAGATTTGGATTTTGCTGGTTGGATTTCGCTTCCGTTTTCTCCGAATAACGGACTTGACAAGCAGCCCTTTCCAAACTCAAAAGGTGCAGATGTGAACAGCGAATTTATTGGTGCTAACTTAAGATCTGGCTCGTCAGTAGTATTTTGGGATTTCATTATTAAAAATGCTTGATTGCCATGTTTCATTGCTCAGGAGCTCTAGCTACTACGTAGAAATGTTAACTTATCGAATGAGACAAAAATTAATTGAACCGTTAAACAATCGGTGTCAGAAGTTATTTTTACATATAATAGTAACTTGCTCCATCCGAATGCAGTACAACACACTATATAATACAATCAATGCTCTTAAAAGGAGGGGATCGGAATTACATTGCCGAAAAAAGAATTCAAAAAATCTCAAATCTTGGTCATTTTATCTTGTTTTCCGCAAGTTATTTTATTATAAGAGCTGATACCGGTACCGGTGTTTGAGTATAT
>Ga0210040_10009903_pt1 | contig 11018 bp, 7 predicted proteins | sample CryGeyCG12114_NA_FD_185462 | JGI IMG/M metagenome (GOLD analysis project Ga0210040, IMG submission 185462) | Groundwater microbial communities from aquifer - Crystal Geyser CG19_WC_8/21/14_NA (SPAdes) (version 2) | ecosystem: Environmental > Aquatic > Deep subsurface > Groundwater | place: USA... | reverse complement strand
GGGCCACGCGCTAGCTGAAGCCTGTCATTTCAGCCTCCGCCGCGTCGCCTTCCCTCCACCACTCTCAGCGCGACTTCGCGCCACCCTGTTTGCAAACCTCACCTCATCGCTCAAAACTATATGATGGCCGTCCTAGGACCCCCGCAGAGTCTGTCCGCTGTTCGGGATAGATGGGATGGTCTCCACGCGCTCTGCCTGCTGCTTTGGCCGTCGTGCCTGACACAGTCCGGCCGAATGGCGCTGTCCGCGCAAGACATACCCAGAGGACTGCCGCTCCCCATCCCTTTGTGGCAGCCAAGATCGTATTCCATGCTTCTGGAAAGATGACTGCGCTTCTGCCGCGCTGCCGATGGATGACCCTGCAACATGTGTGCTAACGCAATTCGCAGATCTACAGTTGACACATGACTTTAATACACAAAGGTAGATTTTATGCTTCCTTCGGCTTTGAAGCAGGCTCTCTGGAGCCGAGAGGCATGCCCTTATACTGGCTATAGCCGCCAGTATTACTAGTTTTTCTGGTGTTATTCATCTGAAGGCTATCTTGAGACTGGTCGTTACAGCTTCACCATGAAACACTGTAGCTGTAGTCTCCCAAATCTTCTTTGACCTTCCTTTCCCTTGCTACTCGGCTCGCTATACACTGTGTCCCAAATTTGTGGCCTGCCTTGACCTTTCAAGGTTCTCTTGGGAGCATCGTTGCGGTCTGGTCGTGCTTAGCTGCAATTGACACTGGGCTGCAATCATGGTGAAGGAGGGCCTGTTGGAGCCAAATTTTCTGGGCATTGTAGCCTTCCCAGTAGGCTTGCCATCTTTCGACGACTGGTGGGAATGGGTGCTCATAGCCATCGTGGGTGTGAGCGTGGTTGTGGGCACACTTTCGTGTCTGTGGTACTCGTATCGCTCCATTCGTGGCCTTCTCAGCGTAAGATCTCCACTCACGTCGTCAATACACGTTGCTAACAACACTTACGCTTCTAGATCAGCCATGACGAACACGCGCTGCCTCGATCTGTCGAAGAACGTATTCACCTCCTCTCACGAAGCGCAAACGAGACCCGGAGGAAACATATACCTCTCGCCAAACCCACCTCCTTTGGCGTCTACCTAGGTATGGTCAGTAGTCCAGCTACAGAAGAGGAGGCTCAGATACTTTCACAATGGGACGCTATCGTACTCGACTACGCGAAGCCTGGTGTTATGGAAGCGGTCAACGACGATCGCATTCAGTTGGGACCTAGCATGATCGCTAGGCTTGACCTGCTTCAGGTTTTGACCTCCATGCCTGCCAACACTGAAATCGATCTGTCCCGAGCGGTCTATGTCGTCTCCAAAATCCTCCAGCAAAAGTTGCGGCAGCCGAATCAGCGCAGGTATTTCACCGGCATTCTCGTGGCTGGATGGCGCGAACGCCTTCCAACACCGCTCCTGAATGGGATTGCCAAGCTTCTTGTGGCTCACGGATTGGACGTCTTCCTAGAGGTGGGCCCTCCCGACTTCCTTGACGGCGTGGAGAAGTTAGATATTGGACTATTCTCCGGCATGATCGTCCGCAATGGTGCGATAATGCCGAGTGGGGAGCGTCGAGACTATTTCGACATGGAGAAGATGAAAACAACCACGAAGGCTTTCGTATCCCAGGCCTGCCAGAGGCCATTCGTTACCATGATGTGGGACACAATAGATGACGAAGTGGATCTCTCGCACGCCGTAGTAAGAAGAGCGCATATGTGGTGTAACTATCATGGAGCAGTTCCGTACTTCACACGCATCCGAGCTTTAACCAGCGTCTACGATGTACGGTCGTGCCAGGAGCCACTTGCTGCGTTCCAGTGGCTGAAAACCCGAAGAGTCATGAACGTGCATGACAAGTACCGCACCACTCGGACTGTAAGCTCAGTCCTCCTTCAAACATACTCAGAACTGACACCTTTAGTTGTCTCCCGCTTTCTCGAGTATTATCGATGACTACCTTCCATTGCAAGAGATATTCCCGCTTCTCGGCGAGATTCTTGCCGGCCTAGATGGCTCTGAACCCGACGAGGACGATGCATCAACTACCTCGACCCTTACCGTCCAGTATCCTGAGATAGACGAAAATGGGGCGTTACTTGATCTTGCTCCCTCCTCACCCACATCACTGGGTTTAGACTGGACCTTGGCTCTCCAGAAATGCACAGAGAACCCACTGTCGTGCTCTTTCGACGGAGCACCGTACGGCTCTATAGGGTGTTTTCCCATCGGCCTCAACGCGTCCAAGGCAGATTTCGACCATGTTCTAGGATCACAACGGCGATTAAGAAGCCTGAAGCTGCTTAGCAGATTTCCTGCTAAGCAACTGCATGCTGCTGCAGGTCTTCTTCACAGTTACTGCCAGAGAAGCAGCGAAATTCTAGATGCGATACCTGGGTCAAGGGAAGCTGTTGAGGACCTTATGGAAGCTTTGACAAAAACTACGGATGAAGAAGACGATCCGTATCAGCTTCAGGTCTACTCCGGGCTCGATTCTGGGTTCCACACACCACGAGGAGGGCAATTCTGGGCAGTTTGGGAAGTTGAGCCGAGGACCGCATCAACATTGATTTATATTTCCAAATCAGTCCAGGACCTTGTCGAAGTGCTACTCCACACGCATCTCAGCCGAATAGGGTTTTCGAGATACCAGTGTTTCCAGGTGGAGTTTGATTTGAGCGGATGCCGAGCTGATCTGCAGCCTTTGGCCGGGCTACCTAGTCGCCTCGAGCAGGATCTGCAGCTCCTGTCGTCGACCGACCTTCTTCTGTACCTGCAACACCTACAGTACTCTGAGTGGAATAAAGAGTGCCCGCTGCTTTCATCACTTCGTAAGCAGTGCGAAGAGCTGCTCATCGAAGTGCCGACCTACCAACAATTCAAGAAGCTCAGCAACATGGACTACATCAGTGGGGATGTCACGGACGAGCAACTGGTAAACTCGAAGCTCAAATGGTACCGCCTATGCCAGCTACCGACCCTAGATCGGCATGACGCGCTCGAGCTGTTTAGACATGTGTCTGAAACATTCCAAGATATCCTGTGGTGGCGAGACCATGAGAAACTGGACGCAATAACTTCCGCTATCGAAAACTTGACGAGCAGAACCAGTGTGGACTCGGTTGCAGACTTCCTGCTGTTCTGCATCTTCTGTGCAGCAAGAAAAGCAGGCTTCGAAGAGGTTTACATCGAGGTATCGGACAGGAATCCTCTATTCAATCAGTACACAGATCAGAGTGCGGCATTCGCTGAGTTGTTTGCTTTGGGATCTCGTTGCGAGGCATATTTTGACATCAAGCCCAGCGATATTGGAATGCTACTTTCCAAAAAGCACCGGGATCACTACAGCCAAGCAGACCATCAACCTCCGATGTGGATCTTCAACGCACCTTCGTTTGCCTCAGCATATGCTGCCGCTCAAACCGATATCGACCCGAATCAAAAGGCTTCTGTGATGCCAGGTTTTCGTCGTTTCACATTTCTCAGTGTCTTCGCCATCCCGGCTTTGGTTGGTAAGTAGTTCGTATCGAAGACCGGCAATATTTATGTTAACATTTCCAGACATCGTTCTTTTGTCGACCACAGGCCACGGTCTCTACCTCAGTACGGCCATGTCTAGAGATCAGCAAAAGTATGCGACACTGGCACTGATGTGCTCTCTGATTCTTTCTGGCGCCATAGGAACCTGGATCTCGATAGGTGGCACCTACTACCTCATCTCTATGGCCTTCTCCGCTGCGAACATGTTCGTCCTCACTCGTCTGATTGGTGGCCTAGCTTTTACTCTTGCTGGCTGCCTCTTGGGCTTCATAGTCATCGCTGTAGTCGAATCTGCCGGTCTTGCAGCTGTCTTCTTCATATATCTTTTCGGTTTGACAGCATATCTATCCGTCTTGGCCGTTCTCTCTACCTACCAGATCCCCGGATCGAGTTTCCTGAATGGACGCAGGATCATCATCATGGTTGTACCGACCCTGACGATCTCACCGTTGCTAACTATCTTCAACTACAACGAGAAGCACTACGACATCTACATATATCCCAGCGTTCTTTACATCTTCGTCTGCCTTCTGTTTCTAGGCACCCGACACGTAGCCACTCAATGGGTTACCTGGTACCATAACATCAAGACCCTCAACGATGTCGACATCAAGGAATGGTACATTCAAGGGTACAACCAGCGTGAGCGTACGGCTGATCCTGGGGAGGCGAAATGTAAGTCTTTCACTCATGATGGTTTATTTCGGAAACAGAAACTAAGATGGAGCAGCGAAACGACTGAGCAAGGGACTGAGAATGTCAGTTGCCGCCAGCGATTCTACTGCACCAACATCTGAGACGACCTTCGGAGAGCCAGAAGCATTCCACGGTCTGAGCGAACCAGCCATACTAGCTCTTTGCCGCAAGGACCTCTACGATGCTGTCATGAAAGAAACTCGACGTCATTTCTGGCAAAAAGCCACCGATGATACATTCGTCAAGCGGCTTGCAGCATGCTGGGATTCGACACTATTTCTGCTCGACTGGTACTGCCGCATCACGGATACTAAACGTCCCATACCTTACAGTTCCACTTGGAATCTTGAGACGCAGGTCGCGCTAGAGAGCATGCAGCAGTCACAGAAGGGCATCAAGCTGCACAACTCATTCATTCACTGGCGCACCGCTGGCGATGAGATTTTCTGCGGCGTGCTCTACTTTCTGGTGGCCCTCATGGACCGATGGGTTGACCTCGTCAATGGTGGCGAGCTCGTGGGCCTCATAACGAGCGAGCAGATGAACACAACACTCCGCTTGTCTGTCGGCTTTGGCCTTGCATACTATTTGATAGGGGCTGTACTTCTGGATTACAAAGCTCAACACCTCCACACGCTCTCCGAACAGATGTCACCAGTGTCGATCGAAGACATTCCTCAGATCAGGAAGGCGAAAGCGAACGACCAGAAATTCAGGCGTCACCTATACTTCAATACCCTGTGTCGCTTCTTAGGCGTGCATGTTTGGGCATTAGCGCTCTGCGCTGCCCTCATCTGGATCTTCAACGGCACAGATACCGGACTGATCATGTTCCTCGCCTACATGGGAGCATATAGCGGTCTGCTACTCTATCAGTATAATAAGATCTTCTCTGGACCTCACGCACTTATGCCTCTTCTCGCCGCCGTTGTCGTAGGACTTGTCCTTGGTAACATCCTCGTCGAGGTTATGCCTCACGAATTCTTGTATAGCAAAGTCATCGCCTTAGCAGCCTCAACATGGACGGCGGCCCTACTGTCGTTCAGAACTGCAAAGCTTGGTATGCCAGAAACCTTTGATGTCCACATGTGGGCGTCCGAGACAATTAGCGAGCTTCGACAAAGGAGGAAACCGTTCGACTCGACTGATTCACTGAATATCGAAGGTGTAACTTCACAACTCAAGTATCACTGGTCACGAGATGAGAAATACCGGGCTTACACTGGCGCTGGTATCGACGCCGAGTTCAGCCAGAGCGAACTGCAGGCGTTTTGCGACAAGCTCAAGGCTGCACCGAAGGAGGACCGCTTTCGCATATTGCCCACGGGGCATCCGGGAGATCAAATCACTGCGATGCTGTTATCGTGCACTCACGACAATCTCTCCCATCTGGCGTTGCAGGCTTTTCCTACTATGCCATTTCTGGTGCAGAGGATTGTCCTGGCATGGAAGAACGACCTGATCAGAGTTCTCATCGTTCCAATGCACTCTGTGGAGGACACGGACACCGATCTTCGGGCCATTTCCCAATACGCCAATGATCGCCTGACCCTCTACGTTGCTTCCGACTCCAGAAGTTCCGCATCCCATCAGGTCAACGTCAGCAGTAATTGTACTACCATCGCGGAGACACTTTTACATGCTTGCTCGGAAACAATGTTCGGGATGCCGCCTCATCAGGCTGAGGTAACAGAATCCATCTTGGCATGCAGACCCGTAGGCACTCAGATGTATCCGGTCTCCGAATGTGGGAAGCGTTCCATGCCTTCACTGCTTTTGGGTGATGAGGCAGTGGCTTTCGAAAGTACGTGTCGCAGAGAGCTGTTGCGCAACCTTTGCCTAGGATACGACTGCGAGACCCAATGGGATACGTTACCATTGGAGATTCGTCGCCTTTTCCTGCGAAGGTGCCTCGGCGCTCGTGGTCCGTTCACCAACACGGAGATGTCGTGGATCAACACTCATGTTCCGGCGGAAGACTCTTGCACGATTCTCTCAAGAGTCGCGCGTTACAATCTTGGTGCTTATCTAGCTGTCAACAAGTACAACTACTTCCAGCATCGTGGCGACCAAGCCCTAAACGAGAAGGAATATCGACAATTGACTGCCGACATTCAGAGATCATACCATCCTGTGCTGAATCGTTCCGCAGTTTCCTTGCTCGGCCTTTTCACCCATTACGTCCGAATGCCGCTTGCATACCTATACCACTCAATTGGCACATGGGTCAAGTTCTTCATTTTGGCATGTATGGCGGATCCGGAGTTCCAGCGAGAACTTAACGGAGCACTGGTACGCACACCGCATGTCATTGCTAAGCCTGTGACTTTCGTTCTCACGGGACTATGGATCTACAGCCGAGCTGCTATGTCTATAGCTCTTCCATTCTTCCTCTACCATCGACGCAAAGATATAGCCGGTCTTGCGGGTACAGTCAAGGGCAGCCTGATCATCCAAAAGAAAGATCGCTTGGTCATACGAAGTTATGGTGACACCGAAACTGCTTTCATCCATTCTCTGGATAACGGTAGCTTTAAGCTGGTGTTCTATCAGGGGGTTTTGCAGCAAGAACCTACCTGGGGCCACACAAGGATTACTCAGTATGACAAGGACATGCGAGTCACGCTACGCCAGGAATACAAGAACGGCAAAATCACGAACGAGTATAACTACGAGTATGTAGCGAAGCGAGCCACACGAGTCATCAAGCTATCGAAAGTCAAGAGTACGAGAATTCCAATGAGCAGGAGCTGCATCTCCGGAGATGACGAGGGAGCGAAGGTACAATATAACCATAAAGGCCATCTTGAGTCTGGCAGCTACATCAGCCATGGCAACCTGGTTCGATTCAAATACCATTACCGCAAGAACGCCAAATACGATGATGAGCTGTTGCGTGCGGAGTTCGTCCTGCCACACATGTCAGCTAACGTCAGCTGGTGCGCCCCTCCAGTCCGCCACGCCGAGAAGATGGAACGCTGGATACCAACGCCGCGCGTTCACGAAGCCACTTTTGTTCAGGGTGCTGATGTCTACGAATGCTCCTGGTTATACGACCACAAATTTCATCCAACGATCACCACCAAGCTCAACGGCGAATCGGTCGACACCCCCGACATGATCCGACACGATTGGCTTGGCGTACTGAAGAAGCCTACCCGCTGTACATTCACTGATGAGAACCCCTTGTTAGCGTTCAAAGCGCCTGCAGCAAGTTTCGTGAGCCGGTTGTTTCGAAGCAACATCAAACAACAGGAGATCTCCACATCCAGAGCACGATCTCAGCTATGGAAAGCTTGGAAAAAGCGGAATGATCTTGACGGTGTAGTCATTCGATGGGTCGATGAAGAACTCATTCGCAAAGAGGCGTTACTTCGACCATATTGGCGACGTCGTGACCGCGGCAGCTTGCTCAAGGCCGAAGATTATCTTGCACTACATGCCGATGCCATCATGGCAAGTTCTGATTTGACCAGCGATATCAGCGCATGGACGCCTCTTGCCATCCGAATGAGCGACCTTTTCAGCTTTGGGCAGGGCGGCGATGCCGTGATCTTTACGAGGACGAAGACGCTGCAGCGCGACACTGATCGTAACCTTCACGTCATTGCTGTCGATACCGGCACATGGCCAAACGAAGGTGGCGGCGTGTCAGCGTGCCGTCGCGATCTCATCAACAATCTGCGCACTATCAAATGGCATATGGTCGTGGAGTCGGCGAATGACTTCGGTTTGCCCAAGCATCAGACCGAGGAGAACGTTGAATCGCTCAAGGTCATCCCTCTGTGGGGACTCGACTTTATGCATCCTAACCACGGCATGTTCACCAACAAGCTGGATAGCGAGGTCGACCACTTGGTCAAAGAAGCTACAATAACTGACATCAAGATGAACTTCATCCCAACCTTGACCGCACTCGTCCGTGGTGCTCGAGCTATCAACATGACATCAGCGGACGTCAAACAATCTACCCGAGCCTTGGTCAACCTCAATACATACTTTCAAGACTCCCGTCATTGGAAGGAAGTGTGGACGAGCGACATTGTGAAGGATACTTGGAGGAAGCTGTGGCTGGCCGACGACATGCCCAATGCCCAACCACCGTCGGATTGGTTCCGCACGGAGTTGCCGACACTAGGCCATTTCGACACTGCACTGGAGCTGTGGTTCAGATGTAAGTCAGTCCTGGTTCATCAATCCATAAGGAAGCTCACATTTCTAGATCTCTTCATCTTCTCAATCCCAATACCGGAGAAGATCCCGAGTGTCTTCCAAGCTTCTCACCACAGCGTCTCGGCTTCTTATGGAATCGTGTGCAAATTGAAGCGCAACTGTACACTCCAGATCTGGGACCACGCAATTTCGTGGCGAGAGACCAATCTTTACCTTTCCTCAGCGATGTGCACTTTACCGCCGTTCATCCGAAACTCACTTCTCGGATTGATGAAGCTGACTTCATGTCTGATCTTGCACCACGCCGATCAGATTCTTCCTTGTGCAGGTAAACGCAACTGCCCCTTTTAGGAGCTTCTTATGCTGACTTTGCATCGCAGACTTCTTCAATCCAGGCTGGGAGGTGGAAATTGGTAGCGCAAAGGGCCAACTAACCCATCGCAACGTGTTCAAGCGAAAGGTCGACCCCATCGTGAATGGCATAACGGACATGCAGAAGTTCTCACCAGTGACGGAGATCAAGACGAAGACACCCACAGTCACCATGCTTTCTCACGTATGGTTTGCGAAAGACATCAAGACGGCGCTTCTTGCAGCTGACATCATCTCCAATGAGTGGGGCTTTAAAGACTATAAACTCGACATCTATGGCGCGCTCAACAAGTCACCAGTCTATTCCTCGGAGTGTCAGGAGATACTCGCTTGCAAAGGCCTCGGATCGAGTGTCGCACTGAGAGGCACTGCGGACCCGGCCATGGTGTTGGCAAATAGCTGGCTCTTCCTCAACTCATCAGTATCAGAGGGTTTGCCACTTGCGCTCGGCGAAGTAAGCACTTGTTTAATGCACGAACTGTGTCTGCGATAAAGACTGACGTTTTTCAGGCTGCCTTGACCGGAGCTCCCGTGGTATGCACGGATGTTGGCGCTTCACTGCGCGTTCTCACCGATCCCGATGACGGCAAGCGTTACAGCGAAGTCGTCGCACCGAACGATGCATATGGATTGGCCCGAGCGCAGATCAACATGTTGGCCATGCTCGACGAATGGGCTCAATACGCAGACGACAATGGCATACCGGCACCCATACTACCACATAAACCCACGCCACGAGATGTCGAGATCATCACCCGTCGCATGTACGAGAAGACTGAGCACCGCCGCAAACTTGGTATGATGGCGCGTTCTATAGTCCAAAAGTCGTTTGGGGGAGAGCGTTATCTCCGCGAACACGAGCAAATGCTCTGGATTGGTAAAGCGTGTTATGAGATGCTCGGCCTCGAGAAGCGTATCCCACCACCTCGAAATCCAGCGCGCATGCTATCGATTCGAGGTCGGACACCCCAAGCACAACAGACCGATACCGCGTCAAGCAATATCTTGGATCCACAGCTCGAAAAGATGCAACATCCCCGTCGCCCGAACGCCACAAGGCAATACTCAAATGCTACGTCCTTCTCCTCAGTATACGTAGATCAGCCTTCGGGCTCATCGACATACTCCGACCCCATCTGGGAGCACGAAGAATGGGACTATGACGTCGACACCCCCGGAACTTCACTCAAGTATCCACAATCTGAGAAGAGCGAAGACGCTTGGCCCCTGCCGAGTCCACCTGTCACTCGCCCACTCAAGGCCCACTCGCACTCGCGCTACCAACATGCGCCACCTTCACAGGTAGCGAGAGGCAAGCGACCTGCGCAACAGCAACAGGGACAGGGCGTTTTCGAAAGCAACGGCGCCTTCAGAAATGAGAAAACGGTGCCGAAAATGGATCCGAGACGAGCGGTGCTGATGAGGCAGAGCTTGGCGAGTCCGGAGAGTGGGAGGAGTAGTTTAAGAGCGAGGAGCCATCTCAATGAGGTGGAGCTTGCGGAGTATGGGAACGTGGACGGGAGGCTATAGGGGTGGACGTATGGCGTCGCGAAAAGAGTGGAATAACAGAATAAGGTGGAGTTATGGTTGCATTTACACCCGGACACTCGCTTGCATCGCGTGATAGAATCATTGGTTGGCGTTAGCATCGTGTGAAAATAGAGCTCGTTTGTTTACAAGCCGACGATCTCGTGAAATCTCATTTCATCATCTCCCCACCCCATAGCTGCTCGGCTGCTGTGTTGTCGTCGTCGAATACCGATTCCAGCATGCTTACCCGCAATTCCCAATGATGAACACCGTACGCGTCTGACCACACAGACGTCACCGTAAGTTGGCTCTTCACTTGACGCGTGAAGGATTGCTCAATAGATTGTTCCTTTGATGAAGGAGTGGAGAGCCATGCCAAGGTTCACACGTGACGCCGGTACGGCGGCGCGGAGCTGTCTAGCCGAGCCGCCGCCACCCGAAACCCCTCCCAAAGTCCACCCTTCACCCTCCGTCTTCCGTATTTTTCTCATTGAAGGAAGTTAGCAGGCCCAAAACTATCATCATGTTGGAGACGCGAGCGGAAGTGAAGATCTTTCCATAGTCAGGCGCTGCGGTGTCCATAAATCGAAGGCTGGACTATCTACTCACAATAAGCTGCCAAGCTTCCTGATCTGAACAGGCACAGTACCTGAAAGCAGGGTAAACGCCGAACCCTCGTGGCATCATGCCTCATA
>Ga0210040_10009902_pt1 | contig 11018 bp, 7 predicted proteins | sample CryGeyCG12114_NA_FD_185462 | JGI IMG/M metagenome (GOLD analysis project Ga0210040, IMG submission 185462) | Groundwater microbial communities from aquifer - Crystal Geyser CG19_WC_8/21/14_NA (SPAdes) (version 2) | ecosystem: Environmental > Aquatic > Deep subsurface > Groundwater | place: USA... | reverse complement strand
CGCTGCTTCCTCACCACGACGGCCGGAGGGGCCACCGCTCCGGTGCTGCCCTCGGCGCCGGAGGGGCTGCAGGCGCTGTCCGCCCGCGAGGTGGAGGTGCTCCAGCTCGTCGCGGAGGGCCGCTCCAACCGCGACGTCGGTGAGGCCCTGGGCCTGTCGGCGCTGACGGTCAAGAGCCACCTGGCGCGCATCGCCCGCAAGCTGGGCACGGGCGACCGCGCGGAGATGGTGCTGATCTCCCTGCGGGCCGGCGTCATCTCCTGAGCGGGCCCGAGTCGTCTACGGTGCCGGGGTGACCAGCACGAACGAGCCGGCGGAGCAGTCGGCCGAGGCGGCGCCCGCACCCGAGGCGCCGCTGCTGTCCGCGCCCCGCGACGGCCTGCCGGCCCTCGTCGTCACGCCCGCGGGGCTCGAGCGCGCCGCGGCGGACCTCGCGGCGGGCTCCGGCCCGGTGGCGGTGGACGCCGAGCGCGCCTCGGGCTACCGCTACGGGCAGGACGCCTACCTGGTGCAGCTGCGCCGCGAGGGCGCCGGGACGGTCCTCATCGACCCCGCGGCCGTGCCGGACCTGTCCCCGGTGGCCGCGGCGCTCGGCGACGCCGAGTGGGTGCTGCACGCCGCCTCGCAGGACCTCCCGTGCCTGGCCGGGGTGTCCCTGCGCCCGGGCGGCGAGCTGTTCGACACCGAGCTCGGGGCGCGGCTGGCCGGCTTCGAGCGGGTCGGCCTGGCCGCCGTCGTCGAGCGGCTGCTCGGCCTGCGCCTGGCCAAGGAGCACTCGGCGGTGGACTGGTCGACCCGGCCGCTGCCCGAGCCGTGGCTGGTCTACGCCGCCCTGGACGTCGAGGTGCTCGTCGACCTGCGCGACGCCCTGGCCGAGGAGCTGGAGCGCCAGGGGAAGCTGGAGTGGGCCCGGCAGGAGTTCGCCGCCGTCCGCGACGCCCCGCCGCCCCCGCCCCGCACCGACCCGTGGCGCCGGACCTCCGGCCTGCACGCCCTGCGCGGGCGCCGCTCCCTGGCCGCGGCCCGTGAGCTGTGGCTGGCCCGCGACGAGCTGGCCCGCCGCCGCGACACCTCGCCGGGCCGGATCCTGCCCGACCGCGCCATCGTGTCCGCGGCGCAGGCGATGCCCGCCACGGCCGCCGACCTGGCCGCCCTGCCCGTCTTCTCCGGGCCGGCCAACCGCCGCCAGGCCGACCGCTGGCTGTCCGCGCTCGACCGCGCCCGGGCCCTGCCCGAGGCGGAGCTGCCGCCCCACGCCCTCCACGGCGACGGCCCGCCGCCGCCGCGCGCGTGGAAGGAGAAGGACCCCGAGGCCGCCGAGCGGCTCACCCGCGCCCGCGCGGCGCTGGCCGCGCTGGCCGAGGAGCACGCGCTGCCGGTGGAGAACCTCGTCTCCCCCGACGCCGTCCGCCGCCTCTGCTGGGAGCCGCCGGCGGGGGCGGACGCCACCCCGGACGCTGAAGTCGTCGCCGCGGTGCTGGCCCGCGCCGGGGCCCGGCCGTGGCAGCGCGAGCTGGTCTCGGCCCCGCTCGCCGAGGCGCTCGTGGCGCACGTCACCCAGGCTTGACCGTCCCTTGACCCGACCGGGTCCTGAAGCAGGTTAGCCTGCCCTCACCGCCGGAACCGTCGGCGCCGTGCGAGGGGACCGAGGAACGCCGCGTGATCGCCAACCTGCTGATCGGCCTGCGCGAGGGCCTGGAGGCGACCGTCGTCGTCTCCATCCTCGTCGCCTTCCTCGTCAAGACGGGCCGCCGCGACGCGCTGGCCGCCGTGCGCTGGGGCGTGAGCGCCGCGGTGCTCGTGTGCGTCGCCGCCGGCGCCGCCTTCGCCGCAGCCGCCACGCAGCTGACCTTCCAGGCCCAGGAGCTCCTCGGCGGGGCGCTGTCCCTCGTGGCGGTCGCCTTCGTCACCTGGATGGTCTTCTGGATGAAGCGGGCCGGGCGCTCCCTGGCCGGTGATCTCCAGGCGCGGATGCGCGCCGCGGTGGAGCTGGGCGGGGCCGCGGTGGCCACCACCGCCTTCCTCGCCGTCGGCCGCGAGGGCCTCGAGACCACGGTGTTCGTCTCGGCCGCCGTGCGCGCCACCGGGCAGACCTGGGAGCCGCTCGTCGGCGTCGTGCTCGGCCTCGGCCTGGCCGTGCTGCTGGGGTGGGCGCTGTACCGCCAGGCGGTGCGGATCGACCTGCGCCGCTTCTTCACCTGGACCGGCGCAGCCCTCGTCGTCGTCGCCGCCGGCGTGCTCGCCTACGGCGTCCACGACCTCCAGGAGGCCGGAGTGCTGCCCGGCCTGAACGCCCTCGCCTTCGACGTCAGCGCCCAGGTCCCCCCGGGCAGCTGGTACGGGACGCTGCTCAAGGGCGTCCTCAACTTCTCCCCCGCCACCACCTGGCTGCAGGCGATCGCCTGGACGGCCTACGTCGTGCCGGTGATGGCGCTGTACCTGCGCCGCGCGCCCCGCCCGACGGCCAGCGTCTCCCGGCTGGCGCCCGCGCCGGTCGAGGTCGCGGCCGAGCGCATCGCCTCCTGACCCGCCCCCGCTGACCGTCCCCGGAGACCCCCTGTGCGCATCCGCGCCCTCGCCCCGATCCTCCTGCTGCCCGCCCTCGCGCTCGCCGGCTGCGGGTCGCTGGTGGAGTCCACCGAGCCCGCCGCCGGGTCCGGCGCCTCCGACGACGGCGCCGTCGCCGTCACGGCCACCGACGAGGCCTGCGAGGTGGCGAGCACCGACCTGCCGAACGGCCTGACGACCTTCGCCATCACCAACGGCGGCAGCCAGGTCACCGAGGTCTACGTCTACGCGGGCGAGCGCATCGTCACCGAGAAGGAGAACATCGGCCCGGGCACCTCCTACGAGCTCACGGTCGACCTCACGGCCGGCGACTACGAGGTGGCCTGCAAGCCCGGCATGGTCGGCGACGGCATCCGCTCGGCGATCAGCGTCACGGGCGAGGGCTCCCCGCTCGACGCCACCGAGCAGGCCGCGGTGGACGGCTACCGCGCCTTCGTCCAGGAGCGGGCCGACGCCACCGTGCCGCTCGTGCAGCAGCTGCGCGACGCCGTCGCGGCCGGCGACCGGGCCGGCGCCCAGGCCCTGTACGCGCCGTCGCGGGTGCCGTGGGAGACCGTCGAGCCGGTGGCGGAGAGCTTCGGCGACCTCGACCCCCGGATGGACGCCCGCGAGGCCGACCTCACCGAGGGCGAGGACCTCACCGGCTGGCACCGCCTCGAGAAGGCGCTGTGGACCGGGGAGGACCTCGCTGCGGTGGTCCCCGTGGCCGACCAGCTCCTGCTCGACGTGGGCGAGCTGGCCCAGCGGGTGCCCAACGCCGCGCTGACGCCCACCTCGATCGGCAACGGCGCCAAGGAGCTCCTCGACGAGGTCGCCACCGGCAAGATCACCGGCGAGGAGGAGGCGTTCAGCCACACCGACCTCGTCGACTTCCAGGCCAACGTCGACGGCGCCCGCGCGGCGCTCGACGCGCTGCGCCCCATCGTGGAGGCCTCCGACCCCGAGCTCGTGGCGAGCCTGGACACCGAGTTCGCGGCGGTCCAGGCGGCCCTGGACCCCTACCGCTCGGGTGCGGGCTTCGTCTCCTACGACACCGTGGGCGAGGACGGCCGCCGCGACCTGGCCCGCGCCGTCGACGGCCTCTCCGAGCCGCTGTCCCGCCTCGGCGCCGCCGCCGGCGGGGCGTGAGCGCCGTGCCCTCCGTCTCCCGCCGGGGCCTGCTCACGGCGCTGGGCGCCGGGGCCGTCGGCGCCGGGCTGGCCGCCGCGGGCACCGCGGTCGCCTCCGCGGACCCCGACGGCGGCGGGCGGGACGCCGTCGCCTTCGAGGGCGAGCACCAGGCGGGGATCGCCACCGACGTCCAGTCGCACCTGCACTTCGCCGCCTTCGACGTCGTGGCCGCCGACCGCGAGGAGCTCGCGGGGCTGCTGCGCGACTGGACCGCCGCGGCCCGCGACCTCGTGGCCGGGCGGCCGGTCGGCGAGGGCGGGGCCACCGGCGGCTCGCCCCTGGCGCCGCCGGCGGACACCGGTGAGGCCGTGGGGCTGCCCGCCGCGCGCCTGACCCTCACCGTCGGCTTCGGCCCGTCGCTGTTCGACGACCGCTACGGGCTGGCCGAGCGCCGCCCCGAGGCCCTGGTCGAGCTGCCCGCCTTCCGCGGCGACGCCCTGGACCCGGCGCGCTGCGGCGGCGACCTCGCCGTCCAGGCCTGCGCCGACGACCCCCAGGTCGCCGTGCACGCCATCCGCACCCTCTCCCGCATCGCCGCCGGCCGGGCCGCCGTCCGCTGGGCGCAGCTGGGCTACGGCCGCGCCGCGACCGTCGACCCCAGCGCCCCCACGCCGCGCAACCTCTTCGGCTTCAAGGACGGCACCGCCAACCCCTCGGGGACGGACGCCGCCACCCTCGACGAGCACGTGTGGGTCGCCGGCGAGGACGCCGCCGCGCCCGCCCAGGCGTGGATGACCGGGGGCTCCTACCTCGTGGCCCGGCGCATCGCCATGCACGTCGAGACCTGGGACCGCTCCTCCCTCGGCGAGCAGGAGCAGGTCATCGGCCGCACCAAGGGCGAGGGCGCGCCGCTCGGCGGGAGGCGCGAGCACGACGCGTTCGACCCGGCCTCGCTGCCGGCGTCCTCGCACGTGCGCCTCGCCCACCCCTCGCGCCACGGCGGGGCGCAGATGCTGCGCCGGGGCTACAACTACACCGACGGCGCCGACGGCCTCGGCCACCTCGACGCCGGCCTGTTCTTCCTCGCCTACCAGCGCGACGTGCGCCGCGCCTTCGTGCCGGTGCAGCGCCTGCTGGCGGACGACGACGCGCTCAGCGAGTACCTGCGCCACACCGGCTCCGGCGTCTGGGCCGTGCCGCCGGGCGTGGGCCGCGGCGGCTGGTGGGGCGAGGGACTGCTCGCCTGAGGGGTGCCGCTGGGCCCGCCGTCCTGGCACGATCGTGCGGGTGACCAGCAGGCCCGCCGCGCCGCACGCCGCCGACACCCACGACCTCATCCGCGTGCTCGGGGCGCGGGAGAACAACCTCAAGGACGTCAGCGTCGAGATCCCCAAGCGCCGGCTGACGGTGTTCACCGGGGTCTCCGGCTCGGGCAAGAGCTCGCTGGTCTTCGGCACGATCGCCGCGGAGTCGCAGCGGATGATCAACGAGACCTACAGCGCCTTCGTGCAGGGCTTCATGCCGTCGCTGTCCCGGCCCGAGGTCGACCTCCTCGAGGGCCTGACCACCGCCATCATCGTCGACCAGGAGCGGATGGGCGCCAACCCCCGCTCCACCGTCGGCACCGCGACCGACGCGAACGCCATGCTCCGCATCCTCTTCAGCCGCCTCGGGCAGCCGCACGTCGGGCCGCCGACGGCGTTCTCGTTCAACGTGCCGACGCGCCGGGCGAGCGGGGTCATGAGCACGGAGAAGGCGGGCGGCCGCGTCGAGAAGAGCGTGGTCCGCGACGTGGTCTACACGGGCGGCATGTGCCCGCGGTGCGAGGGCACGGGCGCGGTCACCGACTTCGACCTCACGGCCCTCTTCGACGCGTCGAAGTCCCTCAGCGAGGGCGGCCTCATGGTGCCCGGCTACAGCACGGAAGGCTGGTACGGCCGCCTCTTCCAGGGCATCGGCCTCGACCTCGACAAACCGATCGGGGAGTACTCCCGGCGAGAGCTCGACGACCTCCTGTACAAGGAGCCGACCAAGATCAAGGTCGAGGGCGTCAACCTCACCTACGAGGGAGTCATCCCCAAGGTCCAGAAGTCGATGCTCTCCAAGGACGTCGACTCGCTGCAGCCGCACGTGCGGCGCTTCGTCGAGCGCGTGATCACGTTCCAGACCTGCCCCGGGTGCGAGGGGACGCGACTGACCGCCGAGGCGCGGTCGTCGAGGATCGCCGGCCGCAACATCGCCGACCTCTGCGCGCTGCAGATCAGCGACCTCGCCGCCTGGGTCCGCGACCTCGACGAGCCGTCCGTGGCCCCGCTGCTCACCGGCCTGCAGCACCTCCTCGACGCGTTCACCGGGATCGGGCTCGGCTACCTCTCCCTCGACCGGCCCTCCGGCACGCTGTCCGGCGGCGAGGCGCAGCGCACGAAGATGATCCGCCACCTGGGGTCCTCGCTCACCGACGTCACCTACGTCTTCGACGAGCCGACGATCGGCCTGCACCCGCACGACATCGAGCGGATGAACGCCCTCCTGCTCCAGCTCCGCGACAAGGGCAACACCGTGCTCGTCGTCGAGCACAAGCCGGAGACCATCGCCGTCGCCGACCACGTCGTCGACCTCGGCCCGCGGGCCGGCACCGCGGGCGGCGAGGTGGTCTTCGAGGGCACCGTCGAGGGCCTGCGCGCCAGCGGCACGCTCACCGGCCGGCACCTCGACGACCGCGCCGCGCTCAAGCCGTCGACCCGGACGCCGACCGGGGCGCTGGAGGTCCGCGGTGCGGACTCGCACAACCTGCGCGGCGTCGACGTCGACATCCCGCTCGGCGTCCTCACGGTGATCACGGGCGTCGCCGGCTCCGGTAAGAGCTCGCTCGTCCACGGCTCGGTGGCGCAGCGCGAGGGCGTGGTCGTCGTCGACCAGGGGGCGATCCGCGGGTCGCGGCGCAGCAACCCGGCGACCTACACCGGGATGCTCGAGCCGATCCGCAAGGCGTTCGCGAAGGCCAACGGCGTCAAGCCGGCGCTCTTCAGCTCCAACTCCGAGGGCGCCTGCCCCACCTGCAACGGCGCCGGCGTCATCTACACCGACCTCGGCGTCATGGCCACCGTCGAGTCCACGTGCGAGGAGTGCGAGGGGCGGCGCTTCCAGGCCTCGGTCCTCGAGCACCTCCTCGGCGGCCGCAGCATCGCCGAGGTGCTCGCCATGCCGGTCGCCGAGGCCGAGGAGTTCTTCCGCGACGGCGAGGCGCGGACGCCGGCCGCGCACGCGGTCCTGCACCGGCTCGCCGACGTGGGGCTCGGGTACCTCACCCTCGGCCAGCCGCTCACGACGCTGTCCGGCGGGGAGCGCCAGCGGCTCAAGCTGGCCGTCCAGATGGCGGAGGAGGGGGACGTCTACGTCCTCGACGAGCCGACCACCGGGCTGCACCTCGCCGACGTCGAGCAGCTGCTCGCCCTGCTCGACCGGCTCGTCGACGCCGGCACGTCGGTCATCGTCATCGAGCACCACCAGGCGGTCATGGCGCACGCCGACTGGATCATCGACCTCGGCCCGGGCGCCGGCCACGAGGGCGGGCGGGTCGTCTTCGAGGGCGCGCCCGCCGACCTCGTCGCCGGGCGCTCGACGCTCACCGCCCAGCACCTCGCGGCCTACGTCGGCGCCTGACCGCGGACCGTCCCGGGGTCGGGCGCGAACGGGCGTGAACGGGCGCGGTCGGGGGGCTAGGCGTGCAGGGTGACCGGGGCGCTGCAGTAGGAGCAGGGCGTCGTGACCCAGGTGGTCGGCGACTCCACCTCCTGCGGCTTGTGGCAGTGCGGGCAGGTGCTGCTCAGCCGGTGGAGCACGGCCGCCGGCGCGTGCTCGGCCTGCTCCGCGCCCTGCGGTGGCGGGCCCTGCTCGCCCTCCACCGCTCGCGCCCCTGGCGTGAGCGGGGTGGTGCGGTGCGGGCGGATGCGGTCGATCAGGCCCATGGCGGGCTCCTCGCCTCGTGCCGTCGTTGGCGCTGCCACGGTGTCACCGGCGGTGTCCCTGCGCAAGGGCGGCGACGCTCGGACCCCGGTACCACCATGTCGGTACTGACAGTACTGTGTACCGCGGTTCACACCCAGGACGAGGAGGTCCGCGTGAAGGCGATGCACGACGTGGTGTTCGTGGACGGCGTGCGCACGCCGTTCGGCCGATCCGGCGAGAAGGGCCTGTACGCCCAGACCCGCGCGGACGACCTGGTCGTGCGGTGCCTGCGCGAGCTGGTGCGGCGCAACCCGTCGCTGCCGCCGGAGCGGATCGACGAGGTGGCGATCGCCGCCACCACGCAGACCGGTGACCAGGGCCTGACGCTGGGCCGCACGGCCGGCATCCTCGCCGGGCTGCCCCGCAGCGTGCCGGGGTTCGCCGTGGACCGGATGTGCGCCGGCGCGATGACCGCCGTGACGACCACGGCGTCCGGCATCGCCGTCGGCGCCTACGACGTCGTGCTGGCCGGCGGCGTCGAGCACATGGGCCGGCACCCGATGGGCTTCGACCTCGACGCGAACCCGCGCCTGGTCGCCGAGCGGATCGTCGACCCGGACGCGCTCGTCATGGGCCGCACGGCCGAGAACCTCCACGACCGCCTGCCGCACCTCACCCGCGAGCGCACCGACGCCTACGCCGCCGCGAGCCAGGGCAAGCTGGCCGCGGCGTACGCGCGCGGCGACGTCCAGCCCGACCTCGTCACCGTCGCGACCCGCTCGGTCGAGCGCGGCTGGGGCCTCGCGACCGCCGACGAGCCCCCGCGCCCGGGCACCACGGTCGAGCACCTCGCCGGGCTGCGCACGCCCTTCCGCCCGCACGGCCGGGTCACCGCCGGCAACGCCGCGGGCCTCAACGACGGCGCCACGGCCTGCCTGCTCGCCTCGGCCGGCGCCGCCGAGGAGCTCGGCCTGCCCGCGGCCATGCGGATGGTCGGGTACGCCTTCGCCGGCGTCGACCCCGCGGTGATGGGCCTGGGCCCGGTGCCGGCGACCGAGAAGCTGCTGGCCCGCACGGGCGTGCGCTTCGACGAGATCGGAGTGTTCGAGGTTAACGAGGCCTTCGCGGTGCAGGTGCTCGCCTTCACCGACCACTTCGGCCTGGCCGACGACGACCCCCGGGTGAACCCCTGGGGCGGCGCGATCGCCGTCGGACACCCGCTGGCGTCCTCCGGGGTGCGGCTGATGACGCAGCTCGCCCGGCAGATGGCGCAGCGCCCCGACGTCCGGTACGGCCTGACGACGATGTGCATCGGCCTAGGCATGGGCGGTGCGGTGCTGTGGGAGAACCCGAGCTTCGAAGGGGCACGAGCATGAGCGACGTCGTCCGCCCGGAGGACCTGGTGGAGCTGGTGGGTCCCGCCGGCGAGGGGCGGGTGACCCGCTTCCCCGTCCAGGAGGTCACCCTGCCCGGCGGGGCCGGCGGCCCCCTCGTCCTCGCCCTGATCACCATGGAGAACGGGCTGGAGGCCACGAGGCCGACCACCCTGGGCCCCGCGGGCCTCCTCGAGCTGGGCGCGGCGCTGGACGCCGTGGCCGAGCGGGTGGCCGCCGGCGCGGTCGCGGCCGTGGGCATCACCGGCAAGCCCTTCGTCTTCGCCGCGGGCGCCGACCTCGAGGACGTCGTGGCGATCTCCACCCCGGGCCAGGCGCGGGCCGTCGCCCGCCTCGGCCACGACCAGCTGCGCCGCCTCGGCGAGCTCGGCGTCCCCTCGTTCGCCTTCGTCAACGGCCCGGCCCTCGGCGGCGGCCTCGAGGTGGCGCTGCACTGCACCTACCGCACGGTCTCCGCGACCGTGCGCCAGCTCGGCCTGCCGGAGTGCGCCCTCGGCCTCGTGCCGGGCTGGGGCGGCACGCACCTGCTGCCCTCCCTCGTGGGCCTGGACGCCGCGCTGCAGCTCGTCGTGGCCGACCCCCTCGCAGGCAACCGGATGACGACGGCGGCCGAGGCGCTGCGGCTCGGCCTGGCCGACGCGGTGCTGGAGCCGGCGGACTTCCTCGAGGAGTCCCTGGCCTGGGCAGCGCGCGTGCTGCGCGGCGAGGTCGGGGTCGCCCGGCCCCACGCCACCCCCGCGGCCGAGCGCGACGCCACGGCCTGGGACGCCGCCGTCGACGCCGCCCGCGCCCGGGTCGACGCGCGCCTGCACGGCGCCGCCCCGGCGCCCTACCGCGCCCTGGAGCTGCTGCGCCGCGCCCGCACCGACGACCGCGACACCGGGTTCGCCGCCGAGGACGACGCCCTGGCCGAGCTGATCGTCTCCGAGGAGTTCCGCTCGGGCGTCTACGCCTTCCACCTCACCCAGCGCCGCGCCAGGCGCCCCGCCGGCGCCCCGGACGCCGCGCTCGCCCGCCCGGTCGGCAAGGTCGGCGTGGTCGGCGCCGGCCTCATGGCGAGCCAGCTCGCACTGCTCCTCGCGCACCGGCTGGAGGTGCCGGTCGCGCTCACCGACCTCGACGCCGAGCGGGTCGAGGTCGGGGTCGCGCGGGTGCGCGCCGGCGTCGCCGACCTCGCCCGGAAGGGCCGGGTCTCCCCCGACGCGGCGACCCGCCTGGGCGCCCTGGTCAGCGGCTCCACCGACCCCGCCGAGGCGTTCGCGGGCGCGGACTGGGTGATCGAGGCGGTCTTCGAGGACCTCGACGTCAAGCGGTCGGTGCTCGCGCAGGTGGAGCAGGTCGTCTCCCCCGAGTGCGTGATCGCCACGAACACCTCCTCGCTGTCGGTGGAGGCGATGGCCGCCGGGCTGGCCCACCCCGAGCGGGTCGTCGGCTTCCACTTCTTCAACCCCGTCGCCGTGCTGCCCCTCGTGGAGGTCGCCCGCACCCCGGCCACCGACGACGCGACGCTGGCCACGGCGTTCGCCGTCGGGAAGGCGCTGGGCAAGTCCTGCGTGCTCGTGCGCGACGCCCCGGCGTTCGTCGTCAACCGCCTGCTCATGCGCTTCATGGGCGAGGTGCACGCGGCGTTCGACGAGGGGACGCCGCCCGAGGTGGCCGACGGCGCGCTCGCGCCGCTGGGCCTGCCGATGACGCCGTTCGCCCTGCTGCGCCTCGTGGGGCCGGCCGTGGCGCTGCACGTGCAGGAGACGCTCCACGCGGCCTTCCCCGACCGCTTCGCGCCGTCGCCGAACATCGCGCGGATCGTCGAGGCGGGCCTGCCGGGGTTCTGGGACGCCGAGCTGCCCGAGGGCGCCGCGCCGCGCATGGACCCGAGGGTGGCCGCGCTCGTGCAGGTCGGCGATGCCCCCTCCACGGCCGAGCAGGTGCGCGAGCGGGCCCTGTCCGCCCTCGCGCAGGAGGCGCGGCTGATCCTCGACGAGGGCGTCGTCGCCGACC
>Ga0210040_10009901_pt1 | contig 11018 bp, 10 predicted proteins | sample CryGeyCG12114_NA_FD_185462 | JGI IMG/M metagenome (GOLD analysis project Ga0210040, IMG submission 185462) | Groundwater microbial communities from aquifer - Crystal Geyser CG19_WC_8/21/14_NA (SPAdes) (version 2) | ecosystem: Environmental > Aquatic > Deep subsurface > Groundwater | place: USA... | reverse complement strand
TCACCATCAACTCGGCGACGCTGGTCAACAAGGGCCTCGAGCTCATCGAGGCGCACCTGCTCTTCGGCGTGCCCTACGCCGACATCGACGTGGTGGTGCACCCGCAGTCGATCGTGCACTCGATGGTGACCTTCGCCGATGGCGCGACCATCGCCCAGGCGAGCCCGCCGGACATGCGGCTGCCCATCGCGCTGGGCCTGGCCTGGCCCGACCGGCTGCCCGAGGTGCAGCCGGCCCTGGACTGGACCACCGCGAGCACCTGGGAGTTCCTGCCCCTGGACGAGCAGGCCTTCCCCGCGGTGCGGCTGGCCCGCTCTGCTGGGGAGGCCGGCGGCGTGGCCCCGGCGATCTACAACGCCGCCAACGAGGAGGCGGTCGCGGCGTTCACGGCGGGTCGGCTCTCGTTCCCAGGGATCGTTCAGCTGGTCGCGCGTACCCTCGACGAGGCGCCGGACCTCGGTGCCCCCACGCGCGTCGAGGACGTCCTCGCCGCCGAGAAGTGGGCCCGGGAGCACGCCCGGGGCATCATCGCCGGAGGCTGAGCTGAGCGGGTTCCTCCTGACGGTCCTCGGGATCGTCGCCTTCGCGCTGGGCCTGCTGTTCAGCATCGGGTTCCACGAGTTCGGCCACTTCTTCTGGGCGCGGAAGTTCGGCATGCGGGTGCCGCAGTTCTTCGTCGGCTTCGGGCCGACGGTCTTCTCCCGCCGCTACGGGGAGACCGAGTTCGGCATCAAGGGCATCCCGCTCGGCGGCTACATCCGCATCGTCGGCATGATCCCGCCGGCCGAGGAGGGCGAGAGCAAGCGCGCGACCCGCATGCGCAGCTTCATCGCCGAGGTCCGCGGCCAGGCGCTCGACGACGTGCTGCCCACCGACGGCGACCGCGTCTTCTACAAGAAGCCCTGGTGGCAGCGGATCATCGTGATGGCAGCCGGTCCGCTGCACAACCTGGTCCTCGCGGTCCTGTTCTTCACCATCGTGCTCACCGCGTTCGGCATCCGTGAGCCCTCGACGACCCTGGAACGCGTGCCCGAGTGCGTCCTGCCGGCCGGCGCCGAGTCGGCCGGCCGCGAGGACGCCTGCGAGGTCCCGCTGGTGCAGAGCGGTCCGGATGCCGGGCAGATCTGCGAGGAGGGGACGGCGAACTGCGCGCTGCCGCAGCCCAGCCCCTCGGCGGCGGCCGGGTTCCGGCCCGGGGACACCATCGTCGCCCTGGACGGCGAACCGGTCTCGCAGGAGACCGAGGTCGGCTGGGAGCAGATCCAGACCGCCATCCAGGACAGCCCCGGCGAGTCGGTGGTCTTCACCGTCGAGCGGGACGGGCGGGAGCGCGATCTCACCGTCACACCCATCGAGAACACCGTCTACGCCTCCGCCGAGGGCACCGAGACGAAGACCGTCGGCTACGTCGGCATCGGCCCCCGGCAGCCCTACGTGCAGCAGCCGGTCACCGCGGTGCCCGGCTTCGTCCGCGACTACGCCGGTCAGGCGGTCGACCGGCTGGTGGAGATCCCCCAGCGCATCCCCGCGCTGTTCCGCGCCGCCTTCCTCGGGGAGGAACGCGATCCGCAGGGGCCGATCGGCGTGGTCGGCGTCGGCCGCATCTCGGGTGAGGTGTTCGCCTACGACGAGATCACCACGGCCGAGAAGGCCAGCCTGTTCTTCACCCTGCTGGCGGGGATGAACCTGGTGCTGTTCCTCTTCAACCTGGTGCCGATCTACCCGCTCGACGGGGGCCACGTCGCGGGGGCGCTGTACGAGAAGGCCCGCGCCACCGTCGCCCGGCTGCGCGGTAGGCCGGACCCGGGACCGTTCGACATCGCCCGGCTGATGCCCGTGGCCTACGTCGTCGCCGGGTTGTTCCTGCTCCTGTCGGGGCTGCTGTTGATCGCCGACGTCGTCAACCCGATCACCCTCGCCGGCTGAGCGGGTCGCGAGCCGACCAGCACGCCCAGCACCACGAGGACCCCCGCCGCCAGCTCCACGGGGTCCAGCACCTCCCCGAAGGCCAGCCACGAGGCGAGGACGCCGACGACGGGCACCAGCATCGAGAACGGCGCCACCACGTTCGACGGGTGCCGGGACAGCAGCGAGTTCCACAGTCCGTACCCCACGAGCGTGGCGACGACGACCACGTAGAGCAGGCCCAGGACCGACGGCAGTGCCTCGAGCGTGAGCGACGCGGCGAGCGACCGGCCGATCCGGTCGGGGCCCTCGACCAGCAGGGCCAGGGCCAGCATCGGCAGCGGCGGCACGACCGCCGACCACAGCGTGAGGTGCAGCCCGTTCGGCGCCGACGCCAGCCGGCTGCAGACGTTGCCGATCGCCCAACCCAGCGCGCCGCACAGGGTGAGGACGACGGGCAGCCACGCCGCGGTCTGGAAGCGGTGGACGGCGATGACCGCTAGCCCCACGACGGCCAGGACGACGCCGGTCAACTGCCGGGCCGTCAGCTTCTCGTGCAGCCAGACGCCGGCGAGCAGGACGGTGAACGGCGCCGAGGCCTGGAGGACGAGCGAGGCCAGGCCGCTGGGCATCCCGGCGGCCATGCCGAGGTAGAGGAAGGCGAACTGCAGGAGCCCGATGCCCAGGCCGACGCCGATCAGCCAGCGCAGCGGCACCGGCGGCCGGGGCACGAACAGCAACGCGGGCAGGGCCACGAGGGTGAAGCGCAGGGCGACCATGAACAGCGGCGGGAAGAGCTCGAGGGCCAACGCCGTGGCGGGGAAGTTGACGCCCCAGCAGACGGCGACGAGGCAGGCGAGCAGTCGGTCACGGAGGGGCACGCCGTCGAGCCTCGGGCCGGCCCCGATGAAGGACAAACGAAATCTCCCGGAAGAACCTTGTAGCCTCGCTTCATGGACGGTGCTGGGCAGGACCTCTGGGGGCGGGTGGAGGTCGCCCACCTGGTCGTGCTCCGCGAACTGGCCGAGCACGGCTCGGTGACCGCGGTGGCGCGTGCCACGACGCTGTCGCCGTCGGCGGTCTCCCAGCAGCTCAAGGTGCTGCAGCGGCGGCTCGGTGTCGTGCTGGTCGAGCGCGCCGGCCGGGGGGTCCGGCTCACCGACGCGGGCCGGGCGCTGGCCGGCATCGCGGCGACCGTCTCCACGGCGCTGGCCACCGCCGAGGCCGACTGGCAGCGCTACCGCGGCGGCGTCGGCGGGACCGTTCGACTGGCCACCTTCCACTCGGCCGGCGAGCTGCTCGTCCCCGGTCTGCTCGACCGGCTGGCCGAGCACCCCGGCGTCGTCCTGGAGACCTTCGACGAGGACGTGCTGCAGGACGACTTCGCGGGTCTGACCGCCGACTACGACGTCGTCGTGGCCCACCGCTCCGACGACGTCGTGCCACCGCCGCGCGACGGCATCGAGGTCCGCCGGCTGCTCCGCGAGCCGCTGGACGTCGCGCTGCCGCTGGACCACCCGCTCGCCGGGCGGGACCGCGTCACCCCGGCCGACGTGATCGACGAGGACTGGATCGTCCCGCCGGCCGAGTTCCCCATCGGCCGGGTGCTGACGGCGATCGCGGCACAGGCACGGTCACCGGTGCGCATCGTGCGCCGGACGACCCACCTGCCCCTGACCGAGAAGCTGGTCGCCCGCGGGCACGGCATCGCGCTGCTGCCGCGGCACACGACCCTGGACCGGGCCGAGGGCCGGCTGGCGCTCGTGCCCCTGGCCGACCTCCGGGCCGGCCGGGTCGTCGAGGCGCTGATGCGCCCCGACCGGGCCGCCCGCCGGTCGGTGCAGGTCGTCCTCGACGCCCTGGTCGCCGAGGCCGCCTCCTACGACGCCTGAGAGGGCGCCTCCCCGGGTGGCAGACCGGTGGATACTGGGAGGCATGGCGATCCCCGTCGGCCTCGGTATGCCCGCAGCGCCCCCACCCGTCCTCGCTCCGCGGCGCACGACCCGTCAGCTCGACGTGGGTGGCGTCGGCGTCGGCAGCGACTTCCCGGTCAGCGTGCAGTCGATGTGCACGACCAAGACCGCCGACATCAACGCCACGCTGCAGCAGATCGCCGAGCTGACCGCCTCGGGCTGCCAGATCGTGCGGGTGGCCGTGCCCGACACCGACGACGCCGAGGCGCTGGCGACGATCGCGAAGAAGTCGCAGATCCCGGTCATCGCCGACATCCACTTCCAGCCGCGCTACGTCTTCGCGGCCATCGACGCCGGCTGCGCGGCGGTCCGCGTCAACCCGGGCAACATCAAGAAGTTCGACGACAAGGTCGGCGAGATCGCCCGGGCGGCCAAGGACGCCGGCACCCCGATCCGCATCGGCGTGAACGCCGGCTCCCTCGACAAGCGCCTGCTGGCCAAGTACGGCAAGGCGACGCCGGAGGCGCTGGTCGAGTCGGCGCTGTGGGAGTGCTCGTTGTTCGAGGAGCACGACTTCCGCGACATCAAGATCTCGGTGAAGCACAACGACCCGGTGGTCATGGTCCGCGCCTACGAGCTGCTGGCCGCGCAGTGCGACTACCCGCTGCACCTCGGCGTCACCGAGGCCGGCCCGGCGTTCCAGGGCACGATCAAGTCCGCCGTCGCCTTCGGCGCCCTGCTCAGCCAGGGCATCGGCGACACCATCCGCGTCTCGCTCTCCGCCCCGCCCGCGGAGGAGGTCAAGGTCGGCAACCAGATCCTGGAGTCGCTGAACCTCAAGCAGCGCGGCCTGGAGATCGTCAGCTGCCCCTCGTGCGGCCGCGCGCAGGTCGACGTCTACACGCTCGCGAACGAGGTGACCGCCGGGCTCGAGGGCATGGAGGTGCCGCTGCGGGTCGCCGTCATGGGCTGCGTCGTCAACGGCCCGGGTGAGGCGCGCGAGGCCGACCTCGGGGTGGCGTCGGGGAACGGCAAGGGGCAGATCTTCGTGAAGGGCGAGGTCGTCAAGACCGTGCCGGAGTCGATGATCGTCGAGACGCTCATCGAGGAGGCCATGCGCATCGCGGGGGAGCAGACCGACGCCGGCGTGCCCTCCGGCCCGCCCGTCGTGTCCGTCAGCTGACCGGCTCCTCCCCGTCCGCTGCCCGTGCTCCGATCGCCCACCGCCCGCGTCCTCGACGAGGGTGACGAGCCCGCCGTCCACCGGCTGCTGGCCACCGACCCCGTCGCCGCCTGCGTGCTGGCCGGCCGGGTGGAGCTCACCGGTACCGCCCCGGGTGCCGTGGGAGCACCCCTGTGGGGCTTCGGCTCCGGCCGGTCGCTGGAGGCGATCTGCCTCGCCGGCGCGAACCTGATCCCCTTCGCCGTCCCGGGTGCGGAGCGCGCGGCCGCGGCCGCCTTCGCCGAGCGGGCCCTGCGCGCCGGTCGTCGCTGCAGCACCATCGTCGGCCCCGCCGCCTCGGTGGCGCCGCTGTGGAACCTGCTGGCGCCGTCCTGGGGACCGTGCCGGGAGCACCGCGCGCGGCAGCCGCTGCTGGCCATCGACGGCCCGCCGTCCCTCGCCCCCGAGGCGCGGGTCCGCCCCGTGCGGACCGACGAGCTGGACACGCTCCTGCCGGCCGCCGTGGCCATGTTCACCGAGGAGATCGGGGTCAGCCCGCTGCGCATCGACGGCGGGGCGGGGTACCGCGCCCGGCTGGCCGAGCTGGTGCGCGCCGGGCGGTCCCTGGCCTGGATCGAGGACGGGCAGGTCGTGTTCAAGGCCGAGATCGGGGCGGTGAGCCGGGCGGCCTGCCAGGTGCAGGGCGTGTGGGTCGCGCCGGAGCACCGCGGAGCCGGCATCGGCGCGGCCGGCACCGCCGCGGTCGTCGAGTACGCCCGGTCGACCCTCGCCCCCGTGGTGAGCCTGTACGTGAACGACTTCAACACCACCGCCCGCGCCGCCTACGCCCACGTCGGTTTCCGCGAGGTCGGGCAGTTCTCCAGCATCCTGTTCTGACGGCCCCGTCCCGAGGCGCGCAGCGAGCCGGGCGGAGGACGGGGTCCTTCTTCTGAGAGGGTGCTGCCGTGCGTGCCCGAACCGGTCCGGTCCTGCTCACCTCGCTCCTGCTCGCGGTGCCCGTCCTCTCCGCCTGCTCCGGCGGCGGTGAGGACGAGGTGCGGAAGGCCGCGCAGGCCTTCCTCGACGACTGGGCCGGCGGGGACGCCGACGGCGCCGCCGCGGGGACCTCCGACCCCGACGCGGCCACCGCGCTGCTGGAGCAGACCGCGACCGATCTCCCCGACGCGCAGCTGTCCGCGGAGCTCGGCGAGGTCACCGTCGAGGACGGGTCCGCCACCGCGGACTGGACGGCCACGTGGGACCTGGCCGCCGCCCCCGACTGGAGCTACGACGCCTCCCTGCGGCTGGAGGAGGGCGACGACGGCTGGCAGGTCGTGCCCGAGCCGACCCTCGTGCACCCCGAGCTAGGCGAGGGCCAGCACCTGGAGCTGGCCCGCAGCCTGCCGGAGCGCGCCGCGATCACCGACGCGTCGGGCGCGGCCCTGTTCACCCCGACCGAGGTCGTGAATGTCGGCGTCGACCCCGGGCAGGTGACCGACCTGCCGGCGCTGGCCGCGGCGCTGTCGCGCGCCACCGGCATCGCCGCCGAGACGATCACCGCCGACGTCCGGGCCGGGGAGGCCGGCCAGTTCGTCCCGGTCATCACGCTGCGCCGGCCGGCGTTCGAGGCCATCCGCGCCCAGGTCTTCGACCTCCCGGGCGCGATCTTCCCCACCGACACCCGGCTCCTGGCCCCCTCGGCGGGCTTCGCCGAGGCGCTGCTGGGCCGGGTGGGGGCGGCGACCGCGGAGATCCTGGAGGAGTCGACCGAGGACGGCGAGGCCCGCTACGCCGCCGGCGACCAGCTGGGCACCTCGGGGCTGCAGCGGACCTACCAGGACCAGCTCGCCGGCACCGCCGGGTTCACCGTCCGCGTCACCGCTCTCGACGAGAGCATCGGTGACGAGGGCCGCGAGATCGCCGCCGTCGACCCGGTGCTGGGTTCGCCGGTGCAGACGCCCCTGGTCCCGGCTGTCCAGAACGCCGCCGACGCCGCCGTGGCCGGCGAGACCCGGCCCACCCACCTGGTCGTGGCCCGCCCCGGTACCGGCGAGCTCCTCGCCGTCTCCTCGAACGAGGTGGCCGACGCGGGCAACGCGCTGGCCGGGCGCTTCCCGCCGGGCTCGAGCATGAAGGCGATCACCGCCACCGCGCTGCTGTCGACCGGTGCGCTCACCCCCGCCGACACCGTCCCGTGCCCCGGGACGACGGTCGTCGAGGGGCGGGAGTTCGAGAACCAGGACCAGTTCGACCTCGGCACGGTGCCGTTCACCGAGGCCTTCGCCGAGTCGTGCAACACGACCTTCATCCAGCAGGGGCTGGAGCTGCCCGACGCGGCCCTGGCCGAGGCAGCGGCCTCCTACGGGGTGGGGACCGACTGGCAGCTGCCGGTCGACGTCTTCTCCGGCAGCGTGCCGAGCGACAGCACCGGCACCACGAAGGCCGCGAACATGATCGGCCAGGGGCAGGTGCTCGTCAGCCCGGCCCAGATGGCGCTCGTGGCCGCGGGCATCGCCAGCGGTACGCCGGCCGCACCGGTGGAGGTCGTCGGCGCGGACCCGGCCGGTTCGGCGCCGGCCGGCCCGGCCCAGGAGGTGCTCGACGCTCTCCGGCCGATGATGCGCCAGGTGGTCCTGACCGGTACCGCCACCGAGCTGGCCGACCGCGGCGAGGTCTACGGCAAGACGGGGACGGCGGAGTACGGCACCAACACCCCGCCCGACTCGCACGGCTGGTTCGTCGGCTACCGCACCGGTGGCGCGGCCGGGCCCATCGCCTTCGCCGTCCTCGTCGAGGGCGGTCAGTCCAGCAGCGCCGCGGTCGCCGTGACCGACGCGTTCCTGGGCGCCCTCGGCTAGGTGTACTGCTAGGCCTCCGCTACTGCGGCGGTAGGCCGGGCAGCGCCCGGGTGACCGGGTTCTGCCCGGCCGTCGTGCGCCAGCCCACCGCGCGCACCTCCGCGCCGGTGAGCGCCTCGACCGCGAGCTCGCGCGTCCCGCGCTCGGCGGCCTGGTCGAGCACCCGTACCCAGGCGGCGGCCGTGCCGTCCTCCAGGACGACGGCCAGCGCGGCGGCGTCCGTCGGGGACAGCACCGGGAAGGGCAGGGCGTAGGCGCCCTCGGCCGCGGCCGGCTCCACCGAGCGCTGCGACAGCAGCCTGATCAGCGAGTCCCGGACGTCGCGGTGGGCCGCCTCCGCGCTGGTCGCCGTGCCCCTGTCACCGGCCGCCAGTGCCGCCCCGACGACGCCGTAGCCCCACACCGCGGCGTGCTCCGCCGCCAGCGCGAGCCCGAGTGCGTCGTTCTCCGCAGCCAGGTCCTGGCTGCCCTCGCCCTCGTCAGCCATTGCCCGTCCCCGTCATGCCAGTCGTCCGTCCTGTCCGCGGAGTCCGGCGGAGATCGAGCCGAGCAGGGCCGCCCGTGCGCCGGACTGGTTGACGCAGGCGGTCGCGTGCGAGGTCGCCGCGGCCGCCACCTGAGCGCGCAGCCACGGGCGGGCCTCCGCGGGCGACGGCGGGGTGCCGGGGGAGGACGAGCTGGGCGTCGCTCCCGGGGCCGCGTCCCGCAACCGCTCGAGCTGGGCGCCGGCCTGGGCGGCCAGCTCCGCGACCTCACCGGCCAGCGCCGGATCGGCGGCCCCGGCCGCGGTGAAGGCGGCGACGAGGGTCTCCTGCACGCCCACCTGGCCCAGCAGCTGGTCGGCCTGCTCCCCGGTCACCCGCTCGCGCTCGTCCGGCGGGGACGAGGTGCACCCGGCCGCGACCAGCGCCAGACCGGCCGCCGAGGCGGCCAGCAGGGTGCGCCGGGAGAAGCCCCGCGGACCGGGGGAGGGGAGGGGAGACATCGGGTCCCATCCTGGCAGCCGTCGGCCGTCGGGGTCGGCACGTACGGACCTGGCGCGTTCCGCGTCGTCCCGGGTCGGCGCCGCCCCGCGTGCCTCTCGTGCCCCACCGGCCCGGGGGAGCGGTCCGGCCGGTGCCCGGTCCCGTGGCCCCCCGCCGGGCGGTAACCTGGCCTCTTCCCCTCGGAACCCCGTCCCGCCAGCGCCGCGGGCGGGTCCGGGGACGCGCCCCGCACCCTGCGGCCGCCCGAGCCTGAGGAGGTAGCCGTGTCCGCCTCTCGTGGCACCCCCCGCACCGACCCCGCCACCGCCCGGCTGGCCGGCTGGATCGAGCCCGTCGTCGAGGGCGCCGGCTACGACCTGGAGGAGCTGGTGGTCACCCCGGCCGGCCGGCGCAGCGTCGTCCGCGTCGTCGTTGACCGCGACTCCGGGGTCACCCTCGACGACATCGCCGAGGTGAGCCGCGCGGTCTCGGAGGTCCTCGACACCAACGACGACGGGATGGGCCGCACGCCCTACGTCCTCGAGGTCACCAGCCCCGGTGTCGACCGTCCGCTCACCGAGCAGCGGCACTGGCGGCGCAACACCGGTCGCCTGGTCGCGGTGGCCGTCGGCCCGGCCGGCGCGACCGAGCAGGTCACCGGCCGCATCACCGCGGTGGACGACGCCGGCGTGGCGCTCGCGGTCGAGGCGCAGGGCAAGCCCGGCGCGAAGAAGCGCCCGCCGACGCCGCACCACGTGCCGTGGGCCGAGCTCGGCGCCGGGCGGGTGCAGGTGGAGTTCGCGCGCAGCGGGCCGGCGGGGGACGACGCGGACGGGGACGACCTGACCGAGGACGGCCCGCTGGACGAACTGGACGACGACGACGTGATGGACGACCCGGAGCTCGGCGACGACGTCGCGCCCGGGGACGCGCCGCAGGCGCGAGGAGGAGCACAGTGAACATCGACGTCACCGCGCTCAAGGCGGTCGAGCGGGAGAAGGGCATCCCCGCCGACACGGTGATCGAGGCGATCGAGACCGCCCTGGTCACCGCCTACCGGCACGCCGACGGCGCGGCCAAGCACGTCCGCGTGCACGTGGACCGCAAGAGCGGCGAGGTCGCCGTGCTCGCGCAGGAGCTGGGGCCCGAGGGCGAGGTCGTCCGGGAGTGGGACGACACCCCCACCGACTTCGGCCGGATCGCGGCCAGCACGGCCAAGCAGGTCATCGTGCAGCGGCTGCGCGACGCCGAGCACGAGCAGACCTTCGGCGAGTACGCCGGCAAGGACGGCGACATCGTCAGCGGCATCGTGCAGGCGCACGACCGCCGCAACGTCCAGGGCACCGTGCTCGTCGACATCGGCAAGGTGGAGGCGGTGCTGCCCCCGACCGAGCAGGTGCCGGGCGAGGTCTACACCCACGGCAGCCGGCTGAAGGCCTACGTGGTGTCGGTGGCCCGCACGTTCCGCGGTCCCCAGGTGACCGTCTCGCGCACCCACCCGCACCTGGTGCGCAAGCTGTTCGCCCTGGAGGTGCCCGAGATCGCCGACGGCAGCGTCGAGATCGTGGCGGTGGCACGCGAGGCCGGGGCCCGCTCGAAGATCGCCGTCCGCACCAAGGTGCCGGGGCTCAACGCCAAGGGCGCCTGCATCGGTCCGATGGGCCAGCGGGTGCGCAACGTCATGAGCGAGCTGCACGGCGAGAAGATCGACATCGTCGACTGGTCCGACGACCCGGCCACCTTCGTGGCCCAGGCGCTGAGCCCCGCGCGCGTCTCCGAGTCGCGCATGGTCGACCCGCAGGCGAAGGCCGTGCGCGTGGTCGTGCCGGACTACCAGCTGTCGCTGGCGATCGGCAAGGAGGGGCAGAACGCCCGGCTGGCCGCCCGGCTGACCGGCTGCCGGATCGACATCCGCAGCGACGCCCAGGCCGACGACGCCGCCGCCGCCCCCTCCCCGGGCGTCGGGCGGGCCCCTCTCCGTTCCGGGGCGCCGGCTCCCTCGGCCGGGGGACGTCCGGGCGCCCACCGGCCCCCACCCCGACGCGCGGAACACCGGGGACCCACGACGCGCTAGAGTGCAGGGTGGCCGAAACGTCGATCCCGGAGCGCACCTGTGTGGGCTGCCGGCGACGCGCTCCGGTCACCGATCTGCTGCGCGTCGTCGCACGTTCCGGGGCCCTGGTCCCGGACCCGCGACGGCGGCTCCCCGGAAGGG
>Ga0210040_10009900_pt1 | contig 11018 bp, 12 predicted proteins | sample CryGeyCG12114_NA_FD_185462 | JGI IMG/M metagenome (GOLD analysis project Ga0210040, IMG submission 185462) | Groundwater microbial communities from aquifer - Crystal Geyser CG19_WC_8/21/14_NA (SPAdes) (version 2) | ecosystem: Environmental > Aquatic > Deep subsurface > Groundwater | place: USA... | reverse complement strand
TCTTTGTACAGGAAGACAGAATGACAGCTCACTTTTAGTCTTTTATGCTTTCCACATGTTACAACTTAGGTCGTGTAATAATGAAGATATGATGACTTAAAGATTTTATGCCACTAACTAACTAACTATTTCACAAGCCAATTCTAACAACTAACTAGCTTAACCATTTTTCTCACTTTTATTTGCATCTACGTGTTCAGTGTAGTGGAACCAGACGGGAAGTTACGTACAGTAACCTACACAGCAGATGAATGGGGATTCAAGCCAACGATTACCTATTCTGGTGGCCACCCTGTAGCTGGACCCAAGGTGGCCCATCATCATGGGTATGCACCAGGTGCCCCAGTTTTTGTCCAAAAACAGCCTGCTCTTGTGGTTGACAAGAGAGTCAAGTTTGTGAACAAATTGGTTGGACCACCACCGGCTTTGAATGTACAGCCTTTTGCATTGCCAGCGCCATCTGCACCTTTAGTTGTGGTTCCACAGCCTCTGAAAGTGGCCAAACCGGTCACTGTTCCAGTCGTAGCTGCTGTGTCTAACTATGCTGCAGGTAAAAACACTTTTTTGATTGCAGTTTGACAAGGTTTGTCACAATAATGCTGTAGTTTTAATAATGCAAAGATTTGCAAGGAGAAAACAGTCATAGGATGATGACTACATTCACATGAAAAATTAAATCTGGTTGCTATCGCAAATCTAGTTTTTCTAGCCATTATTTAGTGATGCTGAACAAATATTTTTTTGGAAAACTATTTTGTGGACGGGTTGAAATATTTTGCTAATTTCTAGTTCGGAAACCAAACCAAAGACTATTTTCAGTTAATTAACGTTTAGTTAGCTAGCAGCATATAAAAAGAACATTTTAGAACATTAAAAACTACTTTTTTCAAGTTTTTAAAACCACTAGGTGAACCAGCACTTAATTGATCGTAATAATGATAGTAGCATAGAGTATTTTCACAAGTATAAGTGTGTGTGATTGCAAACTAATTTAAGGCTGTATTTCTAACCAATTGTAGCCTACATGCCGCCACATCAAGTGTTCCAGCAAACTTTGACAACTTTCCAAGCACCTCCAACAGTTATCCATCATCATTCCCATGAGATTGTGAATGAACCTCACGCATACAGTCCACCAGCACCTCCATCTCATTTTTATGAACCACCTCGATATGCCGTTCATCATCATGCACCTCCTCAACAATTTTTTCACAATCCACCTCCCCCTACACAATACTTGAGTGGACCCCCTCCTCCAGAATTCTTCTTCAGCCCACCTTCTAAACCTGTAGCTCAAGTTGTGACCACTGCAACTGAATTGCATGATGCCCCAGAAGCTCCAAAACAAGTGTTCAAAGCTGTTACTGCTGCTCCAATTCCAGGTTTTTTTAATACGTAAACATTGTATGATCTCTTCGTTAGTAGTAATGATTGACTGACTTCTTTTGTTCGTTTTTATTATAGAAGACTCATATTCCGCTCCACCAGAGAATACCGTTACAGATCCAAATGCCACAGTCTATGAAGCAGCGAAACCACCAAAAAAACCAACAGCTTCTTACGGTCCACCTAATTATGTGCCACCTCCAGTGGTGAAAGTTAAGACACCAGCTCCTGCAGTCACTATAAAACAAGTTGTTGCTCCTCCACGCTTGGTTCAAACATTTGTACCTCCCCCAGTGGTAAAGAAGGTTGTACACAAATTTGTCGCCCCAGTTCAAAAATTCGTAGCTCCAATACAGAAATTTGTGGCACCAGTTCAAAAGTTTGTCGCACCAGCACCCGTTCAGAAATTTGTTGCACCCGTATACCAACAATATGCTCCAGTAGTACAAACCCAATATGCTCCAGCAGCTCCAGTATATCACAGATATGCTCCAGCCGCACCAGTAATTCAGAAATTTGTAGCTCCTGCTCCAGTTGTCAAAGCTGTAGCCCCATTGAGTCCATATGCCGGAGCAGTAGGATATCACACATATTCCAGTTCTGCACATGCCTATGATCAATCATACGGAGCTCCAGGGTTCCATGTCACATCCTCCCGGAAATATAACAAAGTTATTCACCCTGTTGCTTATGCGCAACCACAACAGAAAGTGATTCACGCAACTGCTCCAGTGGTTCAGACCTATGCGCCGCAAGCTAAATATGTAGCGCCAAAAGTAGCAGTTGTAGCGCAACAAGGTTTCGTCTCTTTGCCGCCACCATCTCCGTTGGTTCAAAAGACTACAGCTGTAGTAAAAGAACAAAGTCCTGGATTTTTTACTCCACATTTGACACCTAAGAAGAAGCATCCTTTGGTTTTCGCTTATTCTTATGACCAAGGAGCCTCCAAAGTTTCTCATTCGTATTCTGGCTCTGGCTGGTGATAACATATTATTTTACGGTAGTTTATTGTTAGCTAGATTGTGGATTGAATGTGTAACTGGAGTAAATATTTAATTTTCTATCTATAGTCTTGTTTATCTTTTGCACTCATCATATGGAATTCTCAATCGTGCCAAATGATTTTTCGTGACTTAGAATAACTACTAGACTAGTCTAAATCAATAGGATGTGCGATGTAAAATAGAAAAACTTAATCGAAACTATGACGAACAAATGGAGGGGAGCGAGCAAATTGCAATTTAGCATTTTGTATGCTTGCTTGTGCGAAACTTTTACTTAATTCCAAATACGGAATGAAAGGATGATGAAACCACAGTGGGTTATCAGAAAACGCTTGTTAATTGTCTTTGCAATCTAATGACCAGTTGGCTTAAGTAATAATGCATATTTGTGAAATAAAAGGATAGGGCAGTACCCATGTGCAAGTAGTATGACTTTTTTACGAGTCTTGTCTTCATAGTAAATAAGGTTTGGTAAATTGTTTGGTATGTCTGTCTGTGTACAAATGTTTTTTATGGTTATGTTTCATGATAAATGCAGATTTTTAACTATTTTTTTGTGGCTATTATATCTTATTCATTTTTCATTCGCATAGCATACCAAAGACGGCATGAATTATGTAGAAAAATCCAACTGAGTCTGGAATATGATCAAAGTTGAACTAAGTGAAAAATAACTGGTCCCAGTCCCAGTGCTTCTCGTCGCACTCGTAGCTTACGCCATAGAAATAGATATACTATACGCCCACGTCATATGGGTCATATGCAAAATTCAGAAATACAGCATCTAGCACTGATAGATAATTGAATTTACCGAATTTACCCTACTTTGGCGACAATAATAAATTCCTTTTTTTTAAAGCAACCAGTTTTGTGCTAAAATAACTTTTTCGTATTCATATTGACAAAATATTGCATTTCATAAAACAATTTATCATTTTGCTTCTTCAATGTATTAAAAATATTTTTAAGCAATGTAAGTTTCAGTTTCAGGCACTATTTTGCAAATCTTTTTCAAGCAAAAGTTTACGATATGCTCGGAACTGTTGCATCGTATTTTATTCAATCATATCGCGTGAATTATCATGTAAAATTTTTAAGACTTCAAAACCAAAGCGGCTAAAATCCTAATTTTAACCTTTTACCTATAATAATCCTAATAACCAAAGTTCATCATCCTAATTTTTCTCCAATATCCAAATATCCAAGGAGTTGTCATTTCTCAACTTCTGAATCGTTGAGTAAGGTATCTTCCTCCAAATAAGTTGTGTAGATGCATCTCATTCAGCTTGGTGAGACTACAGAATTTGAGTTGTTTTAGCTAACTATAGTTAAAACAGGAATTATTAGGCAATTTCGGTTCTTAATCATTTATAATTTATAGTTTTTTTTTGCAGCTTTTGTTACAACCAGTCATTAATATTTTTAAATGTATTACCAACAAAAGAATGCAAAGAAAGAAATCCAATAGTTAACTTGGAAAAGGATAGGGGAAAGCCGATAGTAAAACCTTAACCAACAATTACAAAGTTGATTTTTATTCATGACAACTGTGACTACGTTACGTACAATAAGATTATAACAATTTTTTGGGTAAATGATTTTTAGTCTTATAGTTTAGATGTCTATATAGTTTTTTCATTCGCAGATTCATGGCGTACCATGTTTTTGGAGCTGAAGAAGCTATTTGATGTCCAAAGAAATTCCTTTTTCTTATCAGCATCTGAGGAACAAAAATATGACATTCTCCTCAGTTTAAGTTTCCGTTAGTTGTTCAAATATACAGACTTAGCCGGTCAGTTGACCATTCACTTGACTTTCACCCTCAAACATTTTTTGGCGTGACAAAAAACAAAACCCATCGTACCTGATATTCATTTCCTCTGAATCCTTTTAACCATGAAGGGACTCCATAAGAGATAGTAACTGGATGAATATTCTCATCCCCTAAAATGTCAATGTAGTCATTTTGTCCAAATAGTGCCTTTTTTTCTGACCAAAGATTTTTAGGATTGTACAATGGTCCAGGTAAAGGTTTGCCAGAATGAACCCGAGGTAATGATCCACGCCAGGATAGCTACAAATAACATTTATTATTAGAACCAGTTTACAGTTGAATACCAAAAAATCAAAGTAGAAAATGAGAGACAATAAAAGTAGTACTTTATCTTCGTAGCCATATCTCTTTTTAATCATCGGCGCGTTGGGATCGTAATACCGGAATCTAACTGTAGTGAGAAAATTAGCTGGGGCACAGCTCCAAATAGTATTGCTAAACAATGATAACTGAACACTTTTGGCAAGTGACATTTTACTAGAAGCACAAATTGACTAACAAGTTTTTATTGCTGAACAATAATGAGACGAAAATCACTCAAAACTCTGTCAGCGAGTCGAATTCAGTGATGTGATGAAGACGAAAGGATATTGCTTGTTTGACAGCATACAGCATACACTCGATTCACTTCAATTCGATTTATATTGATAAGAATCTTTTGAAAAGTTTACTAAAACTAATAAGAATTTGAAAATTCTTGTTTGCTTCTAAAAAAAAACAAATTATATACTTATATACACAGCTGATTCAACCACACATCGCAATCCTCACTCATTTTTGTTTGGAAAGTTTATCATAAGTTTGAATTCGCGCTCTTTTTTCTGGAGTTCTAGTTCAGTTCAGCCCAATCCACCACTCAAACACTTGCATTTTTATGAAATCTTCAAGTTATGCTATGATAATATTTTATTTTTCATCAAAATTTAAGTATGTAAAACCAAAGCAGCCAATAGAACTGCTTTAGCATACGGAGATATATCTTTAGGAAATTCAATGGATGGAAGATTTTCCCCAAGATTTTCATGCCAGGTCACATTACACAGAGCGCCCCAGTTTTCTTCAGTAATCTCGTCCATGTGAGCTTTGAACCCAGGCCTTAATTTTGAAGTTTTCAAATCTTGAATACTACTGTCATCACTATCTTTTCCATATACAAATTTAGTTGTCTCGTCCGATTGTTCCTGTGGGGTGATTTTGTAGTGACATTTTGCACTCACATGTTTTTTCGACTCTGCAGCGCCATCTTTATTTGGAGTTCTGATAAAATATTTATGCAATACATTGTTCGTGAGAAGAATTACTTTTTAAAATTGACTAAAAATTAAAAAGCGGTAACAAATGGAATTGAATTTAAAAAAATTCTGTGCTTGGGCATTGAAACAGCTGAATTAATTTTCAAAAAGGACGAACCCACACCACTTATTATTTCGGCCCTTGACTTCTTGGTTACTCCGTTCAGATTTTAAACTGTCTGAGCTGCTCTTTTTAATTTTAAACGCCAATCTTCTTGCCTTTTGATCTCTCATGTGAAGTCGCCATTTGTTGTTGTGCAGAAATACCAAAGATTCCAAAGGCCTGGAAGACAATTTTGGACCCCATAAGGAAAAATTAGTATCCCAAGCTGTGACTCGTGCTTCCCCCCATTGAGTCATTTCTGTGCTGACTCGTATAAACTAAAAATATTAATCCTGAAACTTAAATGCTGTTCCAATATGCTTTAATGAATTATGAGATCAAATACTTACTTCTGAAGGTTTTCCATACAGACGACACATTACGTGGCCCATGTGATCTAAGAGACTAAAATTTATGGGGTACTCGCACCGGCGGAGACGAAGAAAATCGAAATATGTTTGAATGTTATCGCCATCTGATTTATCTAGAAGGAAAATTCTATCGCCTTTTTCATTGTATACTTCTACGGTTTGGGACCAATTTGTGAATGCTGTAAAAAAAAAAACGAATTTATTGGAATTATGTATAAGCGCATCCTCTATACTGAACTCGATAAAATTGCTATATTTCTTTTGGTTCTTACAGTGACTTATTAATTGCTTGTTATTAGGGTTGTTAAATTTGCCATTAGTTTCACAGGTTTTGAGAAATGCAGTTTTTACTGAATCAAGAACAGCTAAGCCAGGAATAATATAACCACCATCTTGGGAGTATGGTCTTTTTTCTATAAAGACAATGGAAATTTGTTTTGCGTTTTTTTTTTGCATAATTGACATGCTGATACCATAAACCGCAGATGGTTGAGCTATTAAAATCATCACAGATTATTTGTAAAAAACAAAGCTTTATAATGAATACCAGAATTGAACGAAAAAGTTGGATACAAAGTAGTAGCAGATAGATTTCTGGATACAAAGCCAGATTTCCCAGGATAGATAACGCAAATTTCTGAATCAGAAACCATTTGGTAAATTGGTAGTTTTTCTTATGGAAAAAATATAAAATTCGATAATTTCCGCACTCCATACAACTTTAAATAAACGAATACAAGCTGTAGTCAAGGCCACTAACTAACTTTGAAAAATTTGAACATTTTTATTTCAATCGTGGAAAACAGTTTATACAAGTTTTAAGTGAACTAATATAGAGAGAGCTTATTCCGAGAATTTAGTATATTTCTTTGACAGCCAAATGTTCACTGCAAAACAATACATTGTTTGAATTATCAATATATTACGCAATTTTAAAAACCTTCACAATAAATATACAATGCTTAATGATATTTTTAAGAATCCTCACCATTTTGGAACATGGGCAGCGTTTTCACATGTCAATGAAAGTGGATTTACAGCAGTTCCATAGCCACAGGAAATTATACGTGGATAGCCATTTACGCAAGTGATAAGTTTTTCACATACACCAATAGCAAAACGGGGATAAGGCCAAAATTTGTATGCCAAAGTGCCGGGTTCAACTTTGTCAGGGCATCGGAATCCAGTTATTTCTAAAAAATGGCAATGCAAACAAATTAATTTATGTATAAAGGATTAAATTACCAGCAAATAGATTATTAATAAATTGATGATATTTATGGGAGCAAAAAAAACCTTCAGGCTTGCATCCTCTGTCCAGCAAAAGATCAGGCCAGTTGCAAGCATGATTTTTCTCATCATAAGCCAATCCTGCTTCACACGGTGCTTCATATGCTACACCATGTGCGCATTTCAAATAGGTAGTGCTGCAAGCACTTTTAGGATAGATTCCGAATTGATATTCGCAACCTGGGCTGGATAATGGTACAACTAAAGAGAAAATGCAAAAATTTAGTATAAAAAAGTTATAATTATCAGTAAGAAGCTTATACTGTTCATTTCTTACTATGCTTAGATTCTCGGTCCCCACAATTTACTTGCCAATTATAAGAACAGTGGTTGTAGATAGCTCCTTTCCCATAATCGAATAGCAATCCATTTTCACAAGTTTCTAAAGTCAGTGTTCCATTTTCACATTTGTAGAATTTGTCACAGTATCCAGGATGAGGATCGAGAGCCAATCCGTAAGTATCTGGGCAGTTAGGCATACCCGCATACAAAGGATCCCCTACCTGTCCTGTATAGACAGTAGAATTGATTAAAAATTGGGCTAAAAGTATTGAATATAATTACAAATGATTTTCCTTACCGGTAGCAAAGGACACACAAAATGTGGCTAAAATGAAGAACAACATTTCAAAAACTTTAAATCCACGCAGAAACTGAAAGTTACTTGCATCAACCAAGGATGCAACTGACTACTGATGATGTTGGTAATAATAATACGGCTGCAGTATTACAGCCATAGCCGCATAGAAAGAATATTATTATTCAACCCTTTCACTACTACCCAACAATCAATAATAGTCTGAGTGCATATGACCGTTAAGTTTACAATAAGTTTAACACAGGAAAATATGGTGCATCTAGTTATTACTAGCTTAAACGATAGATTAGTGGGCGATAATGTTTTTGCGGATTTTTTCTCCCTGTAAGTTGGCTCAAGTTTTATTTCATCGACTTCAATCATGTATTTGTTTTTTGTTTGTGCATATTAAATGGGAACTTTATTATGAATACCGGTGCATTGTCATTGAACACAAGATTCGTCAATACAGAATCTATAGAGGTATACAAAAGTATCTTTTCGTTCCACTGACCTCGATCAGCTACCATTTTCTTGTATTATAGCAGGGTGCTAGCTAATCATTTTGACTAATTATGAAAAATTTAATGGATCGTTGCGATGTTAATGAGTTTTTTAGATCAATTAAAATGCAGGAAATTGGTGTTTCTTTGTATTTAGATTTGCAAGGAAACATTTTTTCACATTGGAGTTATTGAATATATTGGTGGATGGGTATGAGACGTTACGATGTGCGTATTTTGTTATGTTGCATGGACCTTCGTCATGTTTTTAGTTCGGATTTGTTTTGTTTTCGACCGGTGCAGGCTTACTGAAATTCACAATGCGAGTATAGGCTGTGAGAGTGAGAGTAAGTTGGGATTAAGATGCTATGTTGATTGTTGAAGATGAGATACAGTGCATAATTGCATATAAAATTTCATAAAAAAATTGACCTTGATAATAACTTTTTTCTTAACTCACAATCGATGTTATTAACATATTCTGATAAAATTAATTCCTCAATCTTCAATTCATTAGTTTACAACTTTTTTTCTTCTGAGATGCTACGCAAGACGGAGAAAAATGAGCTTAATCAATTTTCTGGACATTTTAGAAAACGACTATAAATCATAGCTACGGTTGAATTTCATTTTGATTCTCATTGAGTGGCAAATTATCCCAAAAGCTCATTCTATCAGCCCAAGGCTCCTCTGTAAATCCACATTGTTCATCCAGCTTGAAGTAACGCAAAAAATCTCCTTGTACCTCTCCTGGAGTCACTGGAGTCCACGAGTTACCATTTGTCCATTCAGTTGAAGGAACACTATAAACATACATTCACTATAATTCCATCCTTGACAACTTCTTTTTGATTTCCATTCCTTAACTATAGTGAACACACTACACACCCAGTTTTTCCAAACGTTGCCCACAATTTAGTCATATTTTCGGATATGCGTGTATCTTGGTCACCCGAATTCAATTCATCAAATCCATTATCCAAATCAAACAAGTATTGTAACTCATCTCCTTCCGATACACCTATTCAAAATAAACTTGAAATCAATTTTTTTTCAAAAACTCGAATATTTTGCTGCATTTTTTTACCAATTGTATTTTCAACATCTAAAAACTTCAACTGCGACTGCTTCCCTCTGTACGTAAACAAATACATGTACACCGGTTTGCCCTCGTGAATGCGAGAGTGGAGCAACGCTGCTCTTCGAGTACAATGGGTGAAATAGCGATCGCTAAACAGATTGGTGAGACCTGTCAAACTGGCATTTCCCACTGGCTGTGAATTCAAGTAAAATGCATCGATTTGCTTGGATACGGCGTCCACATCTAATGCCGTATCTTTGTACATTAGAGTTAGAGGCAAAATGTTCCAAAAGTCTTCCCGTAGTTCTGATGTTAGCTTTTCGTCTACAAGGATACCTACAAAGAAAATATAGCGAATCTGAAACAATCAAGAATCTTATCCTTGGCCTCATTCAGTATTCTATTGTTGTCTAGCTTTACCGCCAACATATAAAACCAAAAGAAATGAGAACCGATCTCGTTTTCAAAAGTTAATATAATTTAATCTAATAATTCAAGTACTAACTGTAAGCATCAAAAAGGCCAACTTGATCCACCATTCCAACCATCCATGGAACGTCAAAATTCACTTTCCCACGTGAAACACGCTGATATGGGGTTTCGGTCAAAAATGCCAAACTTGGATCTACACTATGTTCAACAGAAGGACCGAATGGAGAAATTGGATCCGTGTTCCATTCCTGTGAGACAGGCAGATTTAAGCAGTGATTTTGAGTTTGGTTAAGTTTAAATTAAAAATGGGACGTACGAAAAATTGTGAATGTGTGAAAGCAATCTTGGAAGCATTCATGCTCTGTAGACAATCCACAAGTTCACTCATATCTGAATTCGGGCAATTTAATAAAGCTCCAAGTTTTTTGGCGTGTTTTCTTGGCTCACGGGTAAATGCCCATGGACAAAGAGCGGATCCTGACATTGAGATTGCGCGGCTGAATAAGTCTAAAAATTAGTATTAGCTAGTTATGTAGATACTATACATGCTGCTGCCATTTTTGAAAAATAAAAATGTTTTTTAGCCCGGTACAGGGCTTATGGGATAGTGACAATTTTTTTCGGTGTATCCACGATAACTTTCGAACGCATCAACCGATTGACTTCAAATTTTTCACACCTTGAGATTACGCAAAAGTAGGAAATGGAATTGCAAATGAGCTTAATCGGAGAATGCCTGAGTTGTTTTTATGCGCATAAACGGTGTTCATAGTGATTTTTTTAACGATAGCATGTGATAAGGCATTCAAATATTTTCGGTGTATCCACGATAACTTTCGAACGCATCAACCGATTGACTTCAAATTTTGGACACCTTGAGATTACGCAAAAGTAGGAAAGGGGATTGCAAATGAGCTCAATCGGAGAATGCCTAAGTTGTTTTTATGCGAATAAACGGTGTTCATGGTGATGATTTTAACGATAGCATGTGATAAGTCATTCACATATGTTTATGTACGGACACCAGCGAAATAAGGGTCTTCACAATGATATATTATTGTGAATCCACCTAAAATGGCTAACTTAACTTTTTAAATAGCGGTAATCTTGGTAACCAAATAGGGTTACATGCCCATGGTCACCTA
>Ga0210040_10009899_pt1 | contig 11018 bp, 5 predicted proteins | sample CryGeyCG12114_NA_FD_185462 | JGI IMG/M metagenome (GOLD analysis project Ga0210040, IMG submission 185462) | Groundwater microbial communities from aquifer - Crystal Geyser CG19_WC_8/21/14_NA (SPAdes) (version 2) | ecosystem: Environmental > Aquatic > Deep subsurface > Groundwater | place: USA... | reverse complement strand
CTATCGATGCTCAGTTTTCAGGATTTTGGTGCTTAAAGCGATACTCATAGAACGACCTCCAATTTTCAGGAGATTTTACAAAATCAATAAACATATAAACACAACGTGAAATGGAAAAAAACGAAAAGTTGAGATGCGAGACAGTTAGTAGTATGAAATACATAGAAATTAAAAAACGAGCGTTGGAAATTTCCTAAAATAACGAAATATTTAGCCCACATAATTATTAATGACTCCTTCAGAAAAAATCGAAAAAAGCCAGCACAGCAAACTAAGCCTTGCACTATTATAATAAACAAAGTAATCAATTTAATTTTAAAAATACCCGGAGTGGTAGTAGTGTAAAATTTCCTATAATACAATCGTGATTTTAAGATTTGGAAGCGGAAGCATCTCTATGAGAAAAACTTCAATAAATTTTTTTAAGACGATTAATACAGGCTATTAGCCCCTGTGTTGGGCCAAAAATGTTGCTATTCAAAATTCAATTACATACGGTGCATATTGAGTTCATTCCTAACGTAGGTAATTTCGCGAACGTGGACTGCCCATCCAACATGCATCTTTACAAGAGCCTAAGTTAGTTAGTACGTGCACAAAATGATAGAAAAATTCTAACCAGCACCCAGACGATTTGCTGGATTTCGTTTGAACAACGCTCGAAGCAAGGACTGAGCTTCAGGAGAAAGGAATTGGGGCATTCCTAGTTTGGCTTTCAAAATCTGAACCATGGTTTCTTTTCTATTGGATCCTTGGAATGGAAGTGCTCCAGTTAACATTTCAAACTGAAAAAATAACAACAAAAATTCCAATTAGCAATCACCTCAAACAATTGTAAGCACAAAATTCCCAGTACAAAATATTCCAACAAATTTTTTAATTTGCAACCTTGCATTTTATAGGTTAGGTAGATGCATAAATTAGAGATTAGGTACACACAAAATGCATCCTCCTTTCCTCTCATCTTAAATGAAGAATAAAATGTACTAGAACCTTTTCCCAAGCCAAGTCAAAGGTTTAGAGATTTAAGTAGGTCATAATAAATAGTATAATGCAATGGAAACTGCTTTAAAGGAAAAAGCTTTTCGAGCATTTCCAGTCTTTGTGTGTGTGACTCCATTCGATCTGTGAAGGCAATATCAGCACCATGATTTACCATAAAAGGCATAATCAGACGAAATTCAGCGACGGAAAATTGAGATGGTACACTTCAACTCTAGGAGAACTACTACTATGGTATGCGGCGTACAAAACTTTCTCAAACTGCTGCAAAAGGTGAAATAATTCTGCGTTGGCGATACAAGTTAGTATAAATAACTGGATACGACGAATTCAATTAGCTCTGCGCATCTTGAAATTTCACTATGCAAAAAATTTAACAAGGATTACAAAAAAAAGCAAAAATATTTAGGCAAATTTTTTGATTAAGCATTGCGCAACTCAAAATTGAATTCGTATAGCTTGTGTATTAACTAAACAAACTATTGTTATTGTCCGTTAAAATGAAATAGAGAGCAACTTTTTTTTGCAATGTTACATGGCCAGGTTTTGTAACCTAGAGCTAGAGAAAACTGTCATAGAAAATACCCTTCCTTTCATTCATGTACGGGACAATCTGTCTCATCATTTTGATGTAAATGATGCCCTATTCATTGATGTAGAAAAAAAGCATCTTCTGAAAAAATTTAATAAATTCCGTATGTACACAGCAAAATCTACATCATAAAACTAATCTGCAATCAGGAATTAAATCCAATTTCGTCTGATACAGTTATTAAATAGACAGGAGAAAACAACCAAGGCCAAATAACTACGGAGTAAAAAATTTCCATTTTAATTTAAAACAGACAGTAATAGCATAAGAACGGAGTGATTTCATTGCTTGTTGTATTGCTTTCTTAAAAATTTGACTTGTCATTTCGAAATCACTGTACTACCGTACAATTTATTCTATATAGAAAATGCAAGCTTTATTAACTTAGGTAAAAACTAAGTTTATGATGATATTGATCTACAGCTCATCCGAAGATGAGAGTGGGCAACATGGGACAAATGTATTGTAAGGAGTCACGTGCTAAAAACTCATCTAGCTAAATGTTGTGATTAGCTCAGGTTCCCGAAGAAACCGCCATATGCTTAGAAATTGATACGCTGGGCCAGGTTAGTATTGCAATTGTGGAAATAATATTCTTACTTACCTTAAATTATTAGTAGTTACACAGTAAGGAGGGTACCGGAGTTAACATTGAAATTGACTAAGCAAGTTTAGAGTGGATTCTTATAGTTTTTAACAAGACGGACATTTTGCCGTTTGAATTTTGTCTCTCAGACCAACTGTTCTGTATTTACAGCCATATTTAAAAAAATCATATGCATTGTGGAGATAGAACGCTACGCTGATTTGAAATCAAAATTTCAAGCTGGCCGACTACGAATTAGGTTTTGTCTCATGTATCATTCGAAAGAGGAAGGTTCATTGTTTATTTTCAGCAATTTTTAACTTGGGACAACCTTAAAATCAAAAGTTACAGAGATTTAAAAATCAGGTAAAATACTCCCATTTTTGGGCATGTGCGCCGAATTTTTTGCACATTTTTTTTTCAAATGGCGCAAGTTGACATAAAATGGTTGAATTGAACGCAACTAAAACTAAAATGTGGTGAACATTAATTTTAAATGATTGATAACCGATTTTAAACTTGAAAATGCGACTTCCAATTGAGATTGAGTTTTTTACAGCTGTATTCTACTGTCAGTTTGTTTTTCAAAATTTCAGTGAAAGTCAATGGATAGCCAATGACAGGTAAGATACATTTTTCACGCTTTTTCCGCGGGAACTTTAAATTTTCACCTACAAGCAATTCATCAAGGGTACATCCGATGCCGTATAAAGTCGTACATTTCTACGTGCGTAAATCTCTCAGCCAATCAGAGCAGACTTCCAACTTCTCCTTACTGAACTGATTGGCTGGGAGATTTACGCACGTAGAAATTTACGACTTTACACGGCATCGGGTGTACCCTAGTGTATATGTACTTATGTACAAATTTTCGACTTGTCGAATTGAAACTGATTTTAAAACTGATTCTTTTTAACTAATGAAAGTAAGAAATTTCATCTAAATTGATTAATCATTTACTGAGGATTTTTTTTTATTCCTAAAGATTGAGAGGAATCTGTGTTATGAAATGCTAGCCACTCTCAAGACACATGTGTTTTGTATAATGCTTCTTTGACAAAGAGGAAGGTAGGAATAAAAGAACATGTCATCCAATCAACCCACCAACATTTCTAACTAGAAAATACCTCCATTGAGTTCAGGGTTTTTTCAAACTTAAGTATAGTCTATTTTAGAAAAAAAGTAATGGTTTTACTTGTTAGAAAAAAAGTTAGGAAACTAGCTCGTTAGAATCCAATACTATGTAATCGTATAATCGTACGTACTGCTTTTGAAACTTTTTCTTCGTAATTTACCTAAAATTTACGTGCACTTAAATGGGGAGCTTAAACTATGCTTATTTAAAAAACTGTATCTCAAGTTCTAGCAAAGAGATTTTCAAACTACTTTCAGTGCATGATATTCCTTAATTTTAGCTACCATATGACAAAAAAGTTGTTGAAATCAACTCATGGTATTTTAAAAAATTGGAAATGAATGAAAAAAACGCTGATTCTCACTTCGTCTCTAATTAAAATTAACACGTGGAAAGCTTTATTGGGAAACTAGAAAAAAATAGTATTTCGAGAATTTCTCCGTGAACCATTGATCCGATTGGAATTGGAATGAATCTTGGAATCTATACATTGCTTGTTAGTAGTAACAGAATGTATGAAAATTACCTTCTCTGCCCGCTAGTTAATTTATATACCCAAAAAATCTAGATGTACAGCTTTTTTCGGGACGGAGGTACTCCAATGGACAGAAAGCATTCAAATTTTGCGTAGGCTAGGAACCCGAAATATATTACTAAATTGATTAGATTTAAGATTTAATCAAACCCCAACGTTAAGTGATAAGTGATGGACAAAAATTAATTATTAAAATGGAAAAAAATGGTCCAGTGTGTGTCTTCTGCTTATGACAGGGACACGGCAATGTGATTAAATAAGAGCTAACAATGTTGGAGAAGCTGAAAGATTTTTCCATACAATTGGCATTGCCGAAAGCCATTTTATAGATGTCTACAATTATAATTAAATAAATATATAAAGAACGTAAAACCAAGAAATATGCCTGAGGTTGAGCTCCCACTCATTTATCATTCAACAGAGATATTATAGGCACTACAGACGAGACGAACTGGTTCCAAAAATTAATGTGCAGAGAAATAACTTTTTTATAAACTATAAACAAAAACCTCAAACAAAAAATCTTCTGCTTAAAAAAAAACCTCATATTCGAAGAAAAACTTCTGCTAAAAGCATTGAACCGAGAAATCGAAAGCAAATCTACACTAGAAGAAATCTATCTACATTCATAAAATCAATTAGAAAAAATACCATAAGGACTCCAAAGGACCACCAGTCGGCTACAAAGTTATGTCCTTTTCTATTCACCACTTCAGGAGCCATGTATCTGTAATTTACGAAAGAGAAAGGACATAAAGGGGAATTTATAAATTACTGACAAAAAGTAAAAACATTCTTGAAACACTTACTCAACTGTACCACAAAACGAATACGCCTTTTCGTCATCCAGTGGCTGTTTACTGAGCCCAAAGTCTGTTAATGAAATATGTCCATCTTCATCGAGTAAAATACTATAAAATGAAAAAAAATATTAAAAATATTAAATGCTGACGCAGTAAACTATTAACATTAGATGAATCTCATAAGTAAGTAGGATTTATATTGAAAAAATCCAATAACATGTGGTGCGACCTTCACTTTCAGCGTCTAAAAGATTTTTCGTCAAATACTCATCTGGGAACAATTGAAAAAATACTTTGCTTTCTATGAAAGGGAAAGTAGCGTTTTTGTCATATGAATCCTAACTTTCTATATCTTTGAGACTTCTTTATAGAACACATTGAAACTTCATTCGTTTTTTTTCTTCAGAATAATGGATCTCGTAAAAGGTGTAAAAAAAGGTCCCGTATGTGTTAAGCCTCGAGGGAACTTATAAATACAATTTACGGTCTAGTTCACGCGCTCATGTCAGAATATCCCTTTTATCGAGTGCAGCAACAGAATAGAGAAATAGGACACACTTTTTATTTAATGAAAAAGTACTGAATAGAATACTTTAGCTTGGGCAAAAAACTGTTGCTTTCTCTCCAAAAATCAATAAATACTGCACCACAAAAGTAATCCATTGCCAGGTAGAAACACAGACAAGAGCTGTCACCACAAAATTTCTTCGTTAATTTTTAATCTCCTTTCAACATTTATAAAACTTCTTCCCACATTCCCTGAATCACAAAAAAACTATTAAATTGTATTACTTTTCAGGCTTTAAATCCCTGTAGATGATTCCAATTTGATGCAAATGGTCCAACGCTAAAGCTAACTCAGCTAAATAAAACTTGACATCTTCTTCTGTGAACATGATCTGAAAAAAATGAAAACATTTTCATAAGTTAGCAAACACGCTATGCAAAATTTCTTTAACCCTAATTAGTTATATTCCAGTCCAGAGTCCAGCCAGCGCAAAAAAAAATCCTAAAGGCAAAATTTTCCTAATTGACATTAAAAATGCAGTCCCTAATTTCTCTTCAAATCCCAATACAAGTTTTTTTCCATTTTTCAACCACTAGCTAAACTACACTTAATCTAGCCTTGAAAATAGTCTCAAAACTGGGGATATGGCAAACATGTCCTTCCAGATCCATAAAACAAACTTCTATCTTGTCGCCATTAAAACTTTGGAAGCATATGGTGTGTCACAAATAGGACCTCAGTTCTAGCATATGTACTAGTTCCTATGCATCAAACTTCCACACAATAGCAAATAACCTGTTCACACTTAAACTTTCCCTTCGCAACACCAAGTTCTCTCAAACTTGCGAGGCTGTCAAGTTTGAACATGAATAAGCTAGTCTCATAATGCTCAGCTAATGAGAAAGTGAACCCAAGAACACAAAAGGATACCTTTCTCTCTGAATTTGTGTATCCATCTCCTAACTCACACAACACATAAAACTATGGTCCTATTCCGCGAGAAAACAAGAAATTGGCATATAAAGAAATACAATTAACGAGCGATATGATAAATTCAACTATAGGCTAATGCTCACGTTTAGTAATAAAACTGAGAGAGTAGCAAACTAACTAACTAGAAGTCCGTGTAAAAAACATGCGTACACGACAGATTCAAGTAAATGGCATCTGAAGCTTTCACTACCAATCGATAATACATTAAGAACGGAACATCTAGATCCACGTAAAAAGCTGTACTGGCATAAAAACTCATTTGTCCATATGCATTTACTTAATTCCACCAGCTTAATTCAACTGTAAGTCAAAAAAATTTCCAATAGGTACTCAAACTAAAGACAGACTGATTTTCCACTGGTTTTTTAGATCGATAAAATACATTTTCTGTTATATCAACAACCAATCCAAAATTGGACGTCAAAAGGCAAACTACTAAAAGCTAAAATCAAAAAGATCACAAGAGACTTACTTCTTTGGCCAATCTAGTGAACAAGTCACCACCTCGGAGGAAATCAAGAATAAGGTACAATTTTCCCTCTGTTTGGAACGCGTAGTGCAATTTCACAACAAACGGATGCTGTACTTCCGACAAAATATTCCGTTCCATTTTGGTTCTCACTCGGTCTCGCACTGTGATAAAAACATAAACACAAACAAATAATAATAAAAGCATGAAAGAAACTGGGCAACAAGTTTCGCAACCTGTTAGGTGATTACGCAAGTTACGTAGAGATTGTTTGCTTTCATTTCATACACGGTTCATAACTTATCAATTTGATCCGGGAGAATGATATATCCCCTGTAAATTGATTCCATTGTAACTCAACTGTCTCGTTAAAACGGTATACATTATAACTGTCTAACTAAAAGCGTAAAGTTTCATACTTTCATTGCAACCAAAACTTATTTTTTGCCAACATATCCATCCGATAGAAAGTATAAAGTTTGATTGATGAAGCTGACGGTATAGATTTCCTGGTTGAATCGTTTTTTCAGTGACACCCAAACACACATAAATCAAAGTCACAAACTTTTTGAAATTTGTTTGCCAAAATCGTTTTCACACGCTATTTGCTCATCTTTATAGGTTATGAAGGCTTACACATTCCCTTTGAAGAAAGTTTGGCAAAACTTTTTTGAAGTGCTTGCATTCGATGTAGACAAACACCACTCGTGGTCAATGCCATAGTTAGTATGCGGTAAATAAACCCATCTGGACCAGAAATCAAACAGTTTGTCCAAATAAGAAATTTATTACCTAAATTCTAAAAGTAACTAAACTAACGAGAGCGACTACATTTTCTCCATTAACATTAAACCAGCTAAAAAGCCCGTTCTTCTCCTGGGCGGTTAACAAAATTTACTTAACAACAACCACAACATAACCATACAGACAGATAATACACACATTACATACAGTAAGCACTAAATTGGTATGCGTTTTTGCTGGATCAGTATGTGAAACAAAGGTGTCTTTATGCTACATCAGTGTGCTACACAACGAACTGACAGTAGATGAATAATCGGGATACGTCATATTAAATGAGAGACAGCCAACGCTAAATCAGAATGATATATATATATGAATGAGGTAAAGCTAATGTTAATTAAAGGGGCGAGACACTGAATAGGGATGGAAAAATGCTAATCCAATGCAAACTTCCTTCAAATTCAAATGCCCTCTGCGTATTAGTTTACCCTTTGTCAAGTCAGAGCTGAAAGTGGGGAAAAATTAAAATAAACCACAAAGTGTGTCACGTCTCAACAACTTTTAATTTTCTGCAATTTGAATAATGTCTCAAAGAACCCTTCAGAGTTCACTGTCAATTCAACAAATTGTTAATGCCCCAGTTGTATGCTAAACGTACTCGCTAAAGTACGCGTATTTCGCAACAGGCAGTTCACATTGGTGCAAAACAACCATCATTCCTAATTAATTGGTTAAAAAAACTACTTACTTCAGTAAGCAGTTGTAAGCACTTGGTATTACAAACTCACTTCTACTTTCCACCATCATTTTGTCCTCATTATTTATAATTCTGTCCAACATTCATCATCTATCATACTCAATCTTTGAACGCGTCTGAAAACCTTCTCCATTTGGGTTCCTCTAAGTTTAATCTTGTTGGATATACATAAAAGTGAATTTTTTTTCCAACTCACTTACTGTCCTAGACTAAAAAAATTCAAAACTTTAACGTGTAGATACTTACACCTGCAATTCATCACTTTTTAAAAATTTGAAACTTGACTTATCATATCTGTTTTTGCCCACCAACATGATTAAGACAGTATTAGGACTGGAAAGATGTGATGTAAGATGAGTGAAAACATGAGATGGGGATGGCATAACCTCATTAATGCTTCCCATTTATTTCTTATTCAATCAGAATGTGAAATTTAACCTGACATTGTATGATAAGCTCGACTCGAGCAGAAGAAATCCAAGACTTAAGAGACTTTATTTGAGTCTCAAAGGGAATTCAATTTCACAACCCACTATGAGAGACCCAAAATACACAAGACGCATAATAATAATGCAATTCCACTCATGTTATGCACACATGAAATGCTGTGGTAAACTAGATCGCCAAAGTAGCACAGCGCAGAGATTATGTTTTAAATCTCTGCATAATCTCATTCCCGTGAATTCTTCCTGTTCAACCAGTTCAGAAAAATCTCTCTCACAAAAACCGAATTTGAGTCACTAGACAACAAATTGCAACAGGTGGGAAAATCCTATATCTGAATGCAAATTTGAGCTTGGATTCCGTATTTTCCAAGAAAAAAAAAAGGATTCTAAGCAAACAAATACGGTGGAAGAAAATACGAATATCCCACCAGTGGATGAAAGATCCTAAAAAAAAACATCTTACGAGCTGCGTAACAGAACTGCAGAAAATCTAGGGAAGAACACCATGATGACAACAAGTTTTTCATCGCTACAAGGGTACACGCTGAGAAAACCATTTCCGAAATAAAAATATACAGTCCCTACAGAGAAAACTAACTTACCATAGCATATTTTAAAAACAAAAGGATAAACTTGAAATATTCTTTCTCTTCACTCCAACCCACAGGAATTTGCATAGTAAACGTAGCAAAATTGTGAAAACACATGAAATGTGCCTGCCTATTATTTCACGGTTATATCTTATACTGAAACTCGCAGGAAAACAAACAAGATACTCGTCTGTATGGAAATAACGATGACATCCTTTGTTTTATGGTAATATCAGTTTGCACAGCTAACCTGGGCCTTAGATACGGCTTCAAATAATGTTGATGTCCACTCACTCCCTATCTATCACTGAACAATATGAATTTTATAGCAGTGCTCCTGCTCTTATTGTAGTGGTTCAAGCTTACGTTTCATTATCAACGGTGTCACATTTTAATTACGTTCACAACAATATGTCTTTGACAAACATTGTAGTATGAAACGAGAACGATATCAAATCTCTTTTTTCAAACTAGAGATGATAACCCCGGGGAATCCCGTCCCCGGGATCCCGGGGAATCGGATATTTTAGGGCCAGGATTTTCCCCGGGATCATTGACGGGATCCCGGGATTGCGGGAATAATTTTTCATCATAATCAAGCAACAATTACCGCATAAATGCATTTGCATGCAAAATATCACGACAAGAAACAGAAAGGAAATTTCAAAATAGACGAAATAAATTCTTTTGTACGCAATGGCAATGCAGACCATTTTCACAGCAGAAAGAATTTTTTTTTCAACTAGCTAAGCCATTTCGCATGACCATTTGTCTACTCCGGCGATTTGAAACATGTGTCTTTTTATTTTTTTATAACAGCTGAACTGGCTGAACAAGTATTGTTTGCAACTAAAAGAATTAATTGGCTTACTTTTGATCGCTAATATTATTAAAATTTGAAATAACTAATTCATATAAAGCGTGGAAGTATTTTGAAAAAGGTAAAAATAGTTAGGCTAAACGCAAGGTTTGTGAAAAAGATTAAAATGTGGTTAAATGTCAACCAAGGGGCTTTACCACATCTTCAGTTCAGGAATACAAGAAACTTTTTGGGGTTGACGACGATAAAATATACTTTTAATGATATAAAATCATGCTTTTTTATGCAACTTTAGATCTTGAATAAATTTTTTGTTGAAGAATATGAGGACACAGTCAAACGTCTAACCTCAAAGTCCCTTTCATTTGTGATTTTTTCAAGAACTGGAAATTTTAATGAAATAATGCTAAAATTTTGTGTGGTTTCTTTTGAAATGCGGAATGAAAAATTTTTTTTTGTCCATTTCTGTTTGTTGATGAGATATTTTTGCAATCCTAAACTGTCTTTCGTTGTGTTTATCCATCAAGGTAAAAACAAGTACCGCCGTACATTGTTTAAGGTATAATCATGTCTTTTTAAATCATCAGGTTGCTACCTATAAGCATTAAGCAACCAAAAATTTGATCGTATTATCAAAAAAAAAAAAGGATTACTCTTTTCTTAGTTTTTAAATTTGAATACTTTCTGCTTAGTATTACATCATTTATATACTAAACCAGCAGCGATAAAATTCCCCCGGGATTCCCCGGGATTGAATATTTCCAATCCCGAACCCCGGGATTGTAAAATGATCCGGGGATTATCATCTCTATTTCAAACGTACTCTTCGTGCTATACTGCAGTTATACGATTATTATTTCCCAAGCCTAATCACAATGCTTAGGCGGCAAGAAAAGTAGCTTTAATATCACACAACGAAAATTCACTCACTCCGTCAGTTCGGAGCGATTTCATATAATGAGTCAAATTACACCAGCATTAACTAGACACAAACGTCGGTTTCAGTTCAAATGTCAGACAAATGTGAGCTAGTGGGAA
>Ga0210040_10009898_pt1 | contig 11018 bp, 11 predicted proteins | sample CryGeyCG12114_NA_FD_185462 | JGI IMG/M metagenome (GOLD analysis project Ga0210040, IMG submission 185462) | Groundwater microbial communities from aquifer - Crystal Geyser CG19_WC_8/21/14_NA (SPAdes) (version 2) | ecosystem: Environmental > Aquatic > Deep subsurface > Groundwater | place: USA... | reverse complement strand
GCCCGGAACCCGTGCCTACCCTCCTTTCCTTTGATGATCCGCACCAGCAATACATGGTGTTGAATGGCTTTTCGAAGTCGCTGGCGTTGGTGGGCTGGAGCTTGGGCTACCTAGTAGCCTCGCCCAAGCTGGCCCAGGCCTGCGCCGATTGGCAATTTGCGACCAGCTTTACGGTGCCCGCGCCAGCCCAGGCCGCGGCCCGCGCCGCCACGGAAAATTCTGCCGCCATTGCTGCCGATCTGCTGGCCCAACTCGCCGTCACCCGTGAGCTGATGTTTCGCGGCCTTGCCGAGTTGCCCAACGTGCCCCCAGCGCCCCTACCCTTGGGCACCTACTACGCCTTCCCCGACTTGCGCGCCCACCTCCCAGCCGCTGATAGCCCAACGGCCGCCTCCGCCGCGCTGGTCCAGCGTCTGCGCACAGCCGGCGTCGACGTGGTAGACGGTGCCGGCTGCGGTGCCCCCGGTTTCGCCCGCCTCTCCTACGCCGTACCCCCCGAGCTCCTCACGGAAGCCCTGCGGCGGCTGCGGCAGGCGCTATAAGGCCGGGACTTGGAGCGTACGGGAGTTCTAAGCGGCTATCCAAATAGACCGTCATTTCGACCAGCGGGAGAAATCTCGCGTGCTGATTTTTCCTTCTCCCTGTTTTGGGTAGGCTCTAAGCGCAAGCTGATCCCTACTCTTCAACAACTGAAGCAGAGGCTGGCTTTGCGAGATAAGCGCCTCGGGAGTTCGTACCTTTGCGGCCAGTTTTTCTCCGCCCCATGCCGTTTGCCGCCCTTCGTCCCCATCTCAGGCCTACCCTACTCCTGGCCTACCCCGTTGTGCTCAGCCAGTTGGGGCACGTGCTGGTGAACGTATGCGACAGCGTGATGGTGGGCCAGACCGGCAAGCTGCCCTTGGCGGCCGTGTCGTTGGGGGTGAGCGTGAGTACGGTGGCGCTGGTGCTGGGCCTGGGGCTGTCCATGAGCATCACACCCCTGGTAGCCGCCGCCGATGGCAAGCGTGATATAGCCGCCCTGGGTCGCCTGCTGGTGAACGGCGTGTGGCTGTGCGCGGTGGCCGGCGTGGTGCTGGCCCTGGGCGGTTTTTTGTTGGCGCCGGTGCTGGGCCACCTGCACCAGCCGCCGGCCGTGGTAGCCATGGCCGCCCCCTGGGTGCGCGTGCTGTTTATGTCGTTTGTACCGTTGATGATCTTTCAGGGATTCAAACAGTTTGCGGAAGGACTAGGCCTCACGCGTCAGGCCATGTACCTGTCCATCCTGGCCAACCTAGTCAACGCCTTCCTCTGCTACGTACTGATCTTCGGGCACTTGGGCGTGGCACCGATGGGCCTGATGGGCTCGGCCTGGGCCACATTAGCTGCCCGCATTCTCATGGCCTTCCTCATGGGTGCCTACGTGCTGCGGGCCGCTCGCTTGCAACCCCACCGCGACGCCGCCCGCCACTCGCTGCTACCCGACGGCCCTACCCTGCGCCGCTTGCTGGGCCTGGGGGCGCCTATTGGCGTGCAGATGATGTTTGAAATGGGCGCCTTCAGCTTCTCCGCCATCATGATTGGCTGGCTGGGCGCCACCGACCTGGCGGCTCACCAAATTGCCATCAATGTGGCCTCGGTTACCTACATGGCGGCCAGCGGCATTGCGGCAGCGTCCACCGTGCGGGTGGGCAACCGGCACGGCATCGGCGACGCCGAGGGCGCCCGGCAAGCCGGTTTTGCCGCCTACCTGCTCACGTTCCTGTTCATGAGCACCATGGCTGTGCTCCTGATCAGTGCCCGTCACTACCTGCCCTACCTCTACAACCACGACCCCGAGGTAGTACGCCGCGCTGCCGCGCTGCTGCTTATTGCAGCCCTGTTTCAGGTATCCGATGGGTTGCAGGTGGTAGGGCTGGGCGCGCTGCGGGGCCTAGAAGACGTGAAAGTGCCCTCCGTGGTGGCGCTGCTGGCTTACTGGTCGCTGGCGTTGCCCATTGGCTACACGCTGGGATTCGTGCTACACTGGGGGGCACCGGGCGTGTGGGTAGGGCTGCTCACGGGCCTCACCACCGTAGCCGGCGTACTGCTCTGGCGCTTCCGTCGGCACAGCACCGTGGCGGCACAGCAGCAGTTGGCGTAGCTAGGCAGGACACTTTCCGGGCAATGGCAGCGTTAGCTGGTGCAGTAATTGCACCCTTTACATCATGCCATTTCTCTCGTTTCTTTTGCCCCTACTGATGTGGTTTGCGCCCCCCGCAGCTCCCCCGCAAGACTCGGCCGACAAGCCGGGCGTCTTTGCCTGGTCGGCGCAGCGTGCGCTTACCTGGGCCGATTTCAAGAGCCAGCCTACCCCCGCCGACCGCCTGGCGGCGCTCACCTCCACCACCATCGACGTGCAGGTAGGCTGCCAGGATTTCGTGTTCAGCTCCAAAGTCAAGGCCGTGTTTGTGCCCACCGAATCGTGGGTGCGCGAGGCCACCAAGGCCAGCCCCAATCTGCTCCGTCACGAGCAGCTGCACTTCGACATCACGGAATTTCACGCCCGCCGTTTGCGCCAGAAGCTAAGCCTGCTCAAGCTCGACTGCGACCATTTGCAGCCTACCTTTCAGAACCTCACGAAAGCCGTATTCACCGAGTGGCAACGTGAGGAAAGTCGCTACGACCAGGAAACCAACCACGGCCTTAATGAGGTGAAGCAGAAATACTGGGAGCAGCAAACCCAGAAGCGCCTCGCTCTACTCAACGACTTTGCGGCCGCACCATAGCGCGGAAGTCCGTTCCGCGCTACCTTCGCCAGGATGAGTTCTTCTCCTATTTCCTGGGCTGATTTTGAACGCGTAGATCTGCGCGTGGGGACTATCGTAGAAGCCCGCGCGTTTCCCGAAGCCCGCAAACCAGCCTACCAGCTGCTAATTGACCTGGGCCCTGAAATCGGCCTGAAGCGCTCCAGCGCCCAGATTACCCAGCACTACCAACCAGCTGATCTAGTAGGCCGGCAAGTGTTGTGCGTGGTCAACTTCCCGCCCAAGCAAATTGGCCCATTCCGTTCCGAAGTGCTCGTAACCGGCGCCCCCGACGTCGCGGGCCATATTGTGCTGGCCACCGTAGCCGCCCCGCTCCAGAATGGTAGTCGGTTAGCGTGAGGTATTCATCACTTGAAGCCTACCCAAAAACGACGTCCTTTTTAGCTAGTACCGACCCGGCATAGGCGACCCACCCCCACCCCGCCGGCTGAGGCTGTCAATCACCTGACCATAGATATCGTCGAGGTCTTTTTCGTGGATGGCGTAGTAGCGGTAGCTTTGCCGGAACACGGAGTCGCTGATATTTTGGCTCCAGAGCAAGTTCTTCTGCAGCTCGTTGTAGAGGGCGCGAGCCGAATCGGGGGGTAGGCGGGCGCCATCCACCCGCGTTTCCAGCAGATGCAGCGCAATTAAGGTGCTCACCATCTGCCCTTTGGGCATCAGCTGCCTGGGCGGCACGGCTAGCTCGGGCTGCTCGCAGCTGCTGGCCAGCAGGCCCAAGAATAGTAGAAGACAGATCGGAAGCTTTTTCACGCGGGCAAAGTTAACCAGGAACTCGTAGTTTAGCCGCAATGAACATGCCCGAATCCACGCCCTTCCAACGACTGGTGCGCCGCCTGCGCCAAATGGAAATCCGCATTCGGAAAACGGCGGACGCGCAGTTGCAGGGCAACTTTCAGTCGGTATTCAAGGGTACGGGCCTGGAGTTTGATGATGTGCGCCTCTACCAGTACGGCGACGAGGTGCGGGCTATTGACTGGGCGGTATCGAGCAAAGGCCACGGCACCTTCGTCAAAACCTACAAGGAAGAACGCGAACAATCGGTTTTATTGCTGCTTGATGTGAGTGCTTCCCAGCAGGTTGGCGCCCGCGGCCACCGCAAGCTCGACGTGGGCCGCGACATCTGCGGAATTCTGGCGCTGGCGGCGGCGCGGCAGGAGGCGCAGTTGGGCATCTTTGCTTTTTCCGATCAGAAGGAGTTGTACCTGGCGCCGGGCAAGGGCATCCGGCACGCGTATACGCTCATCAAGCGCTTGTTCACGCTCGCCCCTCAATCCCGGCAAACCAATGTAGCCGAGGGCATTAAGCAGGCCCTGGGCCTACTCAAGCGCCGCAGCATTGTGCTACTGATTTCCGACTTTATCGACGTGAGCTACGAGCGGGAGCTGACGATGCTGGCCCGTAAGCACGACTTGATTGTGCTGCAACTGCTCGACGAGCGGGAGCGGCAGTTTCCGGCCCTGGGCATCATTCCCCTACTCGATCAGGAAACCGGCCGCACCCTCTGGACCAATACTTCCTCGGCTGCATTTCGGGCGCGCTACCGGGCTACGTACGAGCAGAACCGCGCCCAGATTGGGCAGATCTGCCGCCGCTACCGCACCGAGTTTCTTTCCATTGCCACCGACACCGACTTCGTTCCGCAGCTGGTGAGCTTGTTTCGGCGGCGCAACCAGCGTGGTGGTCGTGGGTAAGAATTGGGTAGGAGCATGTTTCGTGAGAGCCTTCTACGAACGTCAGTTCGACCGCAGGGAGGAATCTCGCGTGCTGACGAGAGGTAGTATCTCGTGTCAGCACGCGAGATTCCTCCCTGCGGTCGAACTGACGGTCTATCGTTTAGCCTTATTCCTGCTTTTCCTACTCCTGCCCTATCTCGCACTGGCTCAAACGCCCCCAAAAGGCCGTTTTCTGCACCGAAGCGTCAAGGTAGGCGAGCCGGTTCCCTACGCCCTCACCTATGTGCATGATCCTGCGCTGGAAGTTATTTTTCCGGATTCTACGGCCGACTTCAAGCCGTTTGAGTTGATTCGCCGCACCTACCAGCCTACCCGCACTCGCCAGGGCCGCAGCTTCGACCGCACCATCTACCTGTTGCGCACGTTTTCCCTCGACTCGGTGCAGCGCCTGCGCCTACCGGTGCTGGTGCTACGGGGCCGCGACACGCTTACGGTGCAAGCCCGCCCCGACTCGGTGCGACTGCTACGCACAGCCCCGCCCCTGCGCCCCGAGTTGCCAACGCCCGTATTGCAGCAAAATACGCGGCTGCTACCCGTGCCGCAGCGCTTCAACTATCCCTACTGGCTGGTGGGCCTCGATGTGGTGCTGGTAGTGGCGGGCGCCCTGGTGCTGAGCTTTCGGCGGCGCTTACGGCGGCGCTACCAGCGCTACCGGCTCCGAAAAAACCACGCCTACTTCCTGGCGCAGTACGCCCGCTACATCGAACGCTACGAGCTGTCCCGCTCGCTTACCAACATGGAGCGCGCTATTACGCTCTGGAAAAACTACCTCAGCGGCCTCGAAAACAACGCCATCAACAGCCTCACTACTCGCGAAATTGTGGCGCACTACCAGAACGACCCGCGCGTGGCCCAAGGTCTGCACATCGCCGACCGGGTGATCTATGGCAATCAGCTGACGGAGGAAGAAACCGAAACAGACCAAGCCTTTCGGCTACTGCGTGAGTTTGCGGAGCAGCAATTTCAGGGAGCTGGCAGCGAGCGGGTGAAGCCCTGAGATTGACAGTATATTGACCCGTTTCCTTTTCCTACTCCCCTCTCCCTCTTTCCCTTATGCAGCAGCTGTTAGCGTCCTTTCTGGAAGCGTTGCGCTACTCCACGCTGGTGAGCTACACCTGGCAGCAACCACGATTGCTGCTGTTTCTGCCGGTAGTGCCGCTGCTGTTTGTAGTGCGGTGGGCGCTGGTATACCGGCGCCGGGCCAAGTTGGGCGTGGCCTTCGTGGGGGGGCAGGTTCGCCGCGATTGGTCGGCGGTGCTACGGTTTGTGCCGAATATCGTGCTGGCCTTTAGTCTAATGTTTGGAATTGTAGCCCTGGCCCGACCCCAGCGCACCGACGAGCGGGTGGTGCAAACCGGTGAGGGCATTGATATTGTGCTGGTACTCGACGTGTCGGGCTCGATGGAGTTGGGCGACTTGCGCCCCAACCGCCTGGAGGCCGCTAAGCGCGTGGCCCGTGAGTTCATCAACGGCCGCACCGGCGACCGAATTGGCCTGGTGGTTTTCGCTGGCGACGCCTACTCCCTGGCCCCGCTCACGACCGACTACGATCTGCTGCGCGAGAACCTGGAAAGCCTGCGTCTGGGCATGATTGCCAACGACGGCACGGCCATTGGCTCGGCGCTGGGCGTGGCCACCAACCGCCTGCGCGCCTCGCGCAGCCGCACCAAAGTCTGCATCCTACTCTCCGACGGCGAAAACACCGCCGGCAGCCTCGATCCACTCACGGCCGCCCAACTGGCCCACGCCTACGGCCTGAAAATTTATACCATCGGGCTGGGGCAGGATGGCACCGTACCCTTCGGCACTGGTCCGTACGGTCGGCCGCGCTTCGTGGAAACCCGCCTCGATGAAACCACCATGCGCCAGATTGCCCAGGCCGGGGAGGGACAGTTTTTCCGCGCCACCGATAACGCCGGCCTGCGCCAGATTTTCCGCCGCATCGAAGGCTACGAGAAGTCGCAGATCAAGCAGACCCGCTTCCGCAACACCAAGGACTACTACCGCGTGTATCTGCTATGGTGCGTGGCGCTGTGGCTGCTCTGGCTAGCACTGAAGAATACGTTCCTGACGAACGCGTTGGAGGATTAGTAGACAAGGAGCCTCTTTCTTATCTTCAGGCATCGTCTACTTATCCTTATCCGCTGATGAAGAAATACTTGCTGCCGCTTCTTCTACTACCGGGCTTAGTCGCCACGCAGAAGTCTATCTCGTTTGTGTTGAAAGGACAGCTGAACCCGCGCTTGAATGCCCCGGCTACAGTGTATTTGCACCACGATGGGAAAATAGATTCGGCCGAGGTAAAAAACGGGCGCTTTCGCCTGAAAGGCACTACGGACGAGCCTCATAAAGCACTGCTATCCATGAGCCGGGACGCTAAAGGCATAAAGGATTACAAAGCTGGCTTCTATCTCGAAAAAGGGACGCTCGTTTTCACCAGCCCTGACTCCCTTAAGAATTCGACCGTCACAGGCGGTAGGCTCACTACGCAATGGCAAGAGTTGGAAGAATCCAAACAGAAGCCTGTTCACCAAGTACTTGAAACACTGGAGAAAACCTTTTGGGCCGGTACGCCCGAGCAGCGGAAGTCGCTTGAGTTTAAGCAGGGGCTGCGGGCACGTCGGGCAGTTGCCTTAAAAGAGCGCAATCGGCTAGATTCAACGTTTATTATAGCGCACCCTACCTCATTAGTGAGCCTCGATCAACTGAGTATGATGAGTAATGACAAAGAGCGCTACACCTCTGTCGAAAACCTACTTCCTACTCTCTCCCCAACGTTGCGCAACAGCCCGCAGGCGGAGGACATACGAAACAGAATGCGCCAGGCAGCACTGGGATTAGATGTTGCACCGGCGTTGAAAGTCGGGATGCCAGCTCCTAATTTTATCCTGTCTACTCCCGATGGCCGGCAGGTAACCCTAAGCAGCTACCGCGGCAAATACGTGCTGATCGACTTCTGGGCCAGCTGGTGCGGCCCCTGCCGCGCCGAAAATCCAAACGTAATAGATGCTTACAAGGCCTACAAAAGCAGGAACTTCGAGGTCCTGGGTGTGTCGCTCGACGCGGCCCGGGACCGTGCCAAATGGCTGAAAGCCATTCAGGACGACCAACTGCCTTGGGTGCAGGTTTCGGATCTGAAAGGTTGGCAAAGCGAGGCTGCTACCTCCTACTTTGTGCAGGCTATTCCGCAGAATTTCCTGGTAGACCCTACGGGCAAAATTGTGGCGATGAACCTACGGGGCGACGCATTACCGGAGAAACTAGCGGCGCTCTTGCCGAAGTAGGGCGGCGCGGCTAAAACCAGGGCACGCAGCGGCCAGCCGCACGGCGCGGAACGGACTTCCGCCCTACCTTTGTGCTATGAGCATCGCCGAAAACATTCAGCAGATTGAAAACGAGCTAACGGGCACCAGTGCCCGGCTAGTGGTCGTCACGAAAACTCACGCGGTAGAAAAACTGCAAGAGGCGTACGACGCCGGGGCGCGCCTGTTTGGCGAAAACAAGGTGCAGGAGATGGTGGCCAAGCAGCCCGAGCTACCCACCGATATTGAGTGGCACCTCATTGGCCACCTGCAAACCAACAAGGTGAAATACCTGGCGCCCTTCGTGCATACCATCCAAAGTATCGACAGCTTAAAACTGCTGCTGGAAATTGACAAGCGGGCCGCCCAGCACGACCGGGTGGTCAACGGCCTCCTCCAGTTTCACATTGCCGACGAAGACACCAAAACCGGCCTCAGCTTCGCCGAAGCAGAAGAGATCCTGCAATCCGAGAAGTTCCAGCAGCTCCGGCATGTGCAGCTGTGCGGCGTGATGGGCGTGGCCACCTTCACCGACGACCAAGCCCAGCTGCGCCAGGAATTTCAGAAGCTGCGCAGCTACTTCGAGCAACTCCAGAGCCGGTTCTTTGCCGAGCAGCCTACCTTCCGCGAAATCTCTATGGGCATGAGCGCCGACTACGCGCTGGCCATCGAGGAAGGCAGCACGCTGGTGCGTGTTGGCAGTGCTATTTTTGGCGCCCGGGGGTAATTGATTTTTGGTTGGTTGTTTTTGGTTTTTGGCTCTTTTTTGCTCAGCATAAGTTGATAATCAATTCTCACTAACTAAAACCCAGCCGGCCTACTTAGTCCAAAAACCAAAAACAATGAACCAAAACCAACCCATGACCGCTCGACTTATTTTTCAGGTAGCCGCCCTACTTGGTGCGCTTGGCGTAGGCATTGGCGCTTTCGGGGCGCACGGCCTGCGCAAGATGCTGGAAGCCTCCGGCCGCTTCGACACGTTTGAAACCGCTGTACGCTACCAGTTCTATCACACACTCGCGCTGCTGGCCATTGGCGTGCTGCTACAGCTGCGACCCGAACTGCGCCTACTCGGCACTACGGCTTGGCTGTGGGTAGGCGGCATCCTGGTTTTCAGCGGCTCGCTCTACGTGCTGTGCTTCACGGGTATCACCTGGCTTGGGGCCATCACGCCGCTGGGGGGCCTGCTCTTCATTGGCGGTTGGATTACGCTATTCCTGGCCGCCCGGCAGTTGTAGGAGTTAGGAGGCTACTTGCGATGGAAGCGGAAGGATCTTTTCCGAAGCAACTAGCTTCTTTTAACGAAAAAAAGGGAGGCTCATTCTAAGAATGAGCCTCCCTTTTTATTTTGGAAGTAAGCAGGAAAAAGCCTTACGACTTCTTTTTTACCTTGATTTTGTTGTCACCCATTTTGGTTTTCTGCTTGCCATCGGCAGCATCCATATTCACAGCCGATTCGGCGGCCTTCATGGGAGTAGAGTCAACCATAGCGGAAGCATCCTTCACCTCGCCTACCAGCGACACCATGGCGTTGCCGGCTGCCGAGTTCGACTCAATGGTCAGAACTTTGTTCTGCATGCCCATTTTGCCGGTGCTGTTGAACTTCGCTACCACGTTACCGGTCTTGCCGGGCATCACGGGGTCCTTCGTCCAGGAAGGCGTTGTGCAGCCGCAACTCACGCCAATATTGGAAATGATGAGGGGCGCGGTGCCCGTATTCTTGAATTTGAAGGTGTGCTCTACGATGCCGCCCTGTGCTACAGAGCCGAAATCGTACTTCATTTCGTCGAACTGAATTTGCGGGCCATTTACTTTTTCCTGCGCATTGGCAGGCTTGGCGGCCATCGACTGGGCCTGGCTAGCGAAACCGGCCAGCGAGAGCGACAGGGCCAGAACAAGTGCTTTTTTCATAATCAGGAACTAGTAAAAGTTAGAAAAGTCAGTAGTCAAAGTTACACTATTTGTGTAAAGGCCCAAGTTTCAGGCCAGTTTGGTAGGCAACCGCGAAAGGCGGCGGGAGGTTCAATTCGGTTGTTGCTGATTGTCGGTTGCTAGTTTGAGCGTCATTTCGAACGGAGTGATAAATCTCGCGTGCTGACGAAAGTTACTATCTGACATCAGCATGCAAGATTTATCACTCCGTTCGAAATGACGCTCAAATTGGTAGCCGGCAGCTTATTCCGCTGGCGGGTCGGCAATCAGCTTTGCATTGAAATTTAACAGAAACAGCCGCTCCGAGGCCCGGGTAACGGCTGTGTAGAGCCAGCGTGCAAACTCGGCGTTTACCATGTCGTCCTTCAGAAAACCGTGGTCTACAAACACGGCCTGCCACTGCCCGCCCTGGGCCTTGTGGCAGGTGAGAGCGTAGGCAAACTTCACCTGCAAGGCGTTCAGGAACGGGTCCTTGCGCAGGGCCGCCGATTTGTCGCGCTTGGTAGTAAGGTGGGCGTAATCCTGTCCTACTGCTTCGTAGAGGGCTTTGTTGCGGTCGGCGGGTAGGGCGGGACTTTCGGTGTGCAGGGTGTCGAGTAGCAGCTTCACTTCCTGCTCGGGCTCGTCGGGGTAATCCACAAAGCGCACGCGGGCATCGGCAAAGCGGAAGCCGAATTCCTCCGTGCGCCGCACAATTTTAGTCACCTGCACGAAGTCGCCGTTGGCCAGAAAGCCCATTTCCGAATCGGCAGGCAGCCAGAAGTAGTTGTTGCGCACCACCATCAGGTAGTCGCCCGATTCAATCTCATCTTCCGCCTCAAACAAGATGCGGCGGATGTACTGGTTGTACTGGTTGGCGTTTTTGTTGGAACGGCAAATGATAGTGGTGTTCTCGTGGCCAAACTGCTTGTAAGCCCAGCGCAGGCCGTCTTCCAGCTTGTCGCCGCCCATCTTGTAGATGTCGGGGTAGCCCCGGGTAAAGAACTGAATGTGCGGCTCCTCCTCCCGCAATTCTTCCCGCAAAATCGTGGCATTCACCAGAATACCCGATTCCTCAGCCTGGCGCATCACCTGGCGCAGCTCCACCGAATCGACCGCGGCGCGAAAGCGGTGGCGCAGCAACTCAGGGTCGAGGGCGGGCGACAGCAGCTGCCCTACTGGTGGCAGCTGGGCCGTGTCGCCGATGAGTAGGAGGCGGTTGGTGGGCTTCTCAAATACGTAATTCAGCAAGTCGTCGAGCAGGCCGGTTTCCCCAAACGACTTAT
>Ga0210040_10009896_pt1 | contig 11021 bp, 8 predicted proteins | sample CryGeyCG12114_NA_FD_185462 | JGI IMG/M metagenome (GOLD analysis project Ga0210040, IMG submission 185462) | Groundwater microbial communities from aquifer - Crystal Geyser CG19_WC_8/21/14_NA (SPAdes) (version 2) | ecosystem: Environmental > Aquatic > Deep subsurface > Groundwater | place: USA... | reverse complement strand
TAATAAAATCAACGGTGAGTAATATACGTAGATATGTATACGTATATGTAGATTTGTAGATAAAATATTTTGTTTGAAGAACGATAACTCACTTCTTTCTAAAACGCGAATGTGTAGAAGTTTTTATTTTCTTCAATTTTTAGCATGTCTTACAACCTCTATTGCACATAGCGATAAGATTGTTATTGAAGCTATGGAGTTATCAATGATTTCGAAATTTTTGCCTTCAACGGAAACAGGTAAATAAGTTGTAATATTTTAAACAGCTTCTAAATACCTTTTAAAAATATTATAACTCATTTACCCGTTTCCGTTGAAGGCAAAAATTGCGAAATCATTAATAACTCCATAGCTTCAACAACAATCTTATCGCTATGTGGCAAGTGGCAATCGTGGCAATAGAAGTTGTAAGACATATGCCAAATATGATGCTTCCGAATTTGATGCGATTTACTAATTTTCGAACTTTCTTACCTGAAGCATTAACCAATCACTTAATTCACGAATTAAATACAACAAACTTAATATACTTACGTCTCAAAAAATACAAAAATCGGTTCAGGAAAAACGCTGTTTCAGTCTTAAAAATCCAAAAACTAATATGAATTGCTGAAGTTAAAAAAACTCCAACACATCCCACGCAGTAACAAAAGATGACTTTAGCCTCTTCGGTCTTCATAAAAATATTTTCAAATATGGAGTACAAATGACAGCATCTCACTGTTTCACAAATGAGAAGAACCACAGCAAATATCGTTCGTCCGATGCGAGATTTATCAATCACTTGAAGCTTAGATTTATCCCAATCGTATGGGATAGCGTAGAGCTCTGAATTGAGCAACAGGTAAAATTTTAATATTTCCAAAACTTTTGTAGACAACATTTTGCTACAACAATCAGGATAAACTGTGAATGACTTTTCAAAATTCATGGACAAGAGCAAACAGCGACTAATAATTATGATTTCATTCATAAACGGTTAAATAATATGTCTGAGTATACTAAGGAATCATGTACAAACAAAAATGATACGCAGGATCATCATTAAATTAATAGCGATAAATTATAATAAATATTTCTTCGACATTCCTTGCATCAATAACGTAATTGCAACAATTTTTATATCCTCTTTTGCAAGAAACATTGAAAACATTGTTTTGCGTACAGTTGATGATAAAATTGATAAAAGTAAATATCTTTCTGCCGGTAGTAAATCCAAAAATTTGCTCGAATAATTTAATATATTTTCCTCAATACCCATTTATGCTGCTTCTTTAGCCAAGTGAAAAAATAATGTCCTCGCTTATTACAGCCGTATCATGCCACTAAAAATACAGTGCAATCGAAACTTTTCAGAAATCTACTCTTATAATCGTGTTTTCAAAAAACTATATTTCACGCATATTTCGCAAAAACTACCTAACCGATTTGCTTCAAAATAGTCATAAACTGATCCTAAAGTAATTACGCAGTGCCCTTGTCTCAGGGTCCTAAGCTGTGAAACGCTTAGTTAACGAGATAATCGGCAATTAAGTTGGTCATTTCGGCATTAAGGGTTTCCATGCAAACTTTAACTACCAAGTTTGTCAAAAATGAAGAAATTTGCAGAGAGTCTCCTTCGATTTGATATTTTTCGCATGTTAATTCACATAAGGAAATCCCAAAATTGAATCTGAAATCGAATTATTTTTGCTAAGAATGTCAATAGGCGCATATAGGCACCTAATAATGGGCAACAATCATATGCTTTTAGTACTTATTTAAATCTGATAATCATAGAATTACACTTTTAGAGCATATTTGAATTTTAGTATTTTAACTTATAACAAGAGAAAAACACCGATCTACGCATGGGCAGCTAGATTGTCGCACCATCATTTAACAGAGCCGTACCGTCATTTAACAGAGCCGTACCGTCTTTAACATTGTCGCACCGTCATTTATCAGAGCCGTACCGTCATTTAACATTGCCGCACCGTCATTTAACAGAGCCGTATTGTCCTTTAACATTGTCGCACCGTCATATAACTGAGCCGTACCGTCATTTAACATTGTCGCACCGTCATTTAACTGAGCCGTACCCTTATTTAACATTTTAGAACCCTTGATAAACACTGTAAGCCCTATTGATTGATTTTAGTTTTAATTAGTTCTTTGGTTCTCTAATTCAGCATTGTCGTGCTGTCATTTAACATTGTGGCATCCTCATTCAACTTTGAAGGGCCCTGATTCTCTTTTTTATCTCTTCAAATTGGTAATTCAATCTGTCTGCGAAGTCATGTTGTGATTGTTGTCCAGTCTATGTTGTTATCCGCCCGGGCGTAGAACGGGCTTTTTAGCTGGTAGTAACAAATCAACATTGGTTTGGAGGGAAATTGAGTAATTTAAGAACAACGCTGTGAAATACAATTTGCTGTCAAAATACCTTGGAATGCTCACTTCACCCATTATTTTACTGATCATACATCATGTATAATAACCCTGTTTTAACACACAATTAATATTTGGTTACGATGAGAGTAAGCTCAAATTGTACTGTCTTACCCTTCCAATGGAACAAAATGGGCGTGAAAATTTAATGGCATTCTAGCTTTGACACGTTGACAAATTGAGTGTAAGCAATTGCCTTTGATACGGATCCTTATAAGTTTAAATTTTTGTAACTTACTGTTACTATGTTTGTTCCTGGTCTATAAATCTCTATTCGTTCAAATGAAAATGACAGCCATATTCATGACGGAACTATGAAACCATAAAAAAATTCTTTCATGCACTCCGACTTAAAACTATGTTTATTTCTTCAAAAAAGACTTCTCAATTTTAGATGTTTGTATGCGGAATTGACAAGAAATTAATTCCTTGCAGCACCCACCCGGCAGACCTGTACACCACTCCTCCAAAAAATCAATCGATAATTAAACAAATGAAACCCATAACTAAAGAAGAAAAGAAATAAAAGTGAAATCGTAAAACTCACTGACGCCTAAAAACAAGGACACTTAAAATAAAATATACTCGAAATGTATAACAAAAATATCCGTGCCACTGCATTTATTCGTTCACTTACACAGCATGTGTTCATTGGCCCGTTCATTTTCAAGTTTATATTTATTACGTTCTCTGTCTGCCTGCGCATCAAACATTCACTTTCCCAAAACACCGTACAGATTTGTATAGCCGAGGATTTACTCAGTCATCCCTTTTGCTAACTCTACTTGACTGACTATGAAAAATGAATCAATAAAATATAGCTTAAGAAAATCAAACAAAATACTTATGAAATTCTTCAAAAAGCATTGCATGCATTCACCACTTTGATAACTGAAAACTGCTCCATAGAAAATTATTCAGCATTATAAAATATTCAAAGTGTTTCAATAGATTAGATGCTCAGCCCAAATATCATATTTTGAATGCATTGAAAGTGCTTTGAAGGAATGAAAATTAAAATTATTGAGATCAACATGGACAAAATTTACTGCCATGCTGTGAAGGAACAAGGTAAAAGCAATAGCGTAAAATTATGTTTTTATGCGGTTTACATAGCTCTTTTACGCGAAAATTGTAATGGCTACGCAAATGTTCAAACTGAGGGAGTTCCATTTCCATCCTATGTCTTGAAAACTCTCATTTTCCCTTTGCATGGAAAACAAGACAATCATGTATATGTGTCTTATCATACGAAAATGTTGGATTTCGGGAGTTTTGGCTCTAGGGCTATTAAAGTGCTAAAAATTGCAAAACTGTCGACAATGTATGCAAAAACTGTCAATTTCATCATTCTATAAAGCAGATGGTGCTTTTGATAAATTGAGTAAATCACGATCTAAACGTGCACAAAGTTTAGTTAGTAGAAGTAAAGCAACACACATAGACAGGACGTAGTGCGCAGAAAATATTCTTGCAAAGCCCCATTTGGTATCTAGGCGAACATTAAGGTAGCATAGACTACTACTTAGTTAGCTTTAACGTTGATTAGATAGTTGAAAGGATCTTCTTCCAATTCCCATGCAATAATGCTATTATGAGTTTGTTAGTTGCTTGGTTAGTTAGTTAGAAATTTCAGGTACACGTAGTAGTACTTACTTGCTTGCTGGGCGTAAGAAAAAATGGCAACGTAAACATTGTGATGATTCCTTTATTGTGCCAGTAGCATTTCTGTGATTAGTCTGGTGTATTGTATTGCTATTATTGCTAAAATAATGTGCACAGTTTTTTTCCGTTCATTCCGGATGTGCAGGTGAATTGCACGAATAAAAAATACGATCAAGAGTTTCAACCGAGTTCATAAGTTATGTAAAATGCACATGGTTCTGTGTGTGGGAAAATTTTAATGTTGGTGAGTGAGTGAAATGGAAACCGCTGGCGACTTCCGTCATGAATGAATAAAAAGTTGTTATACAAAGGAAATCCAAAGGATATTATACAAATGTAAGATTTTATAATATCTTCATTTCATATTACAAAATTTAAATGATAATTAGTTAGTGAAGGATTAGCATTCATTCAGCAAAATTTCTAATTCTTGCATTGCGAATAAATAATGATTAGTATTTATTTTATAACCTACGTGTCATGCAATTTTGGGAATGATTTATCGCAAAATGAGTTTGATAAAGGTCAATTTTGACCTAAAAAATTTTAAGCATAAAAATGCCGACGCCCAGTGAATCAATAGGAGTAAAAAAATATTTTCCAAATGTGTGACTATCAATAACAGAGAATAATAGGATTTAGTTGAGAAAGTTTATGTTTTTTACAGTCAATTTAGACCGTAATGAATCTTGCCTGTAGCGTATCACGATTCATTTTTTATCATTAATAAGTTGCTTACAATGTTCTAGAGTATCATTTTTTAAGCAGGATTCACTATGATGACTTGTTATGATTTTAATAGGAAATTCACACAATTTTTTTGGGGTAATTTAGTATGCAAAATAATGCAATGCTCACTGATTTTTTGAGTGATGGAGGAAAACATTGCAAAAATCTGTATCCTTATAAGATCAATAAATTATGGACTCCACCCGTAGATAATAGGCAGCCTCAATAAACATGAAATATTATTATCTTCTTTTAGTTACTTAAACAAAAAATGTCCACACCCGATATTGGAGGTTAATTCAATCTTAAGCACTTTTTTACACCAATTAGGCATCATAAAAATTATTTTGCTCCTAAAAAGCTGTCAAAACAACCTTGTGAGTTTGAAAAACTTGAGGGAGAACAAAAATTAGGAAATAAATATCAGAGCGAAAGAATAAAGATCTACTGATCATATCATAACTGGTATGATTTACTTGAGAAATGGTTCAAGTCATCCACTGGGGCGGTTAGTTTGTGTAGGTACCAGAAAACATAAACCATTTCTAGCCTCGTGCTTTAGTTTGATTAAGTTGCACCTAAAACGTATAATTATGATAGATAACAACTGTGTTCACTAACTGATAACTAACTTATAAGTAAGACAAGGCATGCCATGCCAGGGCCAATTATTAAAGCACAGAAGAGTGATGTCTTCATCACCAAGTCAGTTGCCAAAATAGAATAGAAGTACTCATCAGATCGATCGACTTTTTAGCATAATTAAGTAAAGTGTATATGTAAAAGTTAGTTACTTTAATGACATGTTAGGTAAATGATTCTCTGTACGTTTTCTAGGTCAATTCAACATAGTAAATTAGACGTGCTTTTAGTCTGTCAATAATCATACGCTAGAAACTTAATTATAATGATTGAACAGTCAAGTGTCGGATGCAAAATTCTTGAAGCTAGTTAGTCTGTAAAAAAACTGGACATAAGTGTGTGTAATAGATCATTTAAATTAGTCAAATTATTAAAAGGTAGTAATTTAAATACATTATGTTATGGCAAATTAATGCATACGTATACCGGAAGCAGTAATATTTTTTTAAATTCCAAGTTGCACAAATCGTAGTTGAGAGTAAGAAAATATTGCTTATTTCATATTTTCTTCAGAAAACGAGAGTTAATTTTATTCTATGACAATCGGGCTTAAACAAAACCCATTTCATTTGACCATTGTCTAGCATGATAAGAAATCCTCGAATAATACTTAGCAAAAAATTGCAGATGCTGCTTTATTGCATGCGTTCATTCAAAAACCAAAACTAACCACTGTGCAAACGGACGGGAAAAAACATATGTGGATGCAACATATTATTATAGTGTGTACAAACAAATACATTCATCCTCCTGTACATATTACATGCATTCATCAAGAAATAATGAGGAGAGTAGGTGAAACTAACAGGCAGCCTGCTGCCTCGTTATTCATTTTTTTACCCAATTACAGCGTTTTCGTGTGGAAATAAAAAGGCATGTTTTGCAAATACATGATAGCGTAATGATGACTATAATGAAAAAAATCATGATGATGATCAACAGACAAACAAGTTCAGTGCTGTGATGAAAGACACACATCCAAGGAGAAATGAAATTTCTTTGTTAAGTTTTGTATTGTGGCTGCATGCTAATTTGTAGAACATGTTTAAGTAATCTTGATCCGAGTTTTAGAATTAAACTGAAACAAACTAACTTTTTTGGTTTTTTTTGGTTCTTTTGATTATTTTACGTTTGCTTCAATGTTTTTTATTCATTTTACAGAACCAAAGATGAACCTGCTGACCACTCTCTCCGTGTACATTTACTGTACACTTTTCCTAACTACACAAAGTACATTTTTCGACCGAAGAAGAATGCCAATGAAAAGACAATTGACTCCATGGAGCAATAACTACAGAGCTAGAAATATAAATCAATTAAGACATAACATTCCCCGCCAAAAATTCCGTGGAAGGCTTCCACCCCCGCCGCCCATAAGTCATCCTAGGAATCTGGACTTGATGACTGCCGCTCAAACATTATATGATTTAACTCCTCATCATATCCCTGTAGCCCAAAGAAATAGGTTCCAATACAATAACAATAGTCCTCGCTTACGGGAGCAAACGACCACACCGCTGGTTTTCCCCAGTTTTTACCATCATAGGGCCGAACACAACGAAGGCAAGAATCCAAGAGTGACACATTCAAGAAGCATTTTTGGTCACAATCAACATCTTTCACAAGTTAGATTTGAGCCATTCAGGGAGCAAAGCGGCACTCAAATCGGTCAAAGTGGTAGTCATACTTCTGGAGTGAACAAAAGCCCATTTCATCAATTCAGACCATCCGCATTGGATATGGGGGCTGACAATAAAAACATTTTTTCAAGCAATAACAATAATAATATTCCAAGGACTCCTCAAAAACCAAAGGACCAGCTTGTGTACATTTATGAGGACGACGAAGAGGAATATGAGGATGAAGAGCCTGAAAAAATAAAGTCACAGCAGCCACAGATTATACAAAACATTGCCCGTCAAAATGAGCCTCAAAGTGAACGATTTTTGCCATCCCATGCTGCTCAGCCTCCATTTCATCCATTTTTTAACAGTAATTTGCCAAACCATGAAATCAAAATGCCACCAAAACGACCAGAGATAGTTACTACTAAACCATATGTGGAAATTGTGCCCAGTTCGGAGCGCAGACCTCCAAGTGACTATGAAAAAGTTCGATTTCCAGGGCAAAGGTTTGTGACAAGAAATAATGAAGAGTTGGATCCTAGAACACCCAACACTAGGTCAGAAGTAGAGAAATCTAGGAATTTGAGACCTTTTATAATTCAGAACATCAATCCCCAGAATGCATACACTCCAATTACTCCTATAAGGCAACTACAGGGTGATAAAAATGAAGAGCATAATATGAGAAGCAGGTTTGAGGAATTTGAGCGCCCAAATCCCAATAATGCAGTCACTAGACGACCCAATACTGAGCAAAATGAAATACAAAACACTCGAACTAGTTTTCAAGAATTGGAGAGGCAAAATTTTGACGCAGCTACTAGGCGGCCTATTAGTGGCCAAAATGAGATCCAGAATATAAGAACGAGTTTTGAGGAACTGGAGAGACAAAAATTTCATATTCCTGCTACAAGGCGACCCCTTGGTGGTCAAAATGAAGAACAAAACACAAGAGATAGTTTTGAAAACTTTCATATGCCTAATTTCAAGAGCCACATAACTCCTCAAAGAAGACCAGAAAATATTCATAACGAACAGCAAAATACCAGAACTAGTTTCGAAGATTTTCAAGCTCCTAGTTTTGAGACAACAACTAGAGGATTCCAAAGACAAATCAGTAATCCAATAACCGAAGCTCCAGTTATAAATCATAGACGACCACATATTCCTATCCCTCCTCAACAGAATTCCCCGAATCCATTTTCCCAGGGGTCTAGTTTTGAATCTAATGGATTTATCCGTCCACACAGGCCCCATTTGGGAGCTCACATTTTAAATGATGATCGTAACGAAAAGTCTGTAACCCAAAACCCTAATTTACAAATACCATCCTTTAAACCCCAAACCACAGAGGAAATAAATCTGAATGATTTGAAAAAACTTGAGAAGCCAAGGCTGCGTCCAGTCAATACAATTGTCCCACCAAATCGTGTGCCTACAAATGATGTTTTGCCCCCGCATTTCGATACTAATAGAGATTTTTTCAATCAACATGATACAATTCGGGATTTCAATAATAATGTAGATCAAGATCAATCCAACATTGGCCGCATAAGATCGCACCAGCGTGGCGATATATTAAGGGGCCGCCAAAAATCTCCTCATACACAAAGCCACAGAAATTCGAGAATACCAGAAACGTTGGAAGCTTATGATTACTACCAATACGACGATGACGAAGAAATCAGTAGTCAACGCCCAACTAAGCGACCGAGAATTCAAAGCACACGTGGTCCCTCAACAACAGTCGCTACTACCACGACCACTACAACTACAAGACGGCCAAGGCCGAAATTGAGAAGACCGAATTTTCCAATCTCAAAGCCTCGAATCGTTATTACAACTTCTACCACGACGACCACTACGGAAAAACCAATAGAAACTACCACAGTACAGCAAATATTAAAAACCACTGGAAAACCGCTTTATCGGTTGGGAAACTTGGGTAACAAAACTGGCGGCCTCTATGCTGGGAAAAATATACCTATTTTACTGTCCTATGGCAGCCCAGTAAATTTCAATAGTTTGCCGGAGCAGGAAATAAATGATAGTAAGTTGAGCTTTTACCATGAATAATATGATGAACATATTTATACGACGCATTATTTGTGATTATTTGACTTTGACGTACTTTTTCAGATTTGTCTCCAAGAAGACCGCCGATAAAATTGCTTACTAGCCAGTACACAACGACGACTACCACTGAAAAAGTAGTTGAGACAACTACTCCCGGTAGGCCCCAGAGAAGACGAAGAGTCAGATTGCGACCAATGCATTTATTAACGAAAACTAGTACGTCTACAACTACAACAACTCCTAAACCAGAGGTAGATAACGGGAATACTTTGACACACAGTCGACGTGAGCAGATGAAAAATCGACGTCCTAGCCATCGCGGTACTCGTCGTCGACAAAGAGTAAAATCGGCAGAAGAAAAGGAGACAGTGGAACTCACTACAGAGATAGCGGAAAGACCACGAAGAATTAAAAAACCTCTTTTCCGAGTGCATCAAAGACCCACAGAACGGCCGTCACCCCGATTCAGCTCTAGATTCAGGAACGACTCCGTCGAGATTACCACGACACCAATTTACGCACAAACTGATAAATCACCAGAAGACGACAATGCCACACCAGCACAATCCTCACATTTACTACGACCACAGGATGTGGTTAGTAACCGAAAACCGGCACGCAAAATTCCAGTGGGATCAGTATCCCAAAGATTGAGAGAGCTAGCTTTGCGAAGGAAAAATATTGGACTAGTTAGGAGTAAACTAGCAGGTTCAACTCGTAGTGCAGAAACTAAAAGTGATGGTGATACAACTGCGGAAGATGAAAATATCTCTAGCTCTAGTGAAGCGCCTAGGAGACGTTTGAGGGAACGGAAGCTAAGAAGACGCAGATTGCGGGGAAGGAATTCCAGTGAATTGCTGAGCAGGGAGAGTGAAAATAGTAACAGCAAGGAAACTACTATAATGACTTCTGGGACCACGAATGTTGAGAAAAGGGTGGAAAAAAAGGAATCTCCTACTCTACCCAAAACGTCTTCATCCTCAGAAGAACCTCTTCAAATAATGCTGTCCCAGCCCAGGCCAGCCACACCGTCCCGTCGACCCCTCGATATTGCTCCGACAGCTACACCGGTGAAACAAAGCACTGAATCTAATGAAGACTACTTTTACAACTACAGTGATGAGGTTAACCGGGGTGGACAAGTGAATCCTAATAAAGCTACTACGTGGCGACCTGATGCATCGTTTAGCAATGGCAGTGATGAGTTGAATCCGCAAAGTATAATAAGTCCCAATTTTGAGCGCAAATTTTCCAGCATGGATATTCGGCCACCGTCACTTCCAATTGAATCTTTCTTTCAGCTGTTTTAAATAGCACCAATTATGATGTATTTGAGGGCGTTTTCATAGTATTACCGATTGTGTTAGTTCAGCTATTTATTGTTACTGAAGCGGGTTTGTATGCATGAGGGGTGTATATGTTTATTTTTTTACAACTTTGCAGTTAAGAGCATGACAATAAATAAATATGAGTTTAGTCTTAATCTTTCGTCAGACTATAATATATAGTTAGAAATTGAAAACGTCAGGAGGTAAAATAACGACAGCAAATTGCATAGGATTAATTGGCATTTTTTGGTAAAAGTAATTCAGAAAGTAATGAGCAAGTTCATGACATAATGACTGACCTGATATAAAATATCAAGTGTCAAGTTGCTATTGATTTTACAAGGAACCATAATAGTGAGGACAAAAGGTCTCAAAGGTTTTACGCAACGCTTTACATAAGAAGGAATATAGCCGGTAGATGGATCTCACTGAATGGACTCAATAATTTTCTTAAAACTTACTGTCATAAGAGAGCAGAAACTATTGCCGGACGCAAACCCAAGGAATACAAAATTGACAAAAATAA
>Ga0210040_10009895_pt1 | contig 11021 bp, 10 predicted proteins | sample CryGeyCG12114_NA_FD_185462 | JGI IMG/M metagenome (GOLD analysis project Ga0210040, IMG submission 185462) | Groundwater microbial communities from aquifer - Crystal Geyser CG19_WC_8/21/14_NA (SPAdes) (version 2) | ecosystem: Environmental > Aquatic > Deep subsurface > Groundwater | place: USA... | reverse complement strand
ACCGCGAGCCCGTTCGATTGGCGCTACACCAAGGGCGATCTGAACGCCTACCTCAAGCGGCTCTCAGCCCACGAGTCACTCAGCCCAGCAGCCTGACCCCCGAAGAACTAACGTCAACGACCACTAGCCGCCCCGCTCACCCGTCGGCGTCATTGGCCGCGTCGGCCTCGTCGAAGGGGATGGGCGCCGGTGCACCGGACTCCGCCAGCAGGCGGAGCCCCGCCAGGATGTAGGCGATGGCCGCCTCCACCTCGGCGCTGGCCTTCTCGGGGTCCTCCGACGAGGAGACCGCCGAGCCCGAGGCCGACATCGCCCCGAAGAAGATCCGGCTGAAGGTCTCGACCATGCCGGGGTCGAGGTCGTACTCCTCGAGGACCGAGGACACGATCTCCTGCACGATCCCGAAGGTGGTGCGCTCCTCCTGCTCGCGGTAGCGCTCGTAGCCCAGCACCGCCGGGCCGTCGGCGACCACGATCCGGCGGTACGACGGGTCGCGCGTCTCGGCGAGGAATGCCCGGAGCCCGCCGAGGGCCTTCTCGAAGGGGTCGCGGTTGCCACGCACGGCGCGGTGGATCGCGCGTGCGGCGCTCTCCTCGACCTTCTCGAAGACCGACTCGAACAGCGCCTGCTTGCCGCTGAAGTGGTGGTAGAGCGCGCCCTTGGTCACCCGGGCTCCGGCGACGATCTCGTCGAGGCTCGTGCCGGCGTAGCCGCGGTCGGTGAACAGCTCGGTGGCGACGTCGACCAGGGCCCGGCGCGTGGACGCCGAGTACTCCTGACGCCGGGAGGGGCGCGAGACCTTGCGCCGCGCCGAGCCGGAGCTGCTCGCGGTCGCCCGAGGACTCATGCGAGGAGCATAGGGCGGCCCGGGCCGGGAGTGAGCGGCGCCACGTGGGTCAGGTCACCGACGACACGTTGCATACCGTCGGTATGGCGGGATACTCTTGGTGCGTACTTACAGTATGTGAAGAGAGGAGCAGGACCCATGACCCACCGGAACCGGGACTCTGTGCACCCGTCCACCAGCCCTGCGTCCACCCCCGCGTCGACCCCTGTGTCCACCCCTGGGCGACGCAGCGAGATCCTCCGCAACGTCGTCGAGATCGCCAACGCCCGCCGTGACGGCGTGCTCCCGCTGGACGTGCCCGGCGCCACCGAGGTGTTCGGCGACGCCCACGGCCTGGTCACCGCCCTGCAGCTGCGCTGGCACAACCGCCTGGCCGGCCGCCTGGAGCAGGAGCTCACCGAGGAGCCGTCCGACCTCGAGGGCGCCGTCCTCCGCGGCTGGGCGGCCGCGGCCACCGAGCTGGCCGGCGTCCGCGCCGTCCTCGACGAGGCGACCGCCCGTCCCGACTCGACCGAGACCGAGCACGCCCTGACCGTCGCCGCCCACAAGGAGTGGGCGCTGCTGGCCACCCTCGCCGGGCGCCGGGCCGTCACCACCGACGGCACTCTCCAAGTCGGCCGGGAGCTGGAGGACCGCGCCCGTGCTCTGGCTGCCGCACGCGACCTCTCGGCGCCCGTCGCGGAGCAGGACACCGGCGCGACCGCGCGCCCGGGCTCGCTGATCGGTCGGCTCCGGGCGCACCTGGCCGCCTGACGCCCCCGGGGCGTAGTCATGAGTCGTGACACGATGGGCACGTGGATCCCGTGGACGCCGACCTCGAAGCCCCGATGGACGCCGCCGCCCCGGACGTGCCCGCTGGCACGCCGACCGCGAGCGCCCCGAGCATCTCCTACTCGATCACGGTGCGACTGGAGCTGCCCGCGGGCGGCTCGGCGATCAGCAGCCTGACCACGTGCGTGGAGACCGCCGGGGGAGTGGTCACCGCCCTCGACGTCACCGCCTCGGGGCACGACCTGCTCCGGATCGACGTCACCTGCGCCGCCTCCGACACCGGCCACGCGGACCGGATCGTCGAGGCCCTGCGCGGCATCGAGGGCGTCGCGGTCCACAAGGTCTCCGACCGCACGTTCCTGATGCACCTCGGTGGCACCATCGAGATGGACACCAAGCACCCGATCCGCAACCGCGACGACCTGTCGATGGTCTACACCCCGGGCGTGGCCCGGGTGTGCCAGGCGATCGTGGCCAACCCCGAGGACGCGCGTCGCCTGACGGTCAAGCGCAACTCGGTGGCGGTGGTGACCGACGGCTCGGCGGTGCTGGGACTGGGCAACATCGGCCCGGCGGCCGCGCTGCCGGTGATGGAGGGCAAGTCCGCCCTGTTCAAGCGGTTCGCCGGCATCGACGCCTGGCCGCTGTGCCTGGACACCCAGGACCCGGACACGATCGTGGAGATCGTCCGCGCCATCTCGCCCGGGTTTGCCGGCATCAACCTCGAGGACATCTCCGCCCCGCGCTGCTTCGAGATCGAGCGGCGGCTGCGCGACCTCCTCGACATCCCGGTGTTCCACGACGACCAGCACGGGACCGCCATCGTGGTGCTCGCCGCGCTTACGAACGCACTCCGCGTGGTCGACAAGCACCTGTCCGGCGTCCGCGTGGTCATGTCGGGCGCCGGGGCCGCCGGCACCGCGATCCTGCGGCTGCTGCTGGAGGCCGGTGTCCGCGACGTGCTCGTCGCCGACGTCGAGGGGATCATCCACCGGGACCGTCCGGGCCTGCACGAGTCGCTGCGCTGGGTCGCCGAGGCGACCAACGCCGCCGGGCTCACCGGCACCCTCCACGAGGCCATGGCCGGCGCCGACGTGTTCGTCGGGGTGTCCGCACCGAACGTCATCACCGGCGGCGACGTGGCCCGGATGGCGCCCGGCGCCATCGTGTTCGCGCTGGCCAACCCGGTCCCCGAGATCGACCCCGGCACCGCCCGTCAGCACGCGACCGTCGTGGCCACCGGGCGCTCGGACTACCCCAACCAGATCAACAACGTGCTGGCCTTCCCCGGTGTCTTCCGAGGACTCCTCGACGCCTCGGCGCACACCATCGACGACTCGCTGCTGGTGGCGGCCGCCGAGGCGATCGCCTCGGCGGTGACCGACCAGGAGCTCAACGCCAACTACATCATCCCCAGCGTCTTCCACGCCGACGTGCACGGAGCCGTCGCCGCGGCCGTGCGCACGGCCGCCGAGCGTTCGCCGGAGGTGCCCACGTCCGATGTCTGAGCCCGGCCCGGCGGCCCGCGTCGTGGTCGGCGACCTCCTGGTCGCCACGCCCGACCTGGTCGACCCGAACTTCAGGCACGCCGTCGTGCTGGTGCTCGACCTCGACGAGGACGGCGCCCTCGGCGTGGTGCTGAACCGGCCGTCGACCGTGCCGGTGGCCGAGGTGCTGCCGGACTGGGGTGAGCTGGCCGGGACGCCCGACGTGCTGTTCTCCGGCGGCCCGGTCGCCACCGACTCCGCCCTCGCGGTCGGCGCCTCGATGACCTGGGAGTCCTCCGGTCCCCGCGTCGCCCTCGACGACGGCGCGGAGCCGGTCGGCTTCCGCCGCCTCTACGACGACGTGGGCATCGTCGACCTCGACGCCCCGACCCCGGTCGTGGCGCCCGCCCTGACTCACCTGCGGGTCTTCGCCGGCTACGCCGGCTGGGGGCTCGAGCAGCTGTCCGAGGAGATCCGCTCCGGCTCGTGGTACGTCGTGCCGTCCGTCCACGCGGACCTGTTCGGGGCCGATCCGGAGCGGCTGTGGCAGCGCGTGCTGCGCCGCCAGCCGGGCGAGCTGGCCTGGGTGTCCACGCGCCCGGCGGATCCCACCCTGAACTAGACTCCCGCACCGTGACCACCCAGATGAGCCCCGGCACCGAGACCGTCGAGGACCGGCGCACCCAGCCGACCGACGACGGGGACCACGAGCGCTTCTCGCACTACGTCGAGAAGGACAAGCTGACCGAGGCGATGGTGATGGGGACCCCGGTCGTGGCCCTGTGCGGCAAGGTCTGGGTGCCCAGCCGGGACCCGGAGAAGTACCCCGTCTGCCCCGAGTGCAAGGACGCCTGGGAGCAGCTCAAGAACGAGGACTGATCCGCGAGCCGTGACTGGATCCCTGTTCCCCGACCCATCCGAACCGCTCCCGGAGCCGCTGCCCGACCTCCCGCCCGCCTACCCTGCGCGGGCGGCATGGGGGACCGCCACCAAGCTGCGCGCGTGGCAGAGCGCCGCGATGGAGCAGTACTTCACCGAGCAGCCGCGCGACTTCCTGACCGTGGCCACCCCTGGGGCGGGCAAGACCACCTTCGCGCTGAGCGTCGCCGCCGAGCTGCTCGCCCGCCGGGTGGTCGACCGGGTGACGGTGGTGGCGCCGACCGAGCACCTCAAGACCCAGTGGGCCGACGCGGCCGCGCGCGCCGGGATCCCGATCGACCCGGCGTACGCCGGGCGCAAGGGCCGCACCAGCACCGACTTCGTGGGGGTCGCGGTGACCTACGCCGGGGTCGCGGTGAACCCGCTGGCGCACCGGGTCCGCACCGAGCGGTTCAAGACGCTGGTGATCCTCGACGAGGTGCACCACGCCGGTGATGCGATGTCGTGGGGCGAGGCCGTCCGGGAGGCCTTCGAGCCGGCCACCCGTCGGCTGGCGCTGACCGGGACGCCGTTCCGTTCCGACGTCAACCCGATCCCGTTCGTGCACTACGCGCCGGGTGTCGATGACGGAGCCGGGGTGCTGCGCTGTGTCCCTGATTTCACCTACGGCTACGCCCACGCGCTGGCCGACCACGTGGTGCGACCGGTGCTGTTCCTCGCCTACAGCGGCGAGATGCAGTGGCGCACCCGCGCGGGCGACGAGATCGCGGCCCGGCTCGGCGAGCCGCTGACCAAGGACCTCACCCAGCAGGCGCTGCGGACCGCGCTGGACCCGTCCGGCTCCTGGATGCCGGCGGTGCTCGCCGCCGCCGACAAGCGCCTGACCGAGGTACGTCGTCATGTCCCGGACGCGGGCGGGCTGGTGATCGCCTCCGACCAGGACGACGCCCGCGCCTACGCCGCGCTGCTGGCCTCCGTCACCGGTGAGAAGCCGACCGTCGTGCTGTCCGACGAGAAGGCGGCCAGCAAGCGGATCGCCGCCTTCTCCGAGGGACTCGACCGGTGGATGGTCGCGGTCCGGATGGTCTCCGAGGGCGTCGACGTGCCCCGGCTGGCGGTCGGGGTCTACGCGACGACCACCGGCACCCCGCTCTACTTCGCCCAGGCAGTCGGCCGCTTCGTGCGGGCCCGGCGCCGCGGCGAGACCGCGTCGGTGTTCCTGCCGTCGGTGCCCACCCTGCTCGGCCTCGCCTCCGACATGGAGCTCGAGCGCGACCACGTGCTCGGTCGCACGGTGCGCGACGACGGGGACCTCTTCGCCGCCGAGGAGGACCTGCTGGCCCAGGCGCAGGCCGGCGAGTCCGCCAGCGCCGAGCAGCTCGGCTCGTTCGAGGCGGTCGGCTCCGAGGCCCGCTTCGACCGGGTGCTCTACGACGGTGGAGAGTTCGGGCACGCGGGGGAGGTGCACGTCGGGTCCGAGGAGGAGATGGACTTCCTCGGCATCCCGGGCCTGCTGGAGCCCGACCAGGTGCGTGACCTGCTGCACTCGCGGCAGAGCGAGCGGGCCCGGCGCCAGCGCGACGCCGCCCCGGCAGCGGCTCGCCCCGAGGCGGTGCGCGACGTCGCGACCCACGAGCACCTCGCCCTGCTGCGCCGGGAGCTCAACGGGCTCGTCGCAGCCTGGAACCACCGGACCGGTCAGCCGCACGGGATGACCCACGCCGCGCTCCGACGGGAGTGCGGAGGGCCGGCTGCGTCGGTCGCCACCGCCGACCAGCTGCAGCAGCGCATCGACCGGGTCCGCGGCTGGGCGGCCGAGCGGCGCAGCTCCTAGCCCTGGCTGCGCACCAGCAGCGACCGGGCCCGGACCAGCACGTCGCTGTAGGCCGCGCGGACCCGGTCGTGGTAGTCGCCGCGGGCCGGATCGGGCTCCACGACGGTCTCCCGGCGCGACCAGCTCAGGTCCTCGTGACCGAGCGCCCAGGCGGCCTGCCGGGCGGCGCCGAGGGCGACGTACTCCGCGGGCTCCGGCACCGTGACCGGCAGGCCGAACAGTCCGGCGGCGATCTGTTGGACGGCCGCAGAGCGGGCGGCGCCACCAATGAGCACCAGGCGCCGCGGGGCCACCCCGGCCGCCTCGAGCGGTGCCACCGCGTCGGCGAGGCCGCACAGCATGCCCTCGACCGAGGCCCGGACCAGGTGGCCGGGCGTGGCGTTGGCACGGGTGAGGCCGTGCAGCACACCGGTGGCGTCGGGCAGCGGCGGCGTGCGCTCGCCGTCGAGGAACGGCAACAGCACCAGACCCTCGGTGTCGTCGACCGAGAGCGCGAGCCGGTCGAGGTCGGCGAGCTCTGCGCCGGCCATCCGAAGCGCGGAGCCGACGACCCGCGCGGCGTTCAGGGTGCACACCAGCGGCAGGAAGCGGCCGGTGGCGTCGGCGAAGCCGGCGACCACGCCGGTGGCGTCGGCGGTGGGACGATCGCCGATCGCGAACACGGTGCCGCTGGTGCCCAGGGACACGACCACGTCGCCGGGCTGGAGGTCCAGGCCCAGCGCGGCCGCCATGTTGTCCCCGGTGCCGGGGCCGAGCAGCACCCCCGACGGTGTCTCGCCGACCGGCTCGGCAGGCCCGGCGACCCGGGGCAGCGCCAGGTCGCGCCCGAACGCCCGGACCAGCAGGTCACGGCGGTAGTCGCCGTCGCCCGGAGACCAGTAGCCGGTGCCCGAGGCGTCGCCGCGGTCGGTCGTCGGGTCGCCGGCGCCGGCGCGCAGCTGGTGGGTCAGCCAGTCGTGGGGCAGCAGCACCCCCTGGGCGCGCGCCGCCACGTCGGGCTCCTGCTCGGCGACCCAGCGCAGCTTGGTGACGGTGAAGCTCGCGACCGGGACGCTGCCGGTCGCGTCGGCCCAGACCTGCGGACCGCCGAGCTCCTCGACGAGCGCGACGGCCTGCGTCGCGGACCGGTTGTCGTTCCACAGCAGGGCGTCGCGCACCGGCGTGCCCGCCTCGTCGACGAGCACCATCCCGTGCTGCTGGCCGCCCACCGCGACCGCGCGGACGTCGTCGAGCAACCCGTCCGACGCCTGCTCCCAGGCCTGCCACCACAGCCGCGGGTCGACCTCGGAGGTATCCGGGTGCGGAGCCCGGCCCTCGCGCACGACCTGGCCGGTGGCCGCGTCGACCACGACCACCTTGGTGCTCTGGGTCGAGCAGTCGACGCCGGCCACGAGTGTCACGCTGGTCACGCCCCGGACCCTATAGCGCGGGTCCTGCGGGACGGGCCACGGCGTCGACCAGGGGCAGCACCCGGTAGGGGATCTGCGTGGCCAGCGCGATCACGGTCGAGGACCGCACGATCCGGTCGTCGGCGAGCACCGCGTCGATGACCCGCTGGAGGTCGGCGTTCGACCGGGCGACGACGCGGGCCCACATGTCACCGGCGCCGGTGATCGTCACCGCTTCAAGCACCTCCGGTATCCCGGCCAGGTGGAGGGCCACCTGCTCGTGCCCAGCGCCCTGGCGGATCTCCAGGGTCAAGAACGCGGTGACCGCGTGCCCGAGCGCCTCGGGCTGCAGCTGCGGGCCCCAGCCGGAGATCACCCCCGAGCGCTCCAGCTTCTCCAGCCGGGCCGACACCGTTCCCCGTGCCACGCCGAGCCGCCGGGAGGCCTCCAGGACCCCGATGCGCGGCTCGGCCGCGAACAGGTGCACCAGGGTGCTGTCCAGATCGTCCACCCACAGCCTCCTGAGTGTGCAGGTTGTCCAGCGTTTCGACGTACTGTTGCACAGATCGGGGGCCGCGACCCATGCTGCGCAGCATGACCGACCTCCAGGACAGCAGCACCCGCGACGCGACCAGGGCCCTCACCGCCGACGAGCTCAGGGCCGACCTCACCCTCGACCAGCTGCAGCAGCTCGTCGGCCTCGTGGAGTACGACGAGGCCGCCGACGTCTTCCCGGTCACCGGCTGGGACGCCATCGAGTTCGTCGTCGGCAACGCGACCCAGGCCGCGCACTACTACCAGTCCGCCTGGGGGATGCGGCTCGAGGCCTACGCCGGTCCCGAGCACGGCACCCGCGACCACACGTCCTTCGTCCTGCGCTCGGGCTCGATCCGGTTCGTGCTGACCGGTGCCGTCGACCCCGACAGCCCGCTGGCCGACCACCACCGCCGGCACGGCGACGGCGTCGTGGACATCGCCCTCGAGGTGCCCGACGTGGACCGCTGCGTGGAGCAGGCCCGGCGCGCCGGGGCCACCGTGCTGAGCGAGCCCGAGGACGTCACCGACGAGCACGGCACGGTCCGCACCGCCGCCATCGCGACGTACGGGGAGACGCGGCACACCCTGGTCGACCGCTCGCGCTACGCGGGTCCCTACCTTCCCGGCTACGTCGCCGCGCAGGGCGGCTTCGTGCCGCGCGAAGGCCAGCCGAGCCGGCTGTTCCAGGCCCTGGACCACATCGTCGGCAACGTCGAGCTCGGTGAGATGGACGGGTGGGTGCGCTTCTACAACGAGGTGATGGGCTTCACCAACATGGCCGAGTTCATCGGCGACGACATTGCCACCGACTACTCCGCGCTGATGAGCAAGGTGGTCGCCAGCGGCAACCACCGGGTGAAGTTCCCGCTCAACGAGCCGGCGGTGGCCAAGAAGCGGTCGCAGATCGACGAGTACCTCGAGTTCTACCGCGGCGCGGGCGCCCAGCACCTGGCTCTCGCCACCGGCGACATCATCGCCAGCGTCGACGCCCTGCGGGCCAACGGCGTGGAGTTCCTGACCACCCCCCACTCCTACTACGAGGACCCGGCGCTGCGCGAGCGGATCGGCAACGTGCGGGTGCCCGTCGAGGAGCTGCAAGTCCGCGGGATCCTGGTCGACCGCGACGAGGACGGCTACCTGCTGCAGATCTTCACCAAGCCACTGGGGGACCGGCCGACGGTGTTCTTCGAGCTCATCGAGCGGCACGGCTCGCTGGGCTTCGGCAAAGGCAACTTCAAGGCGCTGTTCGAGGCGATCGAGCGCGAGCAGGACCGACGCGGCAACCTCTGAACGCTCCGGCGTTCTCATCCCTCGCCCACCCGCGGACTTTTTGCCCACACCGGTTCAAGTCGGCCGGCTGAGGTGCCGATGTCCTGAGTGGTGAGGCCTGGCTCGACCTCCAATCTCGGGGAGAGGCCGACCGCACTCGTCAGAAGCAGGCACTCGGACGCGACGGGACGTCTTGGTCATGGCACGTGGGGCTGGGATCAGCGGGACGGCACGGCGCCTGTTGGCGCTGGGCCTGCTGCTGGGCGCCTCCGTGCTGCTGTCCCTGCTGCTCGGCAGCGGCTCCGCCGAGGCGAACGAGCGTCACGACGACGGTCTGCTCGGCACCGCCCGGGGACTCCTCGGAGCGCACGCCGCCCCCGCCTCGCACGCCGCCCCCGCCCAGCACCACCGGCCGCTGCGGCACCTCGTGCACCGGGTGCTGCGGCCCGCGGCCCCGGTCGTCTCGCGCGTGGCGCGACCGGCCGCGGCGCCCCTCATCCGTCCAGTGGCCCGCCCAGTGGCCCGTCCAGTAACCGGCCCCGTGACCCGGCTGGTGACGCACACCGCCGACCGGTCGGCGCACCACGTGGCCGAGGCGGCGGCGTCGCCGCCGGTGCACCAGCCCCGCCGTCCCAGCACGCGGCCGCGGCCGGAGTCGACGCTGCTCGCGCCGGTCCACGCGACCGTCGCCGCAGTGCCGACCGCCCTGGACGACCTCCTCGACACGGTGCTGGACGTGGCCCTGGAGCCGCCCCTGGGCGCGACGGTGCACCACCTCACCGCGCCGGTCGTCGACGGCCTGCTGAGCCCGGTCCTCGATCCGGTCCTGCAGCCGGTCGTCAGCTCCCTGACCCCCGCGACCGCCCCCGGCACCGCGGTGGTGGCGCAGCTCGCCCCGGCGGCGACGCGCGCCGCTTCCGGCGTCTCCGCCGTCTCGAGGGTCGTCCCGGTCGGCGGCTTCGTGGCACCGGCTCCGGCAGGCCAGCTCTCGGTCGATCACGACCTCGTGGACCGGGTCCGCGACGCTGGCGCGTCGACCGCTCATGTCGCCGTTCGGGCTGCCATCCCGACGCGACCGGGGCCGCCCGCCTCGCCCCTCGAGACCCCTCTCGCCATCAGCTCCGCGAGCTCGCCGCTCTCGGGGTCGTCGACCCCGATGGCCGTGATCGCCGGTGCCCTGATCCTGATCGCAACCGGTTCTGTCCGGCGTACGCCCCGCTCGCTCGCCCTGCCGGCGGGCCCCTGCTTCACCCCGACCTGCGCTCCTGACTGAGGTCGTGCCCGGCTCCCTGCAACGGGAGCACGCGCACCTGGCACCACGCCAGCTCGACCACCAGCCACTTCAGTCACGAAGGAGCACCACCATGCGCACATCACTGCGCCGCGGCCTGTACGCGGCGGGACTCAGCGGGAGCTTCCTGCTCCTCGGAGTCGGACTCGCGTCCTCGGCCTCGGCAGACGAGGGATCTCCCGACCTCACCGGTCCCGTGTCGGGGATCGTCTCCGGTTCGGTCCATCACGGCTCGCCCACCACCCCCCACAGCACGGGTCACTCCGGGCACCACACCCGGCCGCACTCCGCGCGCACCGGGACGCCGTCCTCCGGGTCGGCTGCTCCCAGCAGTCATCCGCTGGTGCACCTGCCGGTGCACGCCACTGGGCACCAGGTAACGGTCATCGGTGACGGCAACCGCAATGCGGCCGCCGCCGACCGCCCGGCGGCGCACCGCACCACCGCGACGGGCTCCTCCTCCGAGGCCGGTCCTACGGGCGGCAGCCGGCAGCCCCTGCACCGGACGGCGGTCCTCGGGCTGCCGGTCGGCGCCTCGGGCAACCAGGTGACGGTCCTCGGTGACGGCAACCAGAGCACCGGCGGGTCGTCGACGGGCACGACCGGCACCAGCGGCTCGGCGGGCTCGATCCGCACCCTGCGGGCGGTGTTCCTGTCGGTCGACGCCTCGGGCAACCAGGTGACGGTCCTCGGTGACGGCAACCAGAGCACCGGCGGG
>Ga0210040_10009893_pt1 | contig 11022 bp, 11 predicted proteins | sample CryGeyCG12114_NA_FD_185462 | JGI IMG/M metagenome (GOLD analysis project Ga0210040, IMG submission 185462) | Groundwater microbial communities from aquifer - Crystal Geyser CG19_WC_8/21/14_NA (SPAdes) (version 2) | ecosystem: Environmental > Aquatic > Deep subsurface > Groundwater | place: USA... | reverse complement strand
ACAACGCCGCCCTCATCTGCCTCGCCCGCCGCCGCGTCGACGTCCTGCACGCCATGCTCCGCACCGCCACCCTCTACGAGCCCCGCCCCGCCCGCGCAGCTTGACCAACCCCATAGGGACACCCCCCCTCTCTCCCCCGCGTGTCAGGTGGTCATGCCTACCGCGGCGTCCAATCCTCCAGCGAGGCAGTTAGGTGCACCAGCGGTCGTGGCGGCAGGTGGCGGTAGAGGCTGGTGCGGGCGATTCCGGTCTTGGCGACGATGTCGGCGATCGTGTGCCCGCCCTCCCGTAAGTGCACGGCGTAGGCGAGCTTGTCGGGGTCGACCACTGTCGGTCGGCCGATGCGCCGGCCCTTGGCCGCGGCGACCGAGCGGGCGTGCGCGGCCCGCTCCACGGTGCAGGTCCGCTCCATCTGCGCGAACAGCGCCAGCAGCACCACGGCCAGCTGGGCCATCGGGTCCTCCGGGCGGGAGGAGTCCACCCGGATCGGGTCGGCGAGGTTGCGGACCCCCACGCCGGTCTCGGTGAGCTCGTGGATCAGGTTCAGGGTGTCCCGCACGGTGCGCCCGAGCCGGTCCAGGGTGTGCACCACGATCACGTCCCCGGGCCGGGCGTAGGCCAGCGCGGCGCGCAGCCCGGGCCGGTCGGTGGTGGCGCCGGACTTCTCGTCGAGGGAGATCCGCTCCCGGGCGACGCCGGCCTCTACAAGGGCCTCGACCTGGCGCTCGAGGTCCTGCCCGGCGGTCGAGACCCGCGCGTACCCGATGTCCACGCGCCGACCGTACCGATAGTCGTCTACGTACGGTCATCGCGGGACAGCGTTGTGGGGCTGGCTTCTGGGACGCCCTGGAGCCACGATGGCCGTCTTCGCGGGCATCGACGGCCGACCGTCCCACTTCCAAGGAACTGGGACGGGCTCGTGCCCTACGACGGCCGGGCCGAAGCACGACACGCGCAGGTGGGACAGCTGTCCCTCAAGGGGTGTCCGTTGCTCCGGTGCCCGAGGCACCGGACGTGGTGGCACACGGTTTCGGTCGCCCGATCCGTCCCCGACGGCAGTCTGTCCCGATGACCACCGGATGAGGCGGCCAGGGACACTTCAGTAGGAGGGTCTCCACGACGACGGCGTCCGAGGCGCCGCCGCGGCCACCGAGGGCATGGCGCTCGGGGTCCCCGACGGCGAAGTCGAATGGTCCAGCGCCACCTAGCACCCGCCCCACTGCTGATGCCCGAGCGGACGCCGGGCGCATCACCGGCTTGGCGCCACCTCGCCGAGAAGCAGCAGTCAGTCCTCGACAGGTGGTCAGGGCACGACGCGTCGTGTCCTGTGCTGGCTCCAGGCGACCGCGACGACGCCGGCGACGGCCCCGATGAGCAGGCCCCAGCTCGCACCACGACCGATAGAGTCCTCGGGCGCCACCCGCACCACGCCCGCGCAGAACGCGACGAGCAGCACCAGGTAGGCCAGCAGGCGCCAGCGCAGCACCGTGATGCCCTCGGCGACCCCCATGTCCACCCCGCGCGCCCGGGCGAAGCCGATGACCACCCAGGACGTCAGGCCGGAGGCGAGGACCATGACCAGCGCGTAGGGGATGGCGGTGGCGCCACCGACCCACACCGAGACGACGGCGGCGACCGGGAGCAGCCACAGCAGCAGCTGGAACCCGACGGCGCTGGCCTCGTTCCAGACGTCGCGCTGGTGCTCCTGGTCGTAGACGGGGCTGCCGAGGTCACCGATCCGCCCCGCGGTGCGGACGAACCATCCCTCGCGCACCTGCGCGGTGCCGTCGGCCTGCAGGTGCTTCCTCATCGGTTCTCCTCGTCCTTGCCGGCAGCGCCAGCACCACTGGCGGCGACCCCTGCGGCCGCGCCGTGTCCGAACAGCTCTTCCACGCTGCGCCCGAGCCGCTCGGCCAGGGCCAGGGCCAGGTACACCGACGGGGCGTAGTCGCCGGCCTCGACGGCCACGACGGTCTGGCGGGTGACCCCGGCGGCCGCGGCGAGCTCGGCCTGGGTCAGCCCCAGCGCCGTGCGTGCGCCTCTGACCGCGTTGCTGCGCCCCTGCGCAGACCGTCGTCCCATGCGCCGAGTGTCAGGTCTACCCGACACCGTGTCAAGTAACTTCGACAGCCCTGCCCGTCGGGGCAGCGAACCTGAGCACCGACGGCTTGAGCGTCTGCGCCCCCTCGGCGGCGTCCCGGCAGCCCACCGGCTGCTGCTGGGTCACCTCGGCGACCGAGACCGGGTCCGGGTCGCCTGGGTGATCTCGTGTCGCAGGGATCGTCAGGCGGTGCAGCGGTCACGGTCGATCGGGCGGCGGCGGAGCGGCGCCCATGTCCTTCCAGGGTCCTCCGAGGAGCGGGGTCAGGGTCAGGAGCAGGTAGGTGGCGCCAGCAGCGGTCAGGGTCGCCGTGAGGCCGACGTGCTCGGTGGCGAGGCCTGCGACGACGGCACCCAGGGGCATGCCCGCCCAGGCGCCGGCGCCGATGACGCCGTAGACGCGGGCCCTCATCCCCGCGGGCACCCGCTCGAGCTTCAGGGTGCCGATGATCGGGTTGATGGCTCCCGCCGCGAGACCGGATGTGGCGGTCACCGCGACGAGCAGCGGCAGGGGCGGGTCCAGGGCGAGGGCGAAGAACGGGGGTGCCCCGGCGAGGGTGAAGGCGGTCACGAAGGTCGCCCGGCGGGGCAACCGGTGGCCGACCGCGCTGAACAGCAGCGACCCGGCCAGGGCGCCGCCGGCCATGGTGCCGACCAGGAGGCCGTAGGCGATCGGTCCGCCGAGCTGGCGCTCGGCTGCGACGGGCAGCAGCACCGAGGACTTCGCCGCGTCCAGGACGTTGGTGCCCAGGACGAGCAGGACGACAGCGCGCAGGAGCGGCTCGCGCAGCAGGTACCGGACCCCGTCGGCGAGCTCGCGCCAGTACCCGGCGCGCCGCGGCTCCGCGACGTCGCCCGCTGGGTCGCGCAGGGGACGGGCCCCGCCCCTCGCGGCGGCGGGTAGCAGCCACAGCACCGTGAGGGCTGCGACGACGAAGGAGACCGCGTCCAGCGCCAGCGTCCCGGGGGCGCCGACGACGGCGACGAGCAGCCCGGCCGCGGGCGCCCCCGCCAGCCGCGCGCCTCGCTCGATGGCCTCGAACCACCCGACGGCCCGCTCCAGCGGCACGGCGGCAGCCGCGGCCGCCTCGGGCAGCAGCGCGTTGCGGGCGACCTGCCCCGGGGTGTCCAGCAGGCCGGTGGCGAAGACCAGGGCCAGGAGCGCCCACAGCGGCAGGCCGGTGGTCTGGTCCAGCAGGGGGACGGCGCCGATGGTGAGGGCGCCGACCAGGTCGGCGACGACGCTGGTGCGCCGGTAGCCCAGGCGGTCGACGAACACGCCCCCGAGGGCCCCGCCGAGGACCACCGGCAGCGTCGCCACGGCGCCGGTGACGCCGGTCAGGGCGGGTGAGCCGGTCTGGGCCAGGACGTACAGCGGCAGGGCGATCAGCGTCAGCACGTTGCCCGTCAGGGAGATGCCGTGGGCGAGCAGCAGCCCGACCAGCGGCCGCCGCACGCGGGCACCAGGTGGGTCGTCGACGGCCATGGTGTGAAGTTAGACCTTCACGTCGAGGTGTCAAGGTCGGCCTTCACGTATGGTCCCGGACATGGCGAAACCCGAGAGCAGCTGGGGTGTGCGCCTCACCGACCCGGCGGTCCTGCGGGCCCTCGGTCACCCCGCGCGGCTGCGGATGCTCGACGTCCTGCAGACCAAGGGGGGCGCTACCGCCACGGCGTGCGCGGAGGTCGTGGGCCTGTCGGCCAGCGCCTGCTCCTGGCACCTGCGCCAGCTCGCGGCCGTGGGGCTGGTGCGGGACGCCGGTCCCGGCGCCGACGGCCGCCAGCGGGTCTGGGAGGCGGCCGTCCCGAGCTGGAACGTCGAGCTGGACGCCATCGACGCCGACCCCGTCGAGGCCCAGGGCATCGACGTCGCCGTCACCCAGGCGCTGCTGCAGGCCTCCGATGCGGTCGTGGAGGGCTACACGGTCCGCAGCGCGCAGGGTCAGGAGCCGGCCGAGTGGCGCGAGGCGACCATCATCAGCAACAGCGCGCTGCGCCTGGACGCCGACGAGCTCACCCACCTGGTCGGCCAGGTCATGGAGCTGCTCGAGCCCTACCGGCTCCGCCGGCGCCCCCCGACGAGCGACGACCAGCGCGCTGTCCACGCCGCCCTGCGGTTCGTCCCCCTCGAAGCCCCCGCCGACACCCCCAGCGGCGGCGACTGAGCGGCGACCCACGGCACTTCTGGAAGCACCGTCCTGCTCGTCGACGGACGCCGACCCTCCACCAGCGCCCGCGGACGTCAGCGCCCGGCCATCCCGCGGACGACGGCGGGCTCAAGGGGTCAAGACCGTCACTGTCAGCCGGGACGGTCGTGCTCCCGACTCCGCCGGAGGCCTCGGGTGCTCAGGCGGGCAGTCACCACCACGCTCGCCCGTGCACCACCGCGTGCGGTGAGCGACCAGCACGCGCCTCCTCGAGCAGCGCCTCGACCTCCTCGCGACCACGTCCGGAGCCCTGGGGCCACTGGGCTGACCATCCGTCACCGCGTCCGCGGATGGTGCCGCTCGGCAGGGTGATGTGCACCAGGTCGCCGGCGACGACGTCCAGCACCCGCTGGTCGATCACCACCAGCAGATCGGCGGATCCCGAGTCGCAGGCGTCGCAGCCGCAGTCCGGGACCAGGTCGACCTCGACCGCCGGGTCACCGGCGCCGACCAGGAGGTAGTCGTGCTCGGTGCTACCGAGCCCGTTCAGGCACAGCAGCAGCGGCACCGCGCCAGTGGCCCGGGGGCGCAACCACGTCGCGACGGCTCGGTCAGCCAGAGAGGAGGGGGGCGTGCGCCAGAGCGCCCGTGCGCCGGGAACCGGGTCGGCGGTCGCCAGTCCCGTCTCGGTCAGCGCGGTGATCCAGGAGGTGGTGCGCATCGTCACGATGCGGTACTTGCCGGGGTCGCTGACGCGGGAGTACTCGTCCTCGTCGACCCGGCGGTCCGGGTGGGGATCGGGCCAGGCCAGGTGGTCCCCGCCGGCGGCGGTGAAGGCGTCCCGCACCGCGTGCAGCAGCTCCTCGGCGTCCACGCGGGGACGCTATGCGCCCCGCGCGTCTCCAGCGGCAGCACCGGGCGGCCCAGCACGGACGGGTCCGTCCTCGATGGACTGCTCCGCTGACGATCGGCAACCGAGGCGTCACCCGCGCCCCAGGCGCTCACTGCGACCAGACCCTGCCGCAGACCTACCGGCACCAGCCCTGGCCGACGCTCAGCTCCTCCCGCGGAGCCCTCCACCCGCGGCAGACTGCCGAACATGGCTCCTCGCCGGACCTCGCGTCTCGCCCTGCGCCAGATGGCGACGACCGACCTGGACGACATGGCCGCGTTGCTCGCTGATCCCCGCGTCATGCGCTACTACCCCGCCCCCAAGACCCGTGAGCAGGCGGAGGCGTGGATCGCCTGGAACCTGGACAGCTACGGCCGCTACGGCTTCGGCCTGTGGCTGGTGCAGACGCTCGACGGCACCTTCGTCGGCGACTGCGGCCTGACGATGCAGGACGTCGACGGCCAGCGGGAGGTCGAGGTCGGGTACCACGTGCGCGCAGAGCTGCAGGGTCAGGGCCTGGCCACCGAGGCGGCCCTCGCGTGCCGCGACCACGCCACCGCGCTGGGCGTGCAGCGTCTGATCGCCATCATCGACCCCGCCAACCTCCCGTCTCGGCGCGTGGCCCTCAAGCTCGGGATGCAGCTGGAGAAGACGAGCACCGCCCACGGCGGAGTCCGCCACATCTACGCCACCGAGCTGCCCGTGCCCCCCACCTGATCGACCGGGACTCGCTCGTGCCGCCTCGGGTCCCCGTCCGGCGCATCGAGTCGGCGAGGAACCGCCAGGTGGCTCATCGCGGCGCGCGACCATGGTGACCGTGGACGAGCGTCGAGTTCCTGACCTGCTCGAGGTGCGGCCGGGTGACCCACAGCGGGTGGTGACGCTGCTGCCCGGTCGCGGGTACACCCCGCAGGCCCCGCTGCTGCGCTTCACCAGCTCGCTGCTGGTCGAGCGGGGGTGGACGGTGCGGGAGGTGTGGTGGAGCCGGCTGCCGCCGACCGGGGATCCGCAGACCGACGCCCGGCAGGCGTTGGTCGAGGGCGAGCGGGCGCTGCGCGCCGTCCAGGTGCGCGAGCACGTGGTGGTGGCCAAGTCGCTGGGGACGCGGCTGCTGCCGGTGGCCCGCGAGCTCGGGCTGCCCGGGGTGTGGCTGACGCCGCTGCTGCGTGAGGACACCGTTCGCGGCGCGCTGGGCGCCACGGCCGTGCCGTCGCTGCTGGTCGGCGGCAGCGCCGACAGCTCCGCCTGGGACCACGAGGTCGCCGAGCAGGCCCGCGCCGACGGCTGGGACGTCTGGGAGGTGCCAGGTGCCGACCACGCCCTGGAGGTCCCCGGGGACACCCGGGCGTCGTTGCGCGTGCTCGAGCAGGTCCTGGACCGGGTCGAGGGCCTTCTCGCTCGTGCGGACTGAGCTGCCGTGGTGACCTTCGCCGTGGAGAGGTCGAGGCGGGGACTCCTCCAACGCCCTTCTGGCTGCTGCCCGACACGTCCGTCGACGCACTCCCGCAGGAGGTCGACGTGGCCGCAGCGACGCGCGTGCTTCTCGACCCGGAGCACCACCAGCTCACGGACGGCGATCCCGCGAGCACCGAGTCGCTCGGCCGGTTCCGGGTGCTCGGCCGGAGCAGCGTCGGTCTCGGCCTGCTCGCGGGCGAGGTCGGCGCACGCCTGGTCGACGAGAGCCTGGTCGACGAGAGCCCGGTCGCCGGCTGCTCCCTCGAAGTCGCCGTCGCCGGGCCCGTAGAGCGTCGCCGGCGGCTCGCCAGGCACGAACCACCCACGCCAGTCCCGCTCCACCTCGGCGAGGTGGCGCAGCAGCCCGGGCAACGACCACGAGGACGGCGGCACTGACCGTCGAGCGAGCTGCTCGGCGTCCAGGCCCTCGCACGTCGAGCTGCAGGGTCATCCGGTGGTCGGCCAGGTGGTCGAGCAGCGTCGCCAGCTCGCCTTCCGGGCTCACCGACTCGTCGTCACGCGGGTCCTGGTCGGGGTCAGCCCACATGTCGGGGTAGACGCCCGCGGACGCAGCGGCGACGGATCGGCCGGGTCCGCGCTCCTCGTCGGAGAAGCGCCGCGCAGCTCCGCCCAGGAAGACCTCCGGGCAGCAGGCGCCCTTGACGCGATGCCTTCCACGGGCCGATGCTGAGACTCGCTCGGGATGCAAAACGTTTTGCGAGGGAGTCGGGATGGGGATCCGCGAGGTCGCGGCGCTGGCCGGCGTGAGCACCACCACCGTGTCCCACGCCCTCAGCGGACGCCGGGCCGTCTCCCCGGCGACGCAGCAGCGGGTGGACGCGGCCGTGGCGGAGCTGGGCTACCGACCGAGCGCCGTCGCGCGCAGCCTGCGGACGCAGCGGACGCACACGGTCGCCCTGCTGGTCCCGGACATCGCCAACCCCTTCTACCCGGCCGTCGCCCGCGGGCTGCAGGACGCCGTGGCCGCCCAGGACCTGTTCACGGTGGTCGGCAGCACCGACGGCGACCGCGGGCGGGAGCTCGGCTTCGTCGAGGAGATGCTCGCGCGGCAGGTGGACGGTCTCGTCCTGTTCACCTTCGCCCTCGACGACACCGACCTGCAGCGGGTCGTCGGCGAGCGCACCCACCTCGTGGTCGCCTCGGGCGGCGTGACCGACCGCTACGACACGGTGACCAGCGACGACGCCCACGGCGTCGAGGAGGCCGCCACCTACCTCCTCTCCCAGGGGATCCAGGACGTCGCCTTCGTCAGCGGCCCGGAGGGCGTCGGTCCCGGTGACGGACGCCTGGCGGGCTTCACCGCCGCCCTCCGGCGGGTGGGGATGACGACCGAGGGCCGGGTGGCTCGCGGCCCCTACACGGTCGCCGGTGGCCAGGCCGCCGTCACGGCGCTCCTGAGCGGGCCGTCGCGCCCGGCGGCGGTCGTCTGCGCCAACGACCTCATGGCCGTCGGAGCGCTGCGCGCCGCAGCCGAGGCAGGCCTGCGCGTGCCCGAGGACGTCGCGGTCGTCGGCTTCGACGACATCGACGCCGCAGCCCTGGTCACCCCGGGGCTCACCACCGTGCGGAACCCGGCCTACGAGCTGGGCCGCCGCTGCGGGCAGACGCTGCTGGGCCGCATCAGCGGCACCGACGTGGGCCCACCTCGCGACATCCAGGTGCCCACGGACCTCGTCGTGCGCGGCAGCGCCTGACCAGCCCCACCGAACTCGTCCACCGACCCGAGGAGAACCGTCGTGCACGATGCCCTTGACCCCTCTGACATCTTCTGGGACGAGGTCGACCAGCGCCGCGAGACCGGCCACGACGTCGACGCCGTCGTGGCGCGGGCGCGGGCGCTCGACCCGGAGGACCCGTCGACCGCCGGCTCGCTCCTGTCCCTGGCTGACGCGCTCGGCGACGTCCCCCGCGACCCCGCGTGGCCGTACGAGGAGCCCGACGCCCTCGAGGACATCGTCGCGACCCTCCCCGCCGCGGCGGGGCCCGACCGCCCCGGCGAGGCCGCGGTGGAGGAGGCGATCGGCGCCGCGTGGCTGGGTCGCATCGCGGGGTGCAACCTCGGCAAGCCCGTCGAGATGGGCACGCACTGGACCGCCGCCCACCTCAAGGAGTACCTGGAGCTGGCGGACGCCTACCCGCTGAGGGACTACGTCCCGGTCCTCGACCCCATGCCCGAGGGCTTCGAGCTGCGGGAGAACTGGCCCGAGACGACCCTCGGGAACGTCGACGGGTCGGCGCGCGACGACGACATCGACTACCCGATCCTCGGCCTGCACCTGCTCGAGACGCACGGCCGCTCGCTGACGCCCGGCCACGTCGCGGACGCGTGGCTCAGCCTCCTGCCCTTCCAGCAGGTCTACACCGCCGAGCGGGCGGCCTACCGCAACCTCGTGCACGGGCTGCCGCTGGAGCAGGTCCCCACGCACCACAACCCCTACCGGGAGTGGATCGGCGCGCAGATCCGCGGCGACGTCTTCGGGTGGACCCACCCCGGGGACCCCCGCGCGGCGGCCCTGCTGGCCTACCAGGACGCGTCCCTGTCGCACACCGGCAACGGCGTCTACGGCGAGATGTGGGCGGCCGCGCTCCTGGCCTGCGCCTTCACCGCGGACAGCGCCCGCGCCGCGCTGGAGGCCTCGCTGCTGCACGTGCCGCCGCGCTCCCGCCTCGCCGAGGTCGTGCGCGACGTCCTCGACCAGCACACCGAGGGCATCACCTGGGAGGAGTCGCTGGCGCGCATCCAGGCCTCCTACGGGCACTACAGCTGGGTGCACACGCTGAACAACGCCGCCCTGGTCACGGCAGCGCTGCTGTGGGGAGAGGGCGACTACACCCGCACCGTGGGCCTGACCGTGATGGGCGGCTGGGACACCGACTCCAACGCCGCCACGACCGGGTCGGTGGCCGGGGTCCTCCTGGGGCGCGGCGGACTGGCGCCGCACCTGGTGGACCCGCTGCACGACCGCACGCGCTCGGCGCTCTTCGGCTTCGACGACAGCCGGATCTCCGACCTGGCCGCCCGCACCTGCCGCCTGGCGCTGGGCGGCCTGGACTGATCGGCCCGGTCCGCCGGGCCGGCGGCACCCACCCACCCACCTCTGACGACGACGTCCTCGAGGAGCACGCATGTCCCTGCCGAGCACGAGCCGACGCACCTTCCTCGGGCTGGCTGCGGCCGGTCTCGCCGCCCCCGCCCTCGCCGGGTGCGGAGGAGGTCGGAGCCCGGGCCTGCAGTACTGGGCCGCCTTCCAGAACCGCGAGCAGCAGGAGTACTTCCAGCGGGCGCGGGTGGACGCCTTCGACGGGCCGCTGCCGGTGCGCCTCGTCGTGAAGCCCAGCGACACGATCGACCGCCTGACGCAGACCGCGCTCGCCGCCGGCACCGGGCCCGACCTCGTGGCCACGGCCGGTCCGGCCCAGGTCGCCGCCTACGCGGGGGCGGGCTACCTCCTCCCCCTGGACGACTACGCCCGCGAGCGCGGGTGGGCGGACGTCCTCGCGCCCTGGGCCCTCCAGGCGAGCGCGGTCGACGGGCGGCTGGTCTCCCTGCCGGCGGGCTACGAGACGATGGTGATGCTCTACAACCCCGCCACCCTGCGCGACAACGGCTGGGACGTGCCCACCACCCGTGCCGACTTCGAGGCGATCTGCGCGGAGGCCGCCGCCAAGGGCCTCATGCCCGTGGCCGCGGGCAACGCCGACTGGCGTGCGGCGACGGAGTGGTGGATCACGATGGCGCTCAACCACTCCGCCGGGCCCGACGCCGTCTACGCGGCGCTGCAGGGGCAGGCGAGCCTGACCGACCCCGTCTTCGTCGACGCCCTCAGCACCCTCGACGACTACTACCAGCGCGGGTGGTGGGGCGGGGGCGTGGACGCCTACTTCACGAACACCTTCCCCGACCTCTACGCCAAGCTCGCCTCCGGTGACGCCGTCTTCATGATCACCGGGTCCTGGGCGCTGTCCGAGGTGCTCCCCTACTTCGGACAGGCCGCCAGCAACGACGCGGAGTGGGACTGGGCGCCGCTGTTCCCCCTCGCCGACGGGGTCCCACAGCTCGTCTGGGACCTCGGCGTGGGCCAGACCCTGTCCGTCAACGCCAACACGGACTCGCCGGACGCCGCGGTCGACTACCTCGACTTCCTCGAGACCGACCCCCAGCGGCAGGCGCAGGGCATCGCCGAGGCGGGGCTGCAGCCGGCGCCGGTGGAGCTCACGCCGGAGGACTTCCCGGAGGGGACCGACGAGCGGCAGGCACGGCTCTACACGTCGCTGAGCAGCGCCGAGACGATCGGCTACACGACGTGGACCTTCTTCCCGCAGCGCACCGACACCGACCTCTACACGAACTTCGACAAGGTGATCACCGGTCAGCGCTCGGTGACCGAGTACCTCGGCGACCTCCAG
>Ga0210040_10009892_pt1 | contig 11023 bp, 10 predicted proteins | sample CryGeyCG12114_NA_FD_185462 | JGI IMG/M metagenome (GOLD analysis project Ga0210040, IMG submission 185462) | Groundwater microbial communities from aquifer - Crystal Geyser CG19_WC_8/21/14_NA (SPAdes) (version 2) | ecosystem: Environmental > Aquatic > Deep subsurface > Groundwater | place: USA... | reverse complement strand
TCTGAATTACCCGCGCATATTCTACCTGTTCGCCTGAAAGATTTTTTTGCGTGTTTTCTGTGAGTAATCTTGATAACAGTAAAATAGAATTAAGAGGAGTTCTTAATTCGTGAGACATATTAGCAAGAAACTCTGATTTATACTTTGTGCTCAACTCAAGCTCATGCGCTTTTTGTTCGATTTCTATGTTTCTCTCTATAATTAATTCGTTTCTTTCTTCAACTATTTTTGTACGTTCTTCCAGCTCCTGATTGGTTTGCATCAGCTCTTCCTGCTGTACCTTTAACTCTTCTTCAGATGCCTGCAGCTTTTGGGTCTGTGCTTCCAGTTTACTATTCATGTTTTCGAGCTCGTTATGCTGCATCTTCAACTCTTCAGACTGGGCTTGTGTGTGTTCTAAAAGTTCCTGTAGCTGACTTCGGTTTTTTGAAGTTTGCAAAGCCACTGCAATACTATGCTTCACCTGTTCGGTCATTGACAGAGCTAAGTCGCTAAACTCAGAGATAGAGGCGATTTCTATAACCCCTTCCAATACTCCGTCATGCACTAATGGAATTATTAAAATATGTTTTGGCTTTGCATTTCCGGTTGCAGATTTTATTGACATATAATCATCAGGCAAATGATTTAGCTGGACTGTTTTCATTTTTAGCGCTGCCTGGCCGGTTAATGTTTCACCTAATTTTATTGCAGTGGGAACGGTGTGGGTGTCAGGAACGGCATAACCTGCGGTATATCTTAAAATATCATTTTGTAATGAATAAAGCATTCCCACTTTACCTCCAAGGTAGTTAACTAATGTATTTAGCACATCATTTGAAAGAATATGCACTTCCTTTTCGCCGGCTATACTTTCAGTCACTGATAGAATTCCCGTATGTATCCAGATTTTATCCTGGCTTTCCTTACTGAAACGACGTAGTGCCTGCTTCATTTTCTTTATAGAAATTGCAAGGATATCTTCATTACTTCTTGGTGTTATTACCACGTCAAAATTGCCTTGGCCAATTGCTTCGGCATTACCTGCGAGTTTTTTATTATTTTGGTCTATTTTTAAAATTGAATTTGCAAGACTGCCTATTACATCATTAGACTTAATTGATAAATTAACTCCTATGCCACCTTCAGAAATTTTTTGTGCTGCTACATTTATCTCAGTTAGCATTTTGTTTATTATAATAATGGTAAAAGCAACTAAAAATACCACGCATAATAAACCAATCACAATAAATATAACAGTCTTTTTTTTATCTGACTTTTCTTTTTGATATGTTTCAGTAACAGATTGATTCACCTGCCTCAATAAATTTCGCTGCAGTGATCTTATTTCATCCACACCACTACCTGAAACGGCATACCATTTTTCGGCATTAAAAGCAGTATCAATTATTCCTTTATAAAATATATTATCAATATAATGAATAGTAGTTTTCAGATCACCTCTGTTCCTCATTTTATTATATTGATAAATTGAAGATGCCGATGACTTTATTAAAAACTCTGTTTGGTACGTATTATAGATATCATATAAACTGTGAAGATCGGATATGATTTGAGAGGAAGGTGATTTTTTGTACAACTCATAATACAAATTTGCCCTTAAAATCCCCATGTAAGTTACCAGTTGAGAAAGTAGATGTTGCCCCGCTAATTCTTTGTTGATTGGTTGTAAGTAAGAAATATTGTTGGCGGAAAGATTATTTGAATTGTTTAACCTGAAAATTGTATTAGAATAATAATCCATTACCTCCTTCGGTTGCAGACGGTTTTCATCCATTTTCTTACGAATGTCTTTAAGACGGTTAAGCATTGTATAACCGGTAAAACCGTTTAGCATTTCATTAGTCGAATCCTGCAGTCTATTATAAGCTTCATCTGTTTTAAACCGTTGCATTAACAACTGCGACTGCCATTCATTCTTCAATGTATAATGAAATGAATAATGCCTTTCTGTTTGCAATTCATTTATAAGTGTCGTTATAACAGATGAATTATCTATCCGTTTTAGATATTCATTAAGAATGTTTATTTTTTCAGTTTTAACCTGATATAGCTGCAAAGCGAGGTATATAAAAAATACTAGTGGAACAAGCGCAATAAGCATTAGCCTTACAGGCAGAGACAAGCGCTTCAAAAAACTATTCATAAATTATTTCGACAATTGTAGGTTTCGCACGTTTTATTCTGAAACTTTAAGTTGATGTAATGGCAAAGTTATTATGAAGGTTGATCCTTCATTTTCTTTACTGGTAGCTGTTATAGAGCCATTGTGTTTATCCATTATTTTTTTTGCAATTGCAAGACCTATACCGGTGCCATCAAATTTTTCTCTTGAATTCAGCCTTTGAAATATCGTAAAGATTTTATTGGTATATTGTTCGTCAAACCCAATTCCATTATCACTTATTCTTATTGTACAAAATGTATTGAAATCATTTGAACTTGTCTCTTCATTTGTTGTTATTTCTGACGTTATTGTTATAACAGGCGGTACATTCTCTCTTGAAAACTTAAGTGCATTACTAAGCAAATTTTGAAATAATTGCCTTACCAGACCAGGAATAGCTTCAATAACAGGCAACTCCTGCATATGTATAACGGCTTTTTTTTCAGCTATGGATAATTCAAGGTCAAACAATATTTCTTTCAATATTGCATTAAGATCACATGACTCAAAAAAATGAACCTGAGATAAACGTGAGTAATCGAGAAGGTCATTTATTAATCTGCTCATTCTGGCAGATGATATTATTACTTTTTCGAGGTAATTAAGATTGTTGTCATCAAGAACTTTTTTTTCTTTTATAATATTACTATATATCTGTATTTTTCGTAACGGTTCTTTTAAGTCATGAGAAGCTACTGAGGCAAACTGCTGCAGATCATGATTGCTTATTTCCAGCTCCTTATTTGTATCCTGCAGTTCACGCGTTCTTTCGTCTACTTTCTTTTCCAGTATGTCATTAATCATTTTCTGGTGATTGATGTCTGTAAAAGTACCTACCCATTTTACTATTTTATTATCCGTTATTACAGGTATCGCTCTTAGTAAATGGTACCGGTATTCCTCTGTGTTCAGTTTTTTTATCTGTACTTCCATCTCAATCTCACGTCCTGACTCTACCGTTTCTAACCATTTTGCTGAAAGGCTTATATTATTGTTATGAGTTGCAGGGAATTCATTCTTGTTTGTTGCATATGCAAACCAATGTTCGTTTACGTATTCAATCTCACCATCTGTTTTTGCGGTAAAAGCGATCTGCGGAATTGATTCAAGAATAGAATGTAATTCTTTTGCCGTTTTACTTAAGGCCATTTCTGTTTCCTTTCTTACTTCCACTTCTTTTTGTAAAGCCAGCTTTGCCTCTTTCAGATCGTTTGTCTGTTCGTATAAACGGTAAAAGGTTTTAACCTTCAGTATTAAAATATCAGGATCAACAGGTTTGGTAATGTAATCGATAGCACCGGAGATATATCCTTTTGTAATAAATTTTTTATGCGTACTTACAGCGGAAAGAAAAATGATAGATGTACTTTGAGCTTTTTTATATCCAAGTATTGTTTCGGCCACTTCAAATCCATCCATTACAGGCATCTGAACATCAAGAATTATAAGTGCATAAGTAGTTTTTAAAACTTTTTTTAGTGCTTCTTCTCCTGAAAGAGCAGTATCTACCTTAAAATTATGAAGCTCTAAAACACTTTTTAAGGCGAAAATATTTTCCCGTTTATCATCAACGATCAAAATCATACTATCAAAGATATTTTTAAATATGGGAATTTATGGTAGAATAACATTAAAAATAGATGTTTTGAAAGCTGAAAGAACAACTTGAAAAGAGGAAAGAGCTAAACTTTTCCTGTTTAATGACTTTATTGGAATAAAGCTGAAGTTGCTTCGGTTACGGTATTATAAAATAAAAAGTGGTTATTTACGCTGTAATAAGTTTTTTAGTAAAAAAGTTGCTTTATAATATAAAGCCGAATTATTATAAAATTGAAAATTTGTGTTTAACCAGATGTAAGTTGTACAGAGGATAATAATAAGTACATGGTCAAAAGAGATAAAAAATTATGATAAAATACAAAAAATGGTATTAAAAGATTGCTTACAGATAACTTTTTGTATAGAAAAATAGAATGTAAAAGTTTTGTTTGAAAAGAAAATAACAGTAAAGGAAGAAATTTTCTTCTTTTGACTACAAATGCTATAAAAGTAACCGTACTACAAAAATGATTATTTTATTTCGAGTTCAAACATTCTCTCCTGTTCATAATAACCTTCTAAAACATCGCCAACTACACATTCACCAACACCGGCAGGCGTACCTGTGTATATAAGATCGCCAATATTTAAGGAAAAGTAATTAGAAATATGAGTAATGATCTGGTCGAAAGTAAAAATCATATCAGAAGTAATGCCTGTCTGAACATTTGTACCGTTCTTGTTTAGGGAGAAGTTGATAGGCTTTTTTAATATTTCCGGAGTTACATCTTTCCAGGTACCTATCACTGCAGAGTTATCCCATGATTTTGCCTTTTCCCATGGCAGCCCTTTCTTTTTCAATTCAGCTTGAATGTCGCGGGCAGTAAAATCTATTCCTACAGTAATAGCATTGTAATATTTTGAGGCATGTCTTTCATTAACATACTTGCCATTTTTTGATACGCGTAAAACAAGCTCGCCCTCGTAATGAAGTTCATTAGAAAACTCAGGATAATAGAACGGAGTATGAGATTGCAATAAAGCACTTTTAGGCTTCATAAAGATCACTGGTTCATCAGGTACCTCATTTCCAAGTTCCTTAGCATGTTCAACGTAATTTCTGCCAATACAAAAAATTTTCATAATTATTATTTCTACTATAATGACGTAATAGCCGGGCAAAAAGACAGCAAGAATAAGGCCTTTATTTACTACTTTTTGTATTTATATGGTATATAACGCATTAAAATTGAAATATTATCTAATTTCCAGATTATTTATCTGGTTCATGGTACGTTCTAATCCCGCAAAAACAAAGCTTTCTATTATTTCCACGGATTTTTCTATTTTGTTTTTTATTAAAGGTAATTCCTCTTGATTCCACTTGCCTAATACAAAATCTACCTGCATTCCTTTGGGATAATTATTTCCGATTCCGAAACGAAGTTTGGGATATTTATCTGTTCCTAAAATAGCCTGTATGTCTTTAAGACCATTATGACCCGCATCACTACCACTACCCCGCAAGCGTATTTTTGAAATCGGTAAAGCAAGGTCATCAACAATGGTGAGTGTATTATCAATACTTATTTTTTCTTTATCGAGGTAATATTTAAAAGCCCGGCCACTAAGATTCATATAAGTAGTTGGTTTTATACAAATCAGTACTTTTCCTTTCCATTTCACCTCTGCTACTTCTGCCAGCCTTTCAAGTTTGAAAAATGCATTATGCTTTAGTACAAAGGCTTGTATTACATCAAAGCCAATATTATGGCGTGTATTAGCATATTCATTTCCAATATTGCCCAAACCAACAATCAGAAATTTACTCATAAAACAAAAATAGGGTTCAATTTATAACGTAATCGTCAAAATGCAGTTATTACTTTCTCTATTACACAAAAAACCCGGTCTTAACTAAGACCGGGTAATTAAATAAAAAAAGCAGATTATTTTTTCTTTTCGTCTTTAGACTCTTCTTGTTTTAACTGACGCGTCATTACTACAGATGCTATAGGAATACGGGGACTATTTAAAATTTCCATATTTTCGACCTTTACATCCTGAACTCTTATATTTTCATTCAGCTCAAGATTTGTAATGTCTACTGTAATTGACTCTTTTAAGTCTTTCGGAAAAGCTTTTACATTCAACGACTTCATTTTTACTACCAGCTTTCCTCCGCCTTTTACACCAACAGAAGTTCCTGATAAATGTAAAGGAAGGGTAGCAACTACTTTTTTGTCGCCTACCAATTCTAAGAAATCAATATGAAGTAGTTGATCGGATACTTTGTCAAACTGTAAGTCTTTTAATATACATGTATAACTAACTCCATCCACTTTTACTTCTGTCTGCATAAATTCAGGTGTATACACGATTGACTTGAAAGCCTTTGCAGGAGCAGCAAAGTTTATTTCCTTAGCACCACCGTAAATTACACCAGGCACCAGTTCCTGAGAGCGAAGCTGGCGCGTGGCTTTTTTGCCCATTTCGGTCCTCAGTTGTCCTTCGATTGTAATTGTTTTCATTTTTATATGATTGTTTAATTAATTGCTATTTATTGTCCTTTTCTCTTTTAGCTTTTAACTGTGAATGAATAAACAAGCTGGTTATACTTCTGTTTTCATATGCATTGCGTATAGCAATAGCAAAAAGATCAGATACAGAAAGACATTTTATTTTAGGACTTTCTCGTTTTAATGGAATGGTATCACAAACCACTAATTCTTCCAGTACACTGTTTTCGATGTTTTCATAAGCTTTTCCGCTCAATACCGGGTGTGTGCATAAAGCCCTTACACTTCTTGCTCCCTTTTGCATAAGCAGGTTAGAAGCTTTGGCAAGTGTACCACCTGTATCACAAATGTCATCTATAAGAACTATATCCCTGTTTGTAACGTCTCCTATCACCACCATGCTTGCAATCTCATTTGCCCTTTTTCGATGCTTATCACATATCACCATTTCGCTGTTGAAATAGCTTGCAATTTCACGCACCCGATTGGTACTTCCTACATCAGGGGACGCAAAGGTAAGGTTTTGAAGTTTAAGTTTTTCTATATATGGAATAAAAATGGCAGAGCTGTCGAGATGATCGACAGGTATATCAAAATATCCCTGTATTTGAGGAGCATGCAGATCCATAGTTATAATGCGGTCTGCTCCTGCAGCAACCAATAAATTAGCTATCAGCTTTGAGCCAATGGCTACCCGTGGTTTATCTTTGCGGTCTTGCCTAGCATAGCCATAATATGGCATCACTATCACTATTTTGTATGCGCTTGCACGGCGTGCCGCATCAATCATCAGTAACAGCTCCATTAGATTATCCGAGGGTGAATTGGTGCTTTGAATAAGAAAAACATAATCTCCCCTAATGCTTTCCATATATACCGTCTGAATTTCGCCGTCACTAAACTTTTGAATATTAATCTTGCCTAAAGCAGTGCCGAAACTTGCAGCAATTTTATTTGAAACGCTATAAGTACCTGTACCTGAAAATATTTTTATTGAAGGATTCATAAACCGATGAAAGAAATGTGCGGCGAAGATAGAGATTAGCGATAGAAGTTTTAATTTCAGTCTGCATAATATTTACCCATGAATAAATCGAGTATAAAAAACTGGGCAGTAGACGACAGGCCAAGAGAAAAACTTGCACTGAAAGGAGCAGAAAGTTTAAGCAATTCCGAACTGCTTGCCATACTTATAAATAACGGCTCTGTGGAAAAAAGTGCAGTGGACCTGGCAAAAGAATTACTAAACGCAGTTGCCAATAACTTGCCCCGCCTTTCTAAATTGTCAGTAAAAGAAATGGTCAACCTGAAAATTAAAGGATTAGGTCCGGCAAAGGCCATCACTATTGCTGCAGCTCTTGAGTTAGGTGTAAGAAGAAGTATGGCTGACAATAAAAAAGAAGTAATACTTTCGAGTAAAGACATTGCTAATTATCTGAAGGCACAACTTCAGTATAAAAAACACGAAGTTTTTGCCGTTGTATTTTTAAATAGGGCAAACAAAATAAATCATTATGAAATTATAAGTGAAGGTGGAATAACAGGCACGGTTGCTGATCCCCGAATAATCTTAAAAAAAGCTTTAGAGCACGACGCTGTAAGTATCGTATTAAGCCATAATCATCCCAGTGGTAATCTTAAACCAAGCAGACAAGACCAGGAACTGACGAATAAAATAAAAGAAGCATCTGGCTATTTTGATATAAAATTGCTTGATCATATTATTGTAAGCGAAGAAGGATACTTCAGTTTTGCTGATGAAGGAATACTTTGAACCAAATTTTGATTAACTGCTATAGTATCCGAGCTTTTATAGCTTTGTTATAAAAGAGAAAAGCTATGATAATACTTATTCTTACTACCAACAAATTTGGCATCATAAAAACAAACTTAAATAAGGTAAAATGGATAAGGCAAGAATCTAAAATTGATTTAAAGTATTGATTCAAGTAAAGCTTTTCGTAATGCCTTCACTTCCCCGGGATCAACTGTTGCACTTACATAATCTCCTTCTGCCTCAGCAAAAGCAGGATGAATAAATTCCATTCTGCTTTTTGATAAGCTCTTTAGTGAAGAATGAAATTCTGTCGCCCCGGTTTTTTCGGCTAACTCTTTTATATTTTCTTTTCTTACTCCGCTTCCGGGCATTATTATAATTCTTCCTTTTGCAGCCTCCGTTAATTGTCGCATAAGTGCTGTTCCTTCAGTTGCTTTTAACTCTTGGGCCGAAGTAAGTATACGGTGACAGCCAGCTTCTATAATGTCTTCTAAACCTTTAAACGGGTCGAGGCATCTGTCAAAAGCCCGATGGAAAGTAACCTGCATCGGGTATACTGATTTAGTTATAACAGAAATACGTTCTTTATCAATATTTCCGTCTTTTAGCAAAAAACCGGTAACTATTCCCTGACATCCCAATTGTTTACACATAAGTGCATCTTTTTGTATCAGTTCGAACTCTTTGGCTGTATATAAAAAATCTCCTGATCTTGGCCTTATGATTGGAAAAACGGGAACATCGAAATCATTTATGCATGTTTCAATTAAGGCATAAGAAGGCGTTAATCCGCCTTCTGATAATGCACTGCAAAGTTCAATACGGTCTGCACCGCCCTTTACAGCAGATGCAGCTGAGGTATAATCGGTGACAGCTATTTCTATTATATAAGACACTTTTACGTTATTGTGATAAAATTACAGGCAATACTATTACTATATTTGTCATAATTGCAGATATATTCTCAGGTATTATTCTTGAAAAATACATTTGTCAAGAATTAAAAGAATTATTGCTGCAATACGGTAAACTTAAGTATTAATATATTGCCGTCAAAATGATATTGAATTAAAAATTGGTTTAACTATACATTTGAAATTTAAACATGGAGTTTATTGATTATTATAAAGTACTTGGTATAGAAAAAAATGCAAGCGAAAGTGATATCAAAAGTGCATATCGAAAGCTTGCAAGAAAATTTCATCCCGATCTTAATCCTAATGACAAGGAAGCCAATAAAAAGTTCCAGCAAATCAACGAAGCCAATGAAGTATTAAGTGACCCGGAAAAACGAAAGAAATACGATACCTACGGAGGTGACTGGAAACATGCAGAAGAGTTTGAGAAAGCCCAGCAATCACAGAGCCGTCAGGAAAGCAATTCAGGTAGTTACAGCTTTTCAGGATCAGATTTTGGTAGCGGTTTTTCAGATTTTTTCTCTTCCATGTTTGGTCAGTCCGAAGCAAAAAGCAGCGGCAGACATGCTAAATACAGGGGCGAAGATTATAATGCGGAGTTGCATCTGACCCTAGAAGAGGCATATACCACTCATAAGCAGACACTGACAGTTAATGGTAAAAATATAAGAATAACTATTCCTGCAGGAGTAGAAAACGGTCAGGTTATTAAACTAAAAGGTCATGGTGGGTCAGGTATCAATGAGGGGCCAAATGGCGATCTTTACATCACTTTTGTAATAGCAGATCATGCCATCTATAAACGAAGAGCAGATGATTTGTATATTAGCATTGATATTGATCTCTATACAGCTATATTAGGCGGAGAAGTAATGCTTGACACACTATCGGGCAAAATAAAATTAAAAGTAAATCCTGAAACGCAAAGCGGAACAAAAATAAGACTTAAAGGAAAGGGTTTTCCTGTTTATAAAAATGAAGGACAATTTGGTGATTTATATGTTACTTATTCAGTAAAAATCCCTACAAATTTAACCGAAAGACAAAAAGAACTGTTTAGAGAATTATCTCAATCATAATTGTCAAAAGTATTTATTATGCAAACAGACGATTTAATACTTGCTGAAGATTTTTGTACTCATTATAGAGTAGAACTTTCATTTATAAATTATCTTGAGGAATATGGATTAATAGAAATAACTTCGGTTGAAGAGACTTCCTACATTTCTCGTGAACAGCTCCGCAAATTAGAGCAATTGGTAAGGTTGCATTATGATCTTAATATAAACCTTGAAGGAATTGATGCAATTGCTCATTTATTAGAGCGAATGAAAGGTTTACAATTTGAAATCATAAGTCTTAAAAACAGGCTTGGCCTCTACGAAAAAATATAAGCTTATTTTTAAAAAAAGGCCTGAAATGATTGGTTTCAAAGTCTGTTGTTGGTACATAAACTTATATTACCCGGTAAGTAGCCCCTTCAATCGCTATGTTAGTTGCCGGAAAAACTTCCCTTGTTTCGGCAAGAAATAGATCAAGTTCTTCATATTTACTGCTAAAGTGTCCAATCAGCAAATTTTTTGCATTTGCTTTTATTGCAATATCTGCTGCCTGGATTGTTGTAGAATGAAACCTTTGCGAAGCTCGTTCTTCAAGATCTTTTAAATAAGTGGTTTCATGATACAAAAGTGTTACATCTTTTACTTTGTCTGCCACAGAAAGATGGTAAATAGTATCTGCACAATAAGCATAGCTTTTTGCAGGAGTATTTGCAATTGTTACACTTTTATTCAAAATTGTTTCGCCATTTTCAATGGTAATATCTTCGCCGTTTTTAAGGCGTTCAAAATAACCGGGACTTAACTTGTATGAGCTTATTTTCTCTTTATCAATTTTACGGGATTTTTTCTTTTCTCTGAATATAAACCCCCAGCATTCAATTCTGTGAAAAACCCGAAAACATTCTACCGAAAATTTCTCATCTTCTGCGATACTGCCTTCATGCTCTAAAGGATGAAAGTGAAGCGGATAATTTAGTTGCGTATCTGCGGCTTGTAATATCAGATCTATAACAGGTTTTAAAAGTGCGGGTGCGTATAAATGT
>Ga0210040_10009891_pt1 | contig 11024 bp, 11 predicted proteins | sample CryGeyCG12114_NA_FD_185462 | JGI IMG/M metagenome (GOLD analysis project Ga0210040, IMG submission 185462) | Groundwater microbial communities from aquifer - Crystal Geyser CG19_WC_8/21/14_NA (SPAdes) (version 2) | ecosystem: Environmental > Aquatic > Deep subsurface > Groundwater | place: USA... | reverse complement strand
GGCCGCGCTGCGATCCGGAGGATCGCAATCAATAGAGCGCGGCGAGGCCGCGGGCGCGGGCGTTGCGCAGCGCGGTGAAGACGTGCGAGCGGATCAGGTCCGCGGCCGGCTCGGGCAGCGCTACGAAGCGCAGCGACCACTCGTGCAGGTTGTCCTGCCGGGGTCGCCGGCGGACCAGCGCGACGTCGGTGATGAGCTCGTCGGAGTACAGGTCGAGCTGCAGGGTCAGCGGCTGGCCCTTCCTCGGGAAGGGGACGCCCACGCCGAGGTCGCCGTGCGGGCGGAAGACGGCGAGCAGGCCGCCCTCGCTGAGGTCGACGGTGCTGCCGACCAGGGTCGTGCGGTCCCAGGCCAGGGTGATCGACAGCCCGATGGGGGCACGGACGGCGTCCCGGCGCTGGATCTTGCTGGCCGCGCCGGTGAGCCTCACCTTCCACTGGCCCTCGTCGGTCAGCCCGATGGCCTCGGCCGGCACGGACCGGAGGCCGTCGTCGGCCTGCCAGGACAGATCGAGCATGTCCTGCTCGACGAACGCCGCGGCCTCGCCGCTGCCGTTCCGCGGCGAGCTGACGAAGAGGAAGGACTCGGACTCGTGGCGGACCCGGGCGGTGAGCGCCTCGTCGTGCCCCAGGGGCATGACGCTCAGCGCGGTCGACGCAGCCGGGTAGTCGACGTTGGGCACACCAGCGACCATCCCTGCTGCCTCCGTCCCGCTCGCGGACCGTCGGGTGACGATCTCGTCCGCGGACATCATCGGCGGAGCGGCGTGCTTGGTCAGTGCAACGGTGCAGGTCGATGACCCGTTCGGATGAGGCCCGGACGGGGAGGCCCTGACGCGAGCGACCAGTCGTGCACCACCGGCCAGCCGACCAGTGTGGTGTGGGCCCCTCCCGCAGAGCCGGTACCCTCGTCGGCGTGTCCCAGGTGGTCGTCGACGTCGTCCTGAAGCCCGAGATCTCCGACCCCCAGGGGCAGGCGGTGCTCGGCGCCCTCGGCCGGCTCGGCCACACCGGCGTCCGCAGCGTCCGCCAGGGCAAGCACTTCGTCCTGGAGGTCGACGGCGACCCGGACGAGGCCGAGCTGCGCGAGATCGCCGAGACGCTGCTGGCCAACCCCGTCATCGAGGACGTCGAGCTGCACCTCCCGACCGACTGAGGTCGAGGGGCTCCACCCCGCTGTACGACCGACTGAGAGAGACACAGTGCGCATCGGTGTCATCACCTTCCCGGGCTCCCTGGACGACGTCGACGCCGCGCGTGCAGTGCGCCTGGCCGGCGGCGAGCCGGTGGCGCTGTGGCACGCCGACGACGACCTGAGCGGGGTGGACGCCGTCGTCCTGCCCGGCGGGTTCTCCTACGGCGACTACCTGCGGGCCGGCGCGATCGCCGCCCGCGCGCCCCTGATGCGCAGCGTCGTCGACCGGGCCCACGCCGGACTGCCGGTGCTGGGCATCTGCAACGGCTTCCAGGTGCTCTGCGAGGCCGGGCTGCTGCCCGGGGCGCTGACCCGCAACAGCCACCTGCACTTCCGCAACCGCGACCAGGGGCTGGCCGTCGAGCGGGCCGACACCGCCTGGACGACGTCGTTCACGCAGGGCCAGCAGATCGTCGTCCCGGTCAAGAACGGCGAGGGCCGCTACGTGGCCGCCGACGCCGACCTGGACCGGCTGGAGGGCGAGGGCCGGGTCGTCGTCCGCTACGTCGGCGGCAACCCCAACGGCAGCTCCCGGGACATCGCCGGGGTGACCAGCGCCGACGGCCGGGTCGTCGGGCTGATGCCGCACCCGGAGCACGCGGTGGAGGACCTCACCGGTCCCTCGGAGGACGGCCTCGGGTTCTTCACCTCCGTGCTCACCGCGGTCGTCGCCGCGTGACCGCCGACGTGACCACCGAGCGCGTGGACGACGGCCCGGCCGACCACGCTGCCCGGGTCATGCCCCAGCTCGACACCGTGTCGCACGCCGCCGTCAGCCCGGACGACGAGCAGCCGTATGCCGAGCTCGGTCTGCGGGCCGACGAGTACGCCCGGATCCGCGAGATCCTCGGCCGCCGTCCCACCACCGCCGAGCTGGCCATGTACTCGGTCATGTGGAGCGAGCACTGCTCCTACAAGTCCTCCAAGGTGCACCTGCGCCGCTTCGCCGACCTGCCCGAGAGCGACGCGCTGCTGGTGGGCATGGGCGAGAACGCCGGCGTCGTCGACGTCGGCGAGGGCTGGGCGGTCACCTTCAAGGTCGAGTCGCACAACCACCCCAGCTACGTCGAGCCCTACCAGGGGGCGGCCACCGGGGTCGGCGGCATCGTCCGCGACATCCTGACCATGGGCGCCCGCCCGGTGGCGGTGATGGACTCGCTGCGCTTCGGCCGGGCCGACGCCCCCGACACCGCCCGGGTGCTGCCCGGCGTCGTCGCCGGGGTCGGCGGCTACGGCAACTGCCTGGGCCTGCCCAACATCGGCGGCGAACTGCTCTTCGACGACTGCTACGCCGGTAACCCGCTGGTCAACGCCCTGTGCGTCGGGGTGCTCAGGCACGAGGACCTGCAGCTGGCCAAGGCCGAGGGCACCGGCAACAAGGTCGTGCTGTTCGGTGCGCGCACCGGCGGCGACGGCATCGGCGGTGTCTCGGTGCTCGCGTCGGAGACCTTCGACGCCGAGGGCCCGGCCAAGCGGCCGGCCGTGCAGGTGGGCGACCCGTTCACCGAGAAGCTGCTGATCGAGGCCTGCCTGGAGATCTTCGCCGCCGGCCTGGTGACCGGGATCCAGGACCTCGGCGGCGCCGGCATCTCCTGTGCCACCAGCGAGCTGGCCGCGGCCGGTTCCGGCGGCATGGCGATCGACCTGGACGCCGTCCCGCTGCGGGACAGCACGCTCACCCCCGCCGAGATCCTGATGAGCGAGTCGCAGGAGCGGATGTGCGCGATCGTGGAGCCGGGCAAGGTCGCCGACTTCCTCGCCGTCTGCCGCAAGTGGGACGTCCTGGCCACCGTCATCGGTGAGGTCACCGACGGCGACCGGCTCACCATCGACTGGCACGGCGAGCGGATCGTCGACGTCCCGCCGCGCACCGTCGCCCTGGAGGGCCCGCGGTACGAGCGGCCGATGGCCCGCCCGGCCGACCTGGACGCCCTGCAGGCCGACGCGCCGCCGTCGTCCTCGGCCGACCTGCGGGCCGACTGGCTCGCCGTCGTCTCCAGCCCCGACGGCGCCGACAAGACCTGGGTCACCGAGCAGTACGACCGCTACGTGCGCGGCAACACGGTGCTCGCCCAGCCCGAGGACGCCGGCGTCGTGCGGATCGACGAGTCCAGCAACCTGGGCATCGCGCTCTCCCTGGACGGCAACGCCCGGTACGCCCGGCTCGATCCCTACACCGGCGCGCAGCTGAACCTGGCCGAGGCCTACCGCAACGTCGCCGTCTCCGGCGCGCGGCCGCTGGCGGTCACCAACTGCCTCAACTTCGGCTCCCCGGAGGAGCCCGAGGTCATGTGGCAGTTCGCCGAGGCCGTCCGCGGCCTGGCCGACGGCTGCCGCGAGCTCGGCCTGCCCGTCACCGGCGGCAACGTGAGCCTCTACAACCAGACCGGCGACGTCGCGATCAACCCCACGCCGGTGATCGGCGTGCTGGGCGTGCACGCCGACGTCCGCCGCCGGGTGCCCACCGGGTGGCGGGCCGACGGGGAGACCGTGCTGCTGCTGGGGGAGACCCGGCCGGAGTTCGGTGGCTCGGCGTGGGCCGCGGTCGTCCACGCTCACCTGGGCGGGCTGCCGCCCCGGCTCGACCTGGCCGCCGAGCGCGCCCTGGGCGAGCTGCTGGTCGGGCTGGCGGCCGACGGCGGGGTCAGCTCCGCCCACGACCTCGCCGACGGCGGGCTGGCGCAGGCGCTGACCGAGTCGTCGCTGCGGTACGGCGTCGGTGCCCGGCTCACGGTGGACGGCGACCCGACGGCGGCGCTGTTCGGCGAGTCCGTGGCCCGCGTCGTCGTCACCACCAGCGACCCGGCCGCGGTCCGCGCCGCGGCCGAGGCGGCCGGCGTGCCGGTCACCGAGCTGGGGACGACGGGCGGCGACGCGCTGGTGCTGGACGGGCTGCTGGAGCTGCCGCTGGCGGAGCTGCGGGAGGCGTGGACGGCGACCCTGCCGGCGCTGTTCGGCAGCCCCGAGGTGGCCGTCGGCACCGTTCCGGCGGGCACCGTCCCGACGAGCTGACGTGGCCCCGCGCTGATGCCTGGGGTCGCGCCGATCTCCGCGGAGGACCTGAGGGCGGCACTGGCCCCCACGGCCGGCTGGCTGGCGGGGGAGGCCGAGCAGCCGCCGCGGGCGGTGCTGGGGGTCGCGGTGAAGACCTCGGCCCGCTGGCTGGCCCAGCACGTGCCGGGCCGCTCGGTGGAGCTGCGGGTGCCGCCGTTCGTGGCGGTGCAGTGCGTCCCCGGGCCGCGGCACACCCGCGGCACCCCGCCCAACGTGGTGGAGACCGACGCGGCCACCTGGCTGCGGATGGCCACCGGTGCGCTCTCCTGGGCCGACGCGGTGGAGGAGGGGCGGGTCGGCGCCAGCGGAAACCGCGCCGACCTGTCCGAGCACCTGCCGCTGCGCCCACTGCGGCGTTGATCATGGGCGGGTTGCCCGACGCCGCGCCGCGAGCAGGCGTGTCACTGGCAGGACGCCCATGATCAACGGGGGTCTGGGGTCCCACGAACGACAGCGCCCCCTCTGCCGGTGCGGCAGAGGGGGCGCTGGGGTGGTGCGGGTGCTGCGGATCAGCCGGTGAACAGGTTCGAGGCCGTGCTGATCGTCTGGTAGAGGCCGTAGGCCAGCGGCAGGCCCACCAGGGCCCATGCCAAGGCGACCAGGCCGGTCGGGGTGGTGCTCCGGGTGTGCTGGGTCTCGGTCATCGGACTGCGCTCGTCTCCGGGGTCGTGTCGGTGAAGATGGCATCTGCCTTGGCCTCGTGCCACTTGGCGGCGACGGGCTTGATCAGCAGGTTGGCGACGAAGCCGACAGCCAGCAGGCCGACCATGATGAACAGGGCGGGCCGGTAGTCACCGGCGACGAGCTCGCCCGGGGTGCCCTGGGCGTCCAGGACGCGGTTGACGATCAGCGGACCGGCCACACCGGCCGCCGCCCAGGCGGTCAGCAGTCGGCCGTGGATGGCACCGACCTGGTAGGTGCCGAACAGGTCGCGCAGGTAGGCCGGGGCGGTGGCGAAGCCGCCGCCGTAGAAGCTGATGATCAGCGCGGCGAGGATGACGAACAGCCAGGTGGCGGTGCTGCCGACGGTGGCCAGCAGGACGTAGAGCACCAGGCCGACGCCGAGGTAGACCATGTAGATCGGCTTGCGGCCGATGTAGTCCGACGTCGAGGACCAGACGAAGCGGCCACCCATGTTGAACAGGGACAGCAGGCCGACGAAGCCGGCGGCCGCGGCGACGGCGACCGTGGAGGTGCCGTTCTCGCGGAAGAAGTCCTGGATCATCGGGCTGGCCTGCTCGAGGATGCCGATGCCGGCGGTCACGTTGCAGAACAGCACGACCCACAGCAGCCAGAACTGCGGCGTCTTGATCGCGTTGGCGGCCGAGACGCTGTTGGTGGTGATCAGCGCCTTCGCCTTGACGGTGGAGGGGTCGAAGCCGGCGGGCTTCCAGCCCTCGGCGGGCACCCGGACGATGAAGGCGCCGAACAGCATGAAGACCAGGTAGACCAGGCCGAGGGTGACGAAGAGCTTGGCGACCGCGTCACCGCTGGCGACCGTGGCGGCCGTGCCGTCGTAGGCCGGGTCGTACCAGCCCATGAGCTGGCGGGACAGCGGGGTGGCGATGAGCGCGCCACCACCGAAGCCCATGATCGCCATGCCGGTGGCCAGGCCCGGACGGTCCGGGAACCACTTGATCAGCGTGGAGACCGGCGAGATGTAGCCGATGCCCAGGCCGATGCCGCCGATGACGCCGTAGCCCAGGTAGAGCAGCCAGAGCTGGTCGGTGGCGATGCCCGCCGCGCCCACCAGGAAGCCGACCGACCAGAAGCAGGCCGAGACGAACATGGCGGCGCGGGGGCCGTTGCGGTCGACCCAGGTGCCGAAGAGCGCGGCCGAGAGGCCGAGCATCACGATGGCGATCGAGAAGACGATGCCGATCGCGGTCAGGCTGGAGTCGAAGTCGGCGACCAGGGCGGTCTTGTAGACGCTGGTCGCGTAGGCCTGGCCGATGCACAGGTGGACGGCGAGGGCTGCCGGCGGGATGAGCCATCGGTTGAAGCCCGGGCGCGCGATGATGCGCTCCCGAGCCAGGAAGCTGGGTACTGCCACGGAGACCTCCGAGGTGACGTGACGGCGCGGCCGGTCGGACGAGCCAGCCGCGCCGAGTCACACTCCTTGTGACCCTCGTCGCGACCGCAGGGACGGTACGACGGCTGCAGCACATCGGCGCGCCCACCGCACCCTTGGGAGTGAGGCCGAGACCAATTCGTTGCAGACGCAACCACCCGCTGTCCACGGTGCGGGAGCGACAGGCGCTGCCGGAGCCCGCTCCCTAGGCTGTCGACATGTCGTACGAGGTCAAGGGCGTCGTCGCCCTCAGCAAGGGCGCACCGGTCACCATCGAGACGATCCTCGTCCCCGACCCCGGCCCCGGGGAGGCCGTCGTCGACGTGCAGGCCTGCGGGGTCTGCCACACCGACCTGCACTACCGCGAGGGCGGGATCAACGACGAGTTCCCCTTCCTGCTCGGGCACGAGGCGGCCGGCGTCGTCTCGGCGATCGGCGAGGGCGTCACCAACGTGGCGGTCGGCGACTACGTGGTGCTGAACTGGCGGGCGGTCTGCGGGGAGTGCCGCGCCTGCCTGGCCGGCAAGCCCTGGTACTGCTTCAACACCCACAACGCCGCGCAGAAGATGACGCTGGCCGACGGCACGGAGCTCTCCCCGGCGCTGGGCATCGGCGCGTTCGTGGAGAAGACGCTGGTGCACTCCGGCCAGTGCACCAAGGTCGACCCGGCAGCCCCGCCGACCGCCGCCGGCCTGCTGGGCTGTGGCGTGATGGCCGGCGTCGGCGCGGCGATCAACACCGGCGGGGTGACCCGCGGCAACTCGGTGGCGGTCTTCGGCTGCGGGGGCGTGGGTGACGCGGCGATCGCCGGGTCGAAGCTGGCCGGGGCGACGACGATCATCGCCGTCGACATCGACGACCGGAAGCTCGAGTGGGCCAAGGGCATGGGCGCCACCCACACGGTGAACTCGAGGGAGACCGACGCGGTCGCCCGGGTGCGTGAGCTGACCGGCGGGTTCGGCGTCGACGTGGCCATCGACGCGGTCGGGCACCCGGCCGTGTTCGAGCAGGCGTTCTACGCCCGCGACCTGGCCGGCACGGTCGTCCTGGTCGGTGTGCCGAACCCGACGATGGAGGTCACCCTGCCGATGATCGAGGTGTTCGGCCGGGGCGGGGCGATCAAGTCCTCCTGGTACGGCGACTGCCTGCCCAGCCGCGACTTCCCGATGCTGATCGATCTGTACCTGCAGGGCCGCTTCGACCTCGACGCCTTCGTGTCGGAGACGATCGGCCTGGACGCGGTGGAGGCGGCCTTCGAGAAGATGCACGCCGGCGAGGTGCTGCGCTCCGTGGTGGTGTTCGACAAGTGAGTGCACGCGTCGACAAGACCGTGGTCAGCGGCGTCTTCAGCCTCGACGGGCAGGACTTCGACGTCGACAACAACGTCTGGCTGGTCGGGGACGACGACGAGGTGCTGGTCATCGACGCGCCCCATGACGCCGCCCCGATCATCGAGGCGGTGGCCGGCCGCCGGGTACGTGCGATCGTGCTCACGCACGGTCACAACGACCACATCACCGCAGCGGTGGACCTGCGCGCGGCGGTCGACGCGCCGATCTTCCTGCACCCGGCCGACCGGATGCTCTGGGAGGTCGTGCACCCCGACGCGACGCCGGACGGCGAGCTGGCCGACCTCGCCCGCTTCGAGGTGGCCGGGACGACGCTGACCGCGCTGCACACGCCGGGCCACTCGCCGGGCAGCACCTGCCTGCACGCTCCCGACCTGCGAACCGTCTTCACCGGCGACACGCTCTTCTGCGGCGGTCCGGGCGCCACCGGGCGGTCGTTCAGCGACAAGCCGACGATCCTCACCTCGATCAACGCCCGGTTGATGACGCTGCACGGTGACACCGTGGTGCGCACCGGTCACGGCGACGACACGACCGTCGACGCGGAGGTCGGGCACATCGCCTGATGAAGGACCCCCTCCCCCTCGCAAGCTCGGGGCGAGCCTCTGGACGGGGCCGAGGTGACCGGGCGCACCCGGGGAGGAGGACTGGAGCCGGTACCCTTGGCTCCGTGCCTCGCGGTGACGGACGGCTGACGCACGACCTCGACCCCCAATCCCCTGGTCCCCAGGACGCCTGTGGCGTCTTCGGCGTCTGGGCACCGGGGGAAGAGGTCTCGAAGCTGACCTATTTCGGCCTGTACGCCCTCCAGCACCGCGGTCAGGAGGCGGCCGGCATCGCGGTGTCCGACGGCTCCTCCGTCGTGGTCTACAAGGACCTGGGCCTGGTGAGCCAGGTCTTCGACGAGGCCACGCTGAGCAGCCTGCGCGGGCACATCGCCGTCGGTCACGCCCGGTACTCGACCACCGGTGCCTCCACCTGGGAGAACGCCCAGCCGACGTTCCGCACCACTGGCGCCGGCACCGGCCTGGCGCTCTGTCACAACGGGAACCTGGTCAACACCGCCGAGCTGGCCAGCGCCGCGGCCGACGAGGGCGTGGCCGGGGCGTTCGCCGCGACCACCGACTCCGACCTGGTCACCTCGCTGATCGCCGCGAAGCCCGACATGTCGGTCGAGGCCGCTGCGATGGAGGTGCTGCCGCGACTGCGCGGCGCCTTCAGCTTCACCTTCATGGACGAGCACACGCTCTACGCCGCCCGGGATCCCCAGGGCGTGCGCCCGCTGGTGCTCGGTCGCCTGGAGCGCGGCTGGGTGGTCGCCAGCGAGACCGCCGCCCTGGACATCTGCGGCGCCTCCTTCGTTCGCGAGGTCGAGCCCGGTGAGCTCATCGCCATCGACGAGGACGGCCTGCGCAGCCAGCACTTCGCGCACCCCGAGCCCAAGGGCTGCGTGTTCGAGTACGTCTACCTGGCCCGCCCGGACACCACGATCTCCGGCCGCACCGTGCACGCGGCGCGCGTCGAGATCGGTCGCCGGCTGGCCAAGGAGCACCCGGTCGAGGCCGACCTGGTCATCCCGGTGCCGGAGAGCGGGACGCCGGCCGCGGTCGGCTACGCGGAGGCCTCCGGCATCCCCTACGGCCTGGGTCTGGTGAAGAACTCCTACGTGGGGCGCACCTTCATCCAGCCCAGCCAGACCATCCGCCAGTTGGGCATCCGGCTGAAGCTGAACCCGCTGCGCGACGTCATCCGTGGCAAGCGGCTGGTCGTCGTCGACGACTCGATCGTGCGCGGCAACACCCAGCGCGCGCTGATCCGGATGCTGCGGGAGGCCGGCGCCCTCGAGGTGCACGTGCGGATCGCCTCGCCGCCGGTGAAGTGGCCGTGCTTCTACGGCATCGACTTCGCCAGCCGGGCCGAGCTGATCGCCAACGGGCTGGACGTCGATGGCGTGCGCGCCTCGATCAACGCGGACTCCCTCGGCTACGTCTCCGAGCAGAACCTCATCGCCGCCACCGAGCAGCCGGCCAACCGGCTGTGCACCGCCTGCTTCACCGGGGAGTACCCGATCCCGCTGGGTGAGCCGGAGGTGCTGGGCAAGCACGTGCTCGAGGGCATCGGCCGCCGGGCGCTGGGCGACGGCCAGCCCGCCGTCACCGGGTGGACCGGGCGGCAGGTCGGCAGCGCCACCGTGCCCGGAGGCGCGGACGACGCGCTGAGCCGCCCGTGAGCGAGCCGAGCCGAGCCGTCGACACCGAGCTCACCTACGCGGCTTCCGGCGTCGACATCGATGCCGGGGAGCGTGCGGTCACGCTGATGCGCACGGCGGTCGAGAAGACCAACCGCCCGGAGGTCGTCGGTGGCCTGGGCGGCTTCGCCGGGCTGTTCGCGCTGGACACGGCCAAGTACCGGAAGCCGCTGCTGGCCTCCTCCACCGACGGCGTCGGCACGAAGATCGCGCTGGCCCGGGCGCTCGACCGGCACGACACCGTCGGCATCGACCTGGTCGCCATGGTCGTCGACGACCTGGTGGCCTGCGGTGCCGAGCCGCTGTTCCTGCAGGACTACGTCGCCTGCGGCCGCGTGGTGCCCGAGCGGATCGCCGCGATCGTCACCGGGATCGCCACCGGCTGCACACAGGCCGGCGCAGCGCTGGTCGGTGGGGAGACCGCCGAGCACGGGGACCTGATGGGCGCCGACGACTACGACCTGGCCGCCACCGCGGTCGGCGTGGTGGAGGCCGACGCGGTGCTGGGGCCGGAGCGGGTGCGGGACGGCGACGTCGTCCTGGCCATGGCCTCCTCCGGGCTGCACTCCAACGGGTACTCGCTGGTGCGCCGGGTGGTGGACCGGGCCGGGCTGGACCTCACCGCCACCCCGGCCGGCCTGGGCCGCCCGCTGGGCGACGAGTTGCTGGAGCCCACCCGGATCTACGCCCGCGACTGTCTGGCCCTGGTCGAGGAGCTCGGCGTCGACACGGTGCACGCCTTCGCGCACATCACCGGGGGTGGGCTGGCCGGCAACACCGTGCGGGTCGTCCCGGCCGGGCTGGAGGCGGTCCTGGACCGCAGCACCTGGGCACTGCCCGCGGTGGTCCGGCTGCTGGAGGAGCACGGGGTGCCGCGGACCGAGTCCGAGCGCGCGTTCAACTGCGGTGTCGGCATGGTCGCCGCCGTGGCCCCGGAGCACGCCGACCGGGCGGTCGCGCTGCTGACCGCGCGCGGCGTGCCCACGTGGGTCGCCGGGACGATCGGTGCGATCGACGGCGACGCCTCGGCCCGGCTGGTCGGCTCCTACCGCTGAAGAAGGATCCCCCTGCCCCCCACCGCTCGCAAGCTCGCGGCGGGACCCTGCAG
>Ga0210040_10009890_pt1 | contig 11025 bp, 8 predicted proteins | sample CryGeyCG12114_NA_FD_185462 | JGI IMG/M metagenome (GOLD analysis project Ga0210040, IMG submission 185462) | Groundwater microbial communities from aquifer - Crystal Geyser CG19_WC_8/21/14_NA (SPAdes) (version 2) | ecosystem: Environmental > Aquatic > Deep subsurface > Groundwater | place: USA... | reverse complement strand
TCGATCACCAGGCTGCCGCCCAGCTCCGCGGCGAGGTTGCGCGCGAGGCGCAGCGCGAAGCCGGTGCCGAGCAGCGGCGCGCCCTCCGCCGTTTCGATCTCCTTGTCGATGGACAGCAGCGCGCCGGCATCGCCGCCGCCCAGTGCCTTCGGACGGTCGAACACCACGGCGGCGAACCCCGCATCGCGTTTGGCGGTGATCCCGATGCGCTCGTCGCGCGCGGCGGCGGCGATGAGCACCGACAACAGCCGCCCGATCAGCCGCTCCACAGCCCGGTCGTCCGCTTCGACCAGCGGCGCGTCGGCCGGGGTGAAGGCGATCACCGCACCGCGGAGGCGAGCCAGCGGTTCGAGGTCGGCGAGCAGCCGCTCGATCAGCGGCGTCAGCGCGAGCGGTCCGGGGCGCAGCTCCAGCGCGTGTCCCTCGATGCGCGCGGCCGTGTCCAGATCCTCGATCGCGGCGAGCAGGCTGGCGGCCTGGTTGCGGATCGTGGTGGCGCGATCGCGATACACCGGCGCGACGGGGCCAAGCAGCTCGGTCTCGATCAGCTCGGCGAAGCCGGCAATCGCGTTGGTGGGGGTGCGCAGCTCATGCACCAGCTGGCGCAGCGAATCGGAGGCGGCACGCGCCGCCCGCAACGGTTCCGCTAACTGGTCTGCGCGCGGCCGGCGACCGGATCCGCGAAAGCCGGTGAACCGCCCCGTCGCGCGGTCAAAGGTCGGCACGCCCGACAGGCGCCAGCTGCCGGCGGCATCGGATGCGCCCCCTACCTGCAACCGCGCATCGCTGAAGCCGGAGCGGCGGCGGAACGCCCCGGTGGCGACGCCGTCGACCTGCGCCAGTCCCTGTAGCGCCGCATGGGTCAGCGACACGCCGACCAGCGGCGTGCGGACCACGCCGTCCACCCAGCGGATCGTGCCCGCCGCATCGGTTTCGTAGCGAAAGGTGCCGGGCTCCGCCACCGCAGCACCGTCTGGCTCCGGCCGGTTGCGGTGAAAGGCATCGATCCGCGCGACCAGCTCGGAAATCGCGAACGGCCCCTTGGGCGCGTCGCTGCTGTCGGGCGCAATCGCTTCAACAGGAACAGGAGGCGCGGCAGACAGCGGAGGCGGGACGGGTGCGGGCGCGACGTCCTCGGGCCGGTCCGCGGTCTCCGGCCTCGCTGACCGCAACGGCTCCGGCGCGGGCGGCGCAACGGTGTCGACCTCCACCGTCAGCTCCAGCGCATCGTCCCCACGATCGGCTGCTGGGGCCGGCGCCTCGTCGACCAGCAGCACGGTGGCGGGCTGATAGCGGTCGTGCGGCGGCGTCGGGTCGCGATCGATCACGAAATCGACGCTGCCGAAGCTGGCCAGACCGCGCACCACGTCGGGCGTGAGGTCGCGGCGGTGACGCAGCACCGAGCGTCCGGCCGGCGTCAGTCGCGGCAGCAGCTCCAGCCATTCCGCCGCGTCCAGTTCCGCGGTGCGCAGGACGGGCGCGGCGATCGCCAGTTCGTCCTCGGCAAACAGCCCCACCAGCAACGCCGGCGGGCGCGCAAAGGAGAGGGCGCGGGCGCTGGCGGCGCGCACAGGCACTGGCACCGCCTGGCGCAACAGCCGCAACCGCGCGATGGCCGGCTCGTCCGCCGCAACCCGGCCGCGGCCGAGCAGGTCGACCAGCTGGCGCCAAGTCGCTTGCGCGCCGAAACCCGGCGCTGCGTCGCCGGCGAGTACCGTCTTCAGGCTGTCGTCGAAACGCACCGATGTCCTTCCAAGCCGCATAGCGAAAGCCACGGCGGTAAAGATTCATTAACGCGGGTGGAGGCGCGGCGGAACTGGCGAAATCGGCACGTCGCAATGTGGGACAATTGCGTTTCGCCGCAATTTTATTATCTGATCTGCTCCTTGCGCGGCAGGAATCGCGCTGTGTTGGGGAGCCACGCCGGCCATGGCCTTTGATCGCATCGACCGTCACATCTTGTCGCTGCTGCAGGAAAATGGCCGCATCACCAATGTCGAACTGGCCGAACGGGTCGGTCTCACCGCACCGCCGTGCCTGCGCCGGGTGCGCGCGCTGGAGGAAGCCGGTGCGATCCGCGGCTATCATGCCGAGCTGGACGGCGGGAAACTCGGATTTCCCATTACCGTCTTCGCCATGGTCAGCCTGCGCAGTCAGGCGGAACACGACCTTGCCGCGTTCGAGACCCACGCCGCCGCCATTCCCGAGGTGCGGGAGTGCCACATGCTCAACGGCGAGATCGACTTCATCCTGAAGATCGTGGCCAGCGACCTGAAGAGCTTTCAGGACATCCTGACCACGCATCTGACGCCTGCCCCGAACGTCGCCAGCGTCAAGACGTCGCTGACCATCCGCACCGCCAAGGAAGAGTCGGGCATTCCAATGACAGTGGAATAATCCCCACACGAAAAGGGGCGGCATCGCTGCCGCCCCTCCCCGCCGTTCCGTCAGGCCGACGGTGGATTACGCCTGGTTGGCATCCACCCAGGTGGTCCACAGGGCGGCAATGTTGGCGCGCGGGGCACCCTTCACCTGGGCGAAGGCGGCCTTGGCACCCGCCTTGTCGCCACTGCGGGCGAGCGCGATGCCGAGGTGCGTATTGACCTCATCCGCGTCCACACCGCCCTTGGTCAGCGCTACCTTGTAGAGGTCTGCGGCCTTGGCGTTCTGGCCCTGGCTGAGGTAGCCGTCAGCGGTCTGCGAAGCGAGCTTGCCGTCGGCAGCCGCGCGCGAGCGGGTGTCGAGCGCGGTCAACGAACCTTCGGCGCGGGACGCCTGGTTCGCCTTGGCGAGCGCCGCGGTGACCGGGGCTCCGGATAGCCGGCCCGAGGCCTGCCCCTCACGCAGCACGGCCGCCGCCTCGCTCGGCAGACCGCGCTTTGAAGCGCTGTCCGCATATTGCTCGTAAATGGACTGGTCGGTCAGCGAACGGGTATCGTGCAGCAGCCGGTACAGGTCCAGCTTCTGGGCGTTGTCCAGCGTGTCCACCGACTGCTGCTGCAGCCCGTAGAACACCACCACATCACGCCAGTTCTTGGGCGTGGGATAGGCGGCCGCCCAGCGCGACAGCCAGGCCATGGTGGCGGCCTTGTCCTTGGTTCCGTTGGTGCGGGCGATGGCGTATTTATAATACGCCTCCGGCGCCTTCTGACCCGCGGCATTCATGCGGTCGATGGTGGCGCGCAGGTCAGCGGACGCGCCCGCGACATCGCCGCTTTCCATCTTGGCCTTGATGATCTGCAGGTCGATGTCGCCATCGGTATAGCCGAGCTGCTTGGCCTTCTCGAAGAACTGGATGGCCGCCGGATACTGCTTGCCGTTGAACGCCAGCACGCCGCGGCGGAACACGAACTTCCCGCGGTCGGCGGCCGGCGTGTAGGGGTTGGCGATAAGCGCATCGAGCGGCTTTGCCAGCACCGTTTCGTCCACCGGCGCCTTCGGATTGCCGTCCTGGCGCGCATACAACCGGTGGTTCTCCAGGTCATAGCGCAGGGCGGCGGCGACGTACTTGTCCTGGTCGGTGGTGGCAAGCTGTTCCGCCTGCGCCACCAGCGGCTCGGCCGTGGCGAAATCGTTGGCGGCGATGGCGGTCTGCGCCGGCTGCGCGACCTTGAGCAGCGCCGGACTGATCTTCAGGCCCGGCGCCTGCGCCTCTTGCTTGTCCTTCGCCGCAGCGGGGGCGGCGGCCAGCCCGCTGCCTGCGCCCAGCAAGGCCGCGGCAAAGGCGACCGTCGAAATCCTGTTCATTGCGGATGCTCTCCTTATCCGGCTCGGTGACCGGGCGCGCCCATCTATAGCCGGGCATGCCACGGTTCAAGCGACCAGCCGCCGTCCGGTTGCGTGGCCTCGGCGCGCTGAACACCGATTGAACGGCCGCGCCCGGGCGGCTACGCGCCCCTCGATGATCGCCGTTCTGTCGCCCGCCAAGAGCCTGGACTACGCTTCCAAGCGGCCGCCGGTCGCGGCAACCACCCCGCGCTTCGCCGATGAGGCCAGCACCCTCGCCGCCGCCGCAGCGCGCCTGTCGCACAAGAAACTCGCGGAGCTGATGCACATCTCGCCCGCGCTGGCGAGACTCAACGCCGAGCGGTTTCGCGACTTCCCCGACGCGCCGCAGCGGCCGGCGATCCATGCATTTGATGGCGACGTCTACACCGGCTTCGACGTCACGACGCTGGACGAGGCGGGGCTCGACTTCGCGCAGGACCATGTCCGCATCCTGTCGGGCCTGTACGGCCTGCTGCGACCGTTCGATCTGATCCGGCCTCATCGGCTGGAGATGGGTACCCGGTGGGCGCCCCGCCGCGCCAAGCTGATCGACTGGTGGCAGGGCAGGATCGCCGCCGCGCTGGCGGAGGATCTGGCGCAGGAAGGGTCGGGCACCGTGCTCAACCTGGCGTCCAAGGAATATTGGAGCGCGGTGGATGGCAAGCTGCCCGCCGGCGTCCGGGTCGTCGCGGCCGACTTCCGCGAAGGGCTGGACCGCCGCTTCGTCACCTTCTGGGGCAAGCAGGCGCGCGGCAGCATGGCCCGTTGGGTCGCGGAGCATCGCATCGACCAACTGGACGCGGTGCGCGGCTTCGACGCCGACGGCTATGCCTTCGATGCAGGCGCGAGCGAGGAGAACCATTGGGTATTCGTGCGGGCATGAGCGCAGCGGTGGTGATCGGCGCGACCGGCGGTATCGGCGCGGCGCTGGCGGACGCAATCGAGGAGGAAGGCACGTTCGACCGCGTGTGGCGCCTCGGGCGGTCGCTTGGTGGAGAAGCGCATCTCGACGTTCGCGAAGAAGCCAGCATTGCCGCCGCCGCGGCGCGGGCAGCGAAGGGCCCTGCCCCGACGCTGGTGGTCGTCGCGACCGGGCTGCTGCACGGCGAGGGGATCGCGCCCGAAAAGTCGATGGCGGAACTCGGCGCGCCAGCGATGGCGGAACTGTTCGCGGTCAACGCCATCGGCCCGGCGCTGGTCGCCAAGCACTTCCTGCCGATCATGCCGAAAGCCGGGCGGTGCGTGTTCGCGGCGCTGTCGGCGCGGGTCGGCAGCATCGCCGACAACAAGCTGGGCGGCTGGTACGGCTATCGCGCGAGCAAGGCCGCGCTCAACCAGCTGATCCGCACGCTGGCGATCGAGGAAAGGCGGCGAAACGATCGCAGCATCGTCGTGGCGCTGCACCCAGGCACCGTGGACACCGCCCTCTCCCGCCCCTTCCAGGCGAACGTCCGCGCGGATCAGCTGTTCGCGCCCGACCGTGCCGCGGTGCAGCTGCTGGACGTGATCGACGGGCTGAAAGCACCCGACAGCGGCAGGCACTTTGGGTGGGACGGGGCCGAGATCGCGCCCTGACGCGCCTCACGCGTACGCGCGCGTGACAATTACGTGTCTCCCGCCTAGAGGCTCGGCTTACCTGTTTCCAACCAAAGGCTGTTGATCCTTGGCCGACGAGACCACGCTCGCCGAACCCTCCCCGCATACTGACGGCGCTTCGACGATCTCCATCGTCGACGAGATGAAGTCGAGCTACCTCGACTACGCCATGTCGGTGATCGTCGCGCGCGCGCTGCCCGACGTCCGCGATGGCCTGAAGCCCGTTCACCGCCGCATCCTGTTCTCCGCGCAGGAAAGCGGGTTCTTCTTCAATCGGCCCTACCGCAAGTCGGCGCGCATCGTCGGCGACGTGATCGGTAAATACCACCCGCACGGCGACACCGCGATCTACGATGCGCTGGCGCGGATGACGCAGGACTGGTCGATGCGGCTGCCGCTGATCGACGGCCAGGGGAACTTCGGGTCGATGGACCCCGACCCGCCCGCCGCAATGCGCTACACCGAAGCGCGGCTCGCCCGCTCGGCCAATTACCTGATGGAGGATCTCGACAAGGATACCGTCGATTTCCAGCCCAATTACGACGGCTCCGAGAACGAGCCCTCGGTGCTGCCGGCGCGCTTCCCCAACCTCCTGGTCAACGGCGCGGGCGGCATCGCGGTGGGTATGGCCACCAACATCCCGCCGCACAATCTCGGCGAAGTCGTGGACGCGTGCATCGCGTACATCGACAACGGAGCCATCACGCTCGAAGAGCTGATGGAGATCGTGCCGGGGCCGGACTTCCCGACCGGCGGCATCATCCTCGGCCGCGCCGGCGCCAAGGCGGCGTATGAGACGGGGCGCGGCTCGATGATCGTCCGCTCGCGCCACAAGATCGAGGAAACGCGCGGCGACCGGCGCTCGATCGTGCTCACCGAGATCCCCTACCAGCAGGGCAAGAATGCGCTGGTCGAGAAGATCGCCGAGGCGGCCAAGGACAAGCGCATCGAGGGCGTCAGCGACATTCGCGACGAATCGAACCGCGAGGGCGTCCGCGTCGTCATCGACCTGAAGCGAGACGCGACGCCCGAGGTGGTGCTCAACCAGCTGTGGCGGCACACGCCGGCGCAGGGGTCGTTCCCGGCCAACATGCTCGCGATCCGCGGTGGCCGGCCCGAAACGCTCAACCTGCGCGACATCATCAGCGCGTTCATCGGCTTCCGCGAGCAGGTCATCACCCGGCGCTCGAAGTTCGAGCTCAACAAGGCGCGCGACCGGGCGCACATCTTGCTCGGCCTGGTGATCGCGGTCACCAACCTCGACGAGGTGGTGCGGATCATCCGCGGGTCCTCGTCGCCAGCCGAAGCCCGCCACGCGCTCTTGATGCGCGAATGGCCGATCGACCAGATCGCGCCGTACCTGCGCCTGGTCGAGGCGGTCGAAGGCGAGCAGATCGGCGACGGCTACCGCCTCTCCGACCTCCAGGTTCGCGCGATCCTCGACCTGCGCCTCCACCGCCTCACCGCGTTGGGGCGCGATGAGATCGGTGACGAACTGGAGAAGCTCGCCGCCTCGATCGCGGAGCTGCTCGAGATCCTCGGCAACCGCGCCAAGCTCTATGCGGTGATGCGCGAGGAACTGGTCGACGTGCGCTCGATCTTTGCGACGCCGCGGCGGACGGAGATCGCCAGCTTCGCCAGCGGCATCGACGACGAGGATCTGATCGAGCGCGAGGACATGGTCGTCACCGTGACCATGGAAGGCTATATCAAGCGCACCAGCCTCGACACCTTCCGCGCCCAGCGCCGCGGCGGCAAGGGCCGTGCCGGCATGGCGACCAAGGACGAGGACGCTGTCACCAGCCTGTTCGTCACCTCCACCCACACGCCGGTGCTGTTCTTCTCGACGCTCGGCAAGGTGTACCGCATGAAGGTGTGGCGCCTGCCCGAGGGTGGGCCCGCGACGCGCGGCCGGCCGATGATCAACCTGCTGCCACTCAGCCCCGGCGAGACCATCTCGACGGTGCTACCGTTGCCGGAGGACGAGGCGCGGTGGGGCGACCTCCACGTCATGTTCGCGACGGCCGGCGGTACCGTGCGGCGCAATTCAATGGACGCGTTCGCTAACATTCCGTCGAACGGCAAGCTCGCGATGCGCTTCGATGAAGGTTCCGACGACCGCCTGATCGGCGTCGCGCTGCTGACCGAAAGCGACGACGTGCTGCTGGCAACGCGGCAGGGCAAGGCGATCCGCTTTGCCGCCACCGATGTCCGGGAGTTCCAGAGCCGCACGGCGACGGGCGTACGGGGCATCAGCCTTGCGGACGGCGATGCGGTGATCTCCCTGTCGATTCTCGGCGGCTTTGCGGCCACCACTGAAGAGCGCGAGGCGTATCTGAAGGCAGCCCCCTGGAAGGAGGGCGAGCGCGACGTTACCCTGTCGGCGGAGCGCATGGCCGAGTTCGAGGCAGCGGAGCAGTTCATCCTCACCGTCACCGCCAAGGGCTATGGCAAGCGCACCTCGGCATTCGAATATCGCCGCACCAACCGCGGTGGCCAGGGCATCACCAACATCGTCTCCTCCGACCGCAACGGGTCGGTGGTGGCAAGCTTCCCCGCGCATTCGGGCGAGCAGCTGATGCTGGTGACCAACCAGGCCAAGCTGATCCGCCTCTCGGTCGGAGACACGCGCGTCACCGGGCGCAACACGCAGGGCGTGACCCTGTTCAGCGTCGCCAAGGGGGAAAACGTCGTCTCCGCCGCGCGGATCGACGAAGAGGAGGAGCCGGAGAACGAGGCGGAAGCGATCCTCGCCGAGGAGCGCTTCGACGCGCCGAACGAGGCCGATCCCGACCGGATCATCGTCGACGACGGCACCGGCCCGCAGACCATGGACGAGCGCGTCGACGAAACCGATGGCGAGGGAGACGCTGAATGACCGAACGGCCAACGACCGCCTTCAAGGTCCTGACCGGTGACGAGATGGCGACGCTGGAGCGCGAGGGTGTATTCAACGGCGCCCCCGTCGACCTGAGGGATGGCTTCATCCACCTCTCCACGGCCGACCAGCTGACGGAAACGGTGAACAAGCATTTCGCCGGGCAGGACGATCTGCACGTCGCGGCGGTCGATCTCGCCGCCTATAGCGAGGCTGCGTTGCGCTGGGAGCCGTCGCGCGGTGGGCAACTGTTCCCTCACCTCTACGCGCCGCTGCTGCTGGAAACGGTGGTGGCGTACAGTCCGCTCGATCGCGATGCCGACGGCACGGTGCGCCAGCCGGTTACCGGCTGACGTCAGAAGGGGCGGCCACCGATCCGGCGCCGCCCCCTCCTTTTCCGAGCCGATCGAAATCGGTTCGAATTACATGTGCATGTCGCGCAGCATATCGATGTGGCTCTGCACCACCGGCGTGATCTTGGCGGCGGCCATCTTCAGCGGCTCGGAGCTGCCATCATGTGAGTAGCTGCGATGCAGGTCGAGCGCCATCTGGTGCGCCTGCTGCTGCTGCTGGAGGTACAGGCGATCGCGCGCCGGGCCCGATGCCTGGCGAAGCTGGGCGACCATGCGCGTCTGCATGGCGTCCATGTGCGGCGGTGCCGGATGCAGATGCGCGCGCATTGCCGCGCGCTTGACCATGGCGGTGCTCTGCGTGTGATCATGGACCATGTGCTGGGCGAACTGCTTCACCTGCGGATTGCGCGAGTTCATTACCAGCTTGCTGGAATTCATTTCATACTGATCGCTGGCGCCCGCCTTCATGACGTAGGTCGAGGGCGAGATCGGTGCGGCCATGGCGGCGGCCGGAAGGCTGAGCGCGGCAACAAGCGCGAGGGAACGGAACATGGACACTACTCCTCTTCGGGACTCGTGGTGGATACCCCGGAGGGACGCGCAATGTTCCATGACGACCGATAATTGTTGCGCGATCGGTCGGGCGGGCTACCCCGCTGCGGCATGACGCATGACATACATATCGTGGGCGGCGGGCTGGCCGGATCGGAAGCGGCGTGGCAGCTCGCCGAAGCGGGCCTTAAGGTCCGCCTGTCGGAAATGCGCGGCGGCGGCGATGCGACGCCCGCGCACCATGGCGATTCGCTGGCCGAACTGGTCTGCTCGAACAGCTTCCGTTCCGACGACGCCGAGAGCAACGCGGTGGGCCTGCTCCACCAGGAGATGCGCGCGCTCGGCTCGCTGATCCTGTCCCAGGGCGACCGCCACCGCGTGCCGGCCGGGTCGGCGCTGGCGGTGGATCGCGACGGCTTTTCCGCGGGCGTGACAGCGGCGGTGGAGGCACACCCCAACATCACCGTGGTGCGCGAGCGCGTCGACGCGATTCCCGACGGGCCGGCGATCATCGCCACCGGGCCGCTGACCGCGCCGGGCCTCGCCAGCTCGATCGCCAGCGCCACCGGCGCCGACGCGCTCGCCTTCTTCGATGCCATCGCGCCGATCGTCTACCGCGACAGCATCGACATGGACGAGGCCTGGTTCCAGTCCCGCTGGAACAAAGGTGATGGGCATGACTACATCAACTGCGCGCTCTCCAAGGACCAGTATCTCGCCTTCCACACCGGCCTGATCGAGGGCGAAAAGGGCGAGTTCCGCGAGTGGGAACGCGACACCCCCTATTTCGAGGGGTGCATGCCGATCGAGGTAATGGCCGAACGCGGCATCGATACGCTGCGCTATGGTCCGATGAAGCCGGTCGGGCTCGACGACCCGCGCACCGGCCGCTGGCCGTATGCGGCCGTGCAGCTGCGCCAGGACAATGCCAGCGGCACCTTGTGGAACATCGTCGGTTTCCAGACCAAGCTGAAGCATGCCGAGCAGGTGCGGCTGTTCCGCACAATCCCGGGGCTGGAGAAGGCCGAGTTCGCGCGGCTGGGCGGGCTGCACCGCAATACGTTCATCCGCTCGCCCGAGCTGCTCGACCCGACGCTGCGGCTCAAGTCGCGCCCGCATGTCCGCTTCGCCGGCCAGATCACCGGCTGCGAAGGCTATGTGGAGAGCGCCGCCATCGGCCTGCTCGCCGGCCGCTTCGCCGCGGCCGAGCTGCTCGGCCAATCGCTTGCGCCGCCGCCAGTCGAAACCGGTCTCGGCGCCCTGCTCCGCCACATCACCGGTGCCGCGGAAGCCGAAACCTATCAGCCGATGAACGTCAACTTCGGCCTGTTCCCGCCCATCCCCGGCCGCACCAAGAAGCCCGACCGCAAGAAGATGTACACCGACCGCGCGCGGCTGGCGCTGGCCGAATGGCTCACTCCTCCTCAGTCGCCGGAGCCGACGCGCGCGCCGGCGCACAGTTCACGCGGCGAGCCGGCTTCCGCTTGACGGCCGTGGTCGCGAATTCCGCCGCGTTCATGGCGTTGGAATGGTCGCGGTCGGCGTGCGCGAACTTGGCCTGGATCTTGGCGGACCATTCGTCGAACTGCAGCACGCCGTCGTGGTTGAGGTCAAGCTTGGCAAAAGCCTTGCGCCGCTGCGCCAGATACTCCTCGCGCGTGACGGTGCCGTCGCGATCCTTGTCGTAGCGGTCGAAGCGCTTCTGCTCGCGGGTGCGCTCCGTTGCTTCGGGTACGCTGTCGGGTAGCGGTTCGTCCGCCGCTCCTGCCGTGTGCGGCGGCGGCGCGGCGGGTAGAGGCTGAACGGCCACGCCCGTGTCGCTGCGCGCGCGGGCGTTGAAGATCAGCACGCCCACCGCCACCATCAGCAGCGCCGCCG